>CEVS01179492.1_pt1 | contig 170024 bp, 120 predicted proteins | sample 361571 | NCBI WGS metagenome assembly CEVS01 (sample SAMEA2623850, study PRJEB7988) | marine metagenome | isolation source: saline water (ENVO:00002010), including | reverse complement strand
TCCTTGGTAAGGAAGAGGTCACGGGTTCAAATCCCGTCATTGGCTCTATTTACCCCAAGAATGTAATAAAACAAAAAATAAATAATATTATTAAATTAACTAAAAGTAAAAATTTAAATTATGGCAAAAGGAACTTTCGATCGCTCCAAACCACACCTTAACATAGGTACAATTGGACATGTAGATCACGGGAAAACAACTTTAACGGCAGCTATAACTAAGGTCCTAGCAGACGCCGGGTTGTCTGAAGCGCGCTCATTTGATCAAATTGATAATGCGCCTGAAGAAAAAGAACGAGGTATAACTATAAATACCTCACATGTTGAATATGCAACTTCAAATCGTCACTATGCTCACGTCGATTGTCCGGGTCACGCTGATTACGTTAAGAACATGGTAACTGGTGCTGCTCAAATGGACGGAGCTATTTTAGTCGTTGCTGCCACTGATGGGCCGATGCCCCAAACTCGCGAACACATTCTTCTCGGACGCCAGGTAGGGATTCCAAGAATAGTTGTGTTCTTAAACAAAGTCGATATGGTTGATGATGATGAACTTTTAGAGCTAGTAGACATGGAAGTTAGAGACCTGTTGAATTTTTATGAATACGACGGAGATAATGGACCTGTTGTTTCTGGCTCAGCATTGGGTGCCTTAAATGGTGAACAAAAATGGGTTGATAAAGTCATGGAATTGATGGAAGCCGTTGATTCTTGGATAGAGTTACCTAAAAGAGATATTGACAAAGATTTTTTAATGCCAATTGAAGATGTCTTTTCTATAACAGGCCGCGGTACTGTTGCTACAGGCCGTATTGAAACTGGAATTGCCAATTCAGGTGATGCAGTTGACATTATAGGAATGGGAGCTGAAAAATTAGCTTCAACAATCACTGGTATTGAGATGTTCCGCCAGATCCTCGACAGGGGAGAAGCTGGGGACAATGCAGGTATTTTGTTAAGAGGTATTGAGAAAACTCAGATTTCTAGAGGAATGGTAATTTGTAAGCCAGGATCAGTTACTCCACATGCAAAATTTAAAGCTGAAGTATATATTTTGAAAAAAGAGGAAGGTGGTAGACATACACCTTTTCATAACAATTATCGCCCGCAATTTTATGTGCGTACGACAGATGTTACTGGGAATATTGTTCTGCCTTCTGGTGTAGAAATGGTCATGCCAGGTGATAATTTGACTATTGAAGTTGATTTGATTCAGCCGATAGCAATGAATGTTGGTTTACGTTTTGCAATTCGTGAAGGCGGTAGAACAGTAGGAGCTGGTCAGGTAACTGAGATCCTAGACTAAGAAATTTGGTTGCTAATCCAACCAATGCGAGTTTATGGTATTTTAATATGAGAATACCTTTTCTCGTTTCTACGGGTTTAGCTCAGTTGGTAGAGCACTGGTCTCCAAAACCAGGTGTCGGGAGTTCGAGTCTCTCAACCCGTGCTAGTTAATGACCGCTTTAACCAACAGATAATATTTAATTATTTATATAATAAAACATGCTAAATTACATCAAAGATTCGTTTGAAGAGCTCAGAAATAATGTTAGTTGGCCATCATGGTCACAAGGTTACAGCTTGACTGTACTTGTTGCTATTTTTTCGGTAATTTTTTCTTTGGCCATATGGGGAGTTGATACCGTTTTTTCACGAATTGTAGAAGTATATTTTAATTTAATTAGTTAAAGCAATAAAAATATTATTTTCGATTTATGACGGAATTAAAACAAGAAAAAAAGTGGTATGTAGTTCGAGCAGTTAGTGGTCAGGAAAATAAAATAAAGACCTATATTGAGAATGAAATTTCTAGGTTAGGTTTAAAAAGTTTTGTTGACCAAGTACTAGTTCCAACAGAAAATATAATACAAATCCGTAATGGAAAAAAGGTTCAAAAAGAAAAAGTTTATTTTCCTGGCTATATTATGATACAAGCAAATTTGAGCGGTGAGATACCTCACATTATAAAGTCTATCACTAACGTTATTGGTTTTCTGGGAGAAACTAAGGGTGGTGATCCTATACCGTTAAGGTCATCAGAAGTCAACAGGATGTTAGGTAAAGTTGATGAACTATCACTTGAGGCAGATCAAAATGTAGCAATACCATTTGTTTTAGGTGAGACAGTAAAAGTTATCGACGGACCATTTAATGGGTTTGATGGAACTGTCGAAAAAATTAACGAAGAAAAAAGAAAACTCGAAGTGATGGTTAAAATATTTGGAAGGAAAACTCCGTTGGAGCTGAGTTACATGCAAGTAGATAAATTTTAAATTTAATAGAAGAAAATTAACATAACTCATATTTTTAACTTAAAAAAAAACACGCAGATAAAATGGCAAAAGAATTAGATAAGGTAGTAAAACTTCAAGTTAGGGGGGGTGCAGCTAATCCTTCTCCACCAGTGGGACCTGCTTTAGGAGCGGCAGGGGTCAACATTATGGAGTTCTGTAAACAATTCAACGCCAGGACTCAGGACAAGCAGGGGAAAGTTCTTCCGGTTGTAATTTCTGTCTTTAAAGACAAATCCTTTGAATTTATAATCAAAACTCCTCCTGCTGCAGTTCAATTGCTCGAGCTAGCTAAGGTAAAAAAAGGTTCTGGTGAACCTCACGTGAAGAAAGTTGCAAAGGTTAGTTGGGATCAGATCAAAACCATAGCTGAAGACAAAATGGTAGATTTAAATGCATTTACTCTAAATTCTGCTATGAAAATGGTTGCTGGAACTGCTAGATCTATGGGTATAACGATAAAGGGTGGGGAATCACCTAAATAAACACATCACATGGGAAAGTTGACAAAAAAATATAAAGAGGCAACGCTAAAAATAGAATCTAATAAATTTTATTCACTTTCTGAGGCATCTCAGTTAGTTAAGAAGATTTCATACTCGAATTTTGATGCTTCAGTTGATATTGCTGTTCGTTTAGGAGTAGATCCTAAAAAATCTAATCAAATGGTTAGAGGAGTAGTTTCTCTACCCCATGGTACTGGAAAAGACGTGAAAGTTCTTGCTTTAGTCACACCTGAAAAGGAACAAGAAGCTAAAGACGCAGGGGCAGATTTTTTTGGACTTAACGAATATATTGATAAAATCAAATCTGGCTGGACTGATATCGATGTAATTGTCACTATGCCAAGTGTGATGGGTAAACTAGGACCACTTGGTAAGATTCTTGGCCCCAGGGGGTTGATGCCTAATCCAAAGACAGGAACTGTAACAATGGACATTGCAAAGGCTGTTAGTGAAGTTAAGTCTGGGAAAATTGATTTCAAGGTTGATAAAGAGGGAATTGTGCATGCCGCTATTGGTAAAGTTTCTTTTGCACCTGATAAAATTGAGGGAAATGCCAGGGAGATACTTTCAACTTTAATCAAACTTAAACCAACATCTGCAAAAGGAGTCTATCTAAAAAGTGTTTTCATTTCTAGTACCATGAGCCCAAGTATAGCAGTTGATTCAAAATCATTAATTAATTAGATCACTTATATGACAAAACAAGAAAAATCTGAACACATTAAAGATTTAACCAATCAATTGGCTGAGGCTACAAATTTTTATTTAACCGATATTTCAGGCTTAGATGCGGGAATGACCTCTGATTTAAGGCGTGCTTGTTACAAGGCTAATATTAAACTTTCAGTCACAAAAAATTCATTTCTCGAAAAAGCTATGGAGGCTTCAAAAAGAGACTTTGGAGAGCTGACCACAGTCCTAAAAGGTAATACGTCAGTTATGTACTCCGATGTTGGGAATGCACCTGCTAAAGTCATAAAAACCTTTCGAAAAAAGTCTGAAAAACCTTTTTTAAAAGGAGCATTTATTGAAGAAGATATATATTTAGGTGACGATCAGCTTAATGTTTTGGTGGATATTAAGTCAAGAGAAGAACTTATTGGAGAAGTAGTTACTCTACTTCAATCACCAGCAAAAAACTTAATTTCTGCCCTCAAGTCTGGTGGTGGAAAGATATCAGGAATTATTAAAACCTTATCAAAAAAAAGTAATTAAACAACAATCAAACAAATAAAACAATAGAAAAATGGCAGATTTAAAAGATTTCGCGGAACAGTTAGTTAACTTAACAGTTAAAGAAGTTAATGAGTTAGCTACAATTTTGAAAGATGAATATGGAATAGAACCAGCTGCAACTGCAGTCTCCGTTGCTGGAGGGGGAGCTACAGGTAGTCCCGCCGAAGCAGGTGAAGAACAATCAGAATTTGATGTAATACTCAAAGCTGCTGGTGCATCAAAACTTGCTGTTGTTAAGCTTGTGAAAGAGCTTACAGGGCTTGGATTGAAAGACGCCAAAGGTCTTGTTGACGAAGCACCAAGTGCAATCAAAGAGGGTGTTTCTAAGGACGAAGCTGAAGGTTTGAAAAAGTCTTTAGAGGAAGCTGGAGCAGAAGTAGAACTTAAATAGTTAGGTATCTATCGAGCCAAGGTTTAGGTTATTGGGCATATGTTCATAAACCTAAACCAGCTTATCTATTAACGATACTTAATTATAAAAAATATTAACAACATAATTTCATCATTATATGCTAGTAAATAAAACTGAAAGATTAAATTTTTCATCTATTGTTAACAAAACTGATTATCCTGATTTCCTAGACATTCAAATTAAATCCTTTCAGGATTTTTTCCAGCTAGAAACCAAATCGGATGAGAGATCCAATGAAGGTTTATTTAACACCTTCAAAGAAAATTTTCCTATAACTGACACCCGAAATCAATTTATTCTTGAGTTTTTAGATTATTTTGTAGATCCTCCTAGATATAATATTGGAGAATGTATCGAAAGAGGTTTGACTTATTCTGTTCCTCTTAAGGCCCGTTTAAAATTGTATTGTACAGACCCTGAGCACGAAGACTTTGAAACAATCGTACAAGATGTTTATTTAGGTACTATACCATACATGACACCAAGTGGTACTTTTTGCATTAATGGAGCTGAACGTGTTGTGGTCTCTCAGTTACATCGTTCTCCAGGGGTATTTTTTGGTCAATCTTTTCATGCTAACGGCACTAAATTATATTCTGCAAGAGTTATACCATTTAAAGGTTCTTGGATTGAATTTGCTACTGATATTAATAGTGTAATGTATGCTTATATTGACAGAAAGAAAAAGCTACCAGTCACCACGCTTTTCAGAGCGATTGGTTTTGAGAGAGACAAAGACATATTAGAGATTTTTGATTTAGCAGAAGAAATTAAGGTATCAAAATCTGGTCTCAAGAAGGTCATGGGTAGAAAGTTAGCTGCTCGAGTTTTAAATACTTGGCATGAAGATTTTGTTGATGAAGACACTGGCGAAGTAGTTTCAATTGAAAGAAACGAAATTGTTTTAGATAGGGATACTATAATTGACAAGGAAAATATAAATGAAATACTTGAATCTGGAACAAAAACAGTCCTCCTTCATAAAGAAAGTTCTAAGCAAGGAGACTATGCAATAATTCACAACACTCTTCAAAAAGACCCTACCAATTCAGAAAAAGAGGCAGTTGAACACATTTACAGACAACTTAGAAATGCTGAACCGCCTGACGAAGAAACAGCAAGAGGAATAATCGATAAACTATTTTTTAGCGACCAGCGCTATAATCTTGGTGAAGTAGGTAGATACAGAATGAACAAGAAGCTAAACCTTAACATCGGTATGGACAAGTTAATTCTGACAAAAGAAGATATTATAACCATAATAAAGTATTTAATTGAATTAATTAATTCTAAAGCTGAGATTGATGACATTGATCATCTCTCAAACAGACGTGTTCGTACAGTCGGAGAGCAGTTATCCACACAGTTTGGTATTGGACTTGCGCGAATGGCACGTACTATTCGTGAGCGAATGAATGTTCGTGACAATGAAGTATTTACTCCAATTGATTTGATCAATGCTAAAACACTGTCTTCAGTAATAAATACTTTTTTTGGAACTAATCAGTTATCCCAATTTATGGACCAAACGAATCCACTTGCGGAAATAACTCATAAACGCAGGCTCTCTGCTTTGGGACCTGGTGGACTTTCAAGAGAACGTGCTGGATTTGAAGTTCGTGACGTACACTACACTCATTATGGAAGACTTTGCCCCATTGAAACGCCTGAGGGACCTAATATTGGTCTAATATCTTCGCTTTCTGTTTATGCCAAGGTTAATTCAATGGGATTTATTGAAACTCCTTATAGAAGAGTTAATAATTCAACTGTTGATATTAAGGGATCACCAATTTATTTGACAGCTGAGGAAGAGGAAGATAAATTAATAGCCCAGGCTAGTATTTCAGTGGACAAAAATGGTAAAATAATCGCTGATAAAGTAATTGCTCGTCAAGAGGGAGACTTCCCTGTAGTAGAACCATCACAAGTCCATTTCACTGATGTCGCGCCAAATCAAATATCTTCCATTTCTGCATCATTAATTCCTTTTTTGGAACATGATGATGCCAATCGTGCTTTAATGGGCTCTAATATGATGCGCCAAGCTGTTCCATTACTACAGCCTGAAGCACCAATTGTTGGTACTGGTTTAGAGAGGCAAGTTGCTTCCGACTCAAGAGTTTTAGTCAATTCCGCAGGCGATGGAGTTGTTGAATATGTAGATGCTGATAAAATTATAATTAGATATACTAGAACTAAAGATCAAGAATTGGTTAGCTTTGATTCTGATACTGCAACATATAACTTAACAAAGTTTAAAAAGACAAATCAAGGCACATCTGTAAATTTAAAAGCTATTGTAAATAAAGGCGATAAAGTTTCTAAAGGCCAGGTTCTATGCGAAGGCTATGCAACACAAAATGGTGAACTTGCCCTTGGAAGAAATATGAAAGTAGCTTTCATGCCATGGAAAGGATATAATTTCGAAGATGCAATAGTAATATCTGAAAAGGTTGTAAGAGATGATGTTTTCACATCAATTCACATAGATGAGTACTCTCTTGAAGTTAGAGACACTAAGCTTGGTAATGAGGAATTAACTAATGATATTCCAAATGTTTCTGAGGAAGCTACGAAAGACTTAGACGAGAACGGAATGATCCGCGTGGGTGCCGAGATTAAACCTGGAGATATATTGATAGGTAAGATTACACCTAAGGGAGAAAGTGATCCAACACCAGAAGAAAAACTTCTTAGAGCTATTTTTGGTGACAAAGCAGGTGATGTTAAAGATGCTTCTCTAAAAGCTTCTCCTTCCCTACACGGAGTAGTTATTAATAAGAAACTTTTCTCAAGGGCAATTAAAGACAAGAGAAAACGAGCACAGGACAAAGAAGATATAATCAAATTAGAAGAGATATATGATGTGAGGTTCGAGGAATTAAAGTCAGTTTTAGTTGATAAACTTTTTTCAATAGTTAGTGGAAAAACTGCCCAGGGTATTTTTAACGATCTTGGTGAAGAAGTTTTTCCTAAGGGAAAAAAATATACACTCAAAATGCTCAATGCTGTCGATGATTATGCACATCTTGTTTCTGGTAAATGGACTACTGACGATAAGATCAATAAATTGGTCAAAGAACTTATACATAATTATAAAATCAAGGAAAATGATTTACAAGGTTCCTTGAGGCGTGAAAAGTTTACTATTTCAGTTGGTGATGAACTACCAGCCGGAATAATAAAGTTAGCAAAGGTATATATTGCGAAAAAACGAAAACTAAAAGTTGGAGACAAAATGGCTGGACGCCATGGGAATAAAGGTATTGTTGCTAGAATAGTACGCCAAGAGGATATGCCCTTTTTAGAAGACGGAACACCTGTTGACATAGTACTAAACCCTCTTGGAGTGCCATCAAGAATGAATATAGGTCAGATTTATGAAACGGTTTTGGGTTGGGCCGGAAAAAATTTGGGTCGCACTTTTGCTACTCCAATTTTTGATGGAGCAACTCTAGAACAAATTAATCAATATACAGATGAAGCTGGAATCCCTAAATTTGGACATACATATTTATATGACGGTGGTACCGGTGATAGATTTGATCAACCTGCAACTGTTGGTGTAATTTATATGCTAAAGTTAGGACATATGGTTGATGATAAAATGCACGCACGTTCAATTGGGCCATATTCTCTTATAACCCAGCAGCCTTTGGGTGGTAAAGCTCAATTTGGAGGGCAACGTTTTGGTGAAATGGAAGTTTGGGCACTCGAAGCATATGGTGCTTCTAGTACACTTCGTGAAATTTTAACAGTAAAGTCAGACGATGTTGTTGGAAGAGCTAAAACGTATGAGTCTATCGTTAAAGGTGAGCCAATGCCTGAACCTGGTTTACCAGAGTCATTTAACGTATTAATGCACGAATTAAAAGGACTTGGACTAGATATACGATTAGAAGAATAATTTTAATATACATTTAAAAAAATGGTTAGAAATCAAAATACTACAGCACAAAATAAATTTAATAAAATAACTATTGGTTTAGCCTCTCCTGAATCAATATTAGGTGGCTCAAGAGGTGAAGTTCTCAAGCCAGAAACAATTAATTATAGAACTCATAAACCAGAAAGAGATGGCCTTTTTTGTGAGCGAATTTTTGGACCGGTAAAAGATTATGAGTGTGCTTGTGGCAAATATAAGCGTATCAGATATAAAGGAATTATTTGTGATCGTTGTGGGGTTGAGGTCACGGAAAAAAAGGTGAGGCGAGAAAGAGTTGGCCATATCAGTTTAGTTGTTCCAGTTGCTCATATTTGGTATTTTAGGTCTCTCCCTAACAAGATCGGATACCTTCTTGGACTCCCTTCAAAGAAATTAGACATGATTATTTACTACGAGCGTTATGTTGTAATTCAAGCTGGTGTTGCCATTAATTCAGAGGGTCAGGCTTTAAATAAAATGGATTTTTTGACAGAAGAAGAATATTTAAATATTTGTGAAAGTCTACCTCAGGAAAATCAATATTTGGATGACTCTGACCCAGATAAATTTATAGCAAAGATGGGAGCTGAATGTCTTATAGAACTACTTTCAAGAATTGATCTAGAGGAATTATCGTTTGAGTTACGCCACAAAGCAAATACTGAAACATCAAAACAGAGAAAGACAGAGGCATTAAAAAGATTACAGGTTGTTGAAGCTCTGCGAGATGGTAATCAAAACCGAGAAAACCGACCTGAATGGATGATCATGAAAGCTATCCCAGTAATTCCACCAGAATTAAGACCATTAGTTCCTCTTGATGGTGGGCGTTTTGCAACATCTGACCTGAATGACCTATATCGCAGAGTAATAATAAGAAACAATCGATTAAAGCGTTTGGTTGAAATAAAAGCGCCTGAAGTTATTTTAAGAAACGAAAAAAGAATGTTACAAGAATCTGTTGACTCTTTATTTGATAATACAAGAAAATCTTCGGCTGTCAAAACTGATTCAAATCGACCTCTTAAATCTTTATCAGACTCCTTGAAAGGGAAGCAGGGTAGGTTTCGTCAGAATCTTCTTGGTAAAAGAGTTGATTACTCTGCTCGTTCTGTTATTGTAGTAGGTCCAGAACTCAAGTTATTTGAATGTGGTCTGCCAAAAAATATGGCAGCAGAATTATACAAACCTTTCATTGTTAGAAAATTGATTGAAAGGGGAATAGTAAAAACAGTTAAATCTGCTAAAAAAATTATAGATAACAAGGAGCCTGTAGTTTGGGATATATTAGAAAATGTTTTGAAGGGCCATCCTGTATTATTAAATCGCGCTCCTACTTTGCACAGACTTGGAATACAAGCCTTTCAGCCTAAGTTAATTGAAGGTAAAGCAATCCAACTTCATCCTCTAGTATGTACAGCTTTTAATGCAGATTTTGATGGTGACCAAATGGCCGTTCATTTGCCTTTAGGCCCAGAAGCAATTCTAGAAGCCCAACTTTTAATGCTAGCTTCTCACAATATCTTAAATCCAGCTAATGGTTCGCCTGTAACTGTCCCCTCACAGGACATGGTTTTAGGTTTGTATTATATGACAAAATTAAGAAAATCTTCTGCTGAAAATAAAGTTTTGGGAGAAGGTTTAAAGTTTTATTCTCCAGAAGAGGTAATAATAGCATACAACGAAAAACGCATTGATCTCAATGCACAAATTTTTGTTAGGATCAATGTTGTTGATAAAGACAGTAAACCTGGTACCAAGATAGTAGAAACAACTGTAGGTCGAGTTCTTTTTAATGAAAAAGTACCTGCTTCAGCTGGTTTTATAAATGAAGTTTTGACAAAAAAATCGCTTCGAGATATCATACATAAAATTTTAAAAGTTACATCAGTTCCTGAAACAGCAGCTTTTTTAGATGAAATTAAGTCCCTAGGTTACAACTTCGCATTTAAAGGAGGTTTATCATTTAGCTTGGGTGATATAATTATTCCAGAGGAAAAACATTCTATGATTAACTCAGCTAATAAGCAAGTCGATGGTATAATGGCTAATTATAATATGGGGTTAATAACAAATAACGAAAGATATAATCAAGTCATTGATATTTGGACATCTACTAATGCAGAATTAACTGAATTATCAATGAAAAGGATAAGAGAGGACCAACAAGGTTTCAATTCAGTTTACATGATGTTGGATTCTGGTGCGCGTGGATCAAAGGAACAAATTAGACAATTGACAGGAATGCGTGGTCTGATGGCAAAGCCCAAAAAATCTAATGCGGGCGGTGGAGAAATTATTGAAAATCCAATTCTTTCAAACTTTAAAGAGGGACTTTCAATTTTGGAATATTTTATTTCAACACATGGTGCTCGAAAGGGACTAGCAGACACAGCTTTAAAAACAGCAGATGCAGGTTATTTGACTAGGAGGTTAGTTGATGTTTCTCAAGATGTTATTGTCAATATCGAAGATTGTGGAACTTTACGTGGTATCACAGTTGAAGCCTTGAAAAAGAATGATGAAATTGTTGAAACCTTAGAGGAGCGCATTGTTGGTAGATCTTCGCTTAACGACGTATTTGATCCTATTTCAGGAGAGCTTATAGTTGCAGCTGGCGATCTTATCAATGAGAAAATTGCCAAAAGGATTGATAATTCTGCACTCGAATCGATAGAAGTTCGTTCAGCTCTAACTTGTGAGGCTAAATCTGGGATATGTTCAAAATGTTACGGAAGAAACCTCGCTACTGGAAAAATGGTTCAAAAAGGCGAGGCTGTCGGTGTTGTTGCTGCTCAATCGATTGGGGAGCCAGGAACTCAATTAACTTTACGTACTTTCCATGTAGGTGGAATTGCGGGCAATATCTCAGAGGAAAATAATTTAACTGTAAAGTTCGACGGAATAGCTGAGATTGAGGATCTCAAAACCGTTAAAGGGAAAGATTCTGATGGGCAAGAGTCTAATATTGTTATTTCAAGAACTACAGAGATTAAGTTATTAGATGCTAACTCTGGTATAGTCCTAAGTACTAATAATATACCTTATGGTTCTAGTATTTTTGTAAAAAATGGACAAAAAGTGAAAAAAGGGACTAAAGTATGTCAGTGGGATCCTTACAATGGTGTAATAATTTCAGAATTTTCTGGAAAAGTTCGATACGAGAATATTGAACAAGGTATTACCTACCAAGTTGAAATTGACGAACAGACTGGTTTTCAAGAAAAAGTCATTTCTGAGTCAAGAAATAAGAAGTTAATACCTACACTTCATATTGAAGATTCAAAAGGTGGTATAATAAGATCATATAATCTTCCTGTTGGAGCTCACCTAATGGTTGAAAATAATGAAAAAATTTCAATAGGTAAGATATTAGTCAAAATACCTAGGAAATCGTCGAAAGCTGGAGACATTACTGGTGGTTTACCGCGAGTTACGGAACTTTTCGAAGCCAGAAATCCATCAAATCCTGCGGTTGTAACTGAAATTGATGGAGTCGTTTCTTTTGGTAAAATAAAGCGTGGTAATAGAGAAATTATTATAGAGTCTAAAGCTGGATCAATTAAAAAGTATTTAGTTAAACTTTCTAACCAAATTCTCGTCCAAGAAAATGATTTCGTAAAGGCTGGTATGCCCCTTTCAGACGGATCGATAACACCAAATGATATATTGAATATTAAAGGTCCATCAGCAGTACAGCAATATCTTGTTAACGAAGTTCAAGAAGTTTATCGTTTACAGGGTGTTAAAATTAATGACAAACACTTCGAAGTTGTCGTACGCCAAATGATGCGCAAGGTCAGAATAGAGGACTCTGGTGATACTATTTTCTTAGAAAACCAATTAGTTCATAAATCTGATTTCATAGACCATAATGACGAAATTTTTGGGAAAAAAGTCATTGAGGATTCTGGAGATTCATCTATTTTAAAAGCTGGACAGATAGTATCTGCGAGAGTTTTACGAGATGAAAATTCAATTCTTAAAAGAGAGGACAAGAAAATTGTTCAAGCCAGGGATGCAAGGCCAGCTACTGCTACTCCAATTTTACAGGGAATTACTCGTGCTTCTTTGCAAACAAAATCGTTTATATCGGCAGCTTCGTTTCAGGAAACTACTAAAGTTTTAAATGAAGCAGCTGTTAACGGAAAAGTTGATAAGCTTGAGGGCTTAAAAGAAAACGTTATTGTTGGACATAAAATTCCTGCTGGTACAGGTCTTCGTAAGTATGAAAATATGATAGTTGGTTCTAGCGAAGAGCTTGAAAGTTTAATGAAAGCTAAAGAAGAAAAGGAAACGTTTAATATCTAGATATGAGTGATTCTGAAAATAATAAAAAAAAAATCAATATTGAGCTTGATTCAAGTGTTGCTGATGGCTCTTATTGTAATTTAGCTATCATCAACCACTCTGTTTCTGAGTTTGTCCTGGATTTTGTGAATATTATGCCAGGTCTTCCAAAACACAAAGTAAAATCAAGAATTATTCTTGCTCCTCACCATGCTAAAAGACTCTCAAAAGCATTAATTGAAAATATAAATCGCTTTGAGCATAAAAACGGAGAGATTAAAGATACTGACAAACCACAAATTCCTTTAAATTTTGGACCTACTGGTAAGGCATAAGTTTCATTATTAATTGATTTTAATTTGTTAGAATTCTGAACTAAACTCAAATGTTATTGATTTGAATTTTTCTTCCGCAATTTCCAGTGAAAATTTAGAATCAACTAAAAAGATTAATTTACCATTTTTATCTTTTGCTAAAAACCTTTGCTTAAGTCTTAGAAATTCTTTTAGCTCTTCATTATTACTATTTTGTATATTAATCCAGACTGCTTTATATATATTTATATTTTCATAGGTGCATTTTGCACCATATTCGTGCTCTAATCTATATTGAATTACTTCGTATTGTAATTCGCCGACTGTTCCAATGATTCTTCTTCCATTTAATTCTAATGTAAATAATTGTGCTACTCCTTCATCCATCAATTGATCAATTCCTTTCTGAAGCTGTTTGCTTTTCATTGGATCAGCATTGTTAATGTATCTAAAATGTTCTGGAGAAAAGCTAGGAATTCCTTTGTAATTAATTTTCTCTCCCTCTGTTAATGTGTCTCCAATTTTAAAATTACCATTATCATGAAGCCCAACTATATCCCCGGGATATGAAAGATCAATAATCTTTTTTTTTTCAGCAAAAAAAGTATTTGGACTAGAAAATTTTATTTTTTTATTATGGCGTACATGTAAATAAGGTGTATTTCGTTTAAAGATTCCTGAAACTATTTTTATAAAAGCTAATCGGTCTCGATGTTTTGGATCCATATTTGCATGAATTTTAAAAACAAAGCCTGAAAACTTATCCTCATCTGGTTTCACCAATCTTAGGTCGGTAGTTTTTGGAAGTGGACTAGGCGCAATATCAATAAAACAATCTAATAGTTCTTTAACGCCAAAGTTGTTTAGTGCAGATCCAAAAAAAACAGGTTGTAAATTACCTTTCAAGAATAATTCTTCATCAAATTCTTCATAAATACCATGGACTAATTCAATTTCTTCTTTTAATTTCTTGGTTGAATTATTTCCTATTAATTCGTTCAGTTTTGTGTCTTCTAAGCTAAAAATTTTGATTGTATCATTAATTTCCTTTTTATTATCCGCAGTAAAAAGATTTATATTTTTTTTCCATAAATTATAAATCCCTTTGAATTCATAGCCCATTCCAATGGGAAAACTTAAAGGAGTTACTCTAAGTTTTAGTTTTTGTTCTAATTCATCCATTAAATCAAAAGCTTCTTTGCCTTCACGGTCCATTTTATTGATAAATACAATAATTGGAATTTTTCGCATACGACAGACTTGAACAAGTTTTTCGGTTTGTTCTTCAACTCCTTTAGCGACGTCTATTACCAAAATTACGCTGTCCACAGCAGTTAAAGTTCTGTACGTGTCTTCAGCAAAATCTTTATGACCAGGAGTATCTAATATATTGATTTTTATCCTTTGGTATTCAAAAGCTAAAACTGACGTAGATACAGAAATTCCTCGCTGGCGTTCTATTTCCATAAAATCACTAGTCGCTGCTTTTTTAATTTTATTATTTTTTACAGCTCCTGCCTCTTGTATTGCACCCCCAAAAAGCAGTAGTTTTTCAGTCAGTGTAGTTTTTCCTGCGTCTGGATGCGAAATAATTCCAAAAGTGCGTCTTCTATTTATTTCTTCAATTAAAGGGGTCAAAAAGTTTTATTAAATTATACACAACAAATTTAGTTTTATTTAGATTTTTTTACTTAATTTTTTTAATTAAATTAATTTCGAATTTTAGCATTTAATTAATATTCAATTAGAAAATTAGTTAATAATTTAGCGCAATGATAGAAGATCAAGTTATTTTAGTTGATAAAGATGATAATCAAATCGGGCTTATGTCTAAGCTTCAAGCACACCAGATTGGACTTTTACATAGGGCTTTTTCAATTTTTATTTTTAACAAAAAAAATCAACTTATGCTACAGCAACGTTCATCAAAAAAATACCATTCTCCCCTTCTTTGGTCTAATACTTGTTGTAGTCATCAACGAATCGGAGAATCAAATATTCAAGCTGGTAAAAGGCGTCTGAAGGAGGAAATGGGGTTTTCAACGGATCTAGAAGAGATTTTTTCATTCGTTTACAAAGTTTCTTTTGATAACGGTCTTTATGAACATGAATTAGATCATGTTTTGATTGGTTACTGGGAATCCTCACCCAAAATTAATATTTCTGAGGTTGAGGGATGGAAATGGATGTCACTAGCGGACATAAAGAGAGACATAAATTTAAGACCTCATATTTATACAGCCTGGTTCAAAATAATATTTGATAAATTTTATAAACATTTAAAGTTAAATACATGAAAGTAACTGTAAGTCGACGAGCTCATTTCAATGCTGCTCATCGTTTATATCGACCGGATTGGAGCAATGAAAAAAATGAAGCTGTTTTTGGAAAATGTAATAATCCTAGCTATCACGGCCACAATTATGAAATGATTGTTAGCGTTACCGGCAAAATTAATCCTGAAACTGGATATGTTATAGATGTCAAAGTTTTAAAAGATCTAATCAAATCAGAAGTCGAAGAAAACCTAGACCACAAAAACTTAAATTTAGAGGTTCCTGAGTTCAAAAATTTAAATCCAACAGCGGAGAATATTGTTGTATGGATATATAATAAACTCCGAGTTGTTATAAATGATGATTTAGAATTGAAAGTTACACTTTACGAAACTCCAAGAAATTTTGTTTCTTATTCTGGTGAACAATAATTTGTTTAACAAATATTAAACGGAATTTACTGCTATCTCCATTAAAATTGTACATAATATAGCCCCCATCGTTCCTACAGCATATCCAAATACTGCCAACAAAACTCCTACAGTTGCCAATGATGGATGAAATGATGCAGCAACAATTGGAGCTGATGCTGCTCCTCCTACATTAGCTTGGCTTCCTATTGCTAGAAAAAAATATGGAGCTTTAATTAATTTAGCTACTATTATAATTAAAACTGCATGAATTGTCATCCATATAAATCCAATTATAATCAGGCCTGTGTTTTCGAAAATAAGTTTTAAATCCATTTTCATTCCAATAGTAGTAACAAGTATGTAAATAAAAACACTACCTATTTTACTGGCGCCGGCTCCCTCATAATTTCTAGCTTTCGTGAAAGATAAAAAAATTGCAATTAAGGTTGATATACTTATAATCCAAAAGAAAGTTGAACTCAAAAACGAAAAAATGTTAACAGTATATTCAGAGAAAATTTGATGAATTTTTTTTTCAAAAAAAGGTGCTAATTTATTAGCAAAAAAATGTGAGAAACCAACAGATCCAAATCCTATTCCAGCTATAATAACTAAATCAGTTAAATTTGGTATTCGACTACTTTGTTTTGTAAATTCATTTACTTTAATCTTAAGATTATCAATTGCCTGAGTATCTGCTTTTAGCCATCTATTTATTTTTTTTCTTTTTCCAATTCCAATCAATAGCAATGCCATCCAAATATTTGCAACAACAATATCAACAAATACCATTCCTCCATATAGTTCAGTATTATATCCGTAAATTTCAAGCATAGCAGTTTGATTTGCACCACCTCCTATCCAACTTCCTGCGAGCGTTGACAAGCCCCTCCATACAGCATCAGCACCAACCCCACCTACACTTTCTGGATAAATTAATGCAGTTAATATAATTGCAATTGGTCCACCTAAAATTATTCCAACTGTCCCTGTAAAAAACATTATCAGCGATTTCCAACCTAAATTAAAGACACCTTTTAAGTTAATACTCAACGTCATTAATACTAGAGATGCAGGTAATAGATATCTGCTTGCAATAAAATATAAATCGCTCTTTTGTGTAGTTATTAATCCATCTTGAGTCACGATTTCCCATTCAGGTGCAATTATTCCAATCGAGGTAAATATTGCGGGTAACATATAGGCTAAAAAAAGTCCAGGGACAATTTTATAAAATTTATTCCACAATCCTTTTTTCTTTGATTCTGTATGAAAGATAAACGCTAGTATGATGAGAAGAATTCCCAAAATAATTGCATCGTCTTTTATTATTGGAGTTGAAATAATCATCATTGTTTTATTAAAAATTTTAAATTTTCAATATAATGTTTAAATAAAAAGGTTTGGCACGGTACTTGTGTTTTAAAAAATATATTATTTAATTTTTTTGTTAGTAATATATTTTGGTTGGTTAGTGGTTAAAGCATCAAACTTTGATGCTTTTTCCATTTTGTGAAATTATTATTAAATATTTTAATACACTAAAAATTTAAAACTAAATTTATTTTTTTTGAATAATACACTTTGGTTAGTCACAACAAGAAAGCATCCTTAGGGATGCTTTTTTTAATCAAGATGGCCAATAAAATTTAATATTTCCTCAATTACTTCTTCAGCTACTTTTAAATTTTTATTGTTGTAAGATTTTAAATTCTCAAGCCTATTCCCGTCAATTTTAAAAAGAATGTGATTCATTTTTTTTATTAATATTAATTTTGAGTTTTGAGCTGATTTGTCTAACATAACTGATTCACTTACGTCCATTTGTAAATCATTTTCTCCAGCTATGATCAGGCAAGGGATATTTATTTTTTTAATTATTTCACTTGGGTTATATTTCATCCAGCTTATTAAAAATGGCTGGGTTTTAATATTGAAAATGGATTCAAGTGCAATCGGATAATCAGTTGTAGTTTCATCTTTTTTAAGTTTGTTCAATACATCAATTGTTTGATTAGCTAAAAAGGGTGCGCTATTTATAATTTGGGTTTTTATTATTTCATCAATTGTTTGTCCAGCACCATTTAGAGAAATGAAGCCAGCTACTTTCTCGTCCAGCGCAAGCAAACCAACTAAGCTTCCTTGACTGTGACCTGCTATTATTATTTTATCATAAGTTTGTTTGAAAAAATTTATTGACGATTTTGTATCCTCTACAAAATCATTAAATAAAATTTCTTCGTCAATATTTCTAGTCTTTATTTGTTTAACAACCCTTTTGTCATAGCGAAAAGTTGATATACCTTTATTAGTCAATGCGGAGGCAAGTTTTTTCAGCATATCATTTTCTGCAAATATTTGATTGCCATTTCTATCTACTGGTCCAGAACCTCCAATAAAAATAATTAAACTAGAAGCTGACAAAGGTTCGGATTCAAGTAATGTTCCCTCAACATGTTCATTGATTATTATTTTTTTTTCAATCAATTTTTGTGAATTAGCAATAGAAATAAACAATAAAGTAATTAATGAGATTAAGTGTATTTTTTTCATTTAATTATTCTAAAGGTCAAATTAATTCTTTCACCAATATCTTTTTTTGTCTTGGGTATTTGGTGGAGCCAATGGTGTTGAGTACCTCCTTGCATTACTAATAGGCTTCCATTTTCAAGGTTTATTTTTAATTTATCACTCTTGTCCACTCTGTGTTTCATTTGAAAAATTCTATCAGCCCCAAAACTCAAAGACGCAATAATTGGATTTTTTCCAAGCTCTTTCTCGTTGTCTGAGTGCCAACCATTACTGTCTTGACCATTTCTATAGAAGTTGAGTAAGCAAGTTGTAAATTCTGTGCCAATTTCTTTTTCTATTTTTTCTTTTAAAATTAACAAAGGATGTGAAAACTTCTTTGGGTGCATAGTAATATTTGAATATTTATAAGTATTATCGTTGCTTGCATATAAGGCAGTTAGTCTGGGCTGAAGATATACTTTTCCAAAAATTTTTATCTCATCTTGCTGCCATTCTATTTCATTTTTTAATATTTTAAAATATTCATTGGCCTTTTCTTTTTTTATAAATTCTGGGATATAATAAAGTTCTCCATCTTTTATTGGAATATTAAAGGACTCTTTAAATTTAAAAAACATTTTATTTTTTCTTAGACAGATGTAATTTAAAATTATTTTATAATGTCATAACTACGTTTAATAAATTTTGTCAACGCTTCGCCTTTGAGAAGACCTTGTGAAAGTTGAGCTAAATCAAGACTTTGATTAATTAATCTTTTTCTTTTTTTGTCAGTTTTTGTATTCAAAATTTGTGATATTAGGTCAGAGTTTGTGTTGACAACCAAATTATACATTTCAGGCATTTTGTTCATTCCAAACATTCCACCACCACCACCAGTTTGTTGCATTTCTTTCATTCGTCGCATGAACTCAGGTTGTGTAATTATAAATGGATCAACACTGCTATCCATTGCTTCCATTTGTAGAACAAATTTTTCAGAAGAGATCACATCTTTTAGTTGTTTTTCAAGAGTTTTTTGTTGGTCATCAGTAAGTTTAGAAATAAGTTTTTCGTCTTTTTCAATCAATTTATCAATATGATCAGCATCAACTCGGCAAAAAGAGATTTTTTCCTTATCACTTTCTAGTTTTTGAATTAAGTGCGGAACAATGGGAGAATCTAACAATAAAACTTCGTATCCCTTGGCTTTTGCACTTTGTATGTAACTGTGCTGTTCTTCTTTGTTTGATGCATAAAGTATAACAAGTTTATCATTTTTATCTGTTTGTTTAGCTTTTATTTTGTCATAAAGCTCTTGGTATGTATGAAATTTACCTTCAATAGTTGGATAAAGTGCAAATTCTTCAGCTTTTTCAAAGAATTTTTCTTCTGAAAGCATTCCATATTCAATAACGATTTTAATATCGTTCCATTTATTTTCGAATTCTTCTCTATTTTCCTTAAAAAGTGATTTAAGTTTATCAGCCACCTTTTTTGTAATATAGGTTGATATTTTTTTCACAGCTCCATCTGCTTGTAAATATGACCTCGAAACGTTCAAAGGGATATCGGGTGAATCAATAACTCCGCGAAGCATTGTTAAAAATTCGGGAACAATACCTTCAACATTATCAGTAACAAAAACTTGATTCTGATAAAGCTGAATACGATCTTTTTGAATATTAATATCATTGGATAATTTTGGAAAATATAAAATCCCCGTCAAGCTAAAGGGATAATCTACATTTAAATGAATGTTAAATAGTGGCTCTTCAAACTGCATTGGATAAAGTTCTCTGTAAAAACTTTTATAATCATCGTCTTTGAGTTCACTAGGAGGCTTTGTCCATGCAGGATTGGTGTTGTTAATTATATTATCTACATTAATTTTACGCTGAGGTTCTTTAGTCTCTTTTCCGTCTTTGTCAGTTAAAGTTTTTGGTTTGTGATTTGGGTCATTAATTTCTTTTGTGCCAAGCTTAATTGGAATGGGCATAAACTTGTTATACTTTCTTAAAAGTTCGCTAATTTTATTTTCTTCCAAGAAATCTTTAGCATCATCCCCAATGTGTAAAATTATTTCAGTTCCGTGCTTCTTTTTATCACATTTTTTCAGTGAATATTGTGGACTACCGTCACATTCCCAATGAGCTCCCTCATCTTTTTTGAATGACTTGGTAATAATTTCAACTTTATCAGCAACCATGAATGCGGAGTAGAAACCTAGTCCGAAATGACCAATTATCCCAGCATCTTCAACTTTATCTTTATATTTGTCAAGGAATTCTTCAGCACCAGAAAAAGCTACTTCATTTATGTACTTTTTAACTTCATCTGCGGTCATACCAATACCTTGATCGATGATATGTAATTTTTTCCCTTTTTTATCAACTTTTACTTCAATTATTGGTTTTCCATATTCTACTTTTGCCTCCCCAATATTTGTAAGGTGTTTTAATTTCAAAGTTGCATCAGTTGCATTACTAATTAGCTCTCTCAAAAATATTTCTTGATCACTATAAAGAAATTTTTTTATCAACGGAAAAATATTTTCCACTGATACATTGATTTTACCTTTGCTCATAAGTTTTTATATTTTAATAATTATCTACTTTAATATTTGTACAGTTAAGCTTAGCTATAACAAAAAGAATACCACTTTAATAAATGTGACAAACTGACACTAATCTTATGAAATTTATATCTAAATTATTAAATTTATTCCATGTATAATTCAAAAATTATTGGTCTGGGCCATTTTGTGCCAAACAATGTTATCACTAACAAAGATTTATCAAAGTTAATGGATACAAGTGACGAGTGGATTCAAGAACGCACGGGTATTAAAAAACGTTATTGGGCAAAGGAGGGAGATGGTAATACGACTTCAAGTATGGGATATGAGGCAGCAAAAAAAGCGATTATTGATGCAGGAATACATAAGGAAAAAATTGATTTTATAGTTTTTGCAACATTGAGTCCTGATTATTATTTTCCTGGTCCTGGAGTACAAATTCAGGAAGCTTTAGAAATTGATAATATTGGTGCTTTGGACGTTAGAAATCAATGTTCAGGTTTTGTTTATGCACTTTCAGTAGCTGATCAGTACATCAAAACAGGGATGTATAAAAATATATTAGTAATTGGAAGCGAACTACAGTCAAAAGGAATAGATATATCAACAAGAGGACGTAATGTGTCCGTAATTTTTGGTGATGGCGCTGGAGCTGCAATACTTAGTCGAGAGGAAAATTTAAATAGAGGAATTTTGTCTTCTCATTTGCACTCAGAAGGAGCTCACGCTCTTGAACTAACTGCTGAGGCTCCTGGATTGGGAAAGCGATGGGTTACTGATATAATCTCTGACAATAATCCTGATGACTTAACTTACAGGCCTTACATGAACGGAAAATTTGTTTTTAAAAATGCGGTCAGGCGATTCAGCGAGGTAATTTTGGAGTCACTTGAAGCACAAAATCTATCAATTTCTGATATAGATATGCTAATTACACATCAGGCTAACTTAAGAATTTCCCAGTTTATTCAAAGGAAGTTTAATTTAAAAGATGATCAGATTTATAATAATATTCAAAATTATGGAAACACAACTGCTGCATCTATACCAATAGCATTGAGCGAAGCTTGTAAAAAAGGGAAAATTAACCCAGGTGACAATGTAGTTCTTGCTGCTTTTGGTAGTGGTTTTACCTGGGGTAGCGTAATAATAAAGTGGTAGCAAAGTTCAAAACTTTAGTTTTAGGTGCATCGACAAATCCTGAGAGATTTTCAAGTAAATCCGTATTGATGTTACTTGACAGTGGGATTGAAGTTGTAGCTTTGGGTAAATCCAAAGGGAAAATACACGGAATTAAAATAGAGAATTTCCAAAAATATTATAAAAATATTCACACAATTACATTGTATATAAGTCCTAAAAATCAGGACAAATATTTTAGTTATATTTTAGAATTAAATCCTGCTCGAGTTATATTTAATCCTGGCACTGAAAACCCTATTTTATTTAGATTTCTAGAGAAACATTCAATTTCATACGAACTTTCTTGTACGATTGTTTTATTATCGACGAATCAATACAAGTCCCAAGAAAGTAATAAATCCGTTTAATGGGAGAAGCTCGTAACCGAGAATATAACCCCCAATAAACTTTGGTGGAATTTGACCCATGGTGTAGACTAATAAAACTGAGGCAAGAGATACAATCCAAACCAAATTATCTTTGATTTTGTAATTGGTGAAAATTCCAAAACTAAAAAGACCTAAAAGGGGGCCATAAGTATAACCGGCAACTGTTAATAGGCTATCAATCACATTTTTATTTGCAAAGTATTTAAATGATATGACAACTATTGCGAGAACTAACGACATTCCGATGTGAGTAAGTTTCCTTATACTTTTTTTTCGATCAAAATTATAGTTTTTAAAATTTAAAATATCAACACAAAATGACGTTGTCAAAGAAGTTAAGGCACTATCAGCACTGCTATAAGCAGCTGCTATAAGTCCAAGAATAAATGTACCAGAAAGAAGAGAACCCAGTCCAGAGTTAATTGCTATTTCAGGAAACAACAAGTCAGTTGTTGGTTTACCGTCCATCAGTGGTATTTTAATCCCATAACGTTCAGTATAAATAAACAAAAGTGCCCCAAGTAGTAAAAAAAGAAATGTAACTATTGTAAGTATAATACTGAAAAAAAGCATATTTTTTTGTGCATCTTTTAGGGATCTACAAGTTAGATTCTTTTGCATCATGTCTTGATCTAAACCTGTCATTGATATTGTTATGAACATTCCTCCAAAAAAAGATTTGAGAAAATAATCTTTATCTAGAAAATTTTCAGTTTTAAATATATCGCTGTAACTCTCTAATTCATTGGAGTTTAAAAATTCATTAAAACTCCATCCAAGTTCCTCTGTAATAATATTAATAGATAAAATTACTGCGCAAATTATAAAAAGTGTCTGTAACGTGTCTGTCCAAACAATAGTTTTAATCCCGCCTTTGTTAGTGTAAATCCAAATAAGGAGAATAGAAATAATAACTGTAGCTTCAAAAGGGATTTTCCATTGTTCAAAAACAAATTGTTGCAGTACAATTGCCATTAAATACATTCTGAATGCGGCGCCCAGAACTCTAGATATTAAAAAGAAAAAAGCACCGGTTCTATGACTAACTTTTCCAAATCGACCATACAAATATTCGTAAATTGATGTTAGATTTAACTTATAATATATTGGTAACAGGAATAATGCTACAAAAATATATCCAGCAACATAGCCTAAACAAACTTGAAAATAACTAAATTCTGAGCTTCCTACCCATCCTGGAACAGAAATGAAAGTTACACCTGACAATGATGCTCCAATCATACCAAAAGCTACTACATACCATTTTGACTTCCTATTCGCTTTAAAAAAATCATTGTTGTTATCGTTTTTCCCAGTGATTTTTGCTATAAACAAAAGAAAAAGAAAATAAATGAGCGCGATCAATAAAATGTGTTGTCCTTTCAACTTAATAAATTTATATTTGTTATAACAAATAATTCCATTAAAGACTCGCTATCAAATGTATAATTTTCTAATTCAATTTAACAGCTTCTGTTTATTTTTTTAAAACTATCTATTAATTTATGGAATTTTCATCTAATTTACTACAAAACGCTGTAAATGAAGTCGCTCAACTCCCAGGAATTGGTAAGCGAACAGCTTTACGATTAGTATTGCACTTGTTGCAACAACCACCAATACACACGAAGCAACTTTCTCAGTCTTTAGTTGACTTAAGAAATAATATTAAATTTTGCAGTACTTGTCATAATATTTCCGACAGTATTATTTGTGAGATATGTGCAAATCCGATGAGAGATAAAAAAATAATATGTGTAGTGGAGGATGTGAGAGACGTTTTAGCAATAGAAAGTACAGGTATTTTTAAGGGTACTTATCATGTTTTGGGTGGTAAAATTTCCCCAATTGACGGGATTGGACCAAATGAACTGAATATTGATAGTTTGGTTGAGAAAGTTAAAAGAGGAAATATTGATGAGATTATTTTAGCTATGGGATCAACCATGGAAGGGGATACTACAAATTTTTACATCTATAAACAAATGCAAAATTTTAAAATAGTTATGTCCACAATTGCTCGCGGAATTTCAGTTGGAGACGAATTAGAGTATGCAGATGAAATTACTTTAGGTAGAAGCATTGCCAATAGAGTTCCATTTGATATTTCTTTTAAATCATAGGAGTTATGAAGTTGTCTGTTGTTATTCTCAATTATAATGTTAAGTATTTCTTAGAATTGTGTTTGCAAAGTGTTCAAGCAGCGTTAGAAGGCATTTCGTCTGAAATTATTGTTGTTGATAACAATTCCTGTGATGATAGTTGTTCCATGATAAAAAGTAATTATCCTAATGTGAAGCTTATAAAAAGTAACAAAAATCTTGGTTTTTCTAGAGGGAATAATATTGTCAAGGAAATTGTGAAAGGTGATTTTGTGTGTATTTTAAATCCCGACACAATGGTCGAGGAAAAAATTTTTCAAAAGCTTTTTAAATTTTCACGCGGAAAAAAAAAATTGGGTATTATCGGATGTTGTATGATAAATGGTTCTGGTAAATTTTTACCAGAAAGTAAAAGAAATGTACCTACTTATTGTTCAGCCCTGATGAAGTTTTTTGGTTATGGTAAGTTTTATTATGCATCACATATCAAACAAAATTCAATCGACAGAGTAGACATACTAACTGGAGCATTTATGTTTATGCCTACTAAAATTTTTATGTCGCTTGATGGATTTGACGAAGATTTTTTTATGTATGGTGAAGATATTGACTTGTGCTACAGAGCCTTAAAAATGAATAAAATTAATTATTATTTTGGTGGTGCTAAAATTATACATTTTAAGGGGGAGAGCTCATCAAAGAATATACATCATTACAGACAATTTTATAGAGCAATCAAAGTTTTTCATCGAAAACATTTTAAACCTTCTTTACTGATGAGAATAATAATTAAGCTATTTACTTTTTTTATGCCATACCTAAATTTTTTTAAAAAAGAAAAAACTGTCTTAAAAAAAGATTTAGTTTTTTTGAATCCCCATAACACAAAATATGTAAAGAAAAATGACCGTGTTATTCTCTCTCTTGACAAATTGGATCAAAACTATCCATGCAATTTAGTTTTGGATGCAAAGTCAGAATCATTCGCCGAGATAATTAATAAAATCCATACTTTTTCACCAAGTTCAATTTCATTTAGTATTTGGCCAAAAAACTGTAGCTATTGTATTGGAAGTAATGAGTCAAATCAAAAAGGGCAGATATTTTTTTTTAATTAAAATAAATATCACACAACAAAAATTATAATTGATTTTATCGCTTATTTTCGTTAATTTTGCAGTGCAAATTTATTGCATTTAAAAGAAGAGATATGGCGAAATTTGAGCTCAAACTTCCCAAAATGGGTGAGAGTGTTGCTGAGGCTACTATTAATTCTTGGCTTAAAGACATAGGGGACCGAGTAGAAGTTGATGAATCAGTAATTGAAATATCAACAGACAAAGTTGATAGTGATGTGCCGAGCGAAGTCAGTGGAGTTTTGATTGAAAAAAAATTTGAGATTGATAAAATTGTAAAAGTTGGAGAGACATTTGCAATAATTGAGACTGATTCTAATGCAGATTCAAATAAAACTGAATTTAGCTCTCAGCCAAGCTCGTTGGAAGCCAACATAAAATTCTCATCTGAAGTAAATGCTAAAGACCCTTCAATTTCTAAAAGTTCAGATCAGATCCGAATGAAAACATATTCCTCAAGTGATCGTTTTTACTCTCCATTAGTTAAAAATATTGCAAAAAAAGAGGGGATAGATAAATTTGAGTTAGATACTATTTCAGGCACTGGAAAATCAGGCAGGGTAACAAAAAAAGATATTCTGAATTATTTAAAAAATAGAACAGTTATTAAGTCGTCTGTTGTTGAGGAATCTTCTTCAGCTGTAAATCCAATAGTTTCAACTCCTTCAAATTTTATAAATATTGAACCTGATGCTATTGAATCCCATAATTTAATTTCCAAAACTAATGATGGTGAGATTATTGAAATGACCAGAATGGGAAAGCTTATTTCAAAGCATATGTTGAGTTCATTGCAAACTTCAGCACATGTGCAATCATTCATTGAAGTAGACGTTACCAAAATTTGGGACTGGAGAAATAAAAATAAAGATCAATTTTTTGAAACCTATTCTATGAAAATAACCCTAACACCCATTTTCATGGAAGCCGTAGCAAAAGCATTGAATTTACATCCTATGTTGAATATTTCTGTTGATGGAGATCGAATTGTAAAGCACAAGTTTATTAATCTTGGAATGGCAACTGCATTACCCGATGGTAATCTCATAGTTCCAGTTATAAAAAATGCTGATCAGCTAAATTTAAAGGGTATGACAGCTCATGTAAATGATTTAGCACAGAGAGCTAGGTTAAACCAACTCAAACCTGAAGAAGTTCAAAATGGCACATACACTGTTACGAATGTTGGAGGTTATGGCAGTATAATGGGTACCCCTATAATAAATCAGCCTCAGGTTGGAATTTTAGCAATAGGTGCAGTCCGCAAAATACCATCTGTCATTGAAACAATTGATGGAGATTTTATAGGAATTCGTCAAAAGGTTTTTTTGTCTCATTCTTATGACCACAGGGTAATTAATGGTGCACTTGGTGGAAATTTTTTGAAGACTGTCAAAGAAATACTGGAATCATGGGATGAAAATAGATCTATCTAAATTGTATGAAATTAAATTTAATTAGACCGATTTGTTTTTTTGACTTAGAAACTACAGGAGTAAATATTACCAAGGACAGAATTGTAGAAATTTCTCTACTTAAAGTATTCCCAGACAATAGAGAACAAAAAAAAACATGGCTAATAAATCCTGAAATTAGTATTTCATCTGACGCAACTGCTATACACGGAATTTCTAACGAGGATGTTGTTGATGCCCCTACTTTCAAAATGGTAGCTAGACAGGTTAATGAATTTATCAAAGATTCTGATCTTGGGGGTTTTAATTCAAATAGATTTGATATTCCAATTTTAGCAGAAGAGATGTTACGAGCTGAAGTGGAATTTGACATGAAAAATAGATTTTCTGTTGATGTTCAAACAATATTTCATAAAATGGAAAAACGTAATTTAGCCTCTGCATATAAATTTTATTGTGATAAAAATTTAGATGGAGCTCACAGAGCTGAAGTTGATACTATTGCAACTTACGAGGTATTAAAATCACAATTGGATCATTATGACATTCTGAAAAATAACACAAAGTTTTTGGCTGAGTTCAGTACCCACAGAAAATTCGCAGATTTTGCTGGCTTTATTGGATTTGACAACCATGGAGCTGAGGTGTTTAATTTTGGCAAGCACAAAGGAAAAAAAGTTTCAGAAATTTTGGAGTCCGAACCTGGGTATTTTGGTTGGTTGTTAGATGCTGACTTTCCCCTCTACACTAAGAAAGTTTTGACTTCAATAAAATTACGTGTTATGAACAACAAATTGGATTAAATGAAATTAATTTGCATTGGTAGTAATTACGAAAAGCATATTGATGAGCTTGGTAATACCACACACGAAGATCCAGTAGTATTTCTAAAGCCAGATTCTGCATTAATTAATGGGAATCAGCCTTTTTTTATCCCTGATATTTTTAGCGATGTTCATTATGAGCTCGAATTATTAGTAAAAATAAACAAGGTTGGTAAATATATTGATAAAGAATTTGCGCACACATACTATGATAAAATTGGTTTGGGTTTAGACTTTACTGCAAGAGATTTACAAAAGAAGTTAAAACTTAATGGGTTGCCTTGGGAAAAGGCTAAAGCTTTTGATGGTTCTGCTTTGATAGGGAAATGGGTATCAAAATCAAATTATATGAATTTATCTAATATCAATTTTAGTTTAAAAAAAAATCAATTCTTGGTACAAATAGGAAATACTTCTGATATGTTATGGAGTATTGACGAAATAATAAGTTATATTTCCAGATATTTCACTCTAAAAATTGGAGACATAATTTTTACTGGAACCCCATCTGGAGTCGGTCCAGTATTCTCAGGGGATATTTTAAAGGGTTACATTGAAAATGAAGAATTTTTTTCAATAAAAATAAAGTAAATGAAAGCTGAAATCATAACCATAGGAGATGAAATTTTAATTGGCCAAATAATTGATTCAAATTCCGCTCACATTGCAAATGAATTATTTAATATTGGAATTGAAATTTTCCAAATATCATCAGTTAGTGATGACAAAAAACATATTATTGAGACTGTAAAAAATGCTGAAAAATGCTCTGATTTAATAATTTTGACTGGTGGATTAGGTCCAACTAACGACGATATTACTAAAAGTGTTTTAACGGAATATTTTAATGATACTCTTGTGCAAAACGAAGATGTTTTATTAAACATTAAAAAAATATGGAAAAAATATATTAAACAGCCCTTGCTGAAAGTAAATCTAGATCAAGCTATGGTTCCTTCAAGATCAATTGTTTTAATGAACTATATTGGATCAGCACCGGGAATTTGGTATGAAAAACGTGATAAAATTTTTATAGCCCTTCCCGGAGTACCTAGTGAAATGAAATCTATCTTAAAGTTAGAGGTTTTACCTAAATTGACAAGTACTTTTGATTTACCTGCTATAGTAAAAAAAACTATTTTAACCTATGGACTTGGTGAAAGTATGATAGCAAAGCGTATTAATGATTGGGAAAATAACCTTCCAAAATCAATTAAATTTGCTTATTTACCAAGTCTTGGGCGTGTTCGTCTAAGAATTTCTTCAATTGGTATTAATCGTAATGAAGTCGCAAACAAAATTGAGTTTGAAATTCAAAAATTATTGCCTTTAATATCTGATATTTTTATCGGATTTGAGGAGGATAATTCCATTGAGAAGATTATTGGATCACAATTAGTTAAATTAAATAAAACTTTATCAATCGCAGAAAGTTGCAGTGGTGGAGGCTTAGCTGCAAAATTTACTGCTAATCCTGGGTCATCAAAATTTTTTAAAGGAGGTATGGTTGCATATGATACAAAAAGTAAAATTAGCATCTTAGGGGTAGATCCAAATCTTATTTTTGAACAATCTGTAGTTAGCTTGGAAGTAGCAGAGTCAATGGCAATCGGAGTAAAAAAAATTTTTTCATCAGATTATGCTATTTCCACTACTGGAAACGCGGGACCAACAAAAGGTGAATCTGATGCTGGTATTGGTAATGTCTGTATTGCAATAGCTACCCCAGGAAAGGTTTTTTCTAAGCAATTTTCTTTTGGTACAGGTAGAGACAGGGTTTTGACCAAGACAATCAACATGGCATTAACTCTTTTTCAAAGAGAAATTTTTAAAAATTGATTTACAAAATTTGTCAACTTACCAATATTTTCTATTTTTGCAATTCAATTTTAGTAAATCTGTAGACTTATGTCTAGAATTTGTGAAATAACCGGAAAAAAATCCATTGTTGGTAACAATGTATCACACTCGCTCAATAGAACCAAGCGCAGATTCAATGCAAATCTCCAAAAAAAGCGGTTTTATATTCCAGAAGAAGATAAGTGGATTACACTTAAAGTCTCAACATCAGCCTTGAAGACAATAAACAAAATAGGCATATCCAAAGCAATCAAATTAGCTCGGAAAAAGGGTTTTTTGAAATAAAATTTTAAATAATGGCAAAAAAAGGAAATAGAGTACAAGTAATATTAGAGTGTACTGAACATAAAGAATCCGGTAAATCTGGTACTTCAAGATATATTACTACAAAAAACAAAAAAAATACTCCTGATCGGATGGAATTAAAGAAATTTAATCCAATTTTGAAGAGGATGACAATTCACAAAGAAATCAAATAATATAGATTATGGCCAAGAAATCAGTAGCAACACTTCAAACAGGCTCTAAGAGGTTAACAAAAGCAATAAAAATGGTTAAATCCCCTAAGTCAGGCGCCTATACGTTCGTTGAAACAATTTTGCCTCCTGATAAAGTCAATGAATTTTTAAACAAAAATTAAACTGTTAAAATTAACAACCTAAAAAGCTGCTACTTATAGCAGCTTTTATTTTTTTCATTAACTTGGTCTTATTTCAAAATTTCGAAATTTATATGAGTTTTTTTAAAAGAATATTTTCAACAGATAAAAAAGTAAAACTTGAGCAAGGAATTGAAAAATCCAAATCTAGTTTTTTTGCTAAACTAGGTAAGGCTCTAGTTGGAAAATCAAAAGTTGATGACGCGGTTTTGGATGATTTAGAGGATATCTTAATAAGTAGCGATGTTGGTGTTAAAACAACTCTTAAAATAATAGATCAGATTGAAGCTCGTGTAGCAAGAGATAAATTTATTGGAACAGATGAATTAAATTTAATATTAAAGGAGGAAATAACAGCTTTACTTTTAGAAAATAATTCAGCAATATCCAAAGATTTTAAAACTCTTAATCAAAAGTCTCCGTATGTCATTCTTGTTGTTGGGGTTAATGGAGTGGGGAAAACAACAACAATAGGTAAGTTAGCTTATAAATTTAAAAAAGCTGGTTTAAATGTTGTTTTAGGTGCGTCAGATACTTTTAGAGCTGCTGCAATTGATCAACTAGAAATTTGGGCAAATCGTGTTGATGTTCCATTAGTCAAACAAATAATGGGTAGTGATCCTGCCTCAGTTGCATTCGATACACTACAAAGTGCGATTAGTTCAAATGCGGATGTTGTAATAATTGACACTGCAGGACGATTACACAATAAAATAAATTTGATGAATGAATTGTCAAAGATTAAGAGGGTTATGCAGAAGCTGATGCCCAGCGTCCCAGATGAAATTTTATTAGTCATTGATGGATCAACTGGTCAAAATGCTTTTGAGCAAGCTAAACAATTTACTACTGCAACTGAAGTTAATGCATTGGCAGTAACAAAACTTGATGGGACAGCAAAAGGAGGTGTTGTGATTGGTATTAGTGACCAATTTAAAATACCTGTCAAGTACATAGGAGTTGGTGAAGATATTGATGATCTTCAATTATTTGATAAATTTGAATTTGTGGATTCTTTTTTTAAATAAATAAAATGATACTGAGGAGTTTTATTTTGGTTCTGGTTCTGACTTTGTTTAATAATTGTAAAAATTATCCAAAAAACCTAAGTTCAACCCGTGAAATAAGTAATTCTGAGCCCTTCTTTCATGATTTTAAAGTCGAAGATTCAAACTTTATTAATTTAGATTCATTGTGGACACCACAAATTGATTACTTAAATAATTTTTCTGTTGAACGTTATCTAAAGCTAAAGCCATTAATTATGAACAAAGATATTCCTACTTTGCAACAACATGTGAGTGATGGAAAAATGAGTTATGAAGATTTAGCTTTGTTCTATTTATACAGAATTAAAGTTTTTGATAGATTAAATAAAAAATCTCTCAATTCTGTAATTTCCATTAATCCAAAATTAATAAACGAAGCAAAATTAAAAGACAAAAATAGGCCTAAAGAAATGTCAGTTTTTTCCTTGTATGGTATGCCAATAATTTTGAAGGATAATATCAATACTGAGGGTATGCCCACAACTGCAGGTTCAGTTGCCTTATTAGATAATTTTACATTTGATGCTTTTGTAACCAAAAAAATTAAATCATCTGGTGCTTTGATTCTAGGTAAGGCCAATATGAGTGAATGGGCTTATTTTTTTTGTGGCGATTGTCCGAGTGGTTACAGTGCTGTAGGTGGTCAAACTTTTAATCCTTATCGCAAGAAAGTATTTGATACAGGTGGTTCAAGCTCAGGAAGTGCTGTAGCTGTATCTGCAAGCTTTTGTGCTGCTGCTGTGGGAACTGAGACTTCTGGATCAATTTTATCCCCATCAAGTCAAACGTCAACAGTAGGTTTAAAACCCACTGTTGGTACAATAAGTAGGAGTGGAATCATACCAATCTCAAGTACACTAGACACCCCTGGACCAATTACAAGATTTACTATTGATAATTTACTGCTTTATAATGAAATGCTAGGTAAAGACGCCTATGATTTTAAGTCCGTAAATGTCGACCAAATTAATATTGAAGAAATTATAAATTTTACATTTAAAAAAAAGCGTTTTGGTGTTATACGAGAATTAATGACTGATTCACTTTACGAAAAAGCAATTGATTTAATAAGCGACAATAATGCTGAAATCATCATGATTAGCCCTAGAGACATTAAACTTAACGGCTTTCTAAAACTATTGAATATAGATATGAAAGCTGATCTAAAGCTATATTTTAATAAACATAGCTCAAAAAAAATAAACTTTGATGGGGTTCAATCAATTATTGATTTCAATAATTTAGATAGTTTGAAAAGAGCACCTTATGGGCAAAAGTTATTCAATGGAATTATTTCCGATGATGTTTCAAAGGAAGAATTTGAATCTATTAAGACAACTCTAAAGAATAACGGCCGTGAATATTTTGATTATTTTCTCAATACACTTAAATTAGATGCTATCATATCAGTAAATAATTATCATGCAAGTTACGCAGCAGTAGCAGAATATCCAGCATTAACTATTCCAATGGGTTTTAGTAAAATTGGTGAACCCAAAGGTTTGACTTTCATAACAAAGCCATTCACTGAAAATGAACTCTACAAATTTGGATATTATTTTGAAAAAATAGCTAATAAGCGCATTGCACCTGAAAATTATAATTAGAATTCTAAATGAGAACAAAATCAATTAACTCTAACAAGATCAACGTTGTAACATTAGGATGTAGTAAAAATATATATGACAGCGAAGTTTTAATGGGCCAGTTAAGAGCAAATGGAAAAGAGGTGTCGCATGAAAAAGAAGGAAATATTGTTGTTATCAACACTTGTGGCTTCATTGAAAATGCAAAAGCAGAAAGTATTAATACAATTTTAGAATTTGTAAGAAAAAAAAATGAAGGCAAAGTAGATAAAATATTTGTTACAGGATGTTTGAGTGAGCGGTATAAATCCGATTTGGAAAAAGAAATAGCTGATGTAGATCAATACTTTGGTACTTCTGATTTGCCTCAACTTTTGAAGGTTTTGGGTGCCGATTACAAACACGAGTTGATTGGTGAGAGAATAATAACTACCCCAAAAAATTATGCATACCTAAAAATTTCAGAGGGTTGTGATCGTTCATGTAGTTTTTGCGCTATCCCTTTGATGCGTGGTAAGCATCGATCCAAATCCATTTCAGATCTAGTTGTTGAAGCTAAGAAATTGGCTTCAAGCGGAGTTAAGGAACTTATTTTGATTGCTCAAGATTTGACTTATTACGGTTTAGATTTATACAAAAGGCGTCGCCTTGCTGAATTACTTAGTGCATTGGTAAAAATAGATGGTATTGAGTGGATTCGATTACATTATGCTTTTCCTACTGGATTCCCTGAAGACGTTTTAAAAGTTATGAATAAAGAAGCCAAAATATGTAATTATTTAGATATTCCATTACAACATATTTCAGATAATATTCTAAAAAGTATGCGCAGAGGTACAACACATAATAAAACAACAAAATTAATTCAAAAATTTCGCCAACAGGTATCCAATATTGCTATCCGTACAACTTTGATTGTTGGTTATCCTGGTGAAACTGAAAAAGACTTTAGACTTTTAAAGCAATGGGTTAAAGATATGCGGTTTGAACGCCTTGGATGTTTTACTTATTCGCACGAAGAAAATACTTATGCTTATAATTTAGAAGACAATATACCCCAAGAGGTCAAACAATCACGCGCTAACGAGATTATGGAACTACAATCTCAAATATCGTGGGAATTAAATCAGCTTAAAGTTGGTAAAACTTTTAAAGTTTTAATTGATCGTAAAGATGGTCAATATTTTATTGGCCGCACTGAGTATGACTCTCCTGATATAGATAATGAGGTTTTGATAGACGCTTCTAAAGTCTTTCTAAGAGTTGGGGAGTTTATAAATGTAACAGTGGTTAAGGCCTCTGACTTTGATTTATATGGAACAGTTCAGTAGCTTTTCCAATAAAATTTAATAAATTACAACTATTGATTAAACTGACGATGAAAGCTCAATTAATCTCCAATAAAAAAATTAAAAAAGTAAATAATCTTCTCAAGAAGTTTTTGGAAGACTCTGATGATTTATCTCCCTTTATTGGACTTTTTCCAAGAATTGAGAACTTTAAATCACAAATAAAAATTAAAGCATCAAATTATTCGAATGAAAATCGTCAAATATTAGTCAGATGCCTTAACAGACAGTATCGCCATTTAAGTACTGATAACTTTACTTTGAAGCAAATTAATTTAATTAGTGATTCAGATAGTTTCACAGTAACTACTGGTCATCAGCTCAATCTAATGGGCGGTCCTTTGTTTTTTATCTATAAAATAATTTCTGTAATTAATTTAGCTCACAAACTTAAGGGTGAGTATCCAAAATATAATTTTATTCCCGTATTTTGGATGGCAACTGAGGATCACGATTTTAAAGAAATCAATCATTTTAATTTTAAAGAAAATTGTTTAAAATGGCCAGATTATTTAAGTGGACCAGTTGGTAGATATTCAACAAGTGGTTTAAAGACAACTTTTCAAGAATTCAAAAGTCTCATAGAAGACACTCCACACGGAAATTTACTTAAACAATTGTTTGAAAGTTCTTACATTTTTTCTAAAAACTTGGGCGATGCAACACGTTCTTTTGTTCATCAATTGTTTGGAAAAGACGGCCTCATAGTTTTAGATGGCGATGATGTGGAATTAAAAGGCTTGTTTGTTTCTCATATGAAAGATGAGTTAACTCAAAAACTTTGTTATAAAACCGTCTTAAAAACTAATATTTCACTCAAAGAAATCAATAAGAATTTTAAAATTCAGGTTAAGCCGAGAGATATTAATTTATTTTATATGAATGACAATTTTCGCGAAAGAATTGTTGAAAAAGATGGTGTTTATACAGTATTAAATTCACAAAAAAAATTTAAAATTGATGAATTAATTGAAGAGCTTAATAATCATCCCGACCGGTTCTCACCAAATGTATTATTACGGCCGTTATATCAAGAAACAATTTTGCCTAATCTTTGTTATGTGGGTGGAGATAGTGAATTGTTATATTGGATGCAATTAAAATCTTATTTTGAACTTTCTGGGGTTTGTTATCCTATTATAATACGTCGAAATTCAAATTTAATACTATCATCAAAACAAATAAAAAAATTAGATCAATTAAACCTTTGCCCATCTGATTTATTTTTATCTCCTGATGATTTGACAACCAAAATTATAAAAAAACGTTTAGGTAAAACAATAGATTTTAGTTCCCAAAAAACCCATTTAAAAAAGCAATTTGAATTTATACACAAAATTGCTCAAAATACAGATCCGTCTTTTAAGGGAGCTGTCTCAGCACAGGAAAAAAAACAGATTAATGGTTTAATTTATTTAGAAAAAAGATTATTAAATGCTCAAAAGCGAAAATATAAAAGACTAACAGATGATGTATTATCTCTTCAGTCTAATTTATTTCCTGAAGGAATATTGCAAGAAAGATTTTTTAATTTTTCAACATTCTTTGCCTTTTATGGAGATGAATTCATAGACCTACTCAAGGAGATGAACCCTTTTGAAAATGGATTTTATGTGATTTCGTTATAATTTTCTAAATATTTCGTTATGAATTTAGAGATTAATATTATTTTTAAGCATGCAATTAAATAAGGTCTTAGTTCTCGATTTTGGATCTCAATATACCCAACTTATAGCTCGTCGGGTTAGAGAATTAAATATTTTTTGCGAAATATATCCATATAATAAAATTCCAGATTCAATGGATGATTACAAAGCAGTTATTCTTTCAGGAAGCCCACACTCTGTACGTGGTAGGGATGCTTTACATCTAAATTTGGATAATATTCGTGGTCAAAAGCCATTACTAGCAATATGTTATGGTGCTCAGTATTTGGCTCATTTTAGCGGAGGAAAAGTTTCTGCTTCAAATACACGTGAATATGGGCGAGCTAAATTATCATACATATTACGGAATGAGCCGTTTTTTAAAGGTATTTTAAAAGATAGTCAAGTGTGGATGAGTCACAGCGATACAATTAGAGTTTTACCAACTAATGGTGTATTAATGGCTAGTACATATGATGTTGATATTGCTGCTTTCAAAATTGAAGGTGAATTAACCTATGCCATACAATTTCATCCTGAAGTTTATCATTCTAATGATGGTAAAAAATTATTTAAAAACTTTTTGGTTGACATTGCTTGTCTAAAACAAAATTGGACTCCTGAGTCATTTATAGATCAGACAATACAGAATCTAAAAGTTAAGTTAAAAAATGACAAAGTTGTTCTTGGAATATCTGGTGGCGTTGATTCCACAGTTGCTGCATTATTATTAAATAGAGCTGTAGGAAAAAACTTATATTGTATTTTTGTAAATAATGGTCTTCTTCGCAAAGACGAGTTTACTACCGTTTTAAAACAGTATGAGGGAATGGGACTCAACGTTAGAGGAGTAGATGCATCTACACGTTTTATTTCTGCTTTGAGGAATATTCATGATCCTGAAAAAAAACGAAAGATTATAGGTCGTGTTTTTGTTGAAGTTTTTGACGATGAATCTCAATTAATAAAAGATGTTAAGTGGCTCGCTCAGGGAACAATTTACCCTGACGTTATCGAAAGTATTTCTGCAACTGGTGGTCCAAGCGCTACGATAAAAAGTCATCATAATGTTGGAGGCTTACCAAATTTTATGAAATTAAATATCGTCGAGCCATTAAATACCCTCTTTAAAGACGAGGTTCGACTAGTCGGTAATTCTCTCGGTGTTAACAAAGATTTGTTAGGTCGCCATCCATTTCCAGGTCCTGGTTTAGCTATTAGAATTATTGGCGATGTAACCTCTGAAAAAGTTAAAATTTTACAAGAAGTTGATTCAATATTTATTGAAGGGCTAAAAAAATATGGATTGTATCAAAATGTGTGGCAGGCAGGTGCAATACTACTTCCAATTAAAAGTGTTGGTGTAATGGGTGATGAGCGAACATATGAACAATGTGTAGCTTTGAGAGCTGTAGAGAGTACGGATGGTATGACGGCTGATTGGGTAAATTTACCTTACAATTTTTTGCAAAAAATTTCCAATGATATAATAAATAAAGTTAAAGGAATTAACAGAGTAGTTTATGATATAAGTTCTAAACCTCCCGCTACTATTGAATGGGAATAAAAGTAAGTTAATTTTGACCAGTAAAGACAGTTTAACTCAAAAGCACATAATTATTAAAATGCATAAATTTTATTTTTCTTTTTTTTTAATTTTTATTTCTATTTTTTGTAGATCTCAGGTATTACAACATCAAGTTGACTCTTTAGAATCTATAGAAACAATCGTAAATTTATATAAGGTATCAGAAGAGGATTTAATTTTGCTTAATCCGGATGTAAAAGATAATTTTTTCATTGGTAAATATTTGATTGTTCCAAATTTTAATAGAAAAAATAATATTAGTTATGTTAAAGAATTAATTTCATATAAACTTCATCGAGTAAGAAAGAAAGAGACTCTTTATAGTATTTCAATTAAATATGGGGTTTCTGTAGAAGAACTTCAAAGTAATAACAAGCATTTAAATGGTGAATTAAAATCTAAAACGAAGCTTTATATACCAAAATATAAAAAACGCAAAGTTTCTTCTTCAAATTTAATAGAAAATTACGCCGTCAAAGCAGGTGATACAAGTTGGAGTATTTTAAAAAAATACGGTATTACGGATAATCAGCTAAAATTACTAAATCCAGACTTAGATACAATTTTAAAAACAGGTAAAATAATCAAACTACCTAATATAGACTTTCAATCTGTCAAAGATGAAAAAAATAATGAATTTTATTTGCTGAATGAAAATTTAGATCTCAAATCAAAATATTTAAATCCAAAATCAATTGCTTTGATCCTACCATTCAGCGCTCATGAGATATCTTTTGATTCGACTAATTTGGCTAAACAACAAATTCAAAGAAACATTTACACAAAAATATCAACAGATTTTTACACCGGTGTCAAAACTGGTCTAGATTCATTGCAACGATTAGGCATATCAATAAAATTAGATGTTTTTGATTCAGAAGCGAATGTAGACGTATTAAAAAAATTAATTAATGAAAATGATTTTTTGAAATATGATGTAATTATAGGTCCAATAAAGTCAGAAAATTTAAATTTCTTAGCCCAATTCTTAGAAGATGATAAAATCAACGTAATATCACCGTTTGTTAAGCTCAATAAAAGAACTTCCAATTTAATCCAAACCATTCCGAGTGACGAATACATGTCAAACAAAATGTTAGAATTTGCTAAAAAGGCTGCAGCTAATCGTAATATAGTTATTATTTCTGACTCTAAATCAATACACAGAGCTGATAAAATTATCTCTTTCTTTCCAAACGCACGTCTTTTAAAATCTGAAAAAAATAAAGATGGGGAAGAACAATTCTATATAAACTATAAAAAGGTAAAAGAATCTATAAAATCAGGGAAAACATTGGTTTTTTTAGAGACTAATAATGAAAGTTTCGCATCTAATGTAACCAGTATGTTAAGTGGTTTAAACCAAACTAATAAAAAACTTAAAGATAATTCTAACATAATCCTAATGACTACAAATTTAAATAGTGCATTTATGGGCGATAATATATCGAATATAGATTTATCAAATTTGAATTTTCAATTTCCATCTGTCCGTTTTGAAGAACAACCTACTAATCCTTTTTCGTTAAATTTTAAAGAAAGTTTTGGTATTTTTCCAAATAAGTATGTGTCGAGAGGTTTTGATTTAACATTGGATGTTGTACTAAGGCTTGTAAATTTTGGAAATTTTTCAAGCAAACTAACTTCTGCTGAAACATCGTTTACAGAAAACAGATTTAAATACGTCAAGAGTGAAAGTGGTGGCTATATAAATCAGTCAGGGTTTATTTTAAAGCATCAAAACTTATATGTAGTAAAAATGATTGAGTTTTAATTTTTCCACTTTATGTTACAACCAATACTTGGCTTTTGAATTTGATTATTAGAACTATTTGTAATCAGACAGTTTAGAGCATTTTTCAAATCTTTTCCATCTACATTTATATTGTTTTCAGGTCTTGAATCATCAAATTGTCCGCGATAAACAAGTTTTAATTCACTGTCAAACACAAAAAAATCTGGAGTACAAGCAGCATCATATGATTTTGCAACCTCCTGTGTTTCATCGTAAAGGTATGGAAATGGATAACCTAATTTTAATGCTTGCAATTTCATCTCATTGGGTCCATCTTGAGGGTAATTATTAACATCATTACTTGAAATCGCAACAAATCGAATTCCAAATTTTTGGTATTCATTTGCGACACTAACTAACTTATCATTTATGTGAATTACGAATGGGCAGTGATTACAAATAAATGTAATAACGGTACCTTTTAATCCCTTGATTTTATTTAAATTTTTTTTTGATTCTGAAATAGTGTCGAATAAATTAAAATTAGGTGCTTGCGTACCAATGGGTAACATATTTGATGCAGTTCTAGCCATAAAGTTAGTTTCCTTTTATTTAATTTTAAAACTCATTCCTAAAAAATAGTGAATTGCATAAGAGCTTGCTGGTCCCATACCAAAATGCTCTAAAATTGGTATTATCTGTAAAACCAATTATTTTTCCACTACCCAGACTGTGTGATTTAAAAGGTACTGTACCTTTCAAGTTTTCAAGATTTTCCTCTGAAATATATCCGCTTAGCAGTGGGTTTTTTGTGTAAATTAGGGGGTTCTCGTAACTATTTTCACTGGGCTTCATAAAGATTCTAGTATTTCTAAAAATTGAAATTTTATTATCCTTATATCCAAAATTGATAGGGTGTGATCTATCAATATTTACTTCAAATATAGCACCTCCAATTATTTGAGCACCATTTGATTTTGAGCGATCTTCAAACGAAATTTTATTTTTATTTATTTCGTTTTTTACAAAATCGGCAGGAAACATCATGTTTTTATTTAGCCATTTAACGCTATTTTGATAACTTATAAGATTTCCACCATCAATTACCCATTTTTTTAATTTATAAGCGATACCTTCATCTAGACCTGATGAATTAGGTAAAATGATGCAGTTGTATCGATTTAAATTTAATTTATTAAAATTTGAAATATCAATCTTTGTTATGGGTATGCCATAACGAGAATCCATGAGATGCCATATTTCTCCAGCATCGTATGCGTCAATACCCTTTCCAACTACCAAAGCTATTTTCGGTTTTGATAATGTTTTGAACTTTCTGCTACCCAAATCTGGTCCTTCAGCCTCACCAGTTGATAAACCATAAATTCTCAAATTATTATTTTTTGCCAATTCATTCAAAATATTTGTTATCTTGTTTGTGGAATAGTTTTGGTTTTGCAATGGGATCAAAATACTTCCATAATCAAAGTCATTTTCGTTGACTGAAAATGGTTGTAATGCAACTTTTACCCTGATTTTTTTTTGCATCAGGTCATAAAGTACTTTTGGGCTATAATAATCACTCCACGGCATGACATAAGCATAATTACTTTCATTAACTAGTTCTCCAGCAGGGAGTCTAAGTTTTATTTTTTCACCTATGAGTTTAGAACTAGCTTTATCGTAAAATTTTACATTGAATGCTAAATCTAACGACCACGCGGAGACATCATAAAACAAGCTGTCTTGAAATTGGGTTCGCTTTTCGAACAGTGCTGTTAAAAGCCTGTTTTGTTTTTGATTTTTTGGTATTATGTAACTAGTTTCTTTGTGAAATTCCAATCCATTAATTTTTGTATCTTCTTTTAATTTGAATATTTCAATGTTGTGATGATTTAACAATTCAGCGAGATGAAATGATTTTGAAGAGTCATTATTGTCTCCAAAAATATAACATTCATTAGATTTAGATGATCTTTCTTTTTTTGCATTGATAAAAAAATCAATTTGGTAATCTAATATTTTTTCCCGCATTTCACTTGCTGCATAAAAAGTTGATAAACTAGCAGTCAATTGATTACGTATTGTAAATGGAAAAGTTAAGATTCCATTGTCACTTTCCTGGGCATGGCCTCTAGAACTTGCTTGTTCAAACAGAATTCCTATGCTTCCATTAATATCTGGATAGGTTGACCCTTTACCGTAGTAAAAGTCATCATAATCTTCTTGTGAGTAATAAAATGATCCCAATTTATTTAAAGCTCTGATATGAAATTTTCCTATTTCTTTAGTAAGTTCTTGATTTTTTTTTGGTGTGAGAGGGTGTGTTCTGGATGGTACTCCTGGCTGAAAAAAAAAGGTAGAATTGGTACCCATTTCGTGGTGATCGGTTAAAATATTTGGTAGCCACTCGTGAAATGTTTTTAGTCTTACTTTTGACTCAGGGAGCTGAGCTGGTAACCAGTCTCTATTCAAATCAAACCAGTAATGATTTGTACGAGCACCTGGCCAATTTTCATTAAACTCAATATCATTGGAATCTGTGTTAGTTGTAAAACTTTTATTTCTATTTACCCAATTTGCAAAGCGTTGTAGACCATCTGGATTCATACACGGATCTAATAATATTACAGAATTTTCTAATAATTTATTTATTCTATTAGATTCAGATGCTGCTAAATGGTATGCAATTAAAACTGCAGCGTTTGCTCCGCTGGATTCGTTTCCATGAATTGAGGATCCACTATAAATAACAACTGGTCTGTCACCATATTTTTTTTTGTCAAGCTGGTACACGGCATCAATATGTTCTTTTTTGATAGTATTTAGTTTTTCATGGTTTTTTTCACTAGTTATTATAAGTAATATAAGTGGGCGACCTTCGAAAGTTTCTCCTCGACTTTCATATTTGATTCTATTTGAACTTTCAGACAGAATTTGTAAATATTTTACGATTTTGTCATGTGATAGGTGCCATTGACCTATACTGTAACCTAATATTGATTCAGGAGTTGGTATTTTTTCATTGTATGTAGTTTCGTCTCCAAAATAGTAACTCATCGTTGGATTTGACTGCGTATAGATATGCAGTGTAAAAAAAAATATTATTATATGAAGTCTCATAGATTTAAAATCTTCTTTTGTAATATTGGTGTTTTGGTTATGTATTAATTCTTTTAGTTTACTCTCTATCGTTTCTACTCAAATCTTCGTTGATTGAATTAGATTCATTGATAATGTCTTCTCCCTTTTCATCAAAAATAAATTTAGTCATTTCATTTAGGATTGAGCTAAATTCATTGAAATCTTCCTTGTAAAGAAAAATTTTGTGTTTTTTGAAATGGAATGAGCCGTCTTCATTGGTGAATTTTTTACTTTCAGTAATATTTAGATAATAATCTCCTGCCTTAGTTGCTTTAACGTCAAAAAAATAAGTTCTTCTGCCAGCTCTCAAGCTTTTAGAAAAAATATCCTGCTCTCTTTCATTCATTTAATAACTATTTTATAATTTATAATAAATCAAAAGTCTAAAAAATATATGATCTTGCCAACTTTTAAACTATAAATTATTTTCAAATAAAACTTATAGTTTATCTGAATCTTTTAATTGTTTTTTGAATAATTCTTTGTACAAACCGTCTTGTTTAATTAATTCAAAATGTTTTCCCTGCTGAACTACTTCACCATTATCCAAAACTAATATTTTATCTGCGTTTTTTACAGATGATATTCGGTGACTGGCGATAATAGTTGTTTTATCTTCCATAATTGATTTTAAATTATTTAATATTATTTCTTCAGTTTCTGTATCAACTGCTGAAAGGCAATCATCTAAAAGTAATATTTGAGGGTTTTTTATTAATGCTCTAGCGATTGATATCCTTTGTTTTTGTCCACCGGAAAGTGTGATTCCACGTTCACCCAGTACAGTTCTATAACCATCTTTAAATTTTATTATGTCATTATGAACAGCAGATTTTTTTGCAGCAATGGTAATTTCATCACATATTGCATCTTTTTTGCCAAATTTTATATTGTTCTGGATACTATCTGAGAAAAGAAACGGATCCTGTGGAACATATCCAATGCTGTTTCTTAAATTTTGTAAATCTAATTTTTTTATGCTAATATCATCAACTTCAATTGTACCGTTGGTCGCATCGTGAAGTCTACCTACAAGTTCAAGAATTGTAGATTTTCCGCTACCGGTCTTTCCAATAATAGCCAATGTTGTTCCAATTTCCAACGTAAAACTTATATTTTTTAATGCCATGATTTTTGTGTCCTCATATTTCATGGAAACATTTTTGAAGCAAATTTTCCCTTCGATGTTGGATAATAAATTTTCAGTACTTGAAATATCAACTTTCTGTTTTAAAAATTCATTTATTCTTTTTTGTGAAGCTTCTGCTTCTTGAACAAGCGATGTCACCCAACCAATTGAGGCAACAGGCCATGTAAGCATATTTACATAAATTATAAATTCTGCTATTACACCTAATTCTTGTATTTGCCCAGCAATGTACTGTTTACCTCCAATGTAAATAACGATCAAATTACTTGAACCTATAAGAAATAACATTAAAGGATAAAAAAATGCTTGAATCTTGCTGAGATTTAATTTTTTTTTCATTTGGCTGACAGAGTATTGAGTAAAATCATTTTTCATTTTGTCTTCAACAACGTATGATTTTGTAACTCTTATACCGCTAAATATTTCCTGAGCTAATGACGAAAGAGCTGATAATTGTTTTTGAACAATAGTACTTTGTTTATTGATTAATTTGCTTAAAAAATAAATTGATATGGAGAGAATTGGAAGCGGTAATATAGTATACAGAGTTAATAATGGTGCTTTATTATACATGTAAATAATTATTACAATAAAAAGTGTTATGGTGTTAATTGTATACATCAATGCTGGTCCAACGTACATTCTAACTTTTCCTACATCTTCTGAAATGCGACTCATCAAATCACCTGTTCTATTTTTTTTATAAAAATTTAAAGAAAGTTTTTGGTAGTGTTCATATATTTCATTTTTTAAATCAAATTCAATGTACCTTGAAACATTAATCAGTGTTTGGCGCATTAAAAATGTAAAAATTCCTGTTATAATCGCGGCAAATAAAATAAATATTATTTTTAACGCTATTGTCTGTTTAAAAACACTTAGAGAAACAGGATTTTCGAGTTGATTGGCAACAATAGTTATAACATCTCCAATTAATCTTGGAGGGAAAAGCGAAAAAATTTTAGCGAACATAACAATTATCACACCAAAAATCACGCTTCTTTTGTATTTGGAAAAATACTTATTGAGATAACTTAGTTCTTTCAAATTTATTTTACTTATAGTTTAGCTGAAGTGTTAAAATTCAATTTACAAAAAAATCTTTTTTTTTAATTTCTTCCTCTAAAATAACACTACTTTTGTGACATTAAGTTAAAAATGTTATAATTATATAAACTTAGATTAGTTCTTTGAAATGTTAAATAGAAGACATATTCGTGCAAAGGTAATGCAATTGTTGTACTCAGAAAAAGACAATTTAAATCTGAAGATTTTGTTAAAAAAGTTAACGAAAAGCATGCACGAAATGTATGACCTGTATTTGCTAATGATTTCTTTTTTAATTAGACTAAGAGAGAGAGCAATAAATTATCAAAAAAAATCCTTAAAAAAACACATCAAAACTGAAAATGATGTTAATCCAAACATGAGATTTATCGAAAATAAGTTTCTAATAAAATTATGTAACGATAAATCTATTAGCAATAAAATAGAAAATAGCTTTTATAATTGGGACAATAACTTGGATTATGTTGATTTGATTTTGAAGGATATAATTTCTAGTGATATATACAAGCTATACATGCAATCTCCTTTTATATCCTTTCAGGAAGACACAAATTTTATAATTGAAATTTTCAAAAAGATTATCGTTCCAAACATTAAGTTATATGATTATATTCAAGATAAAAACATTTCCTGGTCGGATGATTTTCCAGTTGTTAATACATTTATGGTAAAGTTATTTAGTAAAATTTCAAGTAATAAAAAAGCTAACCTATTTACACCTAAATTATTTAAGGATTCAAAAGATGAGAGATTTGGTTTTGATCTTATTGAAAGCACTATTAAAAATTCTGATAAGTACGACGACGAAATTATTTCAAAGACTAAAAATTGGGATAAAGATCGTATTGCAATAATTGACCTAATTATTTTAAAGATGGCTATATGTGAATTCCAAGAATTCACTAACATCCCTGCTAAAGTGACTATTAATGAATATATTGAACTTGCAAAAGATTATTCAACCCCCAAAAGCAATGTTTTTATAAATGGTATTTTGGATAAAATTTTAAAAAAATACATTGATAATAAAACATTGAATAAGAAAGGTAGAGGTTTGATGTAATTTTATTAAATTTATAAAATATTTTATACACAATTGGATGAGTAATTTAAAATTTTTTATTTGTTCTTTATCTATTTGCTTTTTGTTTTCTTGCGATGAAAATAATGTTACAAAAAAAATAAAAAAAGAAAATGTAAAAATTGCTGCTGAGCGCGATTCAAAAAAATTATCGGCGTCAATTACTTTTGATAAAACTATTCATGATTTTGGTGAAATTCAAAACGGAACACCTGTAAAAACAGTGTTTTCTTATACTAATACTGGAAATTCTGCTCTTGTGGTTAGTGATATTAAAGGTAAGTGTGGTTGTACAGTTCCTTCCGGCTGGAAAAAAGAACCATTAATGCCAGGAGAATCCTCGCAGTTTACCGTAGAGTTTAATGGTAAGGGAGCCAATAAAGTTTCAAAAACTGTAACAATGACTTCAAACATTGGCCAACATGATGTTAAAATTACAGCTTTTATAAAACCAGACCCTAAAGCATCACAACTAAAAAAAATTAATTAACGCCATAAACATAATAATCATGGAGGGATCAATTCCAAATAGTGTTTTTCTTATAGCTATTATATTTATAACTTACTTTTTTTTGATAGCTCCTGGATTTAAGCAAAGAAAAAGAGAACGTCAATTCAATTCCAATTTAAAAAAAGGCGACCGTGTTATTACAAAATCTGGAATACATGCAAAAATAGCGGCTTTAAATGATAAAGATAATACTTGTGTAATCGAGACCTTGGCAGGTAAAATAAAGATTGAGCGTTCTGCTCTATCAATTGAAATGTCTCAAAAATTAAATAATACTAATAAATAGCTCGAAATAAAACTAGTATAGAAATATGATTTTCAGATTACAAATTTATCTATATCTAACTTGAGTTAATTCCGCGATTTTGCAAATCACATTTGTAGCCATAACCATGCTCTGAAGTGGTATATATTCATATGGACCATGAAAATTGTGGCCACCAGCGAAAATATTGGGACAGGGTAGGCCCTTGTAACTTAATTGTGAACCATCTGTACCTCCTCTAATTGGCTTGATAATAGGTTTTATTTTAAGTTCTTTCATGGCAGTTTCTGCTATTTCTACTATATGAATTACAGGTACTATTTTTTCTTTCATGTTAAAGTATTGATCTTGTATATCAATTTCAAATCGAACTTTATTAAATTCTTTACTTAGTTTATTTACAATCTCTTTTATTATTAATTTTCGATTATTGAATAGATTTAGGTCATGATCTCTTATTAAATAATTTAAAATTGTTTTTTCAACATTTCCATCAATACTCTGTAAGTGAAAAAAACCTTGGTAGTCTTGGGTAAGTTCAGGAACCTCTTTTTTTGGTAATTTTTCAATTAATTTTTGGGCGTAGTACATAGAATTTACCATCTTTCCTTTTGCATAACCTGGATGAACAATTTTTCCATAAATAGTAATTTTTACATTTGCTGCGTTAAAATTCTCATATTCCAACTCACCAATTTGGCTGCCATCCATGGTATATGCCCATTCCGCACCAAATTTGGTAACATCAAATTTCTTTGCACCGCGACCTATTTCTTCATCTGGCGTAAATCCTACTTTGATTGTACCATGCTTGATTTCAGGATGTTTTTTTAGGTATTCCATTGCACTAATAATTTCACAAACACCTGCCTTGTCGTCTGCTCCCAACAATGTTTTTCCATCAGTTGTTATAATCGTTTGGCCTTTATATAATGATAATTCCTCAAAATAATTTGGCGATAAAATTATGTTTTCTTTCGCATTCAAAATAATATCGTTTCCATCGTAATTTTCGATAATTTTTGGGTTTACGTTAATAGCAGTAAAATCAGGGGATGTGTCAAAGTGAGATATAAATCCAATAGTTGGGACGTTGTGTTTAACATTTGATGGTAATGTTCCAAAAACATATGCATTTTCATCGATAGATACCTGTGAAAGTCCAATATTTTTTAGTTCTTCAGCTATTTTGTTTGCTAATTTCCATTGTTTTTTTGTACTTGGAGTTTTGTCAGAGCTTGGATCACTTTGTGTGTCAATTTTTACATAGCTTAAAAAACGATTTAGTAAATGTAATTTATCAACCATAATTTTAAAATTCATTCAAAATTAATTAACCCAAGATAAATTACCAAGCGATAAATTCTTTCTTTTTTAATGTTTTAATTTAACGTATTTTTGTGATCCAAAAGTGAACTATGTATAAGTATATTATTCGTTCCCTTCTATTTAAGTTTGATCCTGAAACAGTACATTATTTTACATTTAATGTTCTGAAATTAGCCTTCAAAGTTCCATTTTTTTCAAATATTATAAGATTCTTTTTTCAAATTAAGGACCCAAGACTTGAACGCAGATTATTTGGATTAAAATTTGATAATCCTGTAGGATTAGCAGCTGGCTTTGACAAAAATGCTGTATTATATAATGAATTGGCAAATTTTGGTTTTGGATTTATAGAAATTGGAACAGTTACGCCAAAATACCAAATGGGCAATCCCAAAAAGCGTCTTTTTAGATTAGAAAACGATGAGGCACTAATTAATAGGATGGGTTTGAATAATTTAGGGTTGGATTCTTTAATTTCAAATTTAAAAAAGAATAAAAATAAAATTATTATTGGAGCCAATATTGGAAACAATAATTTAACTCACCCTGAAAAGTACACCGATGATTATGCGAAATGTTTTGAAACATTACATCCATATGTAAATTACTTTGTATTAAATGTAAGTTGCCCTAATGTAGACAGTCATTCCAAGCTTAATGATAAAGATTATTTACACAAGCTTATATGCGAAATGAAAAATTTGAATAAGAAATTTAAAGTTCAAAGACCCATTCTGCTGAAGATTTCTCCGGACCTAAATGATTTCCAATTAGATGAAGTTATAAGTTTAATTTTAGAGACAAAAATTGCTGGGGTAATTGCATGTAATACTTCAATTTTTAGAGAAGATCTTAAAACTTCTTGCAAAGATTTAGATGCTATTGGTTCTGGTGGACTAAGTGGTAAACCTATTAGATCTAGAAGCACTAGAGTTATCAAATACCTTTCAAATAAAAGTAATAAGGCATTCTCAATTATTGGTGTCGGTGGAATTCATTCTCCAGAAGATGCCATAGAGAAGCTAGAGGCGGGAGCAGATTTAATACAAATTTACACTGGTTTTGTTTATGAGGGACCTGGAATTATTAAGAAAATAAACAAAGCTTTATTAAATAAGTAAAATAAATTAATTTTGGATTTTCAAATTCTAATATCCTTTGTTTTTGCAACCCTCGCTCTTGCCATTTCGCCTGGACCAGATAATATTTTTGTCTTAATTCAAAGTGCAACATACGGAAGTAAATCAGGCTTAGCACTTGTTGCTGGCTTAATGTCAGGATGTTTAATACATACTGGGATTGTTGCGTTAGGCCTTTCAGCTTTTATTGAATCAAACGATTATCTTTATTTTTTTTTAAAGTTTTTTGGTTCAGCTTACATGTTTTATTTGGCAGCCAAGGTTTATAATTCTGATATAAAAACTAATAAGTATTCAAAAGAAAATAAATGCATCAAAAATTTTGAATTATTTAAACAAGGATTTATAATGAATGTCATCAATCCTAAAGTCTCAATATTTTTTATTGCTTTTTTTCCAGCTTTTTTGTTCAGCGAAAAGATGGAACTTTTTAAGCAATTTATCGCTTTGGGATTTATTTTTCTTATTACTTCTTTTTTTGTTTTTTGTTTTTACGTTTTTTTATCTACTTTTTTTGAAAAGCTAATTTTTAGATCAAAATATAGACTTTTGATTCTGAACAGAATTCAAATTTTCGTATTTGTAGTAATTGCAATAACAATTCTAATTAACTGAATTTTAGAAATATTTTTTTAGTAGTAATTGCTGCTCTTCTATTACTTCTTTTAACTCCTTTTTCATATTATTTACTAAAAGCTCAATAGAAATATTATCCTTAATACTACTCACTCCCTGTCCAGCAGACCAAATTGTACTCCATGCTTTAATTTCTTTTTCCATCATCGATAAATCATTTCCGAAATTTATTTTTTTATTTTTTTCTAAAATTTCTGAATTAATTCCTATGGCTTCTAAGCTAGGTTTAAGAAAGTTAGCAGCTACCCCTGAAATTGCTGCAGTGTATATAATATCACTTGCACAAGAATCAATGATCATTTTTTTATAATTCTCGCTTGCTTTACTTTCTTTTGTATTGATAAAGCGAGTTCCCATATAAGCAAAATCTGCACCCATTTGAAGCGCTGATGCTATGTCTCTACCATTACTTATACACCCCGATAGTATTATTGTTTTTTTAAAAAACTTTTTAATTTCAAATATAAATGGCATTGGATGTAAAGTTCCAGCATGACCACCTGCGCCTGCACAAACTAGAATTAAGCCATCAACTCCTGCTTCTGCTGCTTTTTCAGCATGTCGTTTTTTTATAACATCATGAAAAACTTTACCTCCATATCCTTGAACAGTACTTACTAGTTTTGGAACAGCCCCTAAAGATGTGATTATTAGGGGTACACGATGTTTAATACAAATTTTTAGGTCAGACTTTAGCCTAGGATTAGTTTGATGTACAATTAAATTCACTCCAAAAGGAGCTGCTTTTTTTCCAGTTTTACTTTCAAATTCTTCTATTGAAGTTTTGATTTGAATAATCCATTCTTCTAGGCCCTTAGTTGTTCTTTGATTTAGCGCAGGAAAAGTACCAATTATACCATTTTTACAGCATTCTATGACTAATTTAGGACCAGAGATTAAAAACATTGGTGCTGCTATTACAGGAAGTGATAGGTTATCAAATAATTTGAGATTAGACATATTTTGATTAATTTTTGTTTTAAAATAAATATAGTAATTTTTTTAACCAACATATTCTCAGTATCCAAATAAGTTCTTTGGAATATTCTGATAATATTCTATTAATTTTAATAAATTAACAATAAATACTCAATAGTGTTTAATAAGATATTAGCTTTATTATATTTGCGATAGATCATTACTACAAATTATGTCTGTAAAACCCAAGTTGGAGCGTTTTAAACTAAATGTATTGTCAAAGTTTAAAATTTATAATAGTATTTTTATGACACTGCCATTTGATCAGATAACTAAAACGGGTGTTTTGTTGCCTCTCTTCCATGAAACTTGTGAAAAAGGATATTTGTCAGGCGATGATCCAACGACAATAGTTGAAACATTTTTTAGAAAGTATCAAGGTCGGCGTGCGAAGAAAAGCCAATTAAAACTTTTGTTCAGATTTATTCAATACATCGAGCGCCAAGTGGTACTTTTTGATGCGATTGAAGATGCAGCCTTTCCAACAATGAACAATATGGATGGAATAGGAACATTAAGAAGTTTGAAGGAAAAAGCATATTCTCAAAACCGTTTTGATGAATTAAAAAAGTATTTAAGCGAGTTTAAGGTTAGAATTGTTTTGACAGCGCATCCTACTCAATTTTATACTGGTTCAGTTTTAGGAATCATAACAGATTTGTCTGAAGAAATTCGCCAAAATAACATGGAATCGATTAAAAATCTTTTGGCACAATTAGGCAAAACATCTTTTTTTAATCACGAAAAGCCTACCCCTTTTGATGAAGCTGTTAACTTAATTTGGTATTTGGAGCATGTTTTTTATGACTCTTTTGGATCTATATTTAATTATATCCAACAAAATATATATAACTCTAAGGATATTCAAAATGAGGTCATCAACATTGGATTTTGGCCTGGTGGTGACAGGGACGGAAATCCATTTGTCTTACCTAAAACAACCTTAAAAGTCGCCCATCTTTTGAAAGAAACATTATTTAAAAATTATATTTCAGATTTAAAAAAATTAAAGCGAAAGCTGACTTTTAAGTTTGTAGAAGGTCGTTTAAGTGATTTAATTAACCAATTTAGCAAAAGTCATTTAGAAATTAATTCATTTGATTTTGAATTTTTTGTATCAGAGTTGAAGGAGATCAGAAAAATAGTGATTAATAAACATCATTCACTTTATTTGACTGATATTACTAGCTTGATAAATAAAACACAGTTATTTGGATATCATTTTGCTACGATTGATATTCGCCAAGATAGTCGAATTCATCATAAAGTTTTTTCTAAAATAGTAGAGGTATGCATCGAAAATGAGTTTGATTTTTTTCCAATAAATTACAATTCTTTAGACGAAAAAGAACAAATTAAAATTATATCTAGTATAGATGCATCAATTGATATTTCAATTTTTAAAGACAGATTGGTTTACAATACTTTAAAGACGATACAGGTAGTCAAAGAAATTCAATTATTAAATGGCGAATTGGGTGCAAATCGCTACATTATCAGTAACAATCAGACAGCTCTTAATGTAATGCAGTTGTTTACAATGCTAAGATTAGTTGCTTTTAACGATAAATTAAGCATTGATATTGTTCCTCTTTTCGAGACAATAGATGATTTAAAAAATGCTTCTAAAGTCATGGAACAATTGTACAAGAATAAAGTTTATAGGAGCCATTTAAAGAGCAGAAGTAAAAAACAAACTATAATGCTTGGATTCTCTGATGGCACAAAAGATGGTGGTTATTTTATGGCTAATTGGGCAATCTTTAAAGCCAAAGAGGATCTTACTAGAATTTCTAAAAAGTACAAGATTGACGTTGTTTTTTTTGATGGTCGTGGTGGTCCTCCTGCAAGAGGTGGTGGGAAAACTCATCAGTTTTATGCATCACTTGGTCCAACAATAGAAGACAAAGAGGTTCAATTAACAATTCAGGGACAGACTATAAGTTCCAATTTTGGTACATCCCATTCATCAAAGTACAATCTTGAGCAATTAATAAGTTCGGGGCTTTCAAATAAATATCTTAATAACAATGATTCGCTCAGCAAAGAAGATCGTTCTACATTAAGCCAGCTTGCAGAAATTAGTTATAATACTTATAAAAAGTTTAAGAATCATGATAGTTTTATTCCCTATTTAGAGAGAATTAGTACTTTAAAATATTATGCGAAGGCTAATATTGGTAGTCGTCCGTCTAAAAGGTCAAAATCTAAATCACTGATATTTGATGATTTGAGGGCAATTCCATTTGTTGGGTCATGGAATCAATTAAAACAAAATGTGCCTGGTTTTTTTGGCGTTGGAACAGCTATTTATGAATTTGAATCCAGAGGTGATTTAGATAAGGTTATTTCTCTTTACAATAATTCTAGTTTTTTTAAAACATTGATTGAAAACAGTATGATGTCTCTCAGTAAATCTTTCTTTCCATTAACAAGTTATTTGGAAAAAAATGAAAAATTTGGCTCATTTTGGAAAATTATACATAATGAATTTTTATTAACTAAAAGATTACTGCTGAAAGTTTCCGGATATAAATCTCTAATGGAAAATGAGCCGAGTGTTAAGGCTTCAATTGATGTTAGGGAATCAATTGTATTGCCTTTGCTTACTATACAGCAATACGCTTTGCAAAGGATTCAGCTTTTAGAAGATAGCGACGAAGTTAATAGTGATGATCTTCAAGTCTTTGAAAAAATAGTAACTCGTACTTTATTTGGAATTATAAATGCTGGTAGAAATTCTGCATAAAAAAGCTGGGAATTATTATTTCCCAGCTTTTTTATCACAAACAAAATTATATTATTTTTTTGAATTAGAATGAATATATAGCTGCTAATGTAAATGCTGCTAAAGAATCAGAAGCTAATGCATCATTGTCGAAATACGGTTCATCATCAGTCCAAGAATCTAATCTGATTTCTGGTTTTATTGTTAAGTTTTCAACCGTGTAACTTCCAGTTAAAGTTGTTGATAACACACTTGGTAAGTCTTCGTCTGAATCGTCGTGAAAACCAAATAGTTCTCCTCTGAGGCCAACTGAAAACGAATCAGAAGTAGTGAGCTGAGGATAAAGTGCTACTCCATAAAATCCAGCATCATTACTTACTTGATAAGCGGCATTAATACCAACAAAGAAATCATCAGCCAAATCAAAACCACCAGTGTAATCAACCTCAAAGCCTAGAACTTCGTCATTATCGTAGTAAAGATTTAAAAACTGACCTGCATAACCAACTTGAGCTCCTAGTGCGTATCCACCTGTTGTATTGTTGTTGACGTCAGTTGGATTCATTACGGCAAGCATAAGACTTGTTTCACCTAGGCTAAAATCTCCCTTAAGTCCTACCATTGAAAAAGGGCCATTAGAAAACATGTAGGAAGTGCTGTAATTGAAATTTCCAGCTGGCGATATAACTTCATATCCTAAATAAGTATTAAAACGACCCATTGTTAGGGTGGTTTCGTCAGTTACATTCCAATACGCATATAGTTGATTCAGGTTGTAACCACCAACTGCGGCATCTCCTCTTGGTCCGAAAACCATATCAGCCACAACACCAGTTGAACCCATGTCATATGACGCAACCATATTAGCCATACCTAAAGCAAAGCCAGTTTCGTCGGCAAATGAAGTTCCAAAAGAATCTCCGACATCGTCTGATGATGTAATGTTAGTTTGGTAATAGCCGTCAACGGTTCCAGAAATGGATAATGTTGGTTCATCTTGAGCAAAGGCCACAAGTGAAAATGAGGCTAAAAGTAAAGTATAAATATTTTTCATAATTATTTTATTTTGATAGTTTTTGTTTGATATTAATCAAATTTAACTATAAATTCTGATAACCCGTCAAAAAAAGGGGGTAAACATTCATTTTTATTATTTTAATAAAAAAAGACCCTTAAAATTTTGGGGTTAATAATTTTATAAAATAAAATACCCAAACAACACAATTTATCTAAAATAAATAATTGGATAAAAATTTAACATTTCTTTATATTTTTTTAATTTTTAGAAAACGAGCTCATTATCAATATTTCAAAAATTACTGATAAAAATAAATATTAATATGTTTTTTCCACTTCAAATTATCAATCTGATAATTATTCAAATTCTTACTCTGAGTTAACGTATTTGTTGCTATATTTCAATTCAATTTTTTTTAAAATTATTTAATGCTTAAGCAACAGGGACTTTATTCTCCACAATTCGAACATGACAACTGTGGTGCTGGTTTTATATGTAGTCTTCGTGGTGAAAAGTCAAATGATATTATCCACAAAGCACTTCAAATTCTTAAGCGTTTAGAACACAGAGGCGCTGTAAGCGCTGATGGCAAAACTGGTGACGGAGCTGGTATATTGACAGATATTCCACATGAGCTGTTTTTGAAAGAATGCCCTTTTGAGCTTCCACAAATCGGTGAGTATGCTGTTGCTAATGTTTTTCTTCCCAAAAAGATTAATCAAAGTTCTTTTTGTCAATCTATATTAAAAAAACATCTAAATACCCAAGGACTTAAAATTATAGGTTGGAGAAATCTTCCTGTAAATTCTGAGGTTCTGGGAACTATCGCAAAAAACACTGAACCTCGTATAGAGCAAATATTTATATCAAAATCTGACAAAGACCAAAACGATTTTGAATTTAATTTAAAACTTTTCATATCCAGAAAAAAGGCAGAACATGAAATATACAGTTCAAGGATATCTGAGTCAAACTTTTTTTATATCCCCAGTCTCTCAACAAAGATTATTATTTACAAAGGACTTTTAATTCCTGAGGATATTAGTCTTTATTACAAAGATCTTACCAATCCGCTTTTTGTAACACGATTAGCTTTGGTTCATCAGCGATTTTCAACCAATACATTTCCAACTTGGGATTTAGCTCAGCCTTTTAGATATATGTGTCATAATGGCGAAATCAATACCCTCAGGGGTAATATTTCAAGAATGGTTTCCAGAGAGTCATTGTTTGAAAGTGATTTTTTTGGAGAGGAAATAAAAAATATTTTACCTACAATTTTACCACTAAAATCAGATTCTGCTTCTATGGATATGGTAGTTGAGTTATTAATAATGACTGGAAGATCTCTGCCTGAAGTTATGATGATGCTTGTTCCTGAAGCTTGGGAAAAAAATGTTGAGATGACAACTTCCAAAAAATCTTTCTATGAGTACAATTCCTGCTTAATGGAGCCTTGGGATGGACCAGCTTCTATCCCTTTTACAGATGGTAATTATATAGGAGCAGTTTTGGATCGTAACGGTTTGAGACCATCCCGTTATTCTATCACTAAAGACGGATATGTTATCATGTCTTCAGAAATTGGGGTTGTTCAAATCGCTCCAGAAAATGTTGAGTTTCATGGCAGATTAGAGCCTGGTAAAATGTTTTTAGTTAACATGGACGAAGGTCGCATTATAAATGATGAGGAAATTAAAGAAAAAATTTCTAAGATGAAACCTTACAAGAGATGGTTAGATAAAAATTTGGTTTATTTAAAAGACATTCCCTACAATGATTGCCCTGTTTTTTTGAATCAAGAACCTTTATCCAAGAGAAAAGTATTGTATGGCTACACCTATGAAGAAATCGAAACTATTATTTTACCAATGGCTAGCCACGCTAAAGAACCCATAGGATCGATGGGGAGTGATACTCCTTTAGCTCTTTTGTCTGAAAAGCCACAATCAATCTATAATTATTTCAAACAACTTTTTGCTCAAGTAACAAACCCTCCTTTAGATGGTATTCGTGAAGAGTTAATTACCGATATAAGTCTGACGCTGGGCAGTGATTTTAATATTTTTAAAATAGATCAAAATCATTGTAAAAAATTAAAAATACAAAACCCAGTTATTTCAAAACAAGACTTGGATAAAATCAAAAGTTTCCAAAATCCAAATTTCAAAATAACTTCAATTGATATTTTGTATCAAATTGAAAAGGGGTTAAATGGTCTTGAGAGAGCATTGAAAAAAATATTGAAAAGCTCATCGGAAAGTGTTGATAATGGAACTAATATTATAATTCTTTCAGACAGGAACGTCAATGAGAGTCAAGCACCCATACCCGCCTTATTAGCTTGTTCTTACATTAACAGCGGTTTACAAAGATTAGGTAAAAGATCTAAAATTAGTATAATTATTGAATCTGCAGAGCCTCGTGAAGTTCATCATTTTGCATTATTATTTGGATATGGTGCAAGTGCCATAAATCCATATATGGTTAATGAAATTATTGAGGAAGAAATTAAACAAAGAAGACCGAAAATAAAATCTGATGAAGCCATACAAAATTATAACAAGGCTGTTGGAAAAGGTATTTTGAAAGTAATGAATAAGATTGGAATTTCAACTCTCAATTCTTACAGGGGATCACAACTTTTCGAATGTATTGGGATCAATAGTCAAGTTGTAGATGAATTTTTTCCAAATACAACAACTAGAATTCAGGGGATTGATTTACATCAAATAGAAAGAGAAATTTCAAATAGATATTATAAAGCATTTGTAAAAAAGACAATCGGGGCTAATCTTAATTTAGAAATTGGTGGTCAGTATCGTTGGAGGCGAGACGGAGAACATCACCTTTTCAACCCTTTTTCTGTAGCCAAATTACAGGAATCAGTCAGATCAAATAAATATGAAAAATACAAACAGTATTCAGAAATAATTAACAATCAATCAAAGCAATTGATGACAATACGTGGATTATTTGAATTCACAAATTATGATCCAATATCGGTTGATGAAGTGGAACCATGGACTGATATCGTGAAACGTTTTAAGACTGGAGCTATGTCATATGGATCCATAAGTAAAGAGGCTCATGAAAATTTAGCAATAGCTATGAATAGGATTGGAGGGAAAAGTAATTCTGGGGAAGGGGGTGAAGACAATGAGCGATTTTACAAGGACCATGGAGGAAATTGGAAAAATAGTGCAATCAAACAAGTAGCCTCTGGTCGTTTTGGAGTAACATCAAATTATTTGACAAATGCTCAGGAAATACAAATTAAAATGGCTCAAGGTGCAAAGCCCGGAGAGGGTGGTCAACTTCCAGGACCAAAAGTGAACCCAGACATAGCCAAAACAAGAAATTCAACTCCATACGTTGGACTAATTTCTCCACCACCACATCACGACATTTATTCAATTGAAGATTTATCCCAACTCATTTATGATTTAAAGTCTGCTAATCGCGATGCTAGAATTAATGTAAAGTTAGTTTCTGAAGTGGGAGTTGGCACAATTGCAGCTGGAGTCGCAAAAGCAAAAGCTGATGTTATTTTAATCTCTGGTTGTGATGGTGGAACTGGCGCATCTCCGCTCACTTCCTTAAAACATGCTGGATTGCCTTGGGAGCTAGGATTAGCTGAAGCCCAACAAACCTTATTAATGAACGATCTTAGAAATAGGGTTGTTCTCGAGTGTGATGGCCAGTTAAAAACAGGTCGTGATGTTGCTATTGCTTGCCTTTTAGGTGCAGAGGAATTTGGTTTTGCAACCGCACCCTTAGTTGCATCTGGATGTATTATGATGCGTGCTTGTCACTTAAATACGTGTCCTGTTGGAATAGCAACTCAAAACCCAGATTTACGCAGTAAATTCAAAGGAAAACCTGAACATGTTGTGAATTTCATGTATTTTGTAGCTCAGGAGCTTAGAGAAATTATGGCTAAACTTGGTTTTAAAACTGTCGATGATATGGTTGGAAGAGTTGAAAAATTAAACCGAGATAGTGCTATTAATCACTATAAGTCTAGAGGAATTGATTTAAGCCCCATACTTCATAAAGTTCAATCAAAAAACGGAGCTAAGCTACACAATACAATTAAACAAGACCACCAAATTCAAAATGCACTAGATTTCGAAATAATTAATAAGGCACATCCTTCAATTTTTAGAAAAGAACCTATTGTTTTGGATATGAAAATTAATATTGAGAATAGGGCAGTAGGAGCTATCGTAAGCAACGAAATCTCAAAAATATATGGAGCAAAAGGTCTTCCTGACAACACTCTTAAGATCAATTTTACAGGTTCGGCTGGGCAAAGTTTTGGTGCTTTTGCTACAAAAGGTTTAACTCTGAATGTGATTGGCAACACAAATGACTATTTAGGTAAAGGTTTGTCTGGCGCAAAAATTTCAGTGCGTGTAAACGATGACTCAGATATTGTTCCAGAAAATAATATAATTATTGGTAATGTTGCATTGTACGGAGCTACTTCAGGTGAGGCTTATATAAATGGCATGGCTGGTGAAAGATTTTGCGTTAGAAATTCTGGGGCTACGGCTGTTGTTGAAGGGGTTGGTGATCACGGTTGCGAATATATGACAGGTGGTAAAGTAGTAATACTAGGTGAAGTTGGAAGGAATTTTGGAGCAGGTATGAGTGGTGGTATTGCCTATGTATTTGATTCAAAAAATAATTTCAGTAATCGCTGTAATGAAGATGGTTTAAATTTAGATCCACTTTGTAATAAACAAGATTTAAATGAACTTCATCAATTAATCACAAATCATTACAATTCAACTTTAAGCCCTCTAGCTCAGCGTTTGTTGTATGACTGGGAATCTTCATCAAAGAAATTTATCAAAGTTTTACCAGAGGAATATAAACAGGCCTTGATAAGATTAGAAAAGGAAAATATTTTAAATAAAAAAAAGTGGGTAAACTAGCAGGTTTTTTAGAATATAAACGAAAAGATGAATCTTTAATTTCTGTTGAAAAACGAAAGAAAAACTATAAAGAGTTCACTATTCCTCTAGAGAAAAAAGCATTAAGGAATCAAGCATCTAGGTGTATGGATTGTGGTATTCCCTTTTGCCAAAGCGGATGTCCTTTGGGAAATTTAATACCTGATTTCAATGATAGTGTTTACAAAGGCAATTGGGAAAAAGCAGCCGCTATTTTACATTCGACAAATAATTTTCCTGAATTCACAGGTAGACTTTGTCCAGCTCCATGTGAACAAGCTTGTGTTTTAGGTATTAATGAAGAACCAGTTTCGATTGAAAATATTGAGAAAAATATTGTTGAAATTGCTTTCAGTAAGGGCTGGATAAAAGCTTATATCCCCAACACAAGAACTGGTAAATCAATAGCCATTGTTGGATCTGGCCCATCTGGATTAGCCGCTGCTCAACAGCTAAACCGAGTGGGTCACAAAGTTACCGTTTATGAAAGAGATTCAAGACTTGGTGGACTTCTTCGTTATGGTATTCCTGATTTTAAATTAGAAAAAACTATTATTGATCGTAGGATTAATATTTTATCAAAAGAAGGAATAATTTTTAAAACGAATACAAATGTAGGGGTTGATATTTCAATTGATTCATTAAGATCAGATTTTGACGCAGTCTTGTTGTGCGGTGGTGCAACTGCCAAACGAAGCCTTTCTATTCCAGGTTCTAATTTAGACGGGGTGGTTCAAGCTATGGATTTTTTGAAACTTAACAACGAGTTTGTGAGTGGTTCAAAAAAATTTAGTGAAATAATTTCTGCAAAAGATAAAAATGTAATTGTGATTGGGGGTGGAGACACAGGATCAGATTGCATTGGTACATCAAACAGGCATGGTGCCTTGTCAATTACAAACTTTGAGATTCTAGACAAACCCACAAAGGGTAGACCTGCGCACCAGCCATGGCCTTATTGGCCGATGAAGTTGAAAACGAGCTCATCACACCAAGAAGGAGTAAATCGTTTTTGGAGTATTTCAACTAAAAAATTTCTAGCAGACAAGAGTGGTAAATTAAATGCTCTTGTGACTTGTGAGGTCGAGTGGGTATATAATGAAAATGAACGACCAGAGCTGAGAGAAATCTTAGGCTCTGAAAAAACATGGCCTTGTGATTTAGTATTATTGGCTCTAGGTTTTACTGGACCTGGCTCCTTAATTGTTGACCAATTAAATCTTGAGGTGGATTACAGAACTAACATTAAGGCTTTAACAAAAGATTTTAAAACTAATATTGATGGTGTTTTCGCCGCTGGAGATATACGTAGAGGTCAATCACTCATTGTTTGGGCCATTTCAGAAGGTAGGCAAGCAGCTCATCATATTGATGCTTTTTTAACGGGTAGTTCAGACCTTCCCTTGAAAGATGAGTATGATCTGCCATCGCTCTAATGTCAATCTAATAAATGGTTGATGACACAAACCAATATATTTTTGTTAATTTTATTATAAACTGAGTTATCAGTTGATGTAGATATGTTAAATTGTTAACTATAACACATAGCAAATATGTATTTATTTAAATTTGTTTTTGTTTGGCTAATTCTATTTTCAGGTTTAAACAATTCCAAAAATACCAAATCAACTTTTCAAGGGCAAGCAACATATATTTCAAAATCAAAATTAGAACTTGGAAGGTGGGGAGCTAGAATGAGTGAGGCTCAGAAAAAGCAAGTCGCTGCGAGATTAAAAAATCGTTTAGAAAAAGAATTTACGCTTACTTTTAATATTGAAGAATCTTTATTCTTAGAAGAAGAACAGCTAGATGCTATATCAGGTGCCACCGATTCGTGGGGTAAAAATTTTGCAGCTGGTGAAAATTATAAGAATGTAAAAGATAACTCACAAATACAACAGCAAGAATTTTATGGAAAAAAATTTTTAGTAAAAGATAAATTACAAAGCATAAATTGGACACTTCTTAGCGAAACTAAACAAATTGGCAACTACACCTGTTACAAAGCCAGAACTTTTATTCCTACTGATGATCTATTATGGTATTCATTTTCTTGGACTAGAATGCGTTCTAGTAATAAAGACTCAGACGAAGAAAAAAAAGATGATCAAGAAACAGATATTACTTCTGTTGAAGCTTGGTATACACCTGAAATTCCCGTTAGGCATGGTCCATCAGAATACTGGGGTTTACCTGGTTTGATTCTTGAAGTAAGTGCAGGTCAAACTACTATGCTTTGTACCAAAATTGTTTTAAATCCTATTGATAAGGTTGAAATTAAAGCCCCAAACAAAGGAACACAAATAAATAAGATTGAATATCAGAATTTAATTCAGAAAAAAATGGCTGAGTTTAGAGACAACCGAATGAGACGCCGATAGTTTAATTTTTTAAAATTCGTTACTGTATTTTACTTTCATATTTGTAAATTTATTTCATGAAAAGTTTTTGCGATTATTTTTTTTGTAAACGTTTTTTTTTGATTTATCTCCTGATCTTTCCTCTTTTTGGTTGCTTCAGACAAGCCCCTAGTATTGTAAAACCTACAGTTCCTAAAAATGTAGTTTTATTAATTTGTGATGGTGCAGGTTTATCTCAAATTTCTTCAGCATATTTTTACAAAAACAAATCTGTCAATTACTCCAGATTTAAAAATATTGGATTGATTCATGTGAATTCATCTGATCATCTTATTACAGATTCTGCTGCCAGTGGAACAGCTTTTGCAACAGGTCATAAGACTTATAATACTTCTATCGGGGTCTCAGACGAAAAAGTTGAGCTTGCAAATTTGGTTGAAATTGCTTCCAATAGTGGAGTTAATTGTGGAATTGTTACTACATCATCAATTACTCATGCAACACCAGCCTCATTTTTTGCACATGTTTCAAGTAGATACCAGGAGGAAGAAATAGCAATGCAACTAGCAGATTCTGAGGTTGATTTTTTTGCAGGGGGTGGAGTAAACTTTTTTAACAACAGAAGTGATAACTTAAATATTATTGATAGGCTTATTTCTAATGGTTTTTCTGTCAATACCAATGCCCTCGATGAGTTTAAAACTATAAAAAAAAATGATAAACAAGCATATATTTTAGCGCCTGATGGAATGCCTAAAGTCACTCACGGTAGAGGGAATTTTTTAGAGAAAGCTACAATACTTGGAATAAATTTTTTGCAAAAAAATGATAATCCTTTTTTTATCATGTCAGAAGGTGCACAGGTTGACTGGGCAGGGCATGACAATGATTCTGATTACTTAGTCTCTGAAATGATTGACTTTGATAATACAATTGGTTCGGTGCTAGATTTTGCTGAACTTGATGGAGAAACTTTAGTCATTGTGACTGCTGATCACGAAACAGGAGGTTTTACTCTTTCAGGTAAAAAAGGTGTTGACAGTCAAGGCAAAATTTATGAAGATTACAATGAAATTGAACCTTCTTTTTCTACAAATGGACATTCTGCAACTTTAATACCAATATTTGCTTTTGGTCCTGGATCTCAGGAGTTTAATGGAATATATCACAATAATGAAGTTTTTCATAAAATTTTAAAACTTACAAACTGGCATAGCGCTAATTAAATTTTTCATTAGTGTAGATCACATTAAAAAAATTATACTCCCAATAAAAATAAATCCTCCAACGCACATTACTATCAATGTGAAAGGTAATATTTCTTTTGCCTTAAGTCCTGTTATAGCCAAAAGAGGTAAAGCCCAAAAGGGTTGCAACATGTTGGTTAACTGATCTCCATAAGCCAATGACATAATTACTTTTTCAATAGGCACGCCTAAATTCATTGCTGCTTCAATAATAATTGGACCTTGTACAACCCATTGACCGCCTCCACTGGGCACAAAAATATTTACAATTGCTGCACTAAAAAAAGTAAAGACTGGTAGAGTTGTTTCTGAAGATATTGATATAAAAAAATCTGACAGGACATTAATCAAACCACTGTATTTCATGATACCCATTATACCAAAATACAATGGAAATTGAATTAAAATTCCGCTTGCTCCACCAATAGCAGTTTTTAATGCAGATAAGAACGAAATGAAATTCTTGTGTAATATGATAGCTAAACCAAACATAAATAAATTCAAAGCATTTGGAGTTATTTTTAGGAATTTTAGATCATCTCCATAGCTTATAAAAAAGGACATCATTATAAATATCCCAAAGATTATTGCAACTGATTTTGAACTATCAACTTTTACAATTTCGTTTTCATTATTAGCTCTGACCTCAATCATTGGAATATTATTTAATTTTGGCTTTGTTGGACTTAAATATTTATTTAGTAACCAAAAGACTATTGGTACTATAACCAGCATTAAGCCAAAGGTTATTAAATTACTGTTACTTAGGACAGTATCGCTGAAGCTGATATTTTTTGGCAATAATTCTATAAATTTATCATTGCCAGCCCCTTTAAATAGATTTTTGATATGGTTATTTTCAGCAGCTTTTATTGGAGCAGATCCACTGATTCCTCCATGCCAAATCATTAATCCAATGTAACCAGCAGCACCAACTAGTGCATAATTTACTTTAATTTTATTTTTTTCGCAATGCTCTCCTATTTTTCGGGCAAAAATTGCACCAAAAATTAGACCCATTCCCCAATTAAAAAATGCTACAAGCATCGTTGCAACAGAAAGTATGGCAAGTGCTTGCGACGATGTCTTAATTTTTTTAGTTAGACTTGAAATTAAATTTTTTATCATCGGGCTTAAAACTAAAATATGACCGAGGATTAAAATTAAAATCATTTGATAAGCAAATACTAAAAGTGAGCTATCCCAAACTCCCTTTTCCCAATATGATAATATTTCAATTAAGTATTTTGATTCACCACCTTCGTTAGTTAAACAAAACGCTCCAACGAAGCTGATTAATGTTAGAACTACTGCAATTGAAAATGAGCTTGGAATGTAGGATTTAAATAATTTCTCGATAAATTTTATAATCATCATTTTTATAGATCAAGAACGGAGGAAAATTTAATCAATTTAATTCTTAATAATTCGCTTAGTAATCACATATTTTTCGTTGGTTATTTTTACTAAATAAATACCTTGGTTCAAAAAGCTAAGGTCTATTGCATTTGTGTTTGACTTTCCTACGACTCGATGTCCCAAAATTGAGTATACCTCAACATCATAAGTACTTTCTGTTCCCGAAATGTGTAATATATCAAACACTGGATTTGGATGTATATTGATTATTTTTTCATTATCTATTTCTACGAGACTCAATTCGCTATAATTAACAGCATTTGGACTTCCATTTTGGTTAATACAATCCCAGTTTTCAGGAACCGTGTTATCTAAGTCAGGATCTATTAATTCGATAGTATTGCCTGTTTCATCTGCACAAATAGGCCATGGCTCTTCGGATTCATAGTAAACTTCGTCGATTAGTGTGTTATCAGCATTATATAACCTTACAGCATCAGAGCTACCAAAACCAAAATCTAAATCTCCAATAAAAGGTATTTCAGGGAAAAAATTAATAAAATCAGATTGGTCCTTTACAATTACCAGAAAACCGTTGCCATTTATTTGAGTTCCCTCTGGAAAAATATAAACATGTGAGTCATCATTGTCTTTAATTTTCCAATTTGACAAATCAATGCTGGTGGCTTTTGGGTTATATAACTCTATCCAGTCATCTACATTAAAGGAATCGCTTGATCGATAATTTATTTCGTTAATAACAATACTTGTTGGCAAAGATGTAAAATTTGGAATAACTTCGAACGCTCCCTCTAATAAAACTTCTATCGTTGAGTTAGTTGAAAACAAATCTCCACTCCAATGAGAAAATTCGTAACCAATTTCCGCTGTTGCAGTAAGTTTTACAGGAACAGTTTCAAAATAATCACCTGTCCAAGAGAACTCCTGAATGTTTAAATTTTCATTAACTTCAACGAACCCTGCTGCAATATCTTGGTTGGTTATAGTTAGTGGATGGAAATTGGGAAGATTAAATTCTTCTTTAATGTGTTCTTTGGCTATTGAGGGCCTTTGATTAGCAAAATTTGTCATCGCCCATATGTAAAAGCCTATATGGCCACTAATATCTGAAATTTCATACCAAACTGAAGGATCGTCTTTCCATCGGTTGACGTGATCAACTATTTCAGGTTGAACGGATTGAAATATTTGGTTAATGTGTTGTGACACATTGTCGCTCAAAAAACGAGTATTCAATTCATCAGCATATCTATTTATGAACTGATTTCTAAAATTCAAATTTGTAATTAATTTTCTAAATAAAAGAGTTGACCATGGAGGATTAGGCCAACCAGGACCGTTTGGATTTAATGCAAAATTTAGAGTATTTTCTGAAAAATTCCCCCAATTCCACCATGGTCCAAAACCAAAGTCCGTGTCGTACATTATCCACCTCCATTTAGTTTCTGGATGTTTCCAAAATTTTATATTATTTCCTGGCCAATCAGTATTATTTACAAAAATATTTGTTGCCTGATAAAGTGCATATTGTTTTAAATCAACTCTCTCTCTAACATAATCAAAGTTTAATTCGTCTGTTAGGTCAGTATTTTGGATATAATCGATCAATTCGTTGTATTCGTTATTATCACCCTCAATAATTTCTGCATTACCAAAAAGTAACGTGATTCTATCTGCATCTATGTTATGCTTTGATGCTAACATGTGTTCATTTACTTTTTCACGCATGTTATACATACCCCAGTACTCTCCGTTGATGTAAGTTGCAACAGGATTATGTTCCTGAAAATCCAGACCTGATCCACGCATAAGACTTGTCAAGGTAATATCTTTTATATTTGATCTAAGCCAATCTTGTCCAGAGCTCCTTAACACAAGAGCTTGAAAATCATCATAGTCAAGATTATCAAAATATGGGTGCTCAAATTTTGAATCTCCGTATTGACCTCTAGCAAAAAAAGATAAAGATCTTTGCCCATTCTGACCTCTACTCCAACCACCAAAAATTTTTATACCACCGTTAAAACTTGAGACTAAATCACTATTCGTTTCATGAAATGATAGGTGAACAGGGCGTTCCCAATCTTCCCAAAAATTAGCACCAAAATGTGGCTGTCCTTCATCGTATGTTCCTTCAGGGCCAAACACATATATACCATCTTCGTCATCAAAAAAATCATCTGGATCAACAGTTAACATAATTGCATCAATATCATGATTAACACCAAAAACATATGATTCTGTAAAAACACTAGAGGGTAAGTAATTCTCTTGAAAAATTCTTGCTCTAATACTTGAGTTTTCGGAAACCTGAAATGGGTCGGTGTATGATTGTGAATCCGATGTTGGGACAGTTCCATCATCTGTAAATCTAATTATTTGTGAATTGATGTTTCCAGACAATGTCAGAACAATTTCATCATCTTTGAATCCTCCATTTTCTGAAAAAGTAACTTCTTGTTGTATACTTCCTAAAAACTCTTCATCTGAGTTTTCATATCCAGGTGTTGTGTCAATGTATGTCACAACATTACCAGTAGAAGTAGAGACTCCAACAGATGTATTAGAAGGTAGTCCCTCAACTAAAAGTTCGTCTACTATTGTCCCAGAATCATTAGATAAAGTCAATGTCTCTGACGATGATGCGATCTTAAAATTTGTATGGTATGGGTTGTTATCGTCGCTTAAATTCAATATTTCAGGCGGATCGATACCCGAGCTATTTGGGGACGAGTAAATTGTTGATAAGAATGGTATTATTGTGAAGTCGGAAGAGCCAGAACTTATGTTATGTGCTTGTATTGCTAAAACATTTTCACCTTCAATGAGATAGGAGCTGAAATCTGTTAAATTAAATCTATCAGGAAGACCTCCTGAATACATTTGTGCTTCGTGATCAGTATTAATATCATTTGAATCAAATGGGGGTGGAACTCCATTTATATTTGCTCTGCAAATTTCAATTCCATTAATGTAAGCTACAAAAGCATCGTCATAGTCTATATCCAATATGAGAGAAATTAAATTTTCAAGGTCATTAATGATAAATGTTTTTCTAAGATAAACAGAAAGCGTCCCGTTAGGAATACTGGTGTTATCATCCCCATCTCCGTATCCAAATCCTGAAGACCCATTAGACCATAACGATGAATCAAAATTTAAATTTTTCCAATTTGTATCAGGCTCATTGTTTGGAATATTATATTTAAAAACATCACCTTGGTTAATTAAGGTTCTGGAAAAAGTATTGATAGATCTGTCTTTTCCCGAAGCCCAAACTAAAAGGTATTCATTTGGTTGAAGTATTATTGATGGAAAAGACCACTTATCTAAAACGTTTGAATCGTCAGTTATGTTCCAATTTTCTAGTGATACATTTTGGGTTCCATAATTATGGAGTTCAAACCAGTCAGGAGTATCCCCGTCTTCATCTAAGTAAATTGAATTTGAAGAAACTACCTCGTTAATTCTGATAGTTTGTGCTGATGAGAAAAATACACAGATTAGGAGTAAAGCAGAATAATAACGAGTTGTCAAAATACCTGGTTTTTTATTTATAGCAAAAATATTCATTTTTTTTTATCCAGCACAGTTCTAAATCCAATATGTTCAGCTGTGTCCTCAATCCCTTGTGGGTGTCTAGATGAAACCCGATAATTAGCACAATACGAATTATGACACAAAAAAGATCCACCTCTAATTACTTTCACGTTGGCATATGCAGATAGACCATGCCGGCTATTTGGGTCATATGCTTTTTGTGCACCCCTTGGATTATTTATTAATCCAGTTTTCAGGCATTCTTTATAATACTCCACATTGTACCAATCGCTTGTCCATTCCCAAACATTTCCAGAGATTTCATACAAACCAAACTCATTGGGCGGAAATGATTTAACAGGCGCACTTTTTTCAAATCCGTCCTGTTTGCTGTTTTTTGAAGGAAAATCACCAGTCCATATGTTTACATAGCGCGAAAGATTATTAGCTAAATCACCCCAAAAATAAATTTTATCTTTTTTCCCTCCTCTCGCAGCATATTCCCATTCAGCTTCTGTAGGTAATCTTTTGCCTGTCCATTCGCAGTAAGCTAAAGCATCTTGATATGAAATATGAACAACTGGATGTTTTTCTTTTCCTGTAATACTACTACCTTCACCCTGAGGATTTTTCCAGTTTGCCCCATTTTTAAAATCCCACCACGAATTTTGAGATTTTTTTGTCTTGAAAACGAAAGATCCGCAATCGAGCAATGAATCATGTAATTTTGGAGTGTTAGCTGGTAGTTCCTTTTTTAATGTTTCCCAATCAATATTTTTTTCAGCTGTTGTAATATATCCGGTTGCATTTACAAAATCTTCAAATTCTTCATTTGTGACCTCAGTTTCGTCCATGTAAAATCCATCAACTTTTACAGAATGTTTTGGTTTTTCATGTGGTTCGGCATATTGATCGTTTCCATTTGCTCCCATTTCAAATGTTCCTCCGTTTATCCAAACCATACCGTCAACTTTTTCCTTAGAAGTTAGAGTATTTATTTTAGTTTTTCCATTGCACGAAATTATAATTAATGCAATTAAAAATTTATTACTAATGATGATCTTTTGAATGTATGACATTTACTAAAAAGAAATAATTATACAATTTACAAATTTAATAACACTAATTTATTAATCACATATTATATATTATAATTAAATTTTATATATTGACTTCAGAAAAAATTAGCTTTAGAAAACATCATTTTTTATCATGAAAAAAATATTAATTATTTTGTTATTAGTTTGTGCAGCAAATGCCCAAGAAATTGAATATGATAAACCAAACTTCAAATCAATTCCCCTGGCAAAGAGCTACAGTGATATTTTAGATATATACACATGGAAGGATGATTTAGGAAAAAATACTTTAATTATCACTTCCAGAGAAGGATGTGGGGATGGCTATGATTATTGTGATTTAAGGGCTTATCACTATACAGATGATAGTATTTTTGGCAACAAACCTGTATTAGTCCGAGAGATTAAGGATTTTGAAAATGGCTTAGGTATTGAACTTGATGGTGTTAGATTAACTGACGTTGACAGAAATGAGATTGCTGAAATTTCAATAACATATACAATAAGATCCCGATCAGTTGACACTGTTAAATTAATTATGCTTGAAAAAGGTGAAAAATATGCAATTAGAGGTAAGTCTGGATATAATTCTAGCGGTTGTAACTATAATTACAACATGTACGGAAGAGATTCTTTTGCAAATGCAAAGTCAAGTTTTCGCCGATTCGCGATGAAGTTGTTTTCAAGTCTTTATAATTGTAATGTCATTGACTAACAATTTTAAAAATTAAATTAATGGTTGGAAATTTTCTTAAATATCTTTTTCTTTCGTTGTTGTCGTTTTCAGTACACTCTCAAAAAAGCCATTACCCCAATATTTTATTTATTTCTGTTGATGATCTAAAACCAACTATTGGTTCATTTGGTGATTCTCTTGCCCAAACCCCAAACTTAGATAAGATCTCGGAAAATGGAGCAGTATTTTTAAATAATCATTCCCAACAAGCAATTTGTGGCCCCTCCAGAGCTAGTTTATTAACAGGAAAGCGTCCTGATTACACACTAGTTAGAGATTTGAAAACTAAAATGAGAGAGATGGTTCCAAATATTGTTACCATTCCACAATATTTTAAAGATCAAGGATATCATACTGTTGGAATCGGTAAAATTTTTGATCCAAGATGCGTTGACAAGCTTAGAGACGAACCTTCTTGGTCAGAACCTTTTATTCCTGAACATAAGCTAGATTATCCTGATAATTTTGGTGCACCTGCACTAGGATTTTATCAAAATTTAGAAGTAAAAGAAAAAATTAGAAAATTAAGACTTGAGGCAAAAACGAAAGGTGTTAATAATTTCGGTGCTTACATAAGAGAAAGATACAAACCACCAATTTCTACAAGCGAAGCACCTGATGAAGCTTACGTTGATGGGGCTTTGGCTGTTCAAGCGATAAAATATTTAGAAGATTTTAAAGAAAAACCTACAACAAAACCATTTTTTTTAGCTGTAGGATTTAAAAGACCTCATTTGCCATTTGCAATGCCTAAAGAATATTGGGATTTATATAATTCATCTGATTTTGATATAGCTTCTTTTCAAGAAAATTCTATGAATGGTCCGAGTATCGCATATCATAATTCAGGTGAATTGAGATCTTATATCACCCCTGATATTTCATATGAAATATCAACTAATAATAAGGTTGTTTTAACTGAAAATTTTCAAAATGACTTAATCCATGGATATTATGCAAGTACCAGTTTTGTTGATGCTCAAATAGGTAAAATAATAGATAAATTAAAATCAACAGGCCTGAACAACAATACTATCGTTGTGGTTTGGGGAGATCACGGTTGGCATTTAGGCGATCATGGTTTGTGGAATAAGCACTCAAATTTTGAACAAGCTACGAGATCTCCATTAATTATATTTGATCCCAGAGTTGAAAAGAAAATAGCTATCACTTCACCCACTGAGTTTATAGATTTATTTCCTACTCTTTGCGATGCCGCCGCCCTTCAAATTCCAAATAACTTAGATGGGGTAAGCTTGATGTCAATGGTTCGAGGCAATCAAATTTCTGTAAAACCTTTTGCAGTAAGTCAATATACTAATTCTAACAAAACAGGCTATAGCTTCAGAACCGATCGCTACAGATACACTGTTTGGATCCAAGGTAAAAAAAGTACAGATCCAATATTTGAAAGCGATATTTATGCGGAAGAATTATATGATTATTTAACTGATCCTAATGAAACAAAGAATATTTCTAACGATGAAAATACAACAAAAATAGTTTTAAGATTTCAAAAATTAGCTGCCAATTTTTTTAATAAACAGAGTGATGTTCCATTTAAAGAAATTCTAAGACCAAAAAATGAATTTAAAGTTGGAGCTACTTTAAATTATCATGAACTTGGTTCAAATAAGGAATCTCTTTTTCTCAAAGATTTTAATTTTTTGACTCCTGCCAACTCAGCAAAACAATCTAGAGTTCATCCATCTCCAGGTTTGTGGCAATGGGACCGAATTAATGAATTTATAAAGTTTGCAAATGAAAATAATTTGACTCTAAGAATTCATGGGCCAGTTAGTCCTCAGGCGTCTAAGTGGGCTAAAGAAGACCATAGAACCGCAAATGAGCTTGAAAAAGTAATGACTGATTTTATGATTCAGTCATGCAAACGTTATAATGAAGAAAAAAATATCACATATATGGACGTGGTTAATGAAACTGTCCTTCCTAATGGAAATTGGTTTGGACCCAAAAAAGGAACTAATTTGTGGGAGAACCCATGGCTAAAGATGGGATTTGATGAAAACGGTTATCCAAATTATATTGTAAAAGCTTTTGAAATTGCTACTCAGCATGCTCCAAATGTGAAGTTAGTTTATAATCAAAATGGAGGTATGCAACCAGCAATGTGGAAAAAAATAAAAAACACTGTAACCTATCTGAGATCAAGAGGATTGAGAGTTGATGGTATTGGATGGCAAGGACATCTAAATCTCAGTCGCTCTACAAATGATTTTATTGAGAAATCTGAAAAAGCCTTAATTGAGTTGTCCAATCTAATTGATTGGGCACATGCAAATAATTTAGATTTTCACGTGACTGAACTTGATTATAGGGTTAGTGATATGTCAAATTTGAAAAAGGAATTACAAATTCAGGCAGAGCTTTACCAAAAAATCGTTAATGTTCTACAGTCCAAAATAAATTCAGGTACTGTAACTTTAAATCTCTGGGATATGGGAGAAAGGCTTAAAAAACCTTCAACCTATTTTCAGTCTATATATGACAGAAATTTAGATCCCACACCTGCATATAATGTTATAAAGAAGGCGATAACTAGAAACAAATAAAAATGAATACAATAAAATTTAATTTTCTTTTTTTAATTATCATTCCCATCTATATGGTAAGTGGTCAGCAAGAAACTATTATTTATTTGGATCCCAATCAATCTGTTGAGGACAGAGTTAAAGATTTGATGAATAGGATGAGTCTTGAGGAAAAGGTATATCAAATGAATCAATTTGTTGGATTAGATCACATGAGGAAAGCTGAAAAGGACCTAACAGAAGAGGAATTACATTCAAATGATGCACAAGGATTTTACAAGGGTTTATTTAGCGAGGATGTTGCGGAAATGACAAGAAGAGGGGAGATAGGATCTTTTTTACATGTTGTAACAGCTAGGGAGTCAAATTTGCTTCAAAATCTTGCTGCTGAATCTAGATTAAAAATTCCATTACTAATAGGAATTGATGCAATCCATGGAAATGCGTTAGTTTCAGGAACTACAGTATATCCTTCTCCAATTACACTTGCATCAACATGGACAGATTCATATTTAGAAACAATTGGCATTCAAACAGCACGTGAAATGCGAGCTACCGGATCTCATTGGACCTTTACTCCTAACATTGATATTTTAAGGGATCCGCGCTGGGGTCGGGTGGGAGAGACCTTCGGTGAAGATCACTTTTTAGTTGGAAATTTAGGAGCTGCGATGATAAGAGGGCTTCAGCAAAATGATTTTACTGGAAACCAAAAGGTTATAGCCTGTGCTAAACACATGATTGCAGGTGGTGAACCTATCAATGGGCTAAATGCTTCCCCAATGGATGTATCAATTAGAACTTTGAAAGAGGTTCATTTAAAGCCTTACAAAAAGGCTATAGACGTAGGTGTATATTCTATAATGGCTGCACATAATGAATTGAATGGGATACCTTGTCACATGGATTCTTCGCTAATGACCGATTTGTTTAGAAATAAATGGGGTTTTCAAGGATTCTTTGTTAGTGATTGGATGGATATTGAACGAATTGAGACATTACACCATGTAGCCAACAGCCTTAAGGAAGCTTCTTATTTAGCAGTAAGCGCTGGGATGGATATGCATATGCACGGTCCAAAATTTCCAGAGGCGGTGGTTGCGCTAGTAAAAGAAGGAAAATTACCAATGCAGAGGGTAAATGAAGCCTGCGAAAAAATATTGACTGCTAAATTTAAACTTGGTTTATTTGAAAATAGAACCGTTGATATTAAATCAATCCCTGACAAGATTTTTACAACAGAGCATCAGCAAGTCGCTCTTGAAACTGCTCGAAAGGGCATAGTGTTATTAAAAAATGAAGGGCTTTTACCTTTAGAAAAGACAATATCCAAAAAACGTATTTTAGTAACTGGTCCAAATGCCAACAATCAAACTATTTTGGGCGACTGGCATTCTCCACAGCCTGATGAAAAGGTGATTACAATTTTTGAGGGACTCAAAACTGTTGGTAGTAAGTTTGGATACGATTTAGAATTTTTTGATTCGGGTGAAAACATTCGAAAAATAAAAGACAATACCATTGCTACAGCAGCTCATAAAGCTAAGGATGTTGACTATGTCGTATTGGTGGTAGGAGATAATGCCATGCGTTATCGATGGAAAGATAAAACTGCGGGTGAAAACATGGGACGTGCGGCCTTGGATTTACCAGGTAAACAATTGGACCTAGTGAAGGCTATCGAAGCTACTGGAACGCCAATTATTATAGTTCTTGTTAATCACCGACCAATTTCTGAGCCTTGGTTACATGATCATATCCCAACGATTATAGAAGCCTGGGGACCTGGTTCACTAGGAGGACAAGCAGTCGCAGAAATTATTTTTGGCCAAGTTAATCCTAGTGGTAAACTTCCGCTTACTATAGCTAGAGATGTAGGACAATTGAGAATGATTTATAATCATAAACCATCAGCATATTTTCATAAATATGCCTTTGAAAAGATTGAACCACTTTATCCTTTTGGATTTGGTTTAAGTTTCACAAATTTTGAGTATTCCAAACCAAAATTATCTTCAACAATGATAAATTCAAATGAAATTGTTTCGGTTACAGTTTCGGTCTCAAATACAGGCAATTATGATGGCGATGAAGTTGTACAAATGTATATAAGAGATCAAGTTAGCAGTGTAACACGGCCTGTAAAAGAGTTGAAAGGCTATAAACGTATTTTTTTGAAAAAAGGTGAAACAAAGGAAGTTTTCTTTGATATTGATAAATCAACACTAGCTTTCTATGATATTAATATGAAATATTGTGTTGAGCCAGGCGATTTTACAATTATGGTTGGCAGTTCTTCTAATGACAGAGATTTAAAATCAACTAAGCTTACAGTAAAAAATCGTATTGATGTCAATGATTAGATTACTTAAATATTTTATCGCTTTAGTCACTGTTGTTCAATCATATGCACAGCAGAGTCAGCCATTGCCAAATGTCATATTTATAATCGTGGATGATTTGCGGCCTGAACTAAACCTCTATGGTAATGATTTTATAAAAAGTCCTAATATTGATGCCTTGGCAGCTCAAGGAATAACTTTCAATCGTGCCTATTGCAATGTTCCTGTTTGTGGTGCATCAAGAGCCAGTATGCTTACTGGAATTAGACCTACAAAAAGTAGATTTTTGCGATATTATTCTAGCATCAATGAGGCAGGTCCCAATATAAAACACATAGTGGATTATTTTAATGATAGGGGTTATATTACTATAAGTAATAATAAAATTACTCATTTGAAGAATGATATAACATCCTGGGATGAAGAATGGTATCCAAAAGATATTAGTTGGAGAAATTATCAAGATCCAAAAAACAGGGAACTAGATGCAAATAAAAAACCTGCGTCAGCATATGAAAAACTAGTTGTAAAAGACTCAGTATATTTTGATGCCCAAACCGCTCAAAAATCCATTGAAGATTTAAAAAAACTTAAAAAAATAAAACAACCCTTTTTCTTAGCAGTTGGGTTTGTTAAGCCTCATTTGCCTTTCACCGCTCCAAAAAAATATTGGGATCTTTATGATGAGTCAAAAATTGCCTTACCAAAAAACGCTATATTTCCATCAACTGCCCCGAAAATTGCCAACCATAAATGGGGAGAGCTACGTGCCTATAAAGATATTCCTGAAGAGGGTGCTGTTCCTGAAGATTTAGCAAAGACACTTATACATGGATACTATGCCAGTGTTAGTTATGTTGATGCTCAGATAGGTAAACTTATAAATGCTGTAGATAAATTAAAGTTTCGTCAAAATACAATTATTGTGTTGGTTGGAGACCATGGCTGGAGCTTGTCTGATCATGGCCTGTGGGCTAAGCATAGTAACTTTGAAGTTGCATTACAAGTGCCATTGATTATTAGTGCTCCTGGTTTACCTAGTAATAAAAAAACAAATTCCATAGCTGAGTTGGTAGATTTATATCCAACCCTGTGTGACCTGACAATGGGCCAAAAACCAAAACATTTACATGGAATTTCATTAACATCAAGTATAAAAAATCCAGATAAAATATATAAGACTAATGCGCTTGCACGCTGGCAAAATGGGGAAACGTATATTAAAAATAATTATTTTTATACTCAATGGACTTTGAAATCAAATCGAATTCAGCGTATGTTATATGATCACAATCTTGACCCTGATGAAACCTCTAATTTAGCTATTCATGAGCGCTACCAAAAAATTATTGCGAGTTTGAGCCAAGAATTAAAATTATTTAAAACAACATTTAATTAGAATCAGTATGAAAAAAATTAATTTTAAATTGTTATTGCTGCTTTTTATAGCTCAGCCCTTGGTACAATCTCAGGTAGAAAAAAAAGTATCAGATCGCCCTAATATAGTATTTATTATGTCAGATGACCATGCCGTTAGTGCTGTGAGTGCCTACCAGGAATGGTTGGCTAAAATAGCTCCTACGCCTAATATCGATAGGATTGCGGAAAATGGAATGCTTATGACTCGTACATTCAACACCAATTCTATTTGCGGACCAAGTAGAGCCTCAATCCTAACTGGAAAATATAGCCATGTGAATGGATTCTTTAAAAATGAAAAAGGAGGTGATTTTGATGGTACTCAAATGACTTTTCCCAAGCTTTTTCAAGCATCAGGTTATGAGACAGCTGTCATTGGTAAATGGCATTTAGGTACTACGCCAACTGGCTTTGATTATTCTAAAGTAATGGTTAATTGGGGCGGGCAAGGTACTTATTTCAACCCTGTTTTCTTGCTTAATGGAAAGGATACAATTGTTGAACGCCAAAGGCATTCAACAGCTCAAGTTGCTCATGATGCTATCAACTGGCTGGAAAATAAAAGAGACAAAAACAAACCATTTATGCTAATGTATCAGTTTAAGGCTCCACATCGTCCATGGCAGCCCGATGAGGAATTCAATTCTTTGTTTACCACAGGGGATTTACCACATCCCACAAACTTTAACGACAATTATTCTGGAAGAAGAGCAGCTAAGGAGCAATGGATGGAAATAGAAAACCACATGAATCGTAGAGATTTAAAAATCGATCCACCCGATGGCTTAAGCAAATATGAATTAAACGAATATTACGTATTTGGAAACCAAGGTCAGTTTTGGACTCCCAATGACACACTTCAAGGCGATGCTTTAAAAAACTGGAAATATCAGCGTTACATTAAAGACTATTTACGCTGTGTCGCTGGTGTGGATAAAGCAGTTGGTCAGATGCTCGATTACCTAGATGAAAATGACATGTCTGACAATACAATAGTTATTTACACTTCTGACCAGGGATTTTATTTAGGTGAGCATGGATGGTTTGATAAGCGTTGGATGTATGAGGAGTCATTTAGAATGCCTTTTTTAATTAGTTATCCTAAACTGATTAAACCAAAATCTTTGAACTCAAATTTACTTTTGAATATTGATTTTGCCCCAACCCTGTTAGATTTAGCAAGTATTGATATTCCGAGTGAAATGCAGGGCCAAAGTTTTTTACCACTACTTAAATCTAATTCAAAGAGTAGCAGAGATGCTGTATATTACCATTATTATGAATACCCAAAGTGGCATAAGGTACAGCCCCATTATGGTATACGAACCCATCGTTATAAGTTGATTCATTTTTATTATAATATGGATGAGTGGGAACTTTATGACTTGGAAAATGACCCTAACGAAATGAATAATTTGTATGGTAAATTGAGTTATGAAAGGATAATCAAGAAATTAAAAAAGAAGTTAAAAAAACTTCAAGTTGAGTACAAAGACGATATGTCTATTGATGAAATGCGCAAAATGACTGATATGGTTGTGGAGAGAATTTATAATGAAGAAAATTTAAATACACGATAATTTATGAGTTTTTATTTTTTCGCTATCTTTATTGAGTTATTTATAATAATTCCTTGTTAAATAAAAATATATGAGAAAAATTTATACTTTTTTTACAATTTTAATAACTTTATATCTTCCCTCTCAAACAATCTTTGATTTTCAAAATGATCAAAGCATGGGAGGTTGGGTTTCAGGAGGCGGTGGCATAACAGATGCCAATCTAAGCATAACATCTGAAGGTTTAGAAATTAGCTGGGATGGCCCTGGAGAAACAAGTTGGACCAATGGTCGTAAGCCAAAAATCAAGCATGACAATGCAAATGTTGATGCTGATAATTTAAAGATTTTTGCAATCAGCTTACACAACACTTCTGGTACTGTAACTAGGCTAAGAGTTCTTCATTTCAAGGGTCTCAATGGTTCTGACCCATCAAATCCAGCTGGTAGTGATACTAGATATACTAGCTTTGATATTCCATCATCAACTGATCCACAGACTCTTTATTATTTTGATCTAACAAACGTTGATTGGGTTAATTACAATCACTCATCCGAAACTGAGACTGATCTTGACATGGATCACATTCAAATCCAATTGGTTACTGCTTCTCCTGCTAATGGGTTTTTAAATTCATCAGGATCATTAACAATCCACAAGATTGAATTTCTAGAAAACATTCCTTCAGAGTCAAGAATAGATTATACATTTGATAACGATACAGAAGGATTTATTGGTCAAAATGGTGTTTCTGTTTCTCAGTCTCCTGGGCAGTTAATTCTTAATATTTCAGATACAAGTCCCTACCCAAAATTAACTCAAAGTGGTGCGTATTCAGTTGATGCTGATTTATATAAATATGTAACAGTTTATTTATCAGAAAATAATTCAACGAAATCAAGAATGACATTTGTTTCACCCCTAGGAGGCAATCAATTTGTTTCTGCAGATATTGCAGCAAACACTGATTCCACACAAGAAGTAAATTTTGATTTATCTGCCCTGGACAATTGGAGTGGTGCGATTAATAATTTTGCTTTCCAAATAATTGAACCTAGCTCAGTTGAAGGAGAATCTCCAATCACATCATCAGGAGTAGCAATCATTGACAGAATTTTATTTTCTACCGAAAACCCACTTTTAATTTCTGATATTGATATTTTAGATAATTTTCAAATTTATCCTAATCCTACACGAGATGTGATTTATTTAAAAAGTTCTCACTTAATTAATTCTGTTTCTATCAGTGACATGCTTGGACAAAATATTTATAATAAACAAAAAAGCATATCGAGCATTAATGTTTCAAATTTGTCTCCTGGCTTGTATATTTTGAAAGCTTATTTTGTGGACGGATCTCAAAGGAAACGTAAATTTATTATCAAATAATTCTTTAACAATAAAAACTAAACAAATGAAAAAAATTATTACATTTTGTACAATTTTAATATTCACATTTTTTGCAGAGGCTCAAGAAAACAAATTTGCTGAAAAACGAGCTGCAAATGCAGTATCCTTAATAACATCAAATATGGATATTTCTGATGCTGATGTTGTTTTTTTGAAAGAAACATTGTATAACAAATATGCAACAAATGCTTCAAAAATAAGAGGGAAAGATCTCACTGACGATGAGAAAAGGCAGATTTACAGATCTGCTTTCAAAGAGACACGAAAAAAGTTAATGACTGTCTTTACAAAAGATCAAGTTGATAAGATAACTGAGTTTGAGAAAATGTCATTTAAAAAGTAACCTTTTAAATTTAAAAAAGGGGCCAATAAAGCCCCTTTTTATTTTAATGTTTTCTATCAAAAACTACTTTATAGTATATTTTTTAGGCACACTTGTCTTAACTTCTCAGTCTACAAATTGGGAGATTGTTGAAGCTATGGGGCGAGGTGTTAATTTAGGCAACACTTTAAGTGCCCCAGTAGAGGGAAATTGGGCACCAACAGTGCATGAACAATATTTTATTGATGTTTCTGAAGCTGGATTTTCTAATGTAAGAATTCCTGTAGATTTTTACGGTTCAAGAACATCTGGCAATACATCAGTATGGTCTTCACTAGCAAATACTTCAAATCAATATGATGGTTCAGTTTCAGATTTTATTGTCAGTCCTAATTACTTAGATCGAGTAGAAACCGTGATTGATTGGTCATTGAATCATGGCTTGTATACTGTTTTGGATTTTCATGGTGCTGATTTGAAATCTGAATTTTTAGAAACATTCAATAGCTCCAGTTCAAATTTTACTAATCCAACTTCTGCTAGGCGTAACGCTGATTTAATGAAATTCAAGTCAATTTGGATTCAAATTGCTAACAGATTTATTAATCATCCAGAACTTTTAATTTTTGAGGTTGTGAATGAACCTTATTTTGAGGTCAGTGATGTGGAGATGGATTACATTAATCTAATAATTATCGATGCTATCAGATCTACTGGAGGTAATAATTTAACAAGAAAAATTGTAATAACTGGCGGAACTTCTACGTCTTACCAAGCACCCACATCCATAAGCGAAGAGGTTTTGAATCATGACGATAATCTTATAGCATCATTTCATTATTACCAACCATTTAATTTTACAGCCTCTTCTCGACAGGAATACAATAATTTTAATTGGGGTACAAATGCAGACAAATTAATACTAAGCTCAAATTTTGATTTCGTTAAAAATTGGTCAGAATTAAATAACATTCCTGTAACTCTAGGTGAATTCGGTGCTGATAACCAAGCTGGATATAACTATTATACAGGCACTTATGGTTTATATGGTGGTCCTGTGAATGATGACAGGGTAGAATATCATCGATACATAGCAGAGCAAGCAATAAATAGGGGGTTTTCTTTTTCTGCTTGGTGCGCGGGTAATAAATCAACTAAAGCAATTCACCTTCGAACAGACAACCCCTCCACAAATAATTCTTTTCAAGGAGTCTGGGTGGAGGATGTTAAGCTCGCTTTGCTCTCTGACGGACTATGGCCAAATTGTTACGGACCATATGAAGAAACAGTTATAAGAAATCCTGATTTTGAATGTGGTGTCAATTCTCAATGGAATCTTTCTGTTCTTGGATCTGCTCAGGCATCTATCAGTGAAACTTCTAGTGTAATTTATTCTGGCTCGATTGCTGCTCAGATTGATGTGACACAATCACAAGTTTACAATAAAGTAATTTTGAGTAATGTGGTTTACAATGGGGATTTATATGACAAGACTCTAATTTTTGGTTGTTATGCGAAATCTATTAATGATAATCTGTCTTTTAGACTCAGGGTGAAGTCAACAGTTAGTGGTAATTCGACGTATGTTCCGTCTGAGGTTTTCGACTTAACAAATTCATACCAATATTACCAATTTGAGTATGTTGTGCCCGAAAATACATCAAATGTTCAGTTGCAAGTTATGACAGGCGCATTTGAGGGGACTTATTTTTTCGATTCTTTTGATTTTCAAGTAATTGATACATCGCTGAGTGCAATTGAAAATGAATCATTATTTAATTACAAATTATACCCCAACCCTGTTACATCACAATTAAACATCAAATCTGAAAAATTAATTCATCAAGTTAAAATATATGATTTTATGGGAAAATTAAAAATGGTATCTGATAAATCTCGTGATATAAACTTGTCAGATCTTACTGCGGGTTTCTACTTCATTGAATTGTATTTTTCTGAAGGAAATTTTTCAATTGAGAAATTTATTAAAGACTAACTTATATGAGTCTGATTAATTTTGGAATTTCTCCATATTCATTTTTAAAACATTGTGTGAAATAAGGTGGGGAGGAAAGACCTACTTTATAGCTTATTTCACTAATTGTTAAATCTGTATTTTTTTATAGTTTTTTACCTATTTAAGTCTTATTTCTTAATATATTCACTAGCTGTTTAACCAGTAATCAATTTAATTTTTCTGTATAATTTACTTCTAAGTACTATTAGTTTTTTAGAAAGATTACTAACACTAAAATAAGGGTTATTTAGATTGCCATTGATTTGAGATAAAACATCATTCATGAATAAGTTTTCAGACAATTTGGGTTTTTTTATTTTTTCGCTATCTTTATTGTGTTATTTATAAAAATTCTTTATTAAATTGAGAAAAATTTAATAGTTTCTCACAAAGTAATTGAATAAATTTAAGATCTAAAGTTTTCTCAAAAAAAACTATTTAACCAAGTAATTAATCACAAATGAAAAATAAAATAATAATTACATTCGCAATTTTACTTTTACCTGTAGTAAATTTTGCGCAAACAAAGGCAGTTACCGGGGTAGTCAATGATGATGAGGGTTTGCCTCTTCCTGGAGTAACTGTCCAACTTAAGGGAACCGATAATTTAGGCGCGGTTACTAACTTTGATGGAGAGTTTACAATAAGCTTATCAGAAGGCGAAAAGCAAGTATTAATTTTCTCATACGTTGGATTTGAAACAATTGAAGTGGATGTAACAAACACTGATAATGTTTCAATTGCAATGCAAGTTGATACAGCTGCATTGGATGAGGTCGTCGTTATTGGCTATGGAACTGTTCTCAAAAAAGATGTGACAGGTTCAATAAGTTCTGTGAAAGTTGAGGAAAATATTGCTAACCAAACAACAGGAGTTGATCAATTATTACAAGGTAGAGCTGCTGGAGTTCAAGTTTTGCAAAATTCTAGTGCTGTTGGCTCTGGCATCAGTGTTCGAATTAGAGGAACTAATAGTTTAAGAGGAAATAATGAGCCTTTGTACGTTGTGGACGGAATAATTATTGCCTCTGCAGGTGAGGACGTGCTTCCAGCTGGAGGTGTTGGTAACTCAGGTCAAGAAGCTCAAAATGGATTAACTGGTATCAATCCCCGTGACATCGAGAGTATAGAGGTTTTAAAAGACGCCTCTGCTACTGCAATTTATGGGTCAAGAGGTGCTAATGGTGTGGTGTTAATTACTACAAAGAAAGGTGAAAAGGGTAATATTAAGTTAAATTCCTTCTACACAACTTCTGTTCGAAGCATCAGAAAAAAGTACGACATGTTAGATGGAGTCGGATATGCAAGATACCAAAATGAGTCATGGGTTTTCAATAATCCAGACCCAGATCCATCAAATGATACCCAAACAGTCGATACCAGAGTGCCATTTTTAATTGATGATAACCAAATTTATTCATTACAATATACTTCTGATGCGAACGGAATAACAACATCTACAACTCAGGGTGATGCTCCATTAGATACTTACAATTGGCAGGATGAGGTGTATGACCAATCTTACAGTCATCGTTTTGGTGCTTCAGCTTCTGGAGGTAGTGACAACGGAAATTATTATATTTCAGGTGGCTTTGGTGATGAAAAAGGTATTGTTTCTAACTCTAGTGTAAAATCAGGTGACTTAAGGATAAACTTAAACAAAGACTTAAATAAAAATTTAAAGATTCAAGCTCGTGCGACTGCTTTTTTCACTGAAACTGATTTTGCAGAGTCCGGTGATTTGATAGGTAGCTCGAATCAAAGCTTTGTAAGAAGTGCCCTAGTATTTAGACCCATTATTTCATCTGGAGTGGATGATTTTGTAGAAGATTTAGATACATCTAACCCTTACTCCTGGATTAATGACTTCTCTGATATTTCTAAGGAAAAGCGTTTTATTGGATCAATAGCATTGACTTACAAGCTTCCTGTAAAAGGATTAAGCTATCAGTATAGAATGGGTGGAAATGTTAGAACAAAAGATAGAAGAAGATTTTATGGTAAAACAACATTTCAGGGCAGAAATGCTAATGGTGCTTTACAATTATCTGGGCTTGACGCCAAAACCTTTCAAGTTAATAACTTGTTGAGGTATAACAGAACATTTAATCGAAAACATAGAATTAATGCTACTGCTGGTATAACTTATGACGTAAGAGATATTGAAAATAGTGTTTATGCGGTAGAAGATTTCTTTACAACTACTTTGGGAACAGAACAACCTTACTTAGGCTCTGTAATTACTACCCCTTTAACTTATTTAGATTCAAAGCAACAAGTTTTCTCATTCCTGGGAAGAGTTAATTATTCTTTTGCTAACCGATATGTTCTTACTGCATCTTTTAGACGCGATGGTGTTTCTAAGTTTTCAAGAGACAACCGTTATAGTTTTTTCCCATCTTTTGCACTTGCTTGGAATGCTAGTAACGAAACTTTCTTAAGGGATATTGATTTTATCAATAGCTTAAAAGTGAGAGCTGGTTGGGGTCAAATTGGAAACCATGGAATTAGACCATATGGTACTATTTCCAATTATGGAATTAGTTCTGATGTTCAGTATGGTACTCCAACTAATGGTATCAGTATTCCAGTTTTATTAAATAATATTGCCAACCCAGATTTGACTTGGGAGACTACAGAACAAGTCAATTTCGGAATAGATTTTTCTGTTTTGGATGATCGAATTTCTGGGACTATTGATTTTTACGATAAAAAAACTAAAGATTTATTACAAAATATTCCAATTCCAACATCATCGGGCTATAGCAACATTTTAATTAACAAAGGAGATATTTCAAATAAAGGAATTGAATTAGCAATGAACTTTGACTTAATTTCAAATGATGATTTTGAATTTTCATTTGGTGGAAATATTGCATTTAACCAGACAAAGCTTGAGTCTTTGGGTGTTCCAGCTGACGATTTTTATATTGACGGTGTAGCTGAACAGCGTTCTTTTTTCTTCGGAAATAATATAAGTAGAGGTCAAATTTTTCAATCTCCAGCAAATGTTTTCGTTGAGGGAGAAGAAACGAGCCTATTTTATGGATTTGAAACAGACGGAATATATCAATCTGATGATACCGATTTAGTTGATGGGGCAGTTCCAGGCGATCCTAGAATTATTGATCAAAATGGAGATGGTGTAATTGACGATCTAGATAGAACTTTTATAGGTAACCCAAATCCTGATTTTATTTATGGATTTAATTTGAATTTTAGATATAAACGCTTTAATGCTAGTCTACTATTCAATGGTGTTCATGGTAATGATATAGCTAATGGGAATTTATTAACTATTGGAAATGCAACAGGTCAATTTCAAAACGTATTATCGGATTCATACTATAATGCTTGGAGACCAGATGCTCCTTCAAATATTCATCCAAGAATTGGCTATAATACTGTAGGTGACACAGCTATAACTGACAGAATTATTGAAGATGGTAGTTTTTTGAGGCTAAATAATGTAACTATTGGTTATGATTTTCCAGTTGACAACTTAAGTGTCTTTGATCGATTCAATTTGTTTATAACGGCTCAAAATTTATTTGTTTGGACAGACTACAGCGGCTATAACCCTGAAATTTCAAGCTTTTCATATGACGGTTTGAGAAATGGAGTTGATTGGAACGGATCACCAGACGCTAAAAACATTTCAATTGGTTTGAATCTTAATTTTTAAAATATATTAAAATGAAAAATATAAAAATATTATTATTACTACTTACATTCGCTATTTTTTCTTCATGTGACCTGGAGGAAAACCCACCATTTTTAGATGAAAGCGTTTATTCAGATCCCGAAATTGTTGTTTCAGCCCTTGATGGTATTTACGCTGCATTGACAACATATAATGCTCAGGAAAGAAGATTATTTGTAATAAATGGTTACTCCGGTTTTTTTAACACGAGAAAGCAGGGTGGAAATATCAATAATCCTAATAATGCAAATCTTTTTTCGCTAAAACCGAGGCAAAATGAAGCTGATGTTGCCGCAATGTGGGCTGGTCTTTACACAACTATTGCAAGGTGTAATGCTGCAATTGCCAATATTCCACATACTGATCCTTCAATCGCAACAGCTGACGAACTGGTTTTAAATGACGCTTATGGTCAAGCTTTATTTATTAGATCATGGTCTTACTTTTCTTTAGTAAGAATGTTTGGCGATATTCCTCTTTGGACTCAGCTTCCTTCGTCGGATAATTACATGATTGGGCTTTCTGAGGCCAAGGATGTTTATGTTCAAATTATTACTGACGCTGAACTAGCGAAAAATTATATTAACGGATCATCTGGACCTCATTATGTGAAAAAATATGCTGCTGATATGTTGCTTTCAAAAGTCTATATGACATTAGCTACTAATCCACAATTGGTTGATGAGTCTTTGACTGTATTTAATTTCTGGCAGCAGGCATACGATGCTGCCAAAGAGGTTTACAATGCTGCTGAGTTTGAGGGTGAATATAGCCTCGCACCAGATTATTCATCTCTATTTACATTAGATAATGAAAATAGTTCTGAGTCGATATTTGAATTACAAATTAGTCAGGTAGCATCAAATAGTCAAATGGGAAGGAACTACACTCCAAATAATTACAAAGCTGCACAATCTTTTGGTTGGTTCACTGTCAATGCTGATATATACGATGATCACGCACAAGCATATCCTGGTGACCCCAGACTTGCTGCTACTTATATAAGCGAATACACTAACAATAACCCAACTAATAACTGGTTTGGTTCTCTTACAAGGACTTGGCCGTCTAGAACCAGACAAAATTTTAGAAATTCTCATCCGTTTTTATTCAAATATGCCGTTAAGGATGTAACTCACAGTAATCAGTATGACGATAAAAATATTGTCATATATAGATACGCTGAGCTATTGTTAATGTTGGCTGAAATTTCTAATGAGTTAGGTAACTCAGGTGAGGCAATTTCTTATGTTACTCAAGTTCTAAATAGAGTTGGGTTGGATAATACACATTATGCTTCAGCTGATCAGTCGACATTTAGGGACTTAATTATGAAAGAATATAGATATGAGTTAATAGGAGAAGGTGAGGATGCGCACAATAACAGACGCAGAGGATTTGATTATTTTTTAAGTAATATAATCATCCCACACAATACAACACAAACACTTTCAGATGGCCAGTTGATGAATTTTCAGAATAAGGATTTGACGTTGAGTGAAGATCCAAGTAGAGTAATGTTATTACCGTTACCCCTCACAGAAATTAATACAAATGAGCTAATTAATTAAATTTAATTGTCGTCTTGAATAAAATTTTAACGGTTTTTTATCTTTTTTGGGCACCTTTTTTAGGTGCCCAAAATCAATTACCTCTTGCTAATGGTGAATTTGAGGATATTGATCCAGGAACATCTAACTTTAGCTATTGGACTAATCTTCAAACAAATGGAGGACAGGCTAACTACTCAATTGAAACTGAGAATTTAATTCCAGGAAGTAGCAAAGCTCAAAAAAGTCAAATTATATCACTTGGTAGTAATGGGTGGCATGTGAAAACACACAGTGATTATCTTTTTCAAGTTGAGGCAGGCCAAACATATACAGTAAGATTTTGGGCTAAGGTTAATGGTAATAGCAATGCAACTATGAAAGTCGTTTTTCAATCAGAGGTTTCTGGAAGCTATCAGGGAAATAACAAAACAATTACCCAAAACTGGCAACAATTTACACATACTTTTTCCGTGACTAGTAATTCTGATTTAAATAGGTTGAGTTTTTGGTATATGGATGCTGGAGTGATATACTTTCTTGATGAAGTTGAAGTAGTCGTAGGAAGTACAATTTCTTTAAATCAAGACATCACTTATCAAACTGTTGACGGATTTGGAGCTGGAATAAAAAGGAGAACTGAGCATTTGTATGCTTTAAATGACGTTATGCGTAACCAGATTGAAAGTTATGCTTTTCAGGAATTAGAGGCTAATATGATTCGATTTTTTGTTTATCACGACTTAGAAGATCCAAACGATAATAATAATCCATTTAATTTAAATGAATCTGCCTTAGATTGGACTCGTTACGATAGTGATCCAAACTCTTTTAGAACAAGATATGTGGCAGAGGCTCTTAATAATGCTTTTGATTTGAGTAATAATGGTTTTGATCAAGTTATAGGAAACTGTAATAGTGCACCAGCTTGGTTAAAAACAAATGGATCTCATACCAATGGGGGAACCTTGATTACTGGAGGTGAAGATGAATTTAGTGAGTTTTTAATTGGGTTTTTAAATGGGATGCAGTCAAGATATGAAATTACGGTCAATGCAATTTCACCAACCAACGAACCTGATTTCCAAGTTTCTTATGAATCTATGAACACAACGCCCAGTCAATTAGCTAATATAATTTCAAATTTAGATGAGAGATTAATTTCAGAAAACCTTTCACATGTAAAAATTATCTCGCCAGAAACATTTCGGGTGAATTCAGCTAATTCCAATACATCAACCGTAAATTATATTAACTCAATGTTTAACAATCCAAGCGTTGTTTCGGCAACCGATGTTGTAGCCACTCATACTTATCAAAGTTCAATCACTTCGACAGACTGGGCAGCATTGAAAATTGCAAGTCATCAGAAACCTATTTGGGTAACTGAAGCTGGTAATTTACACAGTCCTGATTTTGATATGTTAGATGCTAGTTATCATATTGAACGGATTATGGATGGCTTTAATTATGGTGGATTAACAGCTTATATGCTCCATTTATTTTATGAAAAACATGATTATATCAATGAGGTTAGTCCAGGTGATAACTATGGATCCTCAGCACTTGTTTTATGGGATTCGAATTTAAATATTATATTACCAAAACGCTATTATGTATTTAAACACTTTGCTAATTTAGTAAAGAAAGATTACGAAAGGATTCATGTTAATAGTTTTGGTGATAACCTTAAAGTCTTAGCTTTTAAGTCTCCAGATGAATCAAAGATTGTTGTTCATTTGTTTTCTTATGATAATATTTTAGATTTTGATTTGGAAATCCCAAATGGCACAACTTCAATAACAAATTATGTTACTTCAGATCTTGTTGAAGAAAATTTCAATATAATTCCAGTTGATAATCTTAATCTATCCTCTGATTTTATAAATCTTGATTTAGATGCTTTGTCAATGCGGAGTATTGTTTTTAATATTGATACAAGTTTAGGTTCAAACAATATCTCAACAGAAAACAATCATCAGTTGATAAGAGTTTATCCGAATCCAACTAAATCAAGACTTGAGATAAGTTTTCCAAACCAAAGAAAAAGGCAAGTAAGCATTTTTCAAGCTAACGGAGTTTTAGTTTATAGCAATGACTTTTCGGTCTCAAATAAAATAGAGATTAATGTTGAGTTATTCAGTCCAGGCGTTTACATATTGAAATCAAATGATGGTAAACAAAACCAAGTTGTCAAATTCATTATCAAAAATTAAATATGTTAAATTATTTAAAACAATTTTTTATTTTTTTTACTCTTGTGACTTTTAATTTTTCATTAGCCCAAGAGACATCAAAGACACCAAATATTTTTTTTTATTTAGCTGATGACCAAGATTTATTAGATTATGGTGCTTATGGTAATCCTAAAGTGCATACACCAGCAGTTGACTTATTAGCTAAACAAGGGATGAAGTTTAATAATTTTTATACCAGTCAGGCTATATGTGCACCTAGTCGGTCCCAAATTTTTACAGGAATGTATCCTATGAAAAATGGGTGTATGGCTAATCATTTACCAGTCAAATCAGATATCAAAACTGTTATAGATTACATGCAAGAACGCGGATATGATGTTGTTCTAGCAGGTAAAGGTCATGTAAAACCTAATTCCGTTTTTAAGTGGTCAAAGTATTTTAAATCTGTAAACAATCGCTTTTTGCCACTTGAAGATCTTGAAAATTATTTAAAAAACTCCGAAGGACCATTTTGTGTTTTTGTTACATCAGATTTTCCTCATGGACCATATCCTAAAAATTCTAGCTATTCGATTGAAGATATCTTTCCGTTACCTTATGATAGGGGGGGTAGTTTTAGAGGTTTTAAAAGAGGATACTACCAAAATATAAAAGACGATAATTCTCAACTAACCAAAGTTTTGAGGTTAGTGAAAGATAATAATTTATATCACAACTCAATTTTTATTTATGCTTCGGATCATGGTATATCTGGAAAGTGGGGTGTTTCAGAACAAGGGTTAAGAGTTCCTTTTATTGTTCGTTGGCCCGGAGTCATTAAAGAAAACTCTGTTTCTGAAACTATGTTAAACTTTGTGGATGTGCTTCCAACTTTTCTAGATATTGTTGGTGCTGATATTCCATCTACCCTCGATGGTAAAAGTTTTAAAAGTACTTTTTTTGGAAGTCAAGCTCCAATTCATAAATATATTTTTTCGCTTTCAACTAGGCAAAATATAAGAGACTGTAAGGTTTTTCCAATTAGAGCGGTTCGTGATATTAGATATAAGTATATTAAAAATTATAATTCATTAGAAGTTGTATCGTCCAACTATGGAAAAAATCCTATTGTGAACGAGTTTATAAAAATAGGAGCCGAGTCATTTCCTAATACTCCGTATGAAGAACTATATGATCTTATAAATGATCCTTATCAAGAAAATAATTTGATTAATAATGATAGTTTATTTTCAATCAAAGAGGAGCTATCAAAAGCCTTAAACTCATGGATGAAATCTCAAGGTGATTTTTTATTGAGGGAAAAAATGCCATTAATTAAGCCTACCTTACATCCGCTAGATCAGGCGTCAAAATGGAATAAAGTTAGTGAAAAATTAAAAGGAAAATTAACCGAAAGTGATTATACTTCACTACACTATTAAATAATTGAAAATGAGTAAGTTATATAACAAAAAATATTTTATATTAATTTTCTTTTTTTCCACTTTTACAATTTCTCAGAATTCTGTAAAAAACCCCCTTAATGTGATATGGATTAGTTGTGAAGACATGGGACCAATACTAAGCTCTTATGACAATAAATTTATTAATACACCAAACATTGATCGTATTGCAAACGAGGGTGTTAAGTATACAAATGCTTACTCAACTGTTGGAGTTTGTGCCCCGAGTCGATTTTCAATTATTACTGGTATGTATCCTGTTAGGCTTGGAGCTCATAATATGCGTACAGGGGACCATAATAACTTTAAATGGCCTGAAAAGGTGACATTTAGAAATAATAAAGGTGTTTTGGATAAATCAGGGAAAAATGTTCCCGATTATGAAGTAGTTACTCCAGCATATGTGAAACCTTTTACAGAATATCTAAGAAAAGCAGGATACTACTGTGTAAATGACAATAAATGCGATTATCAGTTCAATGCACCTTTTACCGCATGGGATGATGTGTATGGGAATGGATCATATATGGATGCACCAGTTGGGAAGCCATTTTTTTACGTAAAAAATTATTATACAACTCATGAGTCAAGAATATGGATTCGCAAAAATGAGCCCTTGACAGTGTCACCAAATAATGTACCAGTTCCAGATTATTTTCCTGATATACCAATAGTTAGGGAGGCCATAGCTCGAAAGTATTCTAATATTGAGGCACTTGACAAAGAAATTGGTTTATTAATGGAAAAGTTTGAGCGTGATGGTGTATTAGAAAATTCTATAATTTTCTTCTGGAGTGATCATGGTGGAAATCTTTTGCGTCAGAAAAGAGCTGTTGGAAATAGTGGACTTCATGTTCCATTAATTATTCGCTACCCTGATGGTTACAGAGCGGGTGAAACTGATAGTCGTATGCTATCACTGATGGATCTTGGTCCAACTGTAATGTCAATATTAGGAATTGAGCCGCCTTCTTACATGGACGGAAAGGCATTTGCTGGATTTTATAAAGATGATCGCAGAAAATACATTTTTGGCTCTGCAGATCGTTTTGATGAGTCAACTGACATGCAAAGATCTGTGCTAGATGGTAGATTTGTATATATTAAAAATTTTATGCCAGAGCTACCGCTTATTTACAGAAACAAATACAGAGAAAAAATTCCTATGAATAAAGAATTAATTAACCTTGACAAACAAGGTAAACTTAATGGTGATGAATCTTACATATTTATGAAGACTAAGCCAGTTGAGGAGCTGTATGATTTAGAAATGGACCCTCATGAAATTAATAATCTAGCCTTGGATTCAAATTACACAAATGTTTTATTTGCTATGCGTAAAGAACTTCAATTATGGCAAAAAGAGGTTAATGATCGCGGATTCACCCCTGAAAGTGAAATTATTAAAGAATTTTGGCCAAATATGATTCAACCGATAACTTCAGAAGTAATTATCAGAAGAAATGATAATGAGGTACACTTAATTTGTGAAACAAAAGGAGCATCTATTGGATACCAAATAGGTGATTCTATTGGTTCAAAATATTGGGAACTATATACAAAACCAATTGAATTAGAAGAAAGTAAAAAAATTAGAGCTAGAGCAATTCGTATTGGTTATAAGGCTTCAAAATTTTCAACAGACTAAATTTATTATCATGAATAACAAAATTTATAATTTATTAACCGTTTTTGTTTTTTTTGCACCAATTTTTGCAATTGGACAAACCGGAACAAATAAGCATAACATACTTTTTATTTCGGTTGATGATTTTAGACCAATGATTAACTCATATGGCGAATCACAATTGATAACTCCTAATATTGACAAATTAGCGGCAGAGGGATTACAATTCAATAATGCTTTTACAAATATTGCAGTTTGTGGTGCGAGCCGTGCTAGTATTATGACAGGTATTCGTCCCAGTCAGAAGCGATTTAATGATTACACAACGAGATCCTCAAAAGATACACCTAATGCTATCACCTTAAATGAAATATTTATGGAAAATGGTTATGAAACAATTTCATATGGAAAAATTTACCATTTTCCTGATGATACTGCTGAGTTTTGGACAGAGAGCGATGGAGGAGCTCATCAGGCAGATTATCAAGACCCTTTGGCACAGGAGAGAAAGAGAAATGGAGAAATTGGTGAGCATGGAAGAAAGGGACCAGCCTATGAGTTTCCAGATGTTGATGATTATGCATACAATGACGGTAAAGTTACTAAGAGGGCACTTTCAAAAATGAAGGAATTAAAGGGAAAAAATAAGCCATTCTTTATGGCAGTTGGATATGTCTCTCCACATTTACCATTTATTCAACCTAAAAAATATTGGGATATGTATGATCATTCTTCAGTAACTCTAGCAAATAATGCTTATCAACCTGAAAATTCACCATTCATAGCTATGCATTCACAACACGATAATGCTGAATTGCGGGGCATGTATTTGGATATTCCAAGCCAAGGATTATTGAGTGACGAAATGTCAAGAAATTTAGTTCATGGATATTATGCTAGTGTAACTTATATGGACGCATTAATAGGAGATTTAATTGATGGTCTTGACGAAATGGGGTTAAGAGATAATACAACAATAATTTTGTGGAGTGATCATGGCTTCTTTCTTGGCGAACACGGATTTTGGTGTAAGCATAGCACATTTTATGAAGCTGTAAAAATACCATTTATTATTTCTTCCCCCGGGTATGCGAAAGGTGAGACTACGGATTCATTTACAGAGCTGGTTGATGTTTATCCTACTTTGTGTGAATTAACAGGGATTAAACCGCCGAAATATTTGCATGGGGAAAGCTTAGTGTCAGTTATGGAGGAGCCAAAACTTGATTTAAAGATGGAGATTTACACAAGATACAAACAAGGAGAAGCAGTTATTGATAAAGATTATTCTTACACAGAGTTTTATGAAGGTAAGCGTTATTTGGGTAATATGCTTTATGATTTAAAAAAGGACATACAACAAAATGTAGATATATCAAAGTTTTCAGAAAATTTTGAAATTGTAAAAAAATATAGCGAAAAACTAAAAGTTATGCGCAATTTTGTTGATCAAGATCCCTTACAGTCATTTACAAAATGACATAAAAAAAAAAAATGAGCAATGATGTCACAATTTTTATTCAAATTTGTAATTTAAATTTATCTTTAAAATTTGACTTTTATGCAGTACAACAAATGGGCTTAAGATTTTTTATTTTTCTTTTTTTCTTTCAATCAGGACTCATATGTTCTCAGGATTATTATGTTTCTGTAAATTTGGGATCAGATTCTAATAATGGTTCTGAAAGCACACCATTTAAAACCATCAACAGAGCTATATCTTCAGTTAATGCAGGCGGTACCATCTATGTTATGGAGGGTGTTTACAGGAACAACAATTATGGAACTGTTGATCTTTCAAATTACTCTAACATGAATAATCCTCATGTTGTTACCATTAATAAGTCTGGAAGCGAGGGAAATTACATCACACTTAGAAATTTTCCTGGCGACTTACCAAAGATTCAATTTGATGGTAGTGGAGGGATTTTGATAGCTAATAATATGAATTATATTATCGTTGAAGGATTTGAAGTTGAAGGTTCTGCTCAAGCTATAAATTACGGTATGGCAATAGCTAATAGGCAATATAAGGTATCTGTTGCAGAGGATGGAAATGATAATACAAATTATAACCATACATATTTTTCTGGGAAAGGGATCTGGGGTGGTTATGGAGCTCATCACCACATTATTATACGCAATAATATTGTACACGACACCCCGGGATCTGCAATTAGATTTAACGATTCAGACCACATAACAATAGAGCATAACGAGGTTTATAATTCAACCTGGTGGACTTCTTCTGCCTCCAGCGCTGTTGTTTTTGCAGAAACAATAGCGGCCTCAGAGTCAGATAACGGAAATGATGTAAAGATGATTATGCGTGGAAATACGGTATATAATAATTGGAATCGCATCCCTTTTTATGTTACTCAACTTCCAGACAACTCAGGCAATACTAACCCTAATTATGGAACAGCTTCATACAACAGTATATTGGATGGACAAGGCTTATATGTCACTCGAAGCGATCCTGGCTACAATGGAACTTTTTTAATTGAGAATAATCTTTGTGTTAATAATGGAAAAAATGGCATAAATTTCGATAATTCTTTAGGTGCTAGCGCTATAATTCAAAATAATACAATATTTTTCAATGGAGTTCATGAAATTATACAGGACATTTCTGAGGCTAATGGTAACCCAGCTCACAGAGGACAAAAAGTAGGCGGAATTAAATCCAATAAAGTCCTTAATTCAACAGTTGTAAATAATATTGTTGTCACTAGAGATAATTTGTTTTCAGCATTAGAACTTCCAAATGTCTATGGTAGCCGATCAGTTTCAAATAATATTTTTTTAAATGGCAAGCTGCCATCTGATGAAAATGGCAATCCATATAACTATATTTCCTGTTGTAGTATGATAGACATTGACCCTTTATTTGTTAATGCACCACTTATAGTAAATGGCCTTATTGATATGGACCAAACTAATTTTCAGTTGACTGAAAATTCTCCAGCAATTGATGCTGGTGATTCAAATTATTCTCCTCAAAATGATATTTTGGGAAATCCAAGACCTGGACCGAATGAAGGTATTTCTTCATCAAGTTTTGAAAATTCTGTAGGTGGATGGAGCTCTTTCGGTGCATCAATTCAAACAAGTCAAATAGAGAGTCGGACTGGCGATCAAAGCCTTTTAATTAGTGATAGGACTTTGAATTGGCATAGTCCTAAGCTGGTGCTCGATAATTTATTAACGCAGGGTGAAAGCTACACTTTTTATGTCTGGGTTAAATTAGCTCTTGGAGTCTCTGGTAACTCACAAATTACCATAAAAAATACATCACTCAATACCTACACAAATATAACGCCTACTACAGAAGTTTCTGACCAAGAATGGACTTTACTTTCAGGAGATTACACGTATTCAGACCCAGATAATATGTTTGTATATGTTAAGGGTCCATCCATGGATGATGGTGGAGGAAACTATTATATTGATGATTTTTCTTTAGTTCCTCAAGGATCTCCACAAGTTGATTTCTCAAATGCTGGTGATATTGTTGATATTGGTGCTTATGAATATAATAACAGTTCAATGAGTATTGAGGGGAATAGTGGAGATTTTACAAATGTTTCTCTTTATCCAAATCCAGCTAAAAGTTTTATAAATATTTCCCAATATAATTCTAATTTTCATATTGAAATAATAGATCCATTGGGGAAAAGGTATATTTTACCCAGAAGACGAGTTGGTCAAGCTTACCAAATTGACATATCTGAATTGAAGAATGGTTTGTATTTAATAAAGCTGGTCGATACAACAAATTTTAGATTTAAAGTTTTAAGATTTTTAAAGAATTAATATTAAAATCAATTATTTGCATGAAAAAGAAAACTAATAGAATTATTTTTAGCTCTTATTTTCTCATAGTTATCTGTCTTTTTAGTTGTGTAAATACTAATGTAAGTTCAAGTCAAACTTTTAACAAATCTTTAAAGTCTCATTTTGAGAACAAATTTTTTACAGGAGTTGCAATAAATGAATCAACAATTCTAGGTAAAGATGACAAGTCTTATCAAATTGTAAACAATCAGTTTAATTCCATTACACCTGAAAATTCATTAAAATGGATGTATATACAGCCTGAACCAAATCAATTTGATTTTAATACTGCAGATCAGTATGTTCAAATGGGTTTAGACAATGCTATGTATATTGTTGGACATGCTCTTGTTTGGCATGCACAACTAGCTGAATTCATGCAAGAGACCAAAAACAAGAATGAATTCAGAAGTCATGTTGAGAATCACATTAATCGACTGGTTAATAGATATAAGGGAAAAATTGATGCATGGGATGTAGTAAACGAAGCCTTTGAGGAAGATGGTAAATTAAGAAACTCTGTTTTTTATAAAAATATGGGTGAAAATTACGTCGAAGAAGTTTTTAAGCTTGCCGGGAAATTAGATACCGAAGCTGATCTAATCTATAACGATTATAATTTATACAAACCAAAAAAGAGAAATGCTGTAATTGAAATGGTTAAACAATTTAAGGCTAATGGAACTAAGATAAGTGGGGTTGGGGTTCAAGCCCATTGGGGTTTAAATTATCCTACAATCGATGAGATTGAACAAATAATTTATGATTTTCACACAGCTGGAGTTTCAGTTTCTTTCACAGAACTTGATATTTCTGTTTTGCCTAATCCATGGGAATTGGTAGGTGCAGAGGTTAATCAGAATTTTTCTAAGTTTGAGGGAGACCCCAAAATGAATCCTTATCCTGATAATCTTCCAAATGAAGTTGCTTTGAAATTAGCTAATAGATATTATGATATTTTTCAATTGTTTGTAAAACATAGCGATAAAATAAAACGAGTTACTTTTTGGGGTCTTACAGACAAGTATTCTTGGTTAAATGATTGGCCTATCAAAGGTAGAATTAATTATCCTCTTTTATATGATAGAAATTATGAGCCAAAAGAGGCTTACAGAAAAGTTTTACAAGTTAAAACAAACTAAAATATTTAAAAATATTTAGATGAAATCAAATGATGTCAAATTAACCGTAATTGAAAAAATTGGATATAGCCTTGGTGATTTATCAGCAAATTTAGTTTTTCAAGCACTGATTACCTTTCTTGCATTTTATTATACTGTAGTATATGGTTTAAAGGAAAACGATACAGCTTGGATTATTTTTTTAGTTGGGGTTATAGGTGCATGTTTATTCAATCCAATTATTGGTGCATTAGCTGATCGAACAAAAAGTAGATGGGGCAAGTTTAGACCATGGATTCTATGGACTGCAGTTCCATTGGGATTAACATCCCTACTAGTATTTACTGTTCCAGATTTTTCAAAAATTGAATTTACAATCTTTAAACATCAATTCAATTTTGAAGAATATGAATATCGATTAAAAGTTATTTATGCTGTAGTTACTTATACCTTACTTTTACTTTTATATGCTGCAAACAATCTTCCATATTCGGCTTTAAGTGGGGTAATTACAGGAGATATGAAAGAAAGGAACAGTATTTCCTCATATCGTTTTGTTGCTGTAATGATTGCTCAATTTTTTGTGCAGGTGCTGATGTACCCTTTAGTTAAACATGTTGGTAAAATTAAAGTTGCAAATGGAGCTTCAACAGATATGTATGAAAATATTGATCAAGCTAAACTAGCTATTGGTTTAGAATCTGTTATGACATGGATGGTTGTAGTTGGAGCAATATTACTAATAATAACTTTTTTTACAACTAAAGAAAGAATTGTTCCAAAATCAGAAAAAAGTAGTTCTATTAATGAGGACTTCAGATATTTAACAAAAAATACCCCGTGGATTATAATTCTTTCAGTTACAACATTACTTTTTATCACATTATCTATGCGTGGTGGATCAGGACTTTTTTATTTTGAAAATTATATTTCAGAGAAAAATTTATCAGAATTTTTAACCCCCCTATTAAGCTTTATAAATGATATTGGAATAGAGTTTTTTAATGACATTCCTTCAGCAGGTTTTGGAATTTTTAATGGGGGAGGTATTATTTTTATGATTGTTGGAATTAGTTTCTCAAAACCTCTAGCTGATAGGTTTGGAAAGCGTAATATTTTTGGCTCATTCCTTTTCATTTCAACTTTGTTCATACTTGTTTTCTATTTTTTCGACCGAGATCAAATTACATTAATTTTCATATCTCAAATTTTACATGGATTCTTTTATGGTATAACGATACCACTACTCTGGGCAATGATTGCCGATGTTGCTGATTACTCTGAATGGAAAAATCACAGAAGAGCCACAGCTTTAATTTTTTCTGCTATGATGGTTGGGTTAAAAGTAGGCTTAAGTATTGGTGGTAGCTTGATAACAAAGGTATTAAGCGAATATGGATATGATAAAGATCTAGATATTCAATCAGATCAGGCAATATATGGAACCAAAATGTTAATGAGTATTTATCCGTCTTTACCTTTTTTAATTGCTACTGGAATTCTTTTTTTCTATGCCATCGATAAAAAAATGGAAGATAAAATTGAAAAAGACCTATTGGATAGAAGAAAATCTAATCAAAATGCCTGAAGACAAAATTGATCATATTAACTTTACAAAGCTCAACGAAAATGCTATTTCACCTCCTTTAGTTGACCATATTTATACTGCGGACCCTTCTGCTCATTATTTTGGTGATAAAATATATATATATCCTTCCCACGATATTGATGCTGGAGATGCATTTGATGATTTGGGTAGTCACTTTGCCATGGAAGATTATCATGTTTTATCTATGGATTCTATAAATAGTAAGGCTATTGACAATGGTTTAGCTCTTCATGTTAGAGATGTGCCCTGGGCTGAGAAACAAATGTGGGCTCCAGATGCCAATGAAAAAGATGGTAAATATTATCTTTTTTTTCCTGCGAAGGATTATGATGGTGTTTTTAGAATTGGAGTAGCAGTTAGTGACTCACCTGTTGGGCCATTTAAACCCCAACCCAACCCTATTAAAGGAAGCTTTTCAATTGATCCAGCTGTCTTTAGAGATGAAGACAATGCGTACTTCATGTACTTTGGAGGTCTCTGGGGAGGTCAATTGCAACGCTGGAACAATGGAGAGTTTAATACAGAATTTCCAGAAAGCCCCACTGCTTTTATCCCTGAAGACGATGCTCCTGCATTATTACCGTATGTCGCTAAAATGCGAGACGATTTATTAGAATTTGATGAAACACCTAGGCCTATCAAAATATTAGATGAAAGTGGAAATCTGTTACTTGCTGGAGATAACCAACGCCGTTTTTTTGAAGCGGCTTGGTTACACAAACACAATGGTAAATATTATTTTTCATACTCTACCGGTGATACACACTTTATCTGTTACGCCATTGGGGACAGTCCTTATGGTCCATTCTTCTATGCGGGTCGAATTTTAAATCCTGTGGTTGGTTGGACAACTCATCACTCTATTTGTAAAATTGAAAATAAAACATATTTATTTTACCATGATTCATCCTTATCGAAAGGAGTAACACATCTCAGATGCATAAAAGTTGCAGAAATAAAATACAGGGATGATGGTTCTATTTTTACTTTGGACCCGTACAAAGACTTTCATTTTTAAAAATTAAATATATTTATACACAACCAATATTATGCAGGAATATTACATAGGATTTGATTTAGGAAGTTCTTCAGTGAAAGTAGCTATTGTTGATGCCAAATCTGGCGAAAACGTAATAAGTTTGCATGAACCAAGTTATGAAATGTCAATTATTTCTGAGCAGATGAATTGGGCTGAACAAGATCCAAATGATTGGTGGATGTATGTATGCCAGGCAAGCAAAAGAGCCATACGAGAGTCTAAAATTGATTCTTCCAAAATTAAGGCAGTTGGTATTTCATATCAAATGCATGGCTTAGTGCTAATTGACCAAAATCGACAAGTTCTAAGAAATTCTATTATTTGGTGTGATAGCAGGGCAGTCCATATTGGAAATAAAGCTTTTGAAGATTTGAAAGAAGATCGTTGTGTTTCTAAACTCTTAAATTCTCCGGCTAATTTCACTGCATCAAAATTAAAGTGGGTTAAAGAGAATGAACCTGAAATTTTTGACAAAATATATAAGTTTTTGTTACCGGGAGATTACCTTGCTATGAAGTTAACCAATAAAATATCAACAACAAAAAATGGATTGTCAGAAGGTATTTTTTGGGATTACGAATCTGATACCGTAGCGGACTGGTTATTTGATTATTTTGGCTTTAAAATTGATTTGGTGCCAGAAATAGTAGAAAATTTTAACATTCAAGGTTTTATTTCAGATGCGGCTTCAAAAGAAACTGGAATTCCAAGTGGAATACCATTAACATATAGAGCCGGAGATCAACCCAATAATGCTTTATCATTAAATGTATTTAACGATGGGGAAGTTGCAGCCACGGGTGGGACATCCGGAGTAATTTATGCTGTCACCAAAACTAAAAGATCAAATGAAGCAAGTAGAATTAACCATTTTGCTCACGTAAACTATTCTCCTTCAAACCCATACATAGGAAAACTTTTGTGTATTAATGGTGCTGGAATAATGTATCGCTGGTTGAAAAATCTATGTTCAGCTGAATCTTATGAATCAATGAATAGACAAGCATCAAAAATTCCAATCGGATCCGAAGGGTTAATTATTTTACCATTTGGGAATGGTGCTGAGCGAATGCTCAATAATACAAATATCGGTACTCAGTTTTGTAATATCAATTTAAACCATCATTCAAATGCCCATATGTATCGCGCTTCCTTGGAAGGCATTGCTTTTTCATTTGTGTATGGTATGGAAATTTTAAAAAATGATAATGCTAAGATAAATGTGATTAGGGCGGGTAACGATAATCTATTTAGGTCAGAAATTTTCGCCAAAACATTATCAACTCTAATAGGTTTTGAAATCGAGATATATAATACTACGGGTGCAATTGGTGCTGCTCGTGCTGCTGGATTAAGTGACTACGATTTTAATCAATTTGGAAAAAATATTAGTACTAACGATCACGTTATGACATATAAACCAATCAAGAATAAAACCCCATATTTAAAAGCTTACCAAAACTGGAAAAATGAACTAGAAAAAAGAACAAAAAGATGATAGTAACTGGAGATAATGAATATTATAAAGGAATTAAATCTATACCTTACGAAGGTAAAAATTCTGACAACCCATTAGCGTTTAAATATTATGACCCAAATAAGGTTGTCGCAGGAAAAACAATGCGTGAACATTTTAAATTTGCTATAGCTTATTGGCATACCTTCTGTGGTCAGGGATCTGACCCGTTTGGCCCCGGTACTCAAAATTTCCCTTGGGATAAGTCATCCGATTCAATTCAAGCTGCGAAAGATAAAGCAGATGCTGCATTTGAATTTATAACAAAAATGGGTTTCGATTATTTTTGTTTTCACGACTATGATTTGATAGCTGAGGGATCAACTTTCAAAGAGTCTGAAAAACGCCTTTCCATTATTGTTGATTATTTGAAGCAAAAGCAGCAATTGTCGGGTGTCAAACTTCTATGGGGGACCTCAAATTGTTTTTCAAACCCCCGTTATATGAATGGGGCGGCAACCAATCCTAGTTTTGATGTTGTAGCACGTGCTGGTGCACAAGTCAAATTAGCACTTGACGCAACCATGGCATTAAGTGGTGAAAACTATGTTTTTTGGGGGGGAAGAGAAGGATATATGTCTCTTTTAAATACTGATATGGGTCGTGAATTAGATCATATGGCACAATTTTTAACCATGGCTAAAGATTATGCAAGATCACAAGGGTTTAAAGGAACTTTTTTTATTGAACCTAAACCAATGGAGCCGATGAAACATCAATATGATTTTGATTCCGCTACAGCTATTGGATTTTTAAGAGAATATGGTTTACATAATGACTTTAAATTAAATATTGAGGTGAATCATGCCACATTAGCTCAACATACAATGCAGCATGAATTAGCAGTTGCTGCAAAGGCTAATATGTTGGGAAGTATTGATGCTAATAGAGGCGATTATCAAAACGGATGGGACACCGACCAATTTCCAAATAACATTCAAGAAACCACTGAGGCTATGCTTGTATTTTTAGACGCTGGTGGATTACAGGGAGGAGGAATTAATTTTGATGCTAAGATTAGAAGAAATTCAACTGATATGGAAGATATATTTTTGGCGCATATTGGGGGTGCTGATACATTTGCACGCGCGCTTTTGACTGCTGATAAAATCATAAATTCTTCACCATATAAAAAACTAAGACAAAAACGGTATGAGTCTTTTGATTCGGGAAAAGGCGCTGCATTTGAATCAGGTAATCTAAATCTTCAAGATTTATATGAGATTGCGATTGAAAATGGAGAGTTAGATCCTCAAAGCGGAAAACAAGAGCTGTTTGAGAACATTATTAATCAGTATATTTAACACATAAAATAATTCTATGAATTTTATGATTTTGAAATCCTTTTCAGTCCTACAACGACTTGATTGGATAGTATTAGGTGTTTATTTTATAGCCTTGTTGGCTGTAGCTATATGGGTAGTTTTACAAAAAAATAAAAATACAGAGGATTATTTTTTAGCCGGTCGGAATGTGGGTTGGTTTGTTATTGGTGCTTCTATATTTGCTTCGAATATTGGATCTGAACATGTAGTGGGACTAGCAGGTACTGGATTTGAATCGGGTACCCCAATGGCACACTATGAACTCCATGCTTGGATTGTTCTTCTATTGGGTTGGTTGTTTTTACCATTTTATATTAGAAGTGGTGCTTTTACTATGCCAGAGTTTTTGGAAAAAAGATTTGATAGTCGTTCAAGATGGTTTTTATCTTTATTTTCACTTGTTGCATATGTTTTAACCAAAGTTTCAGTCACTATTTATGCTGGAGGTATTGTAGTTTCAGAACTTCTTGCAATCCCTTTTTGGTATGGTGCAATTGGAATTGTGCTTTTTACCGGAATTTATACAGTTGTTGGAGGAATGAAGGCTGTTATATATACTGAAACGTTACAAACTGTAGTTTTGATTTTAGGGTCTGTAATAATTACTCTTCTTGGATTGCAAGAAGTGGGCGGATGGACGCAATTAAGAGAAACGGTCACGGCTGTCAGTCCAGACCATTTTAATATGTGGCGACCTATGAATGATCCTGATTTCCCATGGACAGGCCTTTTAATTGGAGGTACAATTGTTGGGATATGGTATTGGTGTACAGACCAATATATTGTTCAACGAACTCTTGCTGCAAATAATATAAAAATTGGTAGGCGAGGGGCTATTTTTGGTGCCTATTTGAAGTTATTACCTATTTTAATTTTCTTAGTACCTGGAATCATTGCATTTGCATTATCGATACAAGATCCCGAGGTCTTTTCTATTGAAAAAGCGGACCGCGCTTTTCCAATGCTTGTCAAAACACTCTTACCAGTCGGATTGAAAGGTTTGGTTGCAGGCGGACTGATGGCAGCACTAATGAGTTCTTTAGCATCTGTATTCAATTCATGCTCTACCATCTTTACAATTGATATATACAAAAAACTTCATCCCAACAAATCGGAAAAATCATTACTCAAAATAGGTAAAATAGCCACAGGATTTATTGTTATTTTAGGAATTATTTGGATTCCTATCATGGAAAAAATAGGAGGTGGTGTTATGTATCAATATCTACAAAATGTCCAGTCCTATATTGCACCACCTGTGACTGCTATTTTTTTGTTGGGTATTGTTTGGAAACGCGTCAACTCAACAGCGGCTATTACAACATTGTTGACTGGATTTGTTCTGTTGGTTATACGCCTAGGATCAGAAATATATTTTCAACCACAAATTTCTTCAAACGAAGCGGTTGCACACGCCTTGTATGACTTTGCAACCATTAACTTTGCCCATATGGCTATTTTTATGTTTGTTTTCTCTGTTATTTTATGTGTATCTACAAGTTTATTGACCACTGCACCAGATTATAAAACTATTGTTGGCTTATCTTTTGGTACGCTTACTGACAAACAAAAACAAGCCCATAAAGACAGTTATGATACTATTGATGTAGTGCTCTCAGTTGTTTTAGTTTTTCTTGTTGTTGGAATTTTATGTTATTTTACAGGTTAAATTCTAAATTATTTAAATTAGATAACCAACGATTCAATCAAAGTAACTAATTCTTCCTCAGTTCCAAAATCAACTTCGATATTAAAGGAATCATCTCCACTAACTGATATTGGAAGTGATCCAAACCTTAGATAATTATCATTATCAATATGAATACCAATTAAGGTTCCATTTAATCCCGTAGGTATAGACCCTAGGTATGTTTCCAGTGCAGGTGTTGAATTGACAGTTGTTAACATAACAACAGATGGAAAATCTTCAATAATAAGCCACACTTCAACATTATTTGTGTAGTCTGTGACTCCACTAACAGTTGCTTCAAACTGTGTCCCATTTTCTCCAGCCATATCATACAGTACATCACAATTGGAAAATCCTATATCAATTCCCCAGGCTTCAAAAACCCCATCAGCAACTGAAAACTCGCCTTGTGTTACCATATTCCAATCAACTACTTGTTGACCATTATTATCTAAATTGTTTGTATTTCCATCAAATAGAAGCATTTGATTTTCATATATTCCTGGATTTGTCTGGATGTTTAACGAACACGAACAGCTCCACGGGTTGAAATCTAACTCTTCATTAGTCAAAGCGTCATTTGCTCTGACCTCAAAACTACCACCAGTAACAAGAAGATTTCCGTTAGATGTAGTGGGTGCTTTAGCTAAAATCATTTCATCTAAACTTGTGAACTCATACAATGAAATTATAACATCATCACTAACTGTATTGCCATTGCTGTTAATGATTGAATTGCTAAGACAATTAACAGTTGTACCTTTGGGACCAACAATTGAAAAATTTGATGTTGGATCAACAGTTTGAGTAAACGGAGAAGGTTTTAAAGAAGCTCTTAGATCTGAAATATCAGCAAAGACACTAGCGTTGGGCTGATTATTGTCATAGACCCCTCCCTCAGCCTCATCACATGTGTGAAACAAAAAAGAAATAAGTACTCCTAGGCAATAAATTAATTTAGTTTTCATAGTTTTAGAATTTACATAATTTAATCTACAATTTATTAAAATTTTTTACTTTTCTTTATATAATTATCAATTATCATACCAATTTCATTGAAATAATCTAATATTTTATGTTTTTTTTAATCTGTTTTTTTATATAATTTTATGCCCTGTATGAAGGAGAATTTTAAATTATCGTCTTTTGCAATTCTATTGTTTTTTTCCTTTCAATTTTTATTTGTTCATGGACAAAATCGAATTGTAGTTGAAGGAGTAATCTATGATGAATTTAATTATCCAGTTCCTTATGCATCAGTTGGAATTTTAAAGAAAAATATTGGAACAAGCTCTACTGAGGACGGAGGTTTTAAGTTTTTTGTTACCGACAATGAACTTTTAGATATAATTGAAATGTCATCTATAGGGTTCAAAACTTATAAAATCAGCGTAAAGGATTTTATAGCTCTGAAGGACAAAACTTTTATCCTGAAGGAAATGATTGCAGAGCTTAGTGAGGTAACAATTGAAAGGCCTAAGGATATTGTAAAAAAGGCCCTAAAAAAATTAAAAGAAAATACAATCAGCGACAAGCATAAACTTGGTATTTTGTACCGCAGGTGGTCTGTTGAAGATAATATTTGTAGATATTTTATAGAACAGTATATGGACGTGTTAGACCGCGGTCCTTCTTCATACATACAAGGATTCGATGTTCAGCAAAGTCGCAACTCCTCTGATTATCGTTTTATTAAAAATGAGCAAGACAGACATGCTATTCAGTTTATGGAGCTCAACAATCCTCTTAGAAACGGACCCGCCATGTCATCCTATACTTGGAAAAAAATTGATGATACTTTTTATGAAAACGAAGATGTAGTAGTGTTGCAAGGAACACTTCGTAACGGCAATACAATTACATTTTTTGTAGGACTTGATTCCCTTAAGATATATAAAATAGAAAAGAACACAACAGTAATGGATGTTGGAAAAAGCTTAACTGGTTTGTATATCTATAAAAACAATAACAGTAACAAACTATATCTTAGCTATCATAAACGCCAATGGGAGGGAGCTGTAGCAACTCCAGCGCATGTCAAACGAGCAATGCAACAAGCAGGAAAAAAAGAAAGAAGATATATTCCGATATCTTACAGACATGAAGTTTTCGTTCTTAATCTCGAAAATGATAAGGGGAAAACAAGGCTAAGTGATGTATCCGTTCAAAAGGACATGACTCTATATAAAGTTGCATATGATCAAAGTTTTTGGGATAATATTAGTATTCCACCAGAGACTAAATTTTACAAGAAAAATATAGGTGAATTAGAGTCATTATATGATGTGCCTATTGAAACTCAATTTGAATATTCCAATCGTTAATATGGATATTGATATCGTTCTTGAAAATAATCGGAAAAATTTTAAAATTGTTAAGAACAATGAGGTTTTGGTTACGGGGTCTAAATTGAAATGGTATTCTCATGAAACCGATTTTTTTTTCAGCAATAAAACTTACAAAATAAAAAAGAAAAGTTTTTGGAGCAGTCGATATAATATTTTTGAGAGTGGCTATCTAAAAGGGGAAATTAGATTTTTAGGTAAGTATTTTTTTTCGTTCTTAGGAAAAGACAAACCAAATATTACTTACACTATGTCTATCAAAAAACCAAGAGGTTGGTTTAGAGCTGAGACGCTCTACACATTAAATGATAGTAACAACAATTATGTATTGTCGGTAAATTATAAATGGAAAAAATGGAAAGAGGTTTACAAAGCTGATATTGGTGAGTCCATTTACGAAAATTATGAACTCTTAGCATACACTTTATTTTTGATTCGTTTGAAACATTACAGAGATTCAGCTGCTACTGGAGTGTGATAAAAAAAAATCCCAATACGTAATATTGGGATTTTTTATTGTGATTAATTATTCGGCCCAGGCAAAGTTCCAAGTAAGTTCAAAATCTGTTTCTCCACCAGCATTTGTTGGATCTCCAGAAGAAACACCCTCTGCAGATTTATCAGGTTCATGGATCAACAATACAGTTAATGTTCCAGACATACCAGCGGACACCATATCAGGCATTATGTGACATTTTTGCCCAATTTTATCTCCATTTATATCTACAGATGCCCATGTTCCCATACTCAAAATATTGAAATCAAATACTAAACTTTCTGGATCAGTAGAAAAGAAAAATTGATGATCTGCACCTTCTTCCAAAATTTCAGTTGTTACTAAATACTCCGGATCACTTGGATCGAGTGTAGTGTTGTAAGCATTCACTTCACATCCGGTTGGGACTGGTGGTAATTCAGTAAGACCTTCGTATTCGTATCCGTTGCCACCATACTCAGGGTCACTCCAACTGTAGGTTGCAAGAACTTCGTCAGTCCCCAAATCTGTCATTGTAAGAGTAACAAGAGTTATAACTTCTTGTTCATTCACTGGGTCAGGTGTTGGATCGTCGTCATCTGAACAACCTGTGAATACAAGAGTTAGGATTAATATTGGTAATAAAAAAATATGTTTTTTCATTGTTTTTGTTTTTTAATTAATAATTGAATTTTAGTTTTAATAAAATATTTCTACCCATATCGTCCGTGTAAAAACGCAGAAGATTCAGATAGTTTCTGTAGGAGGTATTTAATAGATTCGTAACCCCTAATCCTACTGTTAGGGACGAATTTTCTGTTACTTTAAAGTCTATACTTGAATTTAAATTTATTAGGTGATATGCTTCTGGAGGTGTGCTTATGTCAAGAAGTTCTGTAGTTTGAGTAAACGGGAGAAACACCTCAAAGTTATTGTCTGGGTATTCATTTTGAGTAAAGACATATTCACTTTCCAAGTCGATTTTTAGGTTATTAAGTTTTTTATTTTGATACGAAATAGAATTTCTAGTGTTAACTGGCGGCATATTAATAAGCGGTAAATCTCTTTCTTTGTCATACCCTTTAACAATTGATAATTGATTTTTTAAGCCAAAAAATTCATTTATTTTAAGATTTGAGTCTATGTCAACTCCAAAAAGCTGAGCATCGGTTTGTCTATATTCCCAAGACGGAAAGTTACCTCTGATGGTTTCTACCAACTCTACCGGTTCAACAAGTATGAAATCTTTAATATTATTGATAAATGGATTTATGGAAAAATTATGCTTTTCAGTAGAAAACTCGTAAGTTAGAGATGTTTTGTGACCAACTTCTGACTTAAATCTCAAATCACCAATTTCTATCCTGGCGATGGAGTGATGTAGGCCCTCGCTGAACAACTCCGAGGGGTCTGGTGCTCTTGAAGCAATGGCGTGGTTAACAAATAATTTTGATGTGTCGCTGAAATTGTGAGAAAAACCAAAAGTGCCTGAAAAATTATTAAAACTTGGTTTCGTATTAACCAAAACTTGGTATCCATACTCATCAACTACTAAATCAGCGAATAATACATCATATCCTCTATCTTCCCAAAGAGTTTTTTTATAAAATTTATAAACATCCATGTATACGTAATCAAATCTTGCACCAGCTTCCAACTCCCAATTATCATTGAGTTTATAATCTGCAATAGCATAGAACCCTAATTCATATTTTTCGTAATCTGGTATTAGTCTTCTTACTCCAGTGTCTGGGTTTGCAAAATTGTCTTGAAATCTTCCCATGATACCGGTTTTGAAGTTCAAAGATTCAAAGTCTGAATCATAGTCTAAAGTGATTGTGTGGGTCTTTAATTCTAGATCAAGGGCAGGTTTATCACGATCGTTTCCCAGTCTTATGTCATATTCAAAGCGGCGGTTATTTTGATAATCATATTGAAAATTTAATTTTCCATAATCTTCAAATTTTTTAAACGCTTTGATTCTTGCAAGTTGATGAGTTACATTTTGTTTAGGGTAATTTATATCATAAGTAAAATCCCTTACTACTAATGGAATGTTACTATTTATAGATCTTATTTGATCTCCTGCGCTGTGAGCATGTGATGATCGCAGTATACCAATTTCTGTATTGTAGTAAGCATAGTAACCTTCAATACCATGCTTAAACCTATTTAACCCTAATCTAATTGACAAATCTTTTTCATAAAGTCCTGTATTACTCATCACATAGTTGGCTGCTTCAACATCACCAAAACGTTTTAAGGTACCTTGGATAGTTGTATATAATCCATTTTGATGAGTTTTTGTAACTGTTGAAGTAAAAACTCCACCACGTCCGTTAGAGGCTCCTGAAATCATAGTTTTACCATAAAGACTATCTTTAACAGGGACCTTCAATCCTTCTGCAATGATAATCCCCCCCATCGCATCACCACCGAACTGCAAGGCACTGGCGTTTTTAATGAGAATTAATCTTTCTACTGCATTAACATCAATATTTGGTGCATGTTCTTTACCCCATTCTTGGTCCTGCATGCGAACCCCATTGTTAATCACAATAATTCGACTGCTATGCAATCCATTTATGATTGGTTTTACAATTCCATTCCCCTTATTTAAGGACGATACTCCACTTAAGCTTTTTAATGCATCTCCAATTGCACCAGTTGTATATTTTTCTAAGGTTTCAGCGGAAAGTTTGTTTTCGAAAACAGATTTACTTTTTGTTTCGTAGGCATTTCCCTTGACAATAATTTCATTTAATTCATTAATGTGATGCTCCAATTTAAAGTTTCGATTAGTATCTCCGGAAATTTTAATTTTAAATGTTATTGTTTCGCATGCGGGATGGCTTATTTTCAATGAATAACTTTGACCTCTACATAGGTTTTTAATGATATAATTTCCATCAATATCAGAAAATGCAGCACTATTGTTTTCAATGATGAATATACTAGCTCCAGACAATACAGAGTCATCGTGTAAGTCTATAACCTTACCCGATAGAGAATTATTACATTTTTGCGAATATGATGCTAAATTTAATAATAGCAACAAAGTGATATATAATCTTTGCATTTATTTCTTTTTAACGTTTTTTGGGGCTTAATTCGTTTAAGAAATAATTGGCGGAGCTCGTAGTTTTTTGTTGTTTTGTTTGTGAGAATTAAATAGTCGCGATTGGGAATTTAAATCTATTTTTTTGAAATAATAATGGTTAATTGGTCTGAAATATTCAATGATTTTGAAGTTATAGGTATGAACATTAAAATCACAAGTATCACAATTGTTAGTTTTCTCATGTAAATGAGTCTTTACTTCTTTACATTCTGTATGTGAGTGCGCCTCACAAGAATGTAAAAAATTAAGTATGTAGGGAAAGATTAAAGCCGCTAAAAAAATAGTAGCTGCGAGTTGTCTGATTTTTTGATTTTTTATAGGCATTTGGTTCTGTAAACAACTAATTATCAAAATTAGAAAAAATAAATTTAATTATATCATCAATAGATAATATAATACATAAATTAGAGTTATTCTTATATATATCTGTTAAGGTAAAGTTGTCATTTTTTTGTATTTTTCGCAAATTTCAAAAATAGTTGCAGCTATTTAGAAGAACAAAACTGAACATATCCATTGATATGAATAAAAAAAAAGCCATCATAGTTTCAGGATATTTTAATCCCTTGCATAAGGGGCATTTAGAATATTTTAATAATGCTAAGTCATTAGCTGATATCCTTATAGTTATTGTAAATTCAGATCTTCAAAGATCACTTAAGGGAAGTAAAGAATTTCAAAATGAATCAGAAAGGATGTTCATTGTTTCAAATATCAAAGCCGTGGACAAAGCAGTTATTTCAATAGATAACGATCGAACCGTTTGTGCCACCCTGAAAAAAATAGCTAATGAATTTGGTGACAAATATGAGTTAGCTTTTGCCAATGGTGGAGATCAAAATAATAATACTATTCCCGAGCGCTCCACGTGTGATGCTTGTGGGATTAAATTAATCGACGGGCTTGGTGATAAAATTCAGTCAAGCAGTTGGTTACTAAAAAAAATATAATAACGCCGTGAGGTCTAGATTTAAAATAATAAAACATGAAAGTAGGAATCACCTTTTCAACATTTGATTTATTGCATGCAGGCCATGTAAAAATGCTAGAAGAAGCTAAAAGACAATGTGACCACCTTATTGTTGGTTTACAATTAGACCCCTCCTTGGATAGATCTGATAAAAATTCACCTTCTCAAACAATTATTGAGCGTTACATTCAGCTCAAAGGATGTAAACACATAGACGAAATTATTCCTTATATTTCAGAACAAGATTTAGAGGATATTTTACGATCATTTAAAATTGATGTTCGCATCATTGGCGAAGAATACAAGCAGAAGGATTTTACTGGAAAAGATTATTGCATAAAAAAAGGGATTGAGATATATTACAATAAACGAGACCATCGTTTTTCTTCAAGTGGTCTTAGAAAACAGGTAAAGATTGCAGAAGATAAATAATGTTTCAAAATTATCACAATAGCATACGGGAAGAACTTATAGATTTAGGTTTTAATATTACTTATTCTGATTTAAATCGGCCTTGGGGAGCTTTTTTTTATATTGATGAATCTCAGTCACAATTTTTTTCAGACTATTTTTTTGAGGGATTAAATATAGATCAACTGCGGATTGACGGTAAATTAAGTCCCAAAATATTAATTGTTAAACCTGATACCAGGTTATCATGGCAATATCATAACAGACGAGCTGAAATATGGCAAGTTTACAAGGGGAGTGTTGGTGTTGTTCAAAGCCAAAATGATGAGGAGGGTAATATAAAAATCCACAATCCAGGCGATCAAATTCGAATAAATAAAGGAATTAGACACCGATTAGTCGGTTTAAAGGATTTTAGTGTTGTGGCTGAAATATGGCAGCATACTGACCCTGTTTCCTCTGACGAAGACGATATTATTAGAATTCAAGACGATTTTGGAAGGTAAATCAAAAAAATATAAAATTTTAATTACAGGTGGAGCCGGCTTTATCGGTTCTCACGTTGTTAGGCGTTTGGTTAATAATTATGATAATTATTTAATATACAACCTTGATGCTTTAACTTATGCAGGTAATTTGGAAAATTTAAAAGATATTGAAGAAAGACCAAATTATACTTTTTTGAACGGTAATATAAATGACGAGACTTTTATAAATTCTATTTTTGATAAATTTAAGTTTGATTCTGTTATACATTTAGCTGCAGAGTCACATGTAGATCGTTCAATAACGGATCCATTAGTCTTTGTTAAAACAAATATTTTAGGTACAATTAATTTATTGAACGCTTTCAAAAGTTTGTGGTTTGATAATTGGGATGGAAAGAAATTTTATCACATTAGCACTGATGAAGTTTATGGATCATTAGATGATCTTGATTTATTTCTTGAAACAAATCCATATAAGCCAAACTCTCCATATTCTGCCTCAAAAGCAAGCTCAGATCACTTCGTTAGGGCTTATGGGGAAACTTATAAAATACCTTACTTAATTTCCAATTGTTCTAATAATTATGGACCGTGCCAATTTCCTGAAAAATTGATTCCATTATTCATCAACAACATTATAGATAACAAGGAGCTACCTCTTTACGGTGATGGTAATAATATAAGAGATTGGTTGTACGTTATTGATCATGCAATAGCGATTGATTTAATTTTTCACAAAGGAGAAAATCATGAAACATATAATATTGGTGGCTTTAATGAGTGGAAGAATATCGATTTAATTAAATTACTTTGCAATTTAATGGATGAGAAGTTAGGAAGAGCTATTGGTAATAGTCAAAAGTTGATCACTTATGTCAAAGATCGCCCTGGTCATGATCGCCGTTATGCAATCGATGCATCAAAGTTAAAGACTAAATTGGGATGGACGCCATCAGTTACATTTAAGGAAGGACTATCAAAAACAATTGATTGGTATTTATCAAATCAAAAATGGCTAGCAAATATTAACTCAGGAGAATATATGTCATATTATAATAATCAATATTCACAGCTATGAAAGGAATTATTTTAGCAGGTGGTTCTGGAACAAGATTATACCCAATTACAAGAGGTACTTCAAAACAATTGTTACCAATATACGACAAACCGATGATTTATTATCCCTTGTCTGTTCTAATGCAATCTGGAATAAAAGAAATTTTAATAATTTCTACACCAGATGATTTACCAAATTTTGAGCGACTATTAGGTGACGGAGGGGATTTGGGTATCCAACTTTCTTATAAAGCACAACCCTCGCCTGACGGATTAGCTCAGGCTTTTATAATTGGAGAGGAATTTATAGGTAGTGATGATGTATGTTTAGTTTTGGGGGACAATATCTTTTATGGACATGGTTTTTACAATTTATTGACAAAATCAATTTCAAATGTTACGGATTTTAACATGGCAACAGTCTTTGGATACTATGTTAGTGATCCGCAATTATATGGAGTTGTTGAATTAGATGAGGACGGAAGTGCAATTTCAATTGAGGAAAAACCTCAAAATCCGAAGAGTAATTTTGCAGTTACTGGTCTTTATTTTTATCCAAACTCTGTGGTTGAAATTGCCAAAAATATAAGACCTAGCGATAGGGGAGAGCTTGAAATTACTGCGATTAACCAAGAATATTTAAAACATGGTAAGTTAAAAGTTGAGTTTATGGAAAGAGGTTTTGCCTGGCTTGACACAGGGACACATGAGTCACTCATTGAAGCATCGAATTACATTAAAATGATTGAAAGTCGTCAAGGTTTAAAAGTTGCTTGTTTAGAAGTAATTGCATGTCAAATGGGTTACATTACTAAAGAACAACTATTAAAGCTTGCAGAGCCTTTGAAAAAAAATGATTATGGTAAATATCTAATTCAACGATCTAAAGAATTGTAATGAAATTTAGTAGACTGAAAATCCCTGAAATAATTGTTTGTGAGTCCGATATTTATAAAGACGACAGGGGATATTTTATCGAATCTTTTAGAAAAGACAAATTGGAATCTTTTGTTGGTCACAAAATATTTTTTTGTCAGGAAAATGAGTCAAGATCTTTTAAAGGTGTTTTAAGAGGGCTACACTACCAATTACCTCCTCATGCACAAACTAAGTTGGTTCGTGTTGTTAAAGGAGCCATCTTAGATGTCGCTGTAGATATTAGGAAGGGGTCACCAACTTTTGGGGATCACATATCATTAAAGCTTACGTCAGATAATAAAAAACAACTTTTTATACCAAGAGGTTTTGCTCATGGATTTGTTGTTCTAAGCGAAGAGGCCATTGTGAACTATAAAATTGATAATTATTATCATCCAAAGACTCAAAGAGGAATAGCTTTCGATGATAAATTTTTAGGTATTGATTGGACTATAAGTAAAGACAGCATCTTAATTTCAAACCAAGATAAAAATCATCCCAATCTGGAAAACGCCGAGTTTTTTAATTTCAGAGCAAATTTATATGAATAATATTCTTGTTACTGGAGCTGGTGGTCAATTAGGGTCTGAGTTAAAACGACTCGAAAGAAATTATCCTAACTATAATATTTTTTTTACTGATAAATCTGAGCTAGATATTACAGACTATATTAATGTAAAAAGATTTTTAAAAAAAAATAATATAAATTTTATTATTAATTGTGCTGCTTATACACAAGTTGAAAAAGCAGAATTTAAGGCCGAATTAGCAAATAAAATTAATCATTTAGCAGTTGCTAATATCGCCCACCTAGCCAAGCAAAAAAATATCAAGCTTGTTCACATCTCTACAGATTATGTATTTGACGGGAATACTAAAAATCCTTATTTAGAAAACGATGAAACAAATCCTTTGTCTGTATATGGTAAGACTAAATTAGATGGAGAATTAGCAATAAAAAAAATAAATCCCAAGAACTCTATTGTATTAAGAACTTCATGGTTATACTCTAAGAGTGGAAAAAATTTCTACAGTACAATGATTCGCCTTTCTAGAGCAAATGATCATATAAATGTCGTATCTGATCAAACAGGTTCTCCCACAAATGCAAAAGATTTAGCGACAACCATCTTAAAAATTTTACCTAAAATAGATAATAGTTCAGTTGAAATATACCATTACTCAAATGACGGAGCTTGTTCATGGTATGACTTTGCAAAGAAAATTTTTGAATCTAATAGAATTGATGTAATATTGAAAGCTGTTAAAAGCGCTGATTATTCGGATCGTGTAAAAAGACCCATTTACTCTGTTTTAAATACATCACTAATAAAGAATAAATTTGACATAAAAATACCGAATTGGGAGGATTCTCTTGAAAATGATAGTTAAAAAAATTTGTTGTATTGGAGCTGGTTATGTTGGTGGCCCAACAATGGCAGTTATTGCTCAAAAAAATCCAAATATAACTGTTACCGTAGTTGATCTAAATAAAGAAAGAATTGATCAGTGGAATGATAAAAGTTTAGATAACTTACCAATATATGAGCCTGGATTAGCAGAAGTAGTTTCTGAGACTAGAGGAAAAAATTTATTTTTTTCAACCAAAATTGACAAAGCAATTGATAACTCAGAAATGATTTTTATATCAGTTAACACGCCTACCAAGACATATGGCGACGGCAAAGGTATGGCGTCAGATCTAAAATATGTAGAGTTGTGTGCCAGACAAATTGCAAAAGTTGCCAAGTCAGATAAAATTGTAGTGGAAAAATCAACCCTTCCAGTAAAAACAGCTGAAGCTATTCAAAATATATTAGATAATACAGGGAACAATGTTAATTTTGAAATTCTATCAAATCCCGAATTTTTAGCAGAGGGTACTGCGATGAGAGATTTAGCTGTACCTGATCGCGTTTTAATTGGCGGAAATTCAGACACTGAAAGCGGTCGTAATGCTATTAAAGAGCTTAAAAATATTTACAAGAGCTGGGTGCCTTGTGAAAATATTTTAACTACAAATGTTTGGTCATCAGAACTTTCTAAGCTTACTGCTAATGCATTTTTAGCTCAAAGAGTTTCATCAATTAACTCATTATCTGAGCTTTGTGAAGCGACTGATGCTGACATAAATGAGGTAGCAAAAGCTATTGGGATGGATACCAGAATCGGACCGAAATTTTTAAAGCCCTCAGTTGGATTTGGAGGCTCATGCTTTCAAAAAGATATTTTAAATTTAGTATATATAGCTCAATCTCTAGGTCTTAACGAGGTTGCAGAATATTGGCATCAAGTAATTATTATGAATAACCATCAGCGTAGTCGTTTTGCTAGGAATATTATTAAAACTCTCTACAGTACTGTAAGCGGTAAGACTATTACATTTTTGGGTTGGGCTTTTAAAAAAGATACCAACGATACTCGCGAATCTGCTGCAATTTATGTTGCTGATAAATTAATTGAAGAGCAGGCCAATATCAGAGTTTTTGATCCAAGGGTTAATGGTACCCAAATTCAATCAGATTTAAATTATTTACAAACTCGTTCTTCAAATGACAACAAAAAATATTTAAAGTCCTGTGTTGATCCATATGATGCACTGGATTCAGCCCATGCCATAGCTGTTTTAACAGAGTGGGATGAATTTAAAACTTATGACTGGAAACGAATTTATGGCAGAATGCAAAAACCTGCTTTTATTTTTGATGGGCGTAACTTATTAAATAAAAATGAATTAGAGTCTATCGGTTTTATTTATAATGGAATTGGTTCTTGAAATATTTTGTTTAGATAATAACAATTCATAAATACTTATTTAAATTTTTGATTCATTTTTTAATAATTAGTTTTTAAAAAAATGAAACTTGATAAATTAAGTAAACTCACAATTTTTTGTTAATTTCGTAACGAATCTATATACTCATAATTAATTTTTGAATTTAACCATATGAAAAATTTATATCCCTTAATTGCCTTCTTGTTTTTTAACATTATAACATCGCAGGAAGTCATGCACATTAATTTTGATGATGTTAACCCTGATGTAACATTTGAGAGTTGGAATAATTCCAGTACATTTTCGTTAACCAATAACCCGATGCCAGACCCAGTTAATGCATCAAATAACGTAGGTCAGCTCACAGCAGGCTCTGATGAAGGTGGTAATTTTGATAGTAATATTGGTATCGGAGTTATGAACCCATTGAACGTATTCACCTCACCATTTGATTTGACGTCTCTGGATTATTTTAAAATGAAAATTTATGCTTTAGAGGAAGTAACAGTTACATTTCATATTGAAAATTCACCTGACTGGGGAAATTTCTTAGAGTCTACTGCTTCTATTTCTGCGTCCGAGCTGAACCAATGGGTTGAGCTAACTTTTGATTTTGAGGGTGCCAACAATATTTTTATGAATAATATTGTAATTAAGGTTAGTGGACCAGATTGGAATGTTGGAGATTTTTTATTTTTTGATGAAATAATTGGTCCTGAACTCTACACAACGCCTGCTTTTGTTTACACTCCTGAAGATGGGTCCAATGAAATATCAGTTGGATCTGTTTTGGATATAGAAACAAATGATAAATTTTATGATCCAGGCGCTGTCACAATAACTGATTTTTCAAACAAAGTTGCTCTTAGAATCGGAGACGAAAATGGTCCTGATGTTGCCTTTGCGGCATCGATAATTAATGATAGTAAAATCACAATAACTCCTGATGAAGATTTAGATTTTCTAACTACATATTGGTTTGGGGCAATTGACAATACGATGTATCACTCTAATGGCTCATTTGTTACAGGAGTTGGAGCTAGCTTTACAACTAAAGAGGCTGTTTCGGGGAATATTAACGTCATGTTAATTGATTACGAAACTCCTGAAACAAGTATTCCGTTCGAGTCGTGGGGCTCTGCAGGTTTTGTACAAACGCCTAATCCAGCGCCTGATGACATTAATCCATCGTCAAGTGTAGGTCAATTTACTCATCCTGGAGGTGTGTGGTCTTCTACAATAGAAACATCCCCTGAGCTCGAAGTTATTGATTTTTCAGAAACACCATATTGGAATGTGAAGGTTTGGGCAGATAAACCAATAAATATTGTATTTAAGCTTCAGAATAATCAGAACTGGTGGGAAAATAGCGAATTCACCTATCCTCTTACTAGTGACGAAACCAATCAATGGGTTCAATTATCATTTAATTTTTCTAACGTAACTGCAAACAATTATAACCGAATTCAAATGTGGTTTGATGGTGATCTTGAAGGCGGATCCGAAGTAGGAGATGTCTATTATTTTGATGACATTGAAAAAAGTAATGTACCCCCTCCCGCAGTGGTTGTATTTACCCCTGAAAATGGATCGACTAACGTACTCCAATATTCTCAGTTAAGCATAATTTCAAATTTTGCTTTTGTAAACATGGATGGTTCTGATATTGAAAACCCTGTTGATGTTCTAGAGCTCAAGGAGAACGATAGTTCTGGCTCACCTGTACCTTTTTACGCTACAATTTCAGAAAATAATAACATGTTTACTATTGTTCCGGTAGATGTTTTATCTACTGGCGGCACATATTGGTTTGGTGTACAAGACGGATCAGTTAAATTTGATGAAAACCAACAATCTGTCAGCGGAATTAATTCCACATTTACAGTTACCAATACTCAAATGCCAGAAATGGATATTTATGAGGACTTTGATGGTAATTCTCAATGTATTGTTGTTGAAAGTTTAGGCGATCCAGCTGGTATGTACGTATTAAATGCACCTGATCCAACTGGTGTGAATAATAATGTAATACAATGGACAAAAGGACCTAGTTGGGGTGGATGGGAAAGAGTTCATTTTCAGTTAAATTCTCCATTTGACGGCACACTTGACGATGTTTTTTCCTTTAGAGTTTTTTCACCTGTAACAACAGGTATTAGATTCAAGTTAGCTGATGCAGCTGATGATTGGGAACAAACAGGAAATTATGAGACAGGTTCCGATAGTTTTCCTGATCCGCTAATTGTTGTGGAAAACCAATGGCAAACTTTTTATTTAAATGTATCTAACCTTGCAGATGGTGTAAATTTTGATCATCTATTTATTTTTATTGGTCGCGGTGATGGTGAACCTGGAGTTGGTTCAACATTTTATATTGATGATTTAATGGGTCCAGCGTTACAAGCATCAGCATCCTTAGTTGACATGGACATAGATAATATAGTTTTATATCCAAATCCAGCTAATGATAAATTATATTTTAAAAATATTACAGAAGAAAAATCAATCATATTTTTTGATTTAAATGGTCGTATAATCAAGAAACTCAAAACAAGTGAACAAAATATTGATGTATCAAATTTTAAAACTGGATTATATTTTATTGAAATCAACGGTCAGATCAAAAAATTTATCAAACGATAACACCCAAATCTGAAATTTTTTATTCAAAGATGATCAAAGTAAAAAAATATTTAGTAAAATTGGTTTTGCATTCAATGCTCATATCAAGCTCAATTGTTTTCGGTCAAATATCTATCGTGAAAGGAACAGTTGTAGATGATTCCGGTATGCCCATGCTCGGAGCTACTATTTTAGTGGAGGGTACCGAGAATGGAGTAACAACTGACTTTGATGGTAATTACCTAATTAATATAAAAAAGGAAAATGCCACTTTAATAATTTCTTACATAGGTTTTGATACCCAAAAAATAAGTATTGGAGATCGAACAATAATAAATGTAATAATGAAAGAAGATTTAAATGCGCTTGAGGAGGTTCAAGTAGTGGCTTTTTCAAAGCAGAAAAAAAGTTCAGTAATAGGATCTGTATCAACAATTAATACATCTGACTTAAAATTACCCTCAACAAACTTAACATCTTCTTTTGCTGGCCAAATAGCTGGAATGATTTCATATCAACGATCTGGAGAACCGGGTCAAGATAATGCCGAGTTTTTCATTCGTGGTGTGACAACTTTTGGCTACAAAAATGATCCTCTCATTCTTTTAGATGGTTTGCAAATTACCACCTCTGATTTGGCAAGAATTGAGCCTGACAATGTCGCTTCTTTCTCGATTATGAAAGATGCCACTGCTACATCATTATATGGTGCTCGGGGTGCTAACGGAGTCATTCTTGTAACAACTAAAGAGGGTAAAATTGGAAAAGCTAAAATATCTGCAAGGTACGAATCATCATTTTCAAGCCCTTCAAAAATTAATGAATTTTTAGGAGCGGTTGATTATATGCGACTTTACAACAGAGCACTGCGCGCCCGTGATCAGTCTGCTCCGTTACTTTACTCTATTCAACAGATATATGGTACTGAGAATGGATTAGATTCAAATTTGTATCCAGATGTGGACTGGTTTGATGAATTATTTAATGATTATGCTCAAAACCAAAGGATAAACCTAAATATTTCAGGGGGTGGTGAAGTTGCACAATATTATCTTGCACTGTCACATATCAATGAAACCGGTCTTTTAAAAGTTGAGCCTCTCAATAACTTCAATAATAACATTAACATCAAAAGGTCTAATTTAAGAGCCAATGTAAACGTTAACCTAACAAAAACTACTAAAATTGCAACCAAATACTATTCTCTTTTTGAACGATACAATGGACCAACAGTAAGTGCAAATGACATTTTCGGGATGGTTGTTCAGGCTAATCCAGCTAATTTTCCTAAAGTCTATGATCCTGATGAAAATACAATAGACTTTAATCATTCACTGTTTGGAAATAAGGGAAATGGAGGGTTCCCAAATCCCTATGCTGATATGGTAAAAGGTTACAAAGATAGATTTTCAAATACAACTTTAGCTCAATTTTCTATTGAACAAAATTTAGATGCATTGACTCAAGGCCTTAGGTTGAGAGGTATGGCATCAGTAAGGACTTTCTTGTCTAATGAAAACGAGAGGAGTTTTACTCCATTTTACTATGGGCTTTCAGAAATTCAGACGGATCAAGGGATTGACTATTCTTTGTATCAAATACAAGAGGGTACGGAATACTTAAATGACCCTACGGTATCTAATAATGGAAATAGTAATTTTTATTACGAAGTTGTCGCAGAATATAATCGCGAGTTTGATGAAAAGCACGAATTTGGTGGATTATTAGTAGCAAATTTCACGGAAGCACTAAATACTATTGGTGGCGGAAATACTGCCTTTTCGACTCTTCCATCTAGAAATATGGGTGTTTCAGGAAGATTTACTTATAATTATGGAAAACGATATTATACAGAATTTAATTTTGGATACAATGGTTCGGAAAAATTTTCTGAGCAAAATAGATTTGGCTTTTTTCCTTCTTTTGGGGTTGGTTATATTTTATCAAATGAGACTTGGTTTGAACAAAAATATCCCTCAATAAATCTTTTGAAATTAAAATACACCTATGGTTTAGTGGGAAATGATGGTATTTCAGCGCCCAGTGATAGATTTTTTTATTTGTCAGATGTAAATTTAAATAATGGTGGAACTGGATTTGCTTGGGGTGCTGATTATAACAATTATTACAACGGCTATTTCGTTAATAGGTATGATAACGAGAATGTTACATGGGAAGTTGCGGAAAAGTCAAATTACGGATTAGAACTTGGTTTGTACAATAAAATAACTCTCTTGGTCGATTATTTTCAGGAGCACCGAAGAAACATATATATGGAACGTGATTACATTCCTGAGACTATGGGTTTAACAACATCAATAAGCAGTAATGTTGGAGAAGTTGAATCTAGGGGAATTGATTTATCACTAGACTTCAATCACGTATTTAAGTCTGGTCTGTTTGTTTCTGGAAGAGGAAATTTCACCTATGCTACCAATGAAATTTTAGTTAATGGTGAGCCTGAATTTCAGAACCAAAATCTTAGTAGGATTGGGTATCCAATAAATCAGCAATGGGGATATATTGCTGAAAGACTCTTCATTGATCAAGAGGATATTAATAACTCTCCTGAACAGTTTAACGGATTTTCTTCAAATAATGCCTATTTACCTGGTGACATTAAATACAGAGATGTAAATAATGATGGGGCAGTAAATGAATTGGATATGGTTCCAATTGGCAAACCTTATGTTCCAGAAATTGTATACGGATTCGGTTTCTCTGCAGGATATAAAAACTTCGATTTTTCAATGTTTATGCAAGGAACAGCAAGAACATCATTTTTTATTCAACCAGAAAATATTTCTCCTTTTGTTAATGAAAGAAATGCATTAAGCATCATAGCCAATAATTATTGGTCTGAGAACAATCCAAACCCAAATGCTTTTTGGCCAAGATTATCAACGACTCAGATTGACAATAACGAGAAGCCTTCTACTTGGTGGTTACGAGATGGCGATTTTTTAAGACTCAAAAGCGTTGAGTTTGGATATACTATTCCTGAAAAATTTGGTAATTTTTTCAATGACATTACGGCACGTGTTTATTTCACTGGCTTAAACTTATTTTATTTATCAAAATTTGATCTTTGGGATCCTGAGATGGCTGGAAATGGATTAGGTTACCCGCCACAGAAAGTTTATAATATTGGCCTACAACTAAATTTTTAAAAATGAAAGTAAATACTATTTTTCGCAAATCTTTTTTAGTGTTTTTTATAGTTGTTTTCAGTTGTGAAGATTACTTAGACATAGTGCCCGATAGAACGCAAGAGATTAGTCTGTTATTCAATCGTCGTGAGAGTGCTTTTAGTGCTCTTGCTAACTGTTATAGTTATCTTCCTAAAAAAGATGATATTTATGCAACTTTTGTCGTTGCCTCAGATGAACTGACTACTCCATTACAAAAAGAACCTAATTCAATTAAACTAATGAAAGGAGAACAATCAGTATCAAATCCTAAAATGAGTTTTTGGTCTGGGTATTCAGGTGGTGCCTATCAAGGATCTTTGTGGGAAGCTATTCGAAGCTGTAATATTTTAATAGATAATATTGACTTAGTAATTGATATGCAGCAACAAGAAAAAAATGAGTGGAAGGCTGAAGCCGGATTTCTGAAGGCTTATTACCATTTTTTACTTTTAACTTATTATGGTCCAATTCCAATTGTTGATACAAATATCCCAATTTCAGCCAATGATGACGAGGTCAGAGTTGAAAGAGAGCCATTTGATGAAGTTATATCATATATAGTCGAAACAATTGATAATTCTATCTTAAATTTACCCTTAAGGGTTACTGGCGCAAATGATTTAGGAAGAGTAGATCAAATAATTGCAAAAGCAATCAAATCAAGAGTTTTGCTTTATAGTGCAAGTCCACTTTTTAATGGTAATTCTGAATTTTATTCCGGTTTTACCAACAATGATGGTGAAAATTTATTTAATCTTAATTATGATATTGAAAAGTGGCAATTAGCTGCTGATGCTGCTGCAGAAGCAATAATTGCAGCTACAGGTCAAGGGATTTCAATGTACCAATATAGTGGAGACATCCCAACTTTTGATGAAGTAAATTATATTAATCCGTTTATTCAAAGTCAATATGATTATAGGTATTTAGTAACGGATCCATGGAACTCAGAGCTTATTTGGGGTAACTCTAGTCCAGTTGATAGTTGGTGGAGGCTTCAATCCGGATCATTAATGAAAAATCCAACTGCATCTTCTGGTGAGGCTGCTTGGCAGTGGATTGCTCCAACGATGCGAATGGCTGAGTTGTTTTACACAAAAAATGGACTTCCAATTGACTATGATTTAACATTTGATTATTCTAACAGATACGAAGTCACCCCAGTAGCATTTATCCAACGATATGTTGCACAATATGGACAAAGCACAGCAAAATTAAATCTGGACAGAGAACCAAGATTTTACTCTTCTTTAGCCTTTGACAGAGGTTATACAAGGAGTTGGGGTGAACTTTGGAATTTGAGAATGAGAAAAGGAGAGAGTCACGGCCGAATCGCTAATACTGGTGATTATCTAACAACAGGTTATGGATTGAAAAAAATTGTACATCCTGATTCAGAGGGTGACACTTACTCAAAGCTAGTAAGATATCCATTTCCAATCATAAGACTTGGGGAATTATATTTAAATTTGGCTGAAGCATTAAATGAACTTAATGGACCCAGTCAACAAATTTATGACGCGCTTAATGAAATAAGGAATCGTGCTGGAATTCCAAATGTTGAGGAAAGTTGGAGTGATTCAAGTTTAACAACTCAGGTGGGTAAACATAATGATCAAAGTGGTTTGAGAGAAATAATTAGACAAGAAAGACTAATAGAATTATGTTTTGAGGGCCACAGGTATAATGATATTAGAAGATGGAAACTTGGTTCTGAATACTTTTCAACTCCGGTAAGAGGGTGGTCAGTTGATGAAGAATCGCAAGCTGACTTTTACAATGTTATTGACGTAGGGATGAGAGCATTTAATTCTCCCAGAGATTATCTACATCCTATAAACTTTAATGAGTTGAACATAAATCCAAATTTAGTGCAAAACCCAGGTTGGTAATAATTAAAAATTAAATTATGAAAAAATTAATTTTATTTACTCTTTTTTGTTTTATTTCTTTTTCTTGTTCTAAGAGCGAAGATGGGGATACAAATCCGCCTTCCGTTCTCACTGTTGATACTGTAACTCCTACCAATGGAGGTGGAGTAATCAGCTACACCTTACCAAACGATACTGACATACTTTATGTTAGAGCTGAGTATACGAATTCGAATGGAGTTGATGTCAGTAGAGCTTCAAGTTACCATAACAATTCTATTGAAATTGATGGCTTAAACCAGACAACTCCATTGATAATCACCTTGTATGTAGTAGATGAAAATTATAATCAGTCACCTCCAGTCTATGTTGAGTTGACACCACTTGAGTCATTTATTTATTTAGTTCAAGAAAGTATTGAAGTTGCTAGCGATTTGGGTGGTTTCAGAATTACTTGGGAAAATATTGAATCTAAAACTGTTTATGTGTTTGTTCATATTAACAACGGAATTGAAGAAGAAATTAGAATTTTATCTTCAAATAGTGCAGAAGAGTCAATAGCTGTCAGGGGGTTGCCATCTGTTGAAATTAATATTTCAACTAGGGTAGAAGATTTCGATCAAAATACAACAACCTTAGAGGAAAAAGGTTCTCTAACACCTTTGTTTGAAGAGGAGATTGATAAGTCAACTTGGACCTTGGTTGCTAACCAATCTGTGAATGGAAATGCATGGGAAGGAGCATCTGTTAATTTTTGGGATGATGTAATAGATACAGTTAATAACAATTCAGATAACAGTTATTTTATGATATGGAGAGATTTAAATGGTGGTTCTCTCAATTGGCCATTAGATCTTGTAATAGATTTAAATAAAATGGTAAAAATTACAAGATTCACGGTTTGGCAACGCGCATATTGGTATAATGGTCCTTCTGATGTTCCTTACTATTTTCAGGAAGAAAATATGAAAACTTTTACTATGTATGCTAGCAATGATGCACAAGTTTGGGAAGAGTTAGGCCAATTTGATATTGGGGATCCAAGGGACTCTGAAGGTAATATTCCAAATACTGCCCTTGAATCAGCAGCAAATGGACATGAATTTGAGCTTGACGAAGTCTCTGAGGCTTTCCGTTATTTAAAATTTAGTGTTACTTCCAATTATGGAAGTGAAGCCTATGTAAATGGCTCTGAGATAACTATGTATGGATTAGATAATTTATAATTTCTCTAATATGAGAATGATAATTTTTCTATTTGTTGTTTTTCAAACTCTCAATGCACAAATGTTGAGCACCTCTGGGACTGCAATTGTAGATAACAATAATCAAGAAGTAATTTTGAGGGGTATTGGTCTTGGTGGTTGGATGTTACAAGAGGGATATATGATGAACTCTAATGGTGGAGCTGATACACAATATGAATTTAGAGATAAGTTAGTTCAATTGATCGGAGAACAAGAAACCCAAATATTTTATAATAATTGGCTACAAAATTTTGTAACAGAAGCTGATATTAATGCTTTAGCAAATCATGGTTATAATAGTGTTAGATTGGCAATGCACTATAATTTATTCACCCTGTCAATTCAAGAAGAACCCGTTGAGGGTGAAAACACATGGCTAGATACGGGTTTTTTAATTGTAGATAATTTGCTTGACTGGTGCGAAGCAAACCAAATATATTTAATATTAGACTTACATGCTGCACCGGGTGGACAGGGCGCAAATTCAGGAATTTCTGATTACAATCCAGACTTACCTTCTCTTTGGGAAAGTGATTTCAATAAAAGTAAAACTGTTGCCCTCTGGGGTCAGTTAGCTGACCGCTATAAGGATGAACCTTGGATTGGTGGTTATGATTTATTGAACGAGGTGAATTGGCCATTAGACACTTATGAACTTCGAAATCTTTATATTCAAATAACAAATGCCATACGTGCTGTTGATAATAATCATATTATATATATTGAGGGGAACGGTTACGCAAACGATTTTACAGGCTTGACACCTCCTTGGGACAGCAATATGGTTTATAGTTTCCACAAATATTGGTCTTACAATAACGATAACTCGCTAGATTGGGTTTTGACTATGCGTGATCAATATAATATCCCGCTGTGGTGTGGTGAAACTGGAGAAAATTCTAATACTTGGTATAGAGATGCTATTAAGTTATATGAAGATAATAATATAGGATGGGCTACATGGCCATTTAAGCGAATAGAAACCATAGTAGCTCCTTATTCAGCATCTTCAAATTCCAATTATGAATCTATAATTAATTTTTGGAGAGGAGAGGCACCTGCACCTAGCCCTGCAGACGCCATCGCTGGTTTAAATCAATTAACTACGGATATTTTACATGAAAACACAACATTTTTTAAGGATGTTATTGATGCTCAATTGAGGCTTCCAAACGATTTGTCTCTCTTACCATACTCTGATCATCAAATTCCTGGAGTAATCTTCTTATCAGATTATGATTTTGGTATTAATGGAACAGCCTATAATGATGATGATTATATTGATTATAGCATAGATACAGGGGAATATGAGCCATGGAATAAGGGATGGAATTATAGAAATGATGGTGTTGATATTCAATCAAACAATGATAATTTCAATTCAAATGGATATCACATTGGTTATATAAATGATGGTGAGTGGATGAAGTATACTGTTAATATTGCAAATAGTGGTTTTTATGATTTAAGTATAAGGTATGCATCACCTGCGGCTGGTGGAGAATTAAAATTATATTTGAACGAATCTGATATTAGTGAACCAATTTCAATTTATAATTCGGGGGGGTGGTCAAATTTTGTTAATGGCTATTATGAGGGAGCTTACATGGAACAAGGGACTCATGAACTAAAAGTTAAATTTTTCGGAAATAATGAATTTAATGTGGGCAGTATTGAATTTTTAAATTCTTCTTCTGTTCCAACATTTGAGCCTATTGGTGCAAGTATATTGGAAGATGAAAAAACTATAAAATTAGTATTGAGCCACCCCGTTGATCAAAGTCAAATTATTGATGCCAATGATTTTAATGTTAATATTGATGGTAATTCAAGTTCAATTGAATTAATTCAGCTTAATAGTGAAAATGCAAGAGAAATTTTGATTGAAATGACAGATTTTATGAACTTTCAGCAGTCAATCACTGTAGATCATGAAGGTAGCATGATTAATTCTTCTTTCAATAATCAACAACTGTCTAGCTTTTATGATTTTCCTGTTGAAAATAGTTTATATCAAAGGCAGCTTATTCCCGGAAAAATTGAGGCTGAAGACTTTGATTTTCAGTCAGGGTTAGTTACTGAACCTACAAACGATATTTTTGGTGGTGAAAATATTGGTTCAACAGATACAGGTGATTATGCAGAATATCTAGTTTATGTTAATCAAACTGGAATTTATGATTTAAATATTAGATATGCATCAAGTTTTCAACAGGGTGTTCTTCAATTACAAATGATCGGAAGTGATTCTACTCAAAATTTAGGATGGTTTCCCATTCCAGTTACTGGGGGTTGGCAAAATTGGTATACACTTCAAAATGAAATTGAATTAAATGAGGGGGCATATATCATGAAAATGACTGTATTGCAGCCAGGATTTAATATTAATTGGTTTGATTTCAATTATTCAGATCAAAACCTTGCAATTGATGACTCCGAGTATTTAAAACCAATGGTTCTACCCAATCCTTTTTGTGATGAGATTAATATTGATTTTCAAGGAATGTCTATTGATTTGGTCGAAATATTGGATATTAATGGTCGTCAAATTTTGAAAAGTGATTATGAAGGCTTAAATAGAAATATAAAGATAGATACCTCAAATATTTCTAATGGCTTTTATATTTTAAAGATCCAATCCAATGGTTTGATTTATAATATCAAAATAGTAAAAAAATAATTGTAAAAACGTTTTAGTATGAAGTTTAAAAATTTATCTTTTTTGTTGGTTACATTTTTTCTGTTTACCATTTTAATTTCATGTAAGAATGCAGCAGAGCCTTCTTCTATTGATTGGCGAATTGATTTTTTTGATGATTTTAATTTTTTTAATGAAAATAATTGGCAGGATCAGCGTATTTGGGTTAACAATGAAACACATTGTTATGTTCCAAATGGTGAATTTAACACTCGTGAAGTCAGCGATGGAACTCTAAAATTAAGAGTGGTTGAAATTGGGAATAAAATCTCCTGTGATAATTTTGATAAACAAGGAAATCAACATCCAGACACAAAATATGTTGCTGGGCGTATTGCTTCTAAAAACAGAAAGGAATTTGTCAAGGGAAAATGGACAGCTCGTTTGAGATTACATAGCAATGGTGAGGCGAGTATGTTTCCGGCATGGTGGATTTTGGGAGCACAGAACAATGAACCTCCTGTTCAAGAGTTAGATGAATATATTTGTTGGCCAACTACAGGCTCAGGTGAGATTGATATATTTGAACATCATGGCGATCACCAAAAAAATCATTACACAGCAGGGGCCATAAAAAATTTAGGTGAATGTGGCAAAGGTGATTGGTGGAGTTTAAGAAAGGGATTTGATGCTTCACTTAATGATTTTCATGAATATTCTGTTGAGTGGGAAGGTTCTGATCTTTTATATCGTCTTGATGGAAAAGAGATTTATCGAAATATTGGTTTAGGCGATAATTATCCTGAGCCAATGTTTGCTATTTTAAACTTTGCAAAAATAACGGATTTTCCAATGAGTGGTGAATGGGTTATGGAGGTTGATTGGGTTAGGCACGAATCAAGAAAAATAATTAAATGAGGAATAAAATAAAAATTAGCTTTTTTATCTTTTTTTCGTTTTTTTCAGTTAATTCTCAACAATTTGATAAAACAAAAGGGGATTTAGGTCTTTTAAGCAAAAACATTGAGGTATATACCACAGCAAAAGAAACTGATCTCAGACTTACTAGAACAGAGAATAAAAATTTTAAAAAGAGAAATCAGCCGTTGGAAACTGAAATTTCGATTTTTGTTAATCCAAAAAAATCTTTTCAGACTTTTTTAGGGATTGGTGGTGCTATCACCGATGCATCAGCTGAGGTGTTTTCAAAGTTGACAAAGAATACGCAAGACAAATTATTGAATGCATATTTTGGAGCACAAGGAATAAATTACAATATAATCAGAACAAGTATTCATAGCTGTGATTTTGGTTTAGGCAGTTATACTTACATAGATGAAGGTGATGATCAACTCAAATCTTTCTCTATAAAAAAGGATTTAGAAAAACGCATTCCAATGATTAAAAAAGCGCAAAAGCTAATAGGCAATAAATTAGTTTTTTATGCAAGTCCATGGAGTCCGCCCGCATTTATGAAAACAAATAAAAATATGCTTCAAGGAGGAAAACTAATTCCTAGATTTCGACAAGCTTGGGCTAATTATTTTATCAAATTTATTAAGGCTTATGAATCTGAAGGAATTCCTGTATGGGGATTAACGATTCAAAACGAGCCCATGGCAACTCAGAGATGGGAGTCATGTATTTATTCTGCTGAAGAGGAAAGAGATTTTCTGAAATATTTCCTCGGGCCAACAATGGAAAAAGCTGGTTATAAAGACAAAAATATTGTGGTTTGGGATCACAATAGAGATCTTATTTCTGATAGAGCAAATGTGATTTTTGAAGATGAGGAAGCCTCAAAATATGCTTGGGGTATTGGTTTTCACTGGTACGAAACATGGACTGGGAGTAAACCAAATTACAACAATTTAAAAAATGTTAAGTCCTCTTTTCCCTCAAAAAATTTATTATTCACAGAAGGCTGTCAAGAGGGTTTTACATTTGATCGTTTACAGCACTGGCCTAATGCAGAACGATATGGAAATTCAATTATTAATGATTTTAATAGTGGCACTGTTGGATGGACAGATTGGAATATTTTGCTAGATGAGCAAGGTGGTCCCAATCATGTTCAAAATTTTTGTTTTGCACCGATTCATGCTGACACTCAATCTGACAAACTGATTCTCACCCCCACTTACTACTACATTGGACATTTTTCAAAATTTATTAAACCTGGTGCAGTTTTACTCAGTTCTTCTACTAGTCGAACAACAATTGAAAGCACTACTTTTAAAAATGAGAATGGTACTATTGTTACAGTTGTAATGAATCCTAATGACGAGAAAATAATTTACAAGCTTATAGTAGGGGATATTGAATCTACAATTGAGATAGAGGCTCGTGCAATACAAACTCTTATATATTAAAAAATCAATAAAATTTTATAAATGAAAAGTAATATTTTTTTTATTGCAATGGTTGTATCACTTGGTGGGTTCTTATTTGGATTTGATGCAGGAATAATTTCAGGGGTGATGAATTTTGCTGGCCCCAAATTTAATTTAACCGACTTTCAGTCTGGATGGGTTGTAAGCTCACCATCATTTGCTGCCATGTTTGCAATGCTTTTCTCGGGTCGCTTAAGTGATTTGATTGGTAGAAAATTGCTTCTAATTATTGTTGCTTTTTTTTATGCCGCATCTGCCTTACTTTCAGCTTATTCTTTTTCCTATGAAATGTTGTACATTTCTAGGATGTTGGGTGGCGTTGCCTTTGGAGCAGCTTTAGTTTTAGCCCCCATTTACATAGCTGAAATTTCTACTCCTCAAAATAGAGGCAGGCTTGTTACACTTCAACAGCTTAATATTGTTTTTGGATTTTTTGCAGCATTTCTTAGTAATTATCTCTTTAATAAATACAACGGTGGAAATAGCTCATTTTTATCTGATGTGAATGTTTGGAGGTGGATGCTTGGTGTTGAATTTATTCCTGCTGTTTTATATTTTATTTTACTTTTTTTCATACCAAAAAGTCCACGGTGGCTTTATCTCAATGATAAAAAATCTGATTGTGAGAGAATTTTGGTTAAGCTTCACGGTGATCAACAAAGTAAAAGCGAAATGTCTTCAATCAAGAGAGGAATAATTACTAAAAACAATGATTTCAAATTAAATTTTAAGGTTCTTGTAAACAAGTCATTACGTTTTGTTTTTTTTGTAGGACTTACAATAGGTATATTACAACAGATAACAGGTATTAATGCTGTTTATTTTTATGCAACCTCAATATTTAAGCAAACAGGAATCGGAACAGATGCTTCTTTTTCATCTGGAGTTTTATTAAGTTTAACATCCGTTATATTTACCTTTTTAGCAATTTATCTAATAGACAGAATAGGAAGACGACCGCTATTGTTGATTGGAACTGCAGGTATTGCCTTAAGCTTATTGCTGTGTTCATTTGGATTTAGTAAAGCTACATACCAACTAGATAAATCTGATATCAAATCCTTTGAGTTTTTTAATTCTGTCAAGCTCAATAGAATAGTCAATAAATCGTATGATAGTGATGTTGTTTTTAAAAATGATGTTAAAGCTATTTTAGGGAACAAAATTTACAACAAAAATGATGGTTTAATTTTAGAGACAGCAACACAGATGAACGCATCAATAGTTTTATTTGGTATTCTTGGTTTTATAGCTTGTTTTGCATTTTCATTGGGTCCAGTTATGTGGGTTTTACTTTCTGAGCTTTTTCCATTAAAATTCAAAGGGCTAGCAATAGGTTTCATTGCTTTTATAAATTCATTAATTAGTTCATTGGTACAGCTTATTTTTCCTTGGGAGATATCAAACTTAGGAAATTCTTTAACTTTTTTTATTTTTGGTTTTATTGCTTTAGTTGGGTTTTTTATTCTCTTTAAAATCTTACCAGAAACCAAAGGTAAATCATTGGAAGAATTAGAGATTGCTTTTCAACAGTAGTTATATTAAATTTATTTTATATCATAACAAGTTATGGGCTCATTATTGAAAAAGTCAACTTTTTAAACTAGAAATAGATGTTATATATTTGTTTTACTAATTAAATCTTCAACCATGGGTTATCATTATAAGATATTTTTGATTTATGTAGTTCTATTAGGTTTTAATTTCAAATTAAATTCTCAAATTAACTCCAAAGATTCGAGAGACAACCAACCAAATTTTTTATTCATTTTAGTTGACGATCAACCGTTTGATGCTATTGGTTTCTATGGTAGATATCCTTTTTTGAAAACACCCAATATTGATAGAATCAAGAGTGAAGGAATTAATATTAAGAACTTTTTTGTGACTCAATCAATTTGCTCACCGTCTCGAGCAAGCTTCCTTACAGGGACATATCCGCATATTCATGGGGTTAATCAAAATAATCGGCATGTTGATCCAGACTGGGATAATTTTCCTCCTTATTCAGTCCATTTACAAAAAAAGGGCTATGAGACTGCTCATATTGGTAAAATTCATATGGCACATAAGAAAGGTAAATATCACATTCGACCCGGATTTGATTATTGGTATAGTTTTATCGGACAAGGTAAATATATTGATCCTCCAGTGAATGATAATGGTACTGAATATCAAGAAAGTGGCTACATGACTGATATTTTAACAGAAAAAGCTATATCATGGTTAACAAATAAAAGAGATCCTAATAAACCCTTTTGTTTAAACCTTTGGCATAAAGCTGTCCATGAACCTCATATTCCAGCTCCAAGACATACTAATTTATTTTTTGGTGAAGAATTACCAGTGCCTCCATATAATACACACAAAGAAACATTCAAAGGAAAGCCTGAATGGCAACGAAAAAAAACATATGGATTTGATTGGAAAAAAAATCTACCAATTCCATCTGAGCTGCCAGAAAAAGATTGGCCTATAAACTATGAAAAAAACATGCAATTATTACGTTGCATAGCAGCAATTGATGAATCCTTAGGCAAGGTTATAGAGTCTCTTGAAGCTATTGGTGAACTGGAAAATACAGTAATTATATACAGTAGTGATAACGGATATTTTCTTGGTGAACATACTTTTAATGATAAGCGACTAGCATATGAAAATTCAATAAGAGTTCCAATGCTTATTCGCTATCCAAAATTGATTAAAAAAAATTCAGAGGTAATTGAACAATGCCTTAACATAGATATAGCACCTACAATTCTTGATTTGGCTGGAATCGAAGTTCCAGCCTACATGCAAGGAGAGTCGATGGTTGGGCTCTTAAAGGGACATAAATCAAACGACTGGAGAAGCTCCATTTTATTTGAATATTATCTAGACGCGTATTGGCCTTATGCTGGACCTAATCAAATTGCTGTTAGGACTGAAAGATATAAACTTGTAGATGCTTTCCTAAAGAACGATATTGATGAATTATATGATTTAAAAAATGATCCTGGTGAAATGAAAAATCTCATTGATTTAAATGAATATGATATAATTGAGGAAGAACTTAGAAAAGAAGCCAATAAATTAAAAGAAAAGTATAAATATAGAGCTGATAGAGATTGGTGGCTGCGAAAAGTTATAAAAAAAAATAATTGACTAAAAAAATATTGAAATGTGTGAGTTTATTAATAAAATATTAATTTTTTTAGTTTTTATCAGTATGAATTTTCTTACTGCTCAGAGTTTAAATATTACTGGTAAAGTTTTAGAAAGTGAAACAAATAACCCGTTAATTGGTGCCACTATAATAGTCAAAGGTTCTACTAAAGGAGTGACTACAGATTTTGATGGTAATTTTAAAATTTCGGCCAGTTTAGGTCAGATTCTATCAGTCTCATATATTGGTTACGAAGATATTGAAGTTGAAGTTGACCAAAAAGAAATCATTATATTTTTGAAACCTCAGGTTGATGAGCTAGAAGAAGTTACAATTAGCGTTGGATATTTTGATGTAAGCAAGAAGGATCTTTCAGGATCTATTTCTCAAATCAAATCAGACCAGTTAGAACAAAATAGGTCATCTTCATTAGAAAACTTGTTGCAAGGGCAAGTTGCTGGAGTAGTTGTAACTGAAAGCGCTGAACCTGGGGGTGGTATAGGTATTTCAATTCGTGGTACTAATTCAATTCTTGGTGGTACCCAGCCTTTGTATGTTTTAGATGGAATTCCTATTGATCCAGTTTCCGATGCTGAAGGAAATGTAAATTCAGGTGAATCTCAAAGCTCTATGGCGTTTGTTAACCCGAATGATATTGAAAAAATTGAAATTTTGAAGGACGCAGCAGCTACAGCTGTCTATGGTGCCAGGGGTGCTAATGGTGTAGTTTTAATAACAACTAAGTCTGCTGAAAAAAATAAGGGCAAAGAAAAGTTTTCTTTGACCTACGATGGCTATTATACATCAGTTAGGGAAAAACTTGATGTTCTAGATGGAATTGGTTTCGAAAATTACATGAATCAGCGTACTTTAAATCAGATCTATCAGTTAATTACTGATCCAAATCGTATCGGTGGAGCTTTTGATGGTACCCAAGATTTAAACTCTGACAACTATCCAGAAATTAATGATTATTCAATACCATATCCTGAAACAACAGGAATTGATACAGATTGGCAAGACGAAACATACAGACTAGCCAAGACCAATTCATATAATTTTAGCTACAGAGCAGGTGACTACAAAAAAAACTATTCTTTGAGTTTGGGTCTTTTTGATCAAGAGGGAGTGATTGTTAATTCTACGAACAAACGTATTTTTTTAAATTCAAATATAAAAAGAAAAGCCCTGAACGATAAATTTGATATTTTTTCGCGAACAAACATTTCACATAGAGATGGAAATGCATCTTCAGTTGGAAACGGTCAAATATTTTTGCAAAGAAGTGTCGTTTCGCAAACTTTGCAGTTTCAGCCCATATATTCTTTGCAAGACTCAGGACAGGATGATGATGTATATTCTGCTTTAAATGAGGGTGATTTAGTTTCAAACCCATATACATTGGCAAAATATGTTATTGATGAAAAAAAATCATTCACATTTCGGCAAGCTTTGTCCTTAGTTGGTAAATTGACACCAAAATTGACTGCAACTTTCAGAGGTGCTTTTGATTATCAAAAGAATACAAGAGATAATTATTATCCATCTAATACAACCAGAGGAAATATAAATAATGGCGAAGCTTCTCAAGCTAATTCTGAAAATAAAAAGATTTATCTCGAGGGAAACTTGAGGTATAGAAATCGTTTCAATTTCCACAGAATTGATGCCACACTTGTATCTACATACGAAAAAAATTCAATTAGATCTTTGTTTAATAAAGCAACTGGATTTGCTAACGATAATACTACGTTTTATAATTTTACATCTGCCGAAGAAATATTTGTTCCCATTTCTCAATATCGAGAGGTTGGCTTATTGTCTGCATTGGCGAGAATTGGATACAGCTACCAACGAAAATATTTTATTGACCTAAATACAAGAGTTGATGCTTCTTCAAAATTCGCTGAAAATAAAAAAAGTGCAATATTCCCTTCGATAGCTTTTTCCTGGGCCCTATCCAACGAAGACTTTATTAGAAAAATAAAGCAAATAAATAATTTAAAATTTAGATTATCTTACGGTAAAACTGGAAGTAACCCAATTTCACCATACCAATCTCTGGCATTAATGAGTCCCATTAGATATAATTTTGATGACGAACTGACAATTGGTTTTTATGAACAAAACCTTGAGAATGATGATTTAACTTGGGAAACTACTGATCAATTTAACATTGGCTTTGATTTAGCTTTATTTAGTTCAAAGCTGAATATAACTTTTGATTCTTATAAAAAACTAACATATAACCTGCTTCAGAATGTTAATCTACCGCCTTCTAATGGCTACGCCACCAGAGTAGATAATTTTGGTGAAATTGAAAATACTGGGACTGAAATTGGTATACAGGCCAATTTATACAATTCCAAAAATTTTAATTGGAGTCTAATTTCAAATTTTAGTAGAAATAGAAATAAACTTATTAAATTGAATTCAAACTTAGATTTTCAGCTTGGGCCAACTATAGGCTTTTCTGATGCTCGACCCATTATGTTTATGGTTGGTCAGCCATTGGGTGTTTTTTGGGGTGCTCAGACCGATGGTATTTATGAAAATTGGGACGAAGCAAATGCTAGCGGAATTCCTAATGCTGCCCCAGGTGAAATCAAATACATAAACAATGTTGTTGATTATGATGAGTTTGGACAGCCCACAAGCAACCAAATTATTGATTTTGACGATTATGTTAAAATTGGTGATCCTAATCCAGATTTTACCTTTTCAATTGGTAATGAATTCAATTATAAAAATTGGGATATGAGTATTCTTTTTACTGGTCAGAAGGGCGGTGATTTGTTCTGGGTAGATTCATGGCAACTCAGCGGACTTTTCAGAACAAGAAATCACCTTAGTGAATCATTTGCTACGTCTTGGAAAGCTCCATTATCCCATACCAACGGTATAATTTCATATGATCCATCAGTCGGAAATACCACTGACGTTATTAACCCTGCAGCCATAGTTGAGAACGGACAACGAAATATTCCTTCAGACAGGCAAGTTTTTGACGGCTCATTTTTTAGATTAAAAAATATAAATATTGGTTACAATTTTAGTTTTGAAAGCGGGAAGAAATTAAGACTGTATTTATCAGGACAAAATTTATTAACATGGACAAAATATCCAGGATATGATCCCGAAGTTCAAACTTACACTAAAAATCCACAGCGACGTGGTGTTGATTTTGGTTCATACCCTGGAACAAAGTCATACGTGTTGGGACTAAATTTTAATTTTTAAACAATTAATATGGAAAATAGGTTACTGTATAAAGCAAAATTATTGTTATTTTTTTTCTTTTTGGTTTCTTGCGAGATATTAGATGAGGAGCCCTACATTCAAGTCGATACAAATAATTATTACCAAAATCAGGATGATGCAATGGATGCCCTCTCTGGTGCTTACGCAAGATTAAAAAGTGGCAATGGATATTACAGGCAAAAATTTCTTTCTACAATTTTCGCATCGTCTGATCAAGGATTGTCAGACTTTTTGCTAAATAATTTTAAGAACGGAACCGTAACTTCAACTGATCCAAACTTAGATGTTATATGGAAAGATATTTATGTAGCAATTCGTGATGCTAATAATGTAATTGAAAATGTTCCTGCAATTGAGATGGATGAGGATTTAAAAAATAGAATCTTGGGGGAGGCAAAATTTTTACGTGCATTGCATTATTTCAATTTGGTTCGATGTTTTGGTGAAGTGCCTTTAAGATTATCTCCTGCTTTACCTGGCGATGATGAAGGATTACCGTTATCTCCTATCTCTGAAATCTATGAAGCAATCATTGATGATTTAGAATTTTCTTCCATACATTGTTGGGATAGATTAGAAACCAGAGGTTCTGAATTAAATAATCTGGGTAGAGCAACAAAATCAGCTGCAAATGCCTTGCTTGCAAAAGTTTACTTACGAATGGCCTCATGTAAAAGAACCGCATTATCAGGTGTTGAGGGTAATTTTTTATACTTAGAATTGCCCCAATCAGTTACAGAGTATTATCAGTTATCACTTGAAAGATGTAATTTAGTATTAACAGATACTGGATTTTCATTAGTTAATAATTTAGATGGTTGGATATCTATTTTTGATGCTGAAAATGGTAATAATCCAGAAATGTTGTTTGATGTACAAGGTTCTGATGAAATCGGACAAGGTACAGCTGTTTCAAATTTATTTACACCTAGAAATTCTGGATTAAGCGGAACTGGATTCGGGGGTAACAACAAATTAAAACCAAGATTTATAAATTTTCATTTGAATAAAACTGATCCACGATTTCAAAACTCTATTATCAGACAGTATCAGAACACATCTTGGTCATTTTTGATAAATAATGGTAGTACCGGATACAGAGCAACTTCTTTGGATCCACAGAATTCTAATCAATGGTGGTTGTGGCAAGTTTGGACATCTAAGTATATTGATACTGGGGCAACTACAGCTTATTCAAGTAGACAAAATTGGCATGTTATTAGGCTTGCTGATGTTTATTTAATGCGTGCTGAATCTGCTGCTGAATTGAATTCTAATCCAAGTTTAGCCAGCCAGGATATAAATATTTTACGACAAAGGGTTGGTATGTCCGAATTGGATACTTCTGCAATGACTATGGATAATTTTAGAACCCTTTTATTAAAAGAGAGAGCTGTTGAGTTATTTATGGAAGGACACCGCTTCTTTGATTTAACAAGGTTTGGTGTTTATGATGAGTATTGTAGAAATGTCTTGGATCCTATCCCTAACACTGACGGATCTAGACAACCTGATGATTATATTTGGCCAATTCCAATTACTGAAATTTCAGCTAATTCAAATATAAATTAAAAAACACATTAGTAAATGAAAAAAATTTCATTTCTATTCATTTTAAATCTTTGCTTTTTAAGCGGGTGTTCTAGCATTAAAACGTTTTCAAATTTTGAATATCCTAATTTTATTTTGATATTGGCCGATGACCAAGGCTGGAATGGTACTTCTGTTCAAATGATGGATAATCAGCCACTTTCAAAAAGTGATTATCACCAAACTCCAAATTTAGAGATACTTGCGTCCAATGGAATGCGTTTTTCATCAGCTTATGCAAGTGCTCCTGTTTGTTCTCCATCAAGGTACAGTATTCAATTTGGTCAAACCCCTGCGCGCCTTCAAATGATTCGAGTGGGAATGAATACTAGTCATATAAATCATAAAACTGAATATACAATTCCTAAGCTTTTGCGAAAAGTAAACCCATTATATAAAACTGCACATTTTGGTAAATGGGGTATCGATGCACACCCATCTGAATTAGGATATGATGAAAGTGATGGAATCACAAGAAACAAGGATGGTGGATTTAACCACATGAATAATAAAAAACAATGGCAAAATAATATCAGTGATGATCCAAAAAAAATATTTAGTATTACTGAAAGAGCAATAAGTTTTATAGAGGAGCAAGCTAATAACAAGACTCCGTTTTTTATGCAAATCTCACATTATGCTGTTCATTCTGATCTAATGATGCGTAAAGAAAGTCTGATTAAATACAAAAATAAATCTAAAGGGATTTATCAAAAAAATGCTGGATTTGCGGCTATGACTGAGGATTTAGATTTTGGAGTAGGTATGATAATTAATAAGCTAAAATCTTTAGGCTTGAATAAAAACACTTATATAATATATACATCTGATAATGGTGCAGTTCCAGTTATGCCGCCAAGACCAAAATATAAAGAGAGCTCTAATTTTCCACTAAGCCGAGGAAAGTGGGACGCTTTTGAGGGGGGAATAAGAGTTCCTTTTATTATTTCAGGTCCTGGAATTGAAAAGAGTTCTCAATCTATTACACCAATTTCTTTTTCAGATATTCTTCCTACAATTGTTGATTTAGCAGGTTACAATGGTAATTGGAATGGTAAAATTGATGGTGGAAGTTTTAAAAATATACTTAAAAATAAAACTGAAAAAATTATACAAAGATCAATAAATGGACTTGTTTTTCACGTACCTTACGAAAACGGAATAGCTCTAAAAAGAGCACATTCATCAATCATTATTGGCCAATTCAAATTGATTAAATTTCATGACAACAACGATATCTTGCTTTTTGATTTAAAAAATGATATACAAGAGAAAAATAATTTACTTATTTCAATGCCATTAAAAGCAAGGTTTCTTGAGAAGACACTTAATAACTATTTGTCAAGAGTTAAAGCTCCTAAGTGGAAACCAGGAATTACATGGAAATCAAACTCTTTAAAAAATATTAATTCATACCATTAGTATAAAACATAAATAATTTTATATTTTTATGTAATAAATTTGTAACACATTAACTAAAATGAAAAAAATATCTTTAGTAGCTTTTCTTTTTCTATTAAGCTTTCAATTAACTTCACAAACGAATCCTGAACAGCAAGCAGGTGAAATGACCAAGGAAATGGTTATTGCTCTTTCATTAGACGAGAATCAGAAATCCAATCTTTATCTGATACAGCTTAAACGGTTCAAAGATGCCAAATTAATTCGCCAGAAATTTCGAGATCAACCAAATATTAAGAACGCTGAGCTAAAAAAAGTTAACAACAGGTTATACGAAAGCTTACAAGAACTTCTTGGAAAGGAACTTATGCATCAGTGGCGTAATTATAAGCTTAAAAAGAATTAATTAAAGTTTGTTTTTTCGTATTCAATTTATTTCTAAGTTTAAAAAAACAGTTTATGTTATTATTTTTTTGTTGTTGAATATATCTCACAGTCAAGAAAAAATTAAACTTAACCAAGCTCCAAATATTTTATTTATATTTTCTGATGATCACGCTGTAAATGCTATATCTTCTTATGATGGTTTTTTTGCTGAAATAGCTCCTACGCCTAATATTGATTTAATCGCGAAAGAAGGAGCACTATTAGAAAATGTTTTCTGTACAAATGCCATTTGTGGACCAAGTAGGGCTTCAGTTCTTACTGGTAAGTATAGTCATGTCAATGGATATTATAAAAATTACAAGGGTGGCGTTTTTAATAACCAACAATGGACTTTTCCAAAGGCGCTACAGAACGCTGGATACACTACAGCTTTAGTAGGAAAATGGCATTTAGCATCTGAACCTACAGGATTTGATTATTATAAATATCATATTTCTAAGGGTCAACAAGGATATTATTGGAATCCTGTTTATAATGATAATGGTTCAAATATTAATGAATCCGGATACGCTACTGACCTGACAACTGATTTTGCTATTGAATGGCTTGAAAAAAGAGATAATGATAAGCCATTTTGTCTTATGTTACAATATAAAGCACCTCACAGGGAGTGGTCTCCTAACACTAAATATGAAAATTTATTTGATGGAATTACTATGCCATACCCTTTAACTTTTGATGATTCATACAAAGGCAGAGAATTAACAGCTGGTGATACTGAAATGACTATGGATTATTTCAGCAGAGAGGATATGAAGATGATTCCACCTGACAATTTATCTACGAATCAAAAGAAAAGGTGGTTACAATATGGGTTTAGAAAAGGTCAAATTGTATCACCATCAGAGAATCTTGATTATAATCAATCTAGGAAATGGAAATACCAAAAGTATATTAAGGATTACTTGGCTACAGTGAAATCGATTGATGACAACATTGGTAGAGTTTTAACTTATTTAAAACAAAATGGTTTGGAGAATAATACAGTTGTAATTTACTCTTCTGATCAAGGATTTTTCTTAGGGGAGCATGGTTTTTTTGATAAACGTTTCATGTATGAAGAATCAATACGAATGCCATTTTTAATAAGATACCCTAATGCGATAAAACCTGGTACTGTTGTTAATGATATTATATCAAACATTGATTTTGCTCCTACGCTATTAGATGTAGCCGGAGTAGTTGTTCCAAATGACATTCAGGGCAAAAGCTTTTTACCTAATTTATTTAATAAAACTCCTAAGGATTGGAAAGAGTCCATGTATTATCATTATTATGAATACCCTTATTATCATCATGTTCAGCCTCATTATGGTATTAGAAATAAACGATATAAGCTTATTCACTTTTATTATGATATAGATGTTTGGGAGTTTTATGATCTCAAAAAAGATCCAAATGAAATTAATAACTTAATAAATGTTGAGTCATATCAAAAAAAAATAAAGAAATTAAAAAAGGAACTCTATACACTAAAGAGTCAGTTTGGAAATAATATGTCTGCGGACGAGTTGAGAGATATTACTAAAACTGATTTCGGAGGGTTAGAATCTAAAAAGTGAAATTTTAAGTCGTACATAAAGTGTTAAAACAAGTAATAAATTTTAAGTTTCTTATTTTTTCAATAGTTATTTCTTCTCAAAGTTATGAATGGACTGGAAATGGAGATGATGTTGATTTTTTTAATGAAAGTAATTGGAATGAGACAACTAGCGGGGACCAACCTCAGATTGGTAGCATGGAACCTAATCAGTCTATTGACTTTAATCTTTATATCAGCTGCGATGTATATGCAAATAATGGTCAAGTCAATGATTTGGTTTCTTTGTCCCCTGAAATTTTTGATATTGGCCCAAATAATACTTGGCCGTATGTTTTTCGAGCTTCAGTAACAGGAGATGGAAATTTTGGCAATCAACAAACTTTGGTTTTAAATATAACTAGTTTACCAGACGCTGGAGCTAATTATCGTATAAATAGAACTGTTGCGAATGGGAATTGGTGGTTTGGTGAATATAGAACACTCCGACTTGGTGTTAATGTAATTTCTGCTGAAGCAGTTGATTTTGATAGATCAGTAATCTTTCAATTTAGTAGTGGTGAGATCTCTTTTGAATCAATTTTGTTTAATGGCGATGTTATTTATCATCCCCCTAATAACTCTATCATTTTAGGCTCAGATAATTTTATTGAAATATCTGATGGGAGTTTAAATGGATCAAGTGTTAATGGAGGCACATTAATGATAAACGAAGGTGGTTATGTAAATCTAACTGATTCTAATTTAGCTCTTGAGGACACACAAGTTTTTTTTAACCATCCTTTGACTTGGTTAAGGTTAAAAAATATTAATCCAAATTACGTTAACAGTCATTACCTGAATCAATTTTTCATCGGAGATTCAAGTTCTTTATATCCAAGCAATATTAGACTTGATAATTATTACGAAAATGGAACAGTTATACGTCCTCATGACCTAAATAATTCTCCATTAACAATTTATTCAGAGGAAAATTTAGGTGGTACTGAAGCTCAGATTACATTAGACAATGTTTATAGTGGATCTTTTATTCCAAATGGAATGAACAATATGACCAGTTCTTTTAATTTAGCCAAGGGACATATGTTGACCGTAGCAGTTAATCCAGATGGATCAGGTGTCAGTCAAGTTTTTATAGCATCTGAGGAAAATATGGAAATACATTCTTTACCAAACTCATTGCAATCAAATATTTCATTTATTAGAGTAATTCCTTGGAATTGGGTGTCAAAAAAGGGGACTGCAGGAGATATTTTAGGAATGAACAATACTTGGTTTTACAGGTGGAGTAATGTTGGTGAATCTGATTTGGAGCGTGAATATTCTCCCATGTCCTGGGGATATGGAGGTGCAAATGATGATAATGATATTTTAATCTATAAATCAAAATATAAATCAACTCATATACTAGCTTTTAATGAACCTGATGATTGCAATGGGCAATCTGGTCAATTCAATAATATGTGTGATGAGGCAACAGCATTAGCGGTTTACAAGAATTTATTAAAAACCGGATTACGAATTGTATCTCCAGCTTGCCGGCAAGGTGCAGTTTTTTCGTGGTTAGATAATTTTAATCAACTTGCAATTCAAGATCAAATTAGGATCGATGTTATTGCTGTTCACTGGTATGATTGGAATGCTGATCCTCAAAATTCTCCAAACGCAGATCCGGAAAATATTTTTAATCGATTTAAATTATATTTAAATCAAGTCCACGATTTGTATGGTCTTCCAATATGGATTACTGAATTCAACGGTAATAAATATAGGAGTGAAGAGGTTAATCGTGCTTTTATGGAGCTTGCCCTACCTTATCTTGAAACACTCGATTTTGTTGAACGATATGCTTGGTTCGAACCAAATCCTGTAGATCATTCTGATTCAGGAAATGGAGAATTTTTTGATACTGAAATGAATCTTACCGAAATAGGACAATTTTATAAAAATAATTTATCTAATCCTTCAATTTCTTATTACTCATTTCCAAATAGTATTGGTGGTAGTTATGTTGGTAATAATAATTTAAATAATGAAGAATTAATAAATCAATTTGATAATTTCTGTAATACAGAAAATCAATTATCAATTGGGACTATTTTTAATCAATCAAACAATATTTTGAAATTATACCCAAATCCTTCTTCAAAGTTTATAAAAGTGGAATTCCCTTATGATGTTACTAGTATAAAAATTTTTAATTTAACTGGTATGACTTTTAGGGCAGTTATGATTGATAATAATATTGATATTTCGTCTTTACCTTCAGGCTTATATTTTCTTAGAATAAATGAATATTACGCCAAATTTATAAAGAATTAATTTTCACTTATCAAATTTTTTATAACTTGAGGATTCTTAAGTAATTATTTGATGATTCGTTTTTTTTACCTTACAATTTTAGTTTTTTTTACTACAGTAATTAGTGGAGTTAAATCTTTAGATTTTACACGAGAAATTGAGTCTACCCAAAAACCCAATGTTCTATTCATAGTCGCTGATGACTTGAATTGTGCTTTGGGTGCGTATGGAGATCCCTTAGCAATAACTCCTAATATTGATAAATTAGCCAAAAGTGGTATCATTTTTAATAGTGCGCACGTTCAATATCCGCTTTGTGGTCCATCAAGAGTATCATTTATGACCGGAATGTACGCTGACCAAACAAAGTCGAAAGAACTCCGATTGTATGTTCGCCAAACTATACCTGATGTCATTACCTTAGGCCAAAAATTTAGAACTCAAAATTATCACTCTGTTCGCGTTGGTAAAATATACCATTACCATAACCCGAGAGATATTGGAACTGCTGGACATGATGATACATTTACTTGGGATCGCACCGTTAATCCATATGGGCGTGACAAAATTGAGGAATATATGCTAAATAAAGTTAAGCCTCAATTTGATGGTGCCACGTTGAGTTGGCTTCAAGCTGAAGGGGATGATTCTGAACAGACTGACGGTGTGGGCGCAGAAGCTACTATGGAATTTTTAGATGAATTTAAAAAAAGCGGTGAAAATTTCTTTTTAGCTTTTGGTCTTTATAGACCTCATATTCCTTTTGTAGCTCCAAAAAAGTATTTTGACTTATATGATATAAGAGATTTTAATGTACCAAAATCAACAGACGATTATTTAAAAACTATTCCAATCCCTGCTGCCAAGACTGTTCGCGCCAGAAAGGAACAAATTAATTTGGATCCTGATCTAGCCGCCACCATCAAACACGCATATTATGCAACAACGAGTTTTATGGACGCTCAAGTTGGTAAAGTTATAGATAAATTAAAGGAAACAGGACTTGATAAAAATACAATTATTGTTTTTACTTCAGATCACGGTTATCACCTTGGTGAACACGGTCATTGGCAAAAGCAAACTCTTTTTGAAGATGCTACAAGGGTCCCATTAATTTTTTCAGGTCCAGGAATTAAAAAGCAACGTAAAGCTGTTGAAAGCCCTGTTGAGTTAGTAGATATTTATCCTACTTTAATGGATCTCACTGGTTTTGACACTCCCACTTTTGTTAGTGGAAAGAGTTTGACTCCAATTTTTGATGATCCCAATAAATCAATTCGTTCCGAGGCTTTTACCGAGCTTCAAGTTTACACAGGCAAGGGCAAAGCTCAAGGATATTCAATAAGAACAAATAGATATAGAATAAATCGATGGCAGAACAATGGAATAACAGACTATGAACTGTATGATCACAGATATGATAATAAAGAATTAAAAAATTTAGCAAATTCAGATGATTACAAACCAATACTGGATTCACTTTCTACTATTTTGGAAAAGAGAGTTGCAGAAGCAAAAGTAGTCCCTGTTGGTCTAGGACGTCAAATTAAAAATGCAAGACCGTGGAACGAACCTTCGAGAATATTTTCTAATAAAAAACTAAAATTTAATTAAAATGAAATTGAACTTTTTTTTGTGTATATCAATTTTAATGGTTGGTTGTTCAAATGAAGAAATTGGCAATATCGATATATCATCAAATGAGCCGATTGATAACAATAATATGGTAGATTGGTCAGAATCAACACACGGAAATGATATTTCGCCTAACTATGTAGAAGTTTTTGATGACAATAATTCAATTCGCCGAATTGATATAGTTATTGAAACAACAGATTGGGATTCAATGTTACAAAACATGACATCATTGTATGGTAATTTTGGAGAGGGTAACTCAGGTGGTGGCCCTGGCGGAGGTGGACCTGGTGGAGGTGGACCAGGTGGAGGTTTTCCAGATGAAAATCCCGAATTCAAAGTAGCGCAAGTTTTTTATAACGGTCTTCAATGGTATAATGTTGGAGTACGATTTAAAGGAAATTCGAGTCTTGCTTTTTCTTGGAGAAATGGCATATGGAAAATGTCATTTAAGTTAGATTTTGATGAGTTTGAGGATCAATATCCTGAAATTACTAATCAAAGATTTTACGGATTTAAACAATTAAATTTGAAAAATAATTTTGATGATAAATCCTTTTTACGTGAAAAAGTTGCATCTGATATCTTTCGAAATTCTGGTTTACCATCGCCAAGAACACAATTTTATGAGGTTTACGTAGATTACGGAAATGGTCCAATTTATTTTGGTCTCTATACTATGGTTGAAGAGCCTGATGATTCTTTACTGGGCTCTCAATTCGAAGACGATAGTGGAAATTTATATAAACCAGATGGTTTTGGAGCTCGCTTTTCAGAAGGAGCATTTAATCCCAACCACTTTGTCAAACAATCAAATGAATTTTCATCTGATTGGAGTGATATTGAGCTTACTTTTGATGCTCTTCATGATTCTAATAGAATCACGAATCCCTCGGCCTGGCGAAGTCAGTTAGAAAGTGTTTTTGACGTAAATGGATTCTTAAATTATTTGGCTGTTAATACAGTTATTCAAAATTGGGACACGTATGGCAGAATGACTCATAATTACTACTTGTATGGAGACCCTGATGATAATTCAAGATTGACTTGGATTCCATGGGATAATAACGAAAGCCTCCAATTTGGCAAGATGGGCGGTTCATTACCTCTTAACTTTGATGGAGTTGGCAATGGATGGCCTTTAATAAATTATTTATATGCTGACTCAGTTTACAGAAATATTTATGATAATTATATTAATGAAGTTATTAATAACGCTTTCGAGACAAGTAATATTCAATCAATTTATTCATATTATGCCCTTAAAATTGAAAATTCTGTTTTGAATGAAGAATCTGGTTATAGTTTTTTGGAATCATCAAATGATTTTCAAATTGCTATTTCCGAGCTTATGAGTCATGCTCAAGAGAGAGCCTCCGCAGTTTATCTTTATTTAAATTAATGTACAATTTTGGGTTAAAATTCTATATTTTGAATTTAGTTAAAAATTTATTTTTCTTTCTTTTTTTTCTTTTGGGTAGTAGCCAAGGAAAAACTGAAAAAGGATTATTTGAACATTATAATGATTATTTTTTGATAGGAACAATATATCATGGAAAAGTTCTTGGAGATGATAATCAAAATTTAAATCAGTCAAAAGAGTTTCAGATTACTCAAAAAGAGTTTAATACAATTACTGCCGAAAATTGTATGAAACCGATGTATTTGATTGACGAAAATGGGAATTACAATTTTGAGGAATCAGATGCTTTTGTGCAATATGCTAGAAATAATGGCTTAACAATAGTTGGACACACACTCGTTTGGAAAAATAGTGCCCCAGATTGGTTTTTTTTTAATTCTAATGGAGAAAGAGCTTCGAAAGAAGTCGTTACAAAAAAGTTACAAAATTATATTCACACTGTAGTTTCAAGATATAAAGGACAAATTAAATATTGGGATGTGGTAAATGAGGCAGTTGACGTATTTAAAAACAAAAACGGTAAAAGATACGCTGCACTAAAGTCTACACCATGGTTTGATATTTTGGGTGAAGATTATATAAAAATTGCATTTAATGCTGCCCATAAAGCTGACCCGGAATCTAAGCTTCTTTACAATGATTACAACATGTATCAAAGAGAGAAATCTGATTTTATTTTAAACCTTTATTTAAATTTAAAAAAAGACGGTATTCCAATTCATGGAGTAGGATCTCAATGTCATATGTTTATGAACCATCCAGCAATACAAGACGTTGAATATTGGCTTAAAAAATTTAAAAAAGCTAAAATACCAATTCATATAACAGAGCTAGATGTTAGCGTTTTACCAAATGCTTGGAAGCATAGAGGCGCGAGTGTTGAGGATAGATTTGATTTAGCAGAGGAATTTAATCCATACTCTGACACTATTCCAGAAATTGTTCTAAATAAACAAGCTAAACGATATGCAGAACTATTCAAATTATTTATAAAATACAGTGATAATATTGAAAGAGTTACTTTCTGGGGGGTTTGGGATGGTAATTCATGGAGAAATTATCTTCCAATGCGTGGCAGAACTGATTATCCATTACTTTTTGACAGGAATTTTAATAAAAAACCATCATATTTTTCAATAATAAACCCATTAATTTTTAAGTAAAAGTATTGTTTATGGTAATCTAATTTTGTCAACTAAATTTCTGATTTTATCAGGTGTTTTAGTTGTTAAATTACATATTAGTACTGATACAATAAAATTGACAAACATGGCAAAAGTTCCAAAACCTTCTGGAGAAATACCAAACCACCAATCATCATTATTACCACCTCCGAACCATCCAAATTTGAACTTAGTCATATAATAAATCATTAATGTAACTCCAACTATCATCCCACTAATTGCACCTTCTTTATTCATTTTTTTATAAAAAATTCCCATCAAAATTGCTGGAAAAAATGATGCTGCTGCCAGTCCAAACGCAAGGGCAACGGTAGCAGCTACAAAACCAGGTGGATTGATGCCGAAATAACCAGCTAAGCATACAGCAAAAAAAGCAGAAAGTCTTGCTGCAATAAGCTCTCCTTTTTCAGAAATGCCCGGTAATATTATTTTCTTCAAAAAGTCATGCGAAACAGATGATGAGATAACAAGTAAAAGTCCAGCTGCTGTTGACAGTGCTGCAGCTAAAGCTCCCGCTGCTAATAGTGCTATTACCCAGTTCGGTAAATTTGCAATTTCTGGGTTTGCCAATACCATTATATCATTATCTATGTATAACTCATTGTCATTATTACTAGGATTTTCAATCAAACGTTGTCCAAATTTTCCTTTTTTATCTTTAAAAATTGGTTTGTTTTTTCCATTATCTTCACCCTCAAAAGCATTTCCTTCAAAGTAATTTATTTTCCCATCATTATTTTTATCGTACCATCCAATTAATCCAGTATCTTCCCATTTGCTAAACCATTTGGGCATTTTTTTGTAAGCTTTACCACTTACTGTTTCTATCAAGTTAGTTCTGGAAAAAACTGCAATTGCCGGAGCTGTTGTATATAAAACAGCTATGAATAAAAGCGCCCATCCAGCAGATTTTCTTGCATCAGTTACTTTTTTAACCGTAAAGAATCTTACGATTACATGCGGTAATCCTGCCGTACCCACCATTAGAGCCATAGTAATAAAGAATATGTCAATAGTTGATTTTTTACCACTTGTGTATTCATGAAAACCAAGTTCTCTGTGTAGGCTATCAAGCTTATCTAAAAGAAAAATTCCATCTTTACCACTTTCCCCAAAACCGATTTGTGGTATAATATTTCCTGTTGATATGAATGAGATATATATTGCAGGAACCATGAAAGCAAATATTAGTACACAATATTGAGCAACTTGAGTATAAGTAATTCCTTTCATCCCCCCCAAAATAGCATAAAACAAAACAATACCCATTCCTACAATAACCCCAGTATTTATGTTAACTTCTAAATATCTTGAGAAAACCACTCCAACGCCTCTCATTTGACCAGCGATATATGTAAAAGATACTATTAGTGCACAAAAAATAGCAATTGCTCTTGCGCTGTTTGAATAGTATCGTTCACCAATAAAATCAGGTACTGTATATTTACCAAATTTTCGTAGATATGGTGCAATTAATAGGGCAAGTAAAACATAACCTCCTGTCCAACCCATCAAATATACCGATCCGTCATAGCCAGCGAAAGAGATTATTCCAGCCATAGAAATAAATGACGCAGCAGACATCCAGTCAGCCGCTGTTGCCATTCCATTAGCTATTGGATGTACTCCGCCTCCAGCTACATAAAATTCGTTCGTATTGGAAGCTTTTGTGTAAATTGCAATTCCTATATATAATAGAAAACTAAAACCTACTGCGATCCATATTAAAAACTCTAGTTTCATTATTTTTTTTGATTATACTCATTATCAAGTCTATTCATTAGTCTGATATAAATAAAAATTAATAGAACAAAAATGTATATAGAACCTTGTTGTGCAAACCAGAAACCAAGTTTAAATCCTGCTATTTTAATTTCATTTAGCAGATCAGCGAATATGATTCCTGCTCCAAAAGAAACAGTAAACCATATTATTAGAAGTACTGTAAGATATTTTAAGTTTTTAGACCAGTAATTTTTTTTATGAAATTTATGCAAATTCAATGATTTTTAAAGAATGATGATCTTCACCTTAAATTTACATATTCTTTTTAAAAATTAGTATTTAAAGTTATGAATTCTATTAACCAGTAAATTCTCTAAAGAGTTTACGGGGCTTGTTTATTTTAAAAAACAATAATTTCCAGTGTTTATTTTCAAAAAATATTAGAATCAAATTAATAGCAAACAGGGCACCACAATAAATAAGCTCACCTATTTCATCTGGTTCTAAGAAAAGATGAAAAAGAAATATGTGCGCTGTAACAGGAAGTAAAAATATCGATCCAAAAAAATAGGTCCTGTAAAAGAACAGAAAAAGACCAAAAAACAATTCGCCAAGAGCTACCATCTCCCAAGCAAATCCAGTTTGTTTCATCCCGCTTATGTAAAGTATTTTTTTAGCACTATCTTTTGTTTCAATTTTAATAACCTTCTCAATTACATCTTGGGATGATAATTCAGTATGTTTGATTAGCTTACCTGCTCCTGCTTTTATCATTATAATACCTAAAAAAAGTCTAAATGCTAGTAGCAAAATCTTACTTGATTTTTTCATTTTTTTTTATTTAAATATTGATTAGTTATTTATTGGGGAATACTTTTTATAATTCTTTTTTATTAATATATTTGAGCAAATATAAATATTATTTATAATCAATCTAAATAAAAATAATGAAAAATTTTTCTTGTAATTTAATTTTAATCATTTTTTCATTTTACGTCACTGCTCAGGACAAAAAAAATATTGATATTAGAGCTATTAAGTCGATGTGTGGATGTTTTGAAGTAAGTTTTAAATTTTCGGAAACTTTTGTTTATTCAAATAATTCAACTTACCAACCTTCAAAAAAATATAATGCTACGGCTCTGGAGTGGGCAGAATTGGTAAGTGATGAGAATGATAATATAATTATACAGCATATTTTAATCGCAGGAAATGAAGACAATCCCTACGTAATTAAACACTGGAGACAGGACTGGATATATGAAAACACAAATTTTTATTTATACAATCAAAACAACCAATGGAATTACATAGAAAAGGATAAAGACCAAGTAAAAGGGCAATGGACTCAAAAAGTTTTTCAAGTTGATGATAGTCCTCGATACGAGGGCTCAGCTTCATGGGTACATGTTGATGGACGAAGTTATTGGTATGGAACTGCAGATGCACCTTTGCCCAGACGCGAGGCAACTAAACGCGATGATTACAACGTTACTTTAAGGCGTAATCACCACGAAATTTTTGATTGGGGTTGGAGTCATGACCAAGACAATGATAAGTTGGTCCGCAAACCAGGTACTAAAGATTTTATCTTAGCGCAAGAGAAAGGCGTAAACAATTATAAACGAGTAGATGATTTTCGTTGTGACGCTGCAAAATCTTTTTGGAACGAAAATAAAACTATGTGGAACAAAGTCAGAAATCATTGGCATAGTATTTATGAAAGAAAAGTAGATTTAAAACTAAAAACAAAAGTTGAGGATAAAAGACTATTTCAATTTTTATTTGCACTAGATAAAAATTCAAAATCAAATGAAATAAAGTCCATAATTAACGAATTTATTTTATGACATTTTTTTAACTTTCATAAAAACCAATTAATTATCTAAATTTGTACTTTAAAATGTTAGATATATTTTGCGTTATTTATTACTCATAATATTATTTTCAATATCCAAATTAACTGCTCAAGTTGATCATTGGGAGAGTGTTATTCTTCCAGGTGACTCATGGTCTTACAAAATACCAACCTCGCAGCCCGATCAAGACTGGAACCAACTTGGATTTAATGATTCTTCTTGGCAGGAAGGAATTTCTGGTTTTGGATATGGAGATGACGATGACGCGACGATCATTTCAAATACTATGTCTATTTATATTCGAACTACTTTCGATATTTTGGATATTTCATCAATTGAGTCAGTCCTTCTTGATATTGATTATGATGATGGTTTTGTTGCTTTTATCAATGGTCATGAAGTTGCTCGTAACCTAATGACTGGTACTACTCCAGATTTTAATCAACCGAGTGATGGTTGGCATGAAGCTTTGTTGCCTCAAGGGTATGTCCCGGAACGTTTTGCTGTTGAAACAAATATTTTAAATTCTGGAGCTAATGTAATAGCAGTTCAAGTGCATAATTACTCGTTAGATTCGTCTGACATGACAGCCTTACCTGTACTTTCCTTTGGAATTAATAATAACTCGAACGACTACAGACCGCCACCATCGTGGTTTGTTGAGCCTTCCATTCCAAATGAGGTAAATTTTGAATCATCAAATTTACCAATTGTTCTTATTCAAACAGTAGATGGGCAAGCAATTCCTAATGAGCCAAAGATTGATGCAACTATGCAGATACTGTTCAGAGAAAATGGAGATCGCAATTATCTGACCGATATAAATAATCCTGATGCAGTTCATTACAGCGGAGATATAAAGATAGAAGTTCGCGGTTCAACATCATCAACTTGGGATAAAAAGCCATATGCCTTTACTCCATACGATAGTTCTGGAGAAAAAATTAATGTCTCTTTTTTAGGTATGCCTAAAGAAAATGATTGGATACTTAATGGTATAGCATACGATCCATCATTTATGAGAGATTATTTAAGTTATAATTTATCAAATTTAATAGGCAACTACGCTTCGAGAACACGTTATTGCGAATTAATTTTAAATGGGGAATTTCGTGGGATTTATATTTTTCAAGAAAAGCTTAAGGCCGACGACAGCCGAATTGACATAAGGAAAATTGATGAAGACGATATAACACTTCCCCAATTATCGGGTGGGTATATTACAAAGACCGATAAAATTGCAGGAGCAGACGTTGTAGCATGGTCTATGGATAATTATGGAGGATGGCAAAGTAATTTTGTTCATGAACATCCGAAATCATCTACAATTGCCCTTCAACAACATGATTACATAAAAAATCAATTTGAAACATTACAGTCTTTAGTTGATCCTCCAAGTAATAACACCATCAGCGAGGGTTTTCCCTCATTGATAGATAATCCATCATTCATTGATTTTATGATCATTAATGAGTTGGCCTCAAATGTTGACGCTTATGAATTTAGTACTTTTTTTCATAAGGACCGAAATGGAAAGTTAAGGGCTGGACCTGTCTGGGATTTTAATCTAACTTTTGGTAACGACTTATTTTCATGGGGATATGATAGAAGTCATACTGACATATGGCAATTTTTTGACGGTAATATGGGTCCCAAGTTTTGGAAAGATTTATTTGACGATTCTGTTTTTAATTGTTATTTGACCAGGCGCTGGCAGGAGTTAACATCCCCAGGTATGCCATTAGCATTAGATGAAATATATTCATTTATTGACGAAACAAAAATTTTAATTACCGAAGCAGTTGAGCGTCAAGAATTAATTAATGGAACCAGTGGAGTATTTGATCAAGAAATTATCGATATGAAATCTTGGATAAGTGACCGTATGAATTGGATGTCAAATCAGTTAACAGATGTGAGTTTGTGTGAAAATGTTATGACACCGCCACTTGTAATCTCCAAAATCAATTATAATCCTTTAGTTAGTCCTGATTTAGATTCAAGTGATTTTGAGTTTTTAGAACTTTCAAATAATAGCTCATCAACTATAAATTTATCTGGTATTTATTTTGGAGGTCTTGGGCTAAGTTACCAATTTCCACAAGGTTCTTTCCTTTTAGGCGATGCATCACTATTTCTTGCCAATGAGACTAGTTCATTTATTGATCGTTATGGTTTTGAACCCTACGGTGAGTTTACTAGAAGTTTATCCAATGACGGAGAAGATTTAATTTTAAGGGATGCTTTTGGTAACATTGTCGATGTAGTTATTTATAATGATGTTTTGCCCTGGCCAGAAGAGGCTGATGGACAGGGCTCGTTTTTGAAGTTAATTAGCTTGGACTTGGACAACAGCTTGGCTAGTAGTTGGGTGGCTCAAGAGGATAATTCTGAAAATTTATCTATGGATTCTATAGATCAAAATTCTTACATATCAATTTATCCTAATCCGTTCACAGGAATTATCAACATAAATTCAAATTTAAATAGAATTAACCGCATTGGTCTGATGAATTTAAAAGGTCAGGTAATACAAACTTTCGAAATTAATGAATTTGATTTTCAAATTGATTTTTCCGACCTTATTAGAGGTATATACATACTTCAAATACAAACTGACAAAGAGATTTTAGTTAAAAAGATTTTGAAAAACTAAATCTTTGATAATTTAATGTTATTTAAAAAAATTATGAAACTGATTAGTTCAAATTTTTTAGTTTTCTGTTCTCTTTTGTTTTTATTAAATTTCAATTTAAGTGGTCAAAATTACCACGTTTCAGTTGATGGAAACGATAATAATTCAGGTTCTGAAGATTTTCCATTTAAGACAATATCAAAAGCTGCAAAAATTGCTTTACCTGGAAATACGGTTACAGTTCACGCTGGTGTTTATCGAGAATGGGTTAGTCCAAATTATGGGGGTGTAGACAACCAAAAACGTATCATTTATCAAGCAGCTGATGGTGAAGAAGTTTGGATAAAGGGATCCGAAATTATAAAGGGCTGGAAGCTTTTTGATAAGACTGTATGGAAAGTTGAAATTGACAATAGCATTTTTAATGATTTTAACCCTTATAAAGAAATTATAAAAGGTGACTGGTTGATGAAAACATATGGAAGAGATCATCATCTTGGAGAGGTTTATATTAATGGAAAATCTCTTTATGAAATAGATGATTTGAGTAAAGTGTTTTCAGAAAATCCCCTCGAAAGAGCCTATGACTTAGAGTCTTCAAAATATAAGTGGTATTGTGAGGTGAATGACAAAGAAACAATTATATATGCTAATTTTCATGGTTTTAATCCGAATAATGAAGAAGTAGAAATAAATGTTAGACCATCAGTTTTTTTTCCCAAAAAAACTGGAATCAACTTTATTACTGTTCGCGGTTTCAAATTAGCTCACGCAGCGACTCAATGGGCTCCTCCAACCGCAAACCAAGAGGGTTTAATAGGTCCAAATTGGAGTAAAGGTTGGATCATTGAAAATAACTTGATCACAGACTCTAAATGTGCTGGTATAAGTTTAGGTAAAGAACACAGTACAGGTCAAAATGAATGGACAAATTTAAAAGTTAAACATGGAACGCAAAGGCAACGTGAGGTTGTTTTTGATGCCTTATCTAAAGGTTGGTCAAAAGAAAACATTGGTTCTCACATAGTTAGAAACAATACTATAAAAAATTGCGAACAAGCAGGTATTTGTGGACATTTGGGAGCAATTTTTAGCCAAATTAAAAACAATCATATATTCAATATACATACCAAGCAACAATTTTTTGGTTATGAGACTGGAGGTATAAAATTACATGCTGCAATTGATGTTAAAATTGAAGGAAATTTGATCCATAATAATTATCGTGGTCTTTGGTTGGATTGGCAATCACAAGGTGCCCGTGTTTCTAAAAATATTTTTTTTGATAATATAAATGAAGATTTTTTTAATGAAGTTAATCATGGTCCTTTGGTGGTCGACAATAATATATTTTTATCTGAAATGTCTCTTATTAATGTTTCTCAGGGCACTGCCTTTATACATAATTTTTTTGGGGGTAATATTTTAATGAGATTAGCACCAAATCGTTTTACCCCCTATCATTTTTCTCACTCAACTGATGTTGCAGGGCTCATGGGAATTAATCACGGAGATGATCGTTTTTTTAATAATATTTTCAGTTCTGACAATAACCCAAATAATAATCAAGTATATACTGGACTTAACGCTTTTAACGGATTTCCACTATCTCAAGATAGATGGTATCAAGACAAGAAAAATCCAAATGATTTTGCATCCCTTAGATTACCTGTTTACATCGAATCTAATCTCTATTACAATAAGTCACTACCTTTTGAAAGGGAAAAAAATTATATCAAAGACCAAAAACATAAAACTGATACTTCAATTGAGAAAATTGATGAAAAGTTATTTTTAAAAATTAAAGTCAATAAAAGCTATGAAAAACTGTATTCTAAACTTATAACAACAGATGTTTTGGGTAGTGCTTTTCAAAGTGAATCTCCTTTTGAAAATATTGATGGTTCTGTATTGATTTTTGATACTGATTTTTCAGATAATTTACGCAATTTAAAATCCCCCAAACCTGGACCTTTTGAGTTCTTAATAGTTGGAGAAAATAAAGTGGAGGTTTTTGACTTAGATACGGTAAAAAAATAATTGCTGAATACTATATATTTTTTAAATTGTGGACACCAATAACTAATTATTTTAGAATCAATGAGAAAAATTGCAAGTTTAGTTATAGAGATAAATGAATTAATATTAATTATATTTTTAATTTTACTTAATTTAAATGCAATTAGTCAAAATCTTGATAAAAATAGACCAAATATACTTTTTATAATCACTGATGACCAAGATGCTGAAACCCTTGATGTTTATGGAGACATCTATTGTGATACACCGAATATTGACAATCTCTCAAATGAGGGTATAACTTTAATTTCCGCCTATCACATGGGGTCTTTTAGAGCAGCTGTATGTACTCCATCTAGGTCTATGCTGATGACTGGCAGAAGCGTATGGGAAACTCAAGACCTTAATGTTGATTATCCGCCTCTTGACTACAAGCATCAACCTGAATTAAATTATTTAAAAATTACTGACGATTCACCATCTTACAATAGCTTACCAGCGATTTTTAAAAGAGCTGGTTACTACACTTTTAGAACTTGTAAGAGAGGTAATAGTTACGAAGGAGCCAATTTATTGTTTGATGAGAGGTATGACCAAACAAATAGAGATTCTCTTGACATAAATGGTAGTAGTTGGCATGCTGATAAAGTTATTAACTACTTAGATAGAAGGATACAAGGAGACCATACACAGCCCTTTTTTATTTATTTGGGTTTTTCTCACCCTCATGACCCGAGAAGAGCAAAATTATCTCTTCTTAAAAAATATGGAGCTGTTAGCCCTGGTCCGCCTAATATAATTAATAAAAACTCACCAAATTTACCCATCAACTATCTTCCTTCTCATCCTTTTGAGGAAGGTCACCCTGATTTGAGAGACGAAAACAGTGTAGAGGGAGTCATGACTAAAAGGGACGAATTAACAATAAGAAATGAAAGAGGTAAAGAGCTAGCTACAATTGAATACATAGATACAGAAATCGGTCGTGTCTTAAAAAAACTAAAAGAAACAGGAGAATTAGAAAACACTTTTATTTTTTTTACATCTGACCATGGAATTGCAGTAGGGAAACATGGTTTGATGGGTAAACAAAATCTCTATGAACACAGTATAAAAATCCCTTTTATAGTTAAGGGGCCAAACATTAAAAAAAATAAAAAAATTCAAGGGAATATTTATTTATCTGATGTTTTGCCAACACTATGTGATTTAAGTGGTATAAAAATCCCCGAGAATATTTTCGGTAAAAGTTTTAAATCTGTATTGTTGGGAAATAAAAAGAAGATTAGAGATGTTATTTATGCTGTTTACTCTGGTGGTAGTAAGCCAGGCATTAGATCTGTCAAAAAGGGTAATTGGAAGCTTATTAAATATGACGTAATGGATGGTAAAGTAAGAAAGACTCAACTTTTTAATCTCAAGCAAAATCCAAATGAATTACTAATTGAACACCATCATCCAAAAATTATTTCAATGACAGGTAATACTCCAAAAAAACTTCAAGTAAATTTAGCTGATTTTCCTAAATACAAAACTAAACTTAGCGAAATGGAAGCTATTTTAATGAAAGAAATGAAATTAATTGAAGATCCATACAAGCTATGGGATCAAAAAAATAAATAATGTTAATGATACGGTTTTTTACAATTCTTAGTTTTTTTAGTTTATCAACTTTTTATTTATTTTCTCAAAATCCTTCTGTATCTACAGAAGATTACTCGATTCGTCAAATTCATTTAGATTTTCATACCTCTAAATATCTTCAAAATATTGGAAAGGACTTTGATAAAGTTTTCTGGCAAGAAGCTTTAAAAGAAGCTAATGTTCAATCTATAAACATCTTTGCAAAAGGCCATCACGGCTACTCTTATTATCCAACTAAAATTGGGACTCAGCACCCCAATTTGAATTTTGATTTGCTTTTAGAACAGATTAATGCCTCCAAAGAAATTGGAGTAAAAACTCCTTTTTACTTTGCCGTTGGATGGTCATCATTGGATGCATCAAATCATCCAGAATGGATTATTAAAGACAAAAATGGGAAATCAAAAAAAGGGGATTTAATTGAGTCCTTGGGGGATGATGATCCATACCCACCATTCACATGGGAATTATTAATGCCAGAGGGTGAATATCTTAATATGATTTTAAAGCAAACAGAGGAACTATGTAAAAATTATTATGTGGATGGGTTTTGGTATGATATTATTCCTAATAATGCAGTAAATTATAATGAATATAGCCGTAAAGACCTAAAAACAGTTGGCATCGATGTGAATAATGATCTTGACGTAGAGCGATATCATATTGAAAAAATAAAATTTTTTATGTCCTCATGTAACGATATTATAAAAAAATATCATCCCAATGCTTCAATTTTTTATAATTGGTCAACACACATGAACAACTCTAACACTTTTAAGTATAAATTATATGAGTTCAATACAAGTTTTGACTTGGAAGATTTGCCAACTACCTGGGAAGGTTACAATGAATTTCCATTGCGGGTTAAATATTTTAGTAATTTGAATAAACCAGTAACAGGAATGAGTGGAAAATTTCATACATCCTGGGGTGAGTTTGGAGGTTACAAATATCCAAATGCTCTGAAATATGAGGCCGCGTCTATGATTTCTTTTGGAGCAAATGTAAATTTTGGAGATCAATTACATCCATCAGGGTTAATTGACAAAGATACTTATAGGAACATAGGTAATGCATTTTCATATGTAAAGAGTATAGAAGATTATGGACCTGGTGGACTTCACCGAGCAAGAACAGGAGTATGGATGACTTATGACAATTACGCTGAACAGGGAACTAGTTTACTATTGTTAGATACACAAACTAATTTTGTTGTTGTGAATAATCTTTTAGATTGGTCAGATATAGAATTAATTATTTTGCCCAGTCAACAAAGCTTATCAACTAATGATGTTGCGAGATTTAATAAGTTTTTGTCAAGAGGTGGTAAATTATTGGTTTTTGGGGAGGGTGCATTAAAAGAAGACTTTTCCAATTTTGCTTTGGATATTGGAGGTACATACATTGGAAAATCTGATTTTGATGTTGATTACACTGTTGTTAATGAATCAATTTCAAATAATTTAGTAAGTTCTCCTTTTTTGAATTATCTGCCTGCCATTAAAATTATGCCACATAACAGAGCCGAAATATTGGCTACTCTTAGAGAACCTTACTTTAATCGCACAAAAGCAAAGTACTCGTCTCATCAAAATACTCCGTATGAATTACAAATTTCTCAATATCCATCCATTTATAAGTATGATAACGTTGTTGTTTCGGCTCATTCAATTGACAGAATGTATTTAGATTACGGAGCACAAATCCACAGGGAATTATTTCAGAATTTGTTAAACAAATTACTAAAAAATCCAATGGTTAAAGTCAAATTACCAAGCTCAGGACGCGTAAACTTATTACACTTTTCCAAAGATAATAGATATGTAATACATCTTTTGTACGCAACTCCTATTCAGAGAGGTGTGGCACAGGTTATTGATGATTTAGTTCCAATTTATAATACTCAGGTTGAAATTATGGTCGAAGAGGATGTTAAAAAAGTATATTTGATTCCAGAAAATGTGGAGCTAGAGTTTATTAAAAGTAATAACAAAATAAGTTTAACCGTACCAGAATTTACTTGCCACACCGCAATAGTTCTTGAATATTAGTTACCATATGAAAAAAAATATAAGTTCAATTCCTTTAATTTTAACAATATATTTCTATGCACTTTTGTGCACTCAATTTGTTTTTGGTCAGAAAACAAATATTTTATTTATTCCTGTGGATGATCTAAAACCAATGATTGGTGCATATGGTGATACAATTATAAAAACTCCAAATATTGATCGATTAGCAAGTTCAGGAACAGTATTTTTAAACACCTCATGTCAACAAGCCATTTGTGGCCCCTCTAGAGCTAGTCTTTTAACAGGAATGTACCCTGATTATACTCAAATTTGGGATCTTAGAACAAAAATGAGGGATAAAAATCCTGATATTCTGACCATACCTCAACATTTCAAAAATAACGGTTATATCACTGTTGGAATTGGAAAAACATTTGATAATAGATGTGTTGATAATGGAGTGGATTTGGATAAACCCTCATGGTCAATTCCATATTTGAGAGTAAATTCTAAACGATATGCAAATCCTGAAGTTAATGCAGCTTGGCAAAAAGCCGAACAACTTGTTGAGGGAAGGAAGTTTGAAGTTAACTATATGCGTGCTAAGGCGATATCTGACTTAGGTGGTCCAATGTGCAGGCCTTCCACAGAGTCATTGAACGTTCCTGATGAAACTTATGCAGATGGGGCAAATGCAAGAAAGGCCTTGAAAGTTTTAGAGCAGCTTGCAAAATCAGATAAACCATTCTTTTTTTCTGTTGGTTTCTCTAAGCCACATTTACCTTTTATTGCTCCAAAAAAATATTGGGATTTGTATGATAGAGATAAAATATCAATTTCTGAATTTCAAAAAAGAGCTGAAAATAGTCCTGATATCGCTTACAAGGGATACAATTTAGGCGAAATAAGTTCTTACAGCGATATTCCTGATCAAGGGCCTCTAACATTTCAAAAACAAAAAGAATTAATACATGGTTACATGGCCTCTACAAGTTATGTTGACGCTCAAATAGGATTAATTTTGGATAAATTGGAGACTTTAGGGCTACGAAACAAAACAGTAATTGTTCTTTGGGGTGATCATGGATTTCATTTAGGTGACCACGGACTTTGGACCAAACATACCAATTTTGAACAAGCTGTAAGGTCTCCTTTGATAATATCAGCTCCAAAAGGTTATGAGGCTAATAAAAACAATGCACCAAGCGAATTTGTAGATATTTTCCCAACATTATGTGAGCTGTCAAATATTGAAACACCCGCGCATTTGCCTGGAAAAAGTTTGGTCCCAATAATGAAAAAAAATACTAATTTTTTGCGCTATGCTGCTCTTTCACAGTATCCTAGAGGCAATAGTCGCATGGGGTACACTCTTCGGAGCGAAAAATTCCGGTATGTAAAATGGATGCGAATGGATTATAAATCTGGGGAAAGAACAGGAACAGTTATAGCTACTGAACTCTATGATTACGATAATGATCCTATGGAAACACTAAATCTTAGCAATAGTCCAAGATATAAATTGATTGTAGAATCATTTGAAAATGAATTTAAAAATCGTAATGTCGCGCAAGTAAAATATTGATTTATTAATGAAAAGATTAATCTATTTTTTTATTGTTTTTGCTGTTTTTTTTCAAATTCTGTCATGTGAAAGTTCAGATAGAAAATTTGACTTACCAAATATAATCATCGTTATGACTGATGATCAGGGTTATGGCGATTTGGGAATTAATGGAAACAAAATAATTAAAACTCCTAACATTGATGATTTTTCTTCAAGATCAGTAAATTTTTCAAACTATCATGTAGGAACTACATGCTCACCAACTCGCGCAGGCTTGATGACAGCGAGGAATTGTTTGCGAAATGGTGTGTGGCACACTAATGCGGGATGTTCCTTGTTAAATCAAGAAGAGGAAACAATTGCTGATGTTTTTTCAAACGCAGGATATAACACAGGAATGTTTGGTAAATGGCATCTTGGAGATAATTTTGCATTTCTCCCAGAACAACGGGGCTTTAATGAAACTTTTTATCACAAAGGCGGGGGAGTAGGTCAAACTCCAGATTTTTGGGGTAATGATTATTTGGATGATACATATTTTAAAAATGGTATGATTGAAAAAACTAAGGGATATTGTACAGATGTGTTTTTTGACAAGGCTATTAGTTTTATAAAGAAATCAAAAGATAAGCCCTTTTTGTGTTATTTAAGTTTAAATGCTCCTCACAGTCCATTTAATGTTCCCGAGAAATACTATAATATTTACAAGGATAATCCAAATTTGTTACAGTCACAAAAAAGATTTTATGGGATGATTACAAATATTGATGATAATTTTGGTAGGTTAATTAAATCTTTAGATGATTTGAATTTAAGTGATAACACTATTTTGATATTTACTACTGATAATGGTACTTCTAATGGATATAAATTCAATAAAAATAAAAATAGATGGTTCGGTTTCAACGCAGGTATGAGAGGCACTAAAACTAGTGAATATGATGGTGGACACAGGGTTCCATTTATTATGAATTGGAAAAAAGGCGGTTTTGATAGAATGACTGAATTTAATGGTTTATCTAGTCATGTTGATATATTACCAACTTTAGCAGCGTTTTCTAGAATTGAATATAAACCTAAGAAAATAATTGATGGAATTGATCTTTCAACGTATATACACAAGAATAAAAAACCTGATCGCATTTTGGTGACTGATACTCAAAGAAACCAATGGCCTGAAAAATGGAAAAAAACCTGTGTTATGTTCGATAATTGGCGTTTAATTAATGGCAATGAATTATATAATATTAATGATGATCAGGGGCAAGAAATTAATTTGTATAAAGAAAATCCTCTAATTGTCAAAAAGCTAAATGATTATTATAATGATTGGTGGTCAGACGTGTCAAAAGAATTTAATTATACCTATATTGACATAGAACCAAATCATATAAATACACTAACGTCCCATGATATTCATGTAAATTCTATTACTGCGTGGCATCAAAGAGATGTTCGAAAAGGAGTTGCTTATGAAATTGGACCCTTTAGTTTAAATTTTAAAGAATCTGGTGTTTATGAGTTTAGTCTGCGTAGATGGCCAAAAGAAGCCAATTTAAAACTTGCAGGAACTATTAATGATAATTATCCTTCAACTAAGTATTGGGATGAAAAGGTGATAGGGAAGTCGATGGAATTTTCATCAGCTTTTTTGAAAATTGATGATGAATATTACACAAAAGATGTTGATAATCTGAACAAAAATGTAAAATTTAAAATAAATGTTGGTGAAGGAGAAAAAACAATAGAATCAGGTTTTGTTTTAAAAAATGGAGAAGTCACTACTTCTTTCTACACTTACATAAAAAAAATAAATCCTTAATTTAATCAAATGGAAAAATTCTTAATCAAACCAATATTAGTATTTCAATTGTCATTAGTTTGTACTTTTATATCTTGCTCATCGCAAGATGTTAGCCAAACCGTAGATATTATAACTCCGAACTTAGATTTAGAAGATCAAAGTTTTTATTTAGATCAACTAATTGATGGCAATAATGTTTCTCGTGAGGTTATTCTAGAGGTTCCAGATAATATTGATCTGACAAAGAACTATCCAATTGTTTTTGCTTTTCATGGCAGAACTGTTTTAAATGATACATGGATTAATAAATTAAACCATCTGACTTCGATTGGAGAATTTGTTGGTGTTTATCCTCAGGGTCACGAAAAAATGTGGAATTCAGGTGGTAATGAAAATACAACTGCCGACGATATTGCATTTGTAGATTCTATAATGTTAGCTTTGCAAGAATATAAAAATCTAGATTTTGATAGAGTTTACGCCATTGGTACATCTAACGGTTCCAGTATGACTAATAAATTAGTAATTGAAACATCACATTTCAATGCTGTATCCACAATCGTTTCACAATTAACTGAAATAAATTTACCCAATTCGCAGACAAATCCAACATCTGTTTTTCAGGTTAATGGAGCTGCTGACTCAACAGTTCCTATAAATGGAGGACCTCGACTTGGCTATATTTTTTTAGATGCTCTAGAAAGTGCACAATATTGGGCTTCATCATTTGAATGTGATAATTATCAATTGCAAAATATTGGTAATGACAGACTGTATGTCTTTTCTAACTGTGTTGATGGTAAGGAAATACGTTATCTTCGTATCGAAAATGGTGAACACAATTTGCATTGGGGAAATCCAGAATTATTCACACAGATATGGAATTTTTTGAAGCTTTACTGATTTATCAATTTATTTTTTTATGATCTTAAAAGTTTTTCTTTGAATTCTATTTACAAGTGTTATGTGATAAATACCTCGCTCAAGTTCACTTAAATCTATTTTTTGCTCTGGTTTTAAATCTAAAGTCATTAATTTTTGTCCTAATGAATTATATATTTGAGCTTTATTGAAAATTAAATTTGAAGATATATTTATTGTGGAACCAAACGGGTTTGGTGATATTTTGATATTAGCAATGTTGGTTTCGCTTGAGGAAAGTGTTGTTTCAATTGAAAAGTTATATTGACTGTTAATTTCACTAGCTATGCTTTCAAATACAAGAAAATAGTCTCCGTTTTCGAGATAAATTTGAGTGCTGTTTTCAGTTAAACTTTCCGTTGAATTATAAATTAAATTATTATTGTTTGAATCAAAAATATTCCATTCGATTAAATTCTCAGATAAGTTCTCAACGTTTATATCAAAATAATTGTTTTCGTCAATGCTGAATTTAAAATAATCTATATCGTTTATTAAATCGTTTTGAGATTGTTGGTTGATAAATCCAATATATGCTTTATTAAGTTCAATAGTATAGCTCAATTCTTGGAAATTTGGTTCATCAAGTGCTGATAAATTTGTTGAATATTGGCTGGTTAAATCTATGTGGCTTGCAGATATGTTGTAGATGTTTTGTTGAAAATTACTATTTAAATCAATAAAGTTAAATATATTTTGACTACTGTTTGTTACTATTCCATCTGATCCTATTCCGAAAAAATCACCTATAATACATGAATATTCGAGGTCTATAGGATTATATTTTTCATTGAGTCCAATAATTTGCTCATTTATAATTCCATTACAATTAACATCTACATTATAAAACGGATAAAAGATACTGTCAAAAAGCACTGCAGAATCTTCGATTCCTCCCTCTAGATAAACACCTTGATCACCGCTCCAGAAATAAGAGGATCTCAAATCTCTTATACCATCTGAAGATTCATCAATTCCAGCCAAAAGACTCAAAGCACTTCCAGAGGCATTACTACCGCCATGTGGAGTTCCAGTTGTAACAAGCTTGGCTATATGGTGTGCACCGTCAAGTTGCCAAATATCATTATTTTGGAGGTACTCTCTCGAAGCAAGACCTCCCATACTGTGTCCAAATAAAATAACTTTCGATTTTCCTGTTGTCATTAAAACAACTTCAATTGCATCGGATAGAGCAATTCCTTGTTTTTTTATGGCTGCTTGATTGCTCAAATTATTATTTGAACTAGTAATTGGTGGGGAGATTGATCCATCTATTCCGACATCAAAATTTACATAAAAATAATCGCCATTAGGCAATATGTTATATTCAAACCTTGCAATATCAGCACCTTCATCAGGGTAGAAATTTCCGTTTGCGGTAGTCAAATCGCCATCAAAGTCTAAACAATAGTCTAATCTTCCACCGAAGACTAAATTATATTCGCTATCCAACCAATCAGTAGTATTATTCCATGTTGAGTGGCTAGAGCTTAAACCGTGTATGAATATTATTGGATAAGGCAACTGATTCGTTACACTATTATTTACAAGCCTAAAATTACTTTTTGGCTTTTTTAGTTTTTTCCTAGTGCCAGTGGAATCTTTAGCTGAAAAATTTATGAAATTAATATTTCTTTTTTTTGATATATTAGTTAGTTCTTCATTTAAAAATTGTGCATTTCCTTTTGAGTAAGAAAATATAACAGAGAAAAAAACTAAAAATAAGTTTTTCATTTCATGTAATATTAATTTTTATCGTTAATTGAGTAATTGATCATTAAATTGTTTAATCTATTATTTTATTTGTTCAAGTAACACATTAGCTGCTTTTTTCAATTGATCATCTTGCTGTTTTGCTTCCCAACCTGGTTTATTTTCAACCAAGAAATCAGGGACTGCTGGAGCATCATTTTCCATATTCAGGCCAGATTTTTTTACATACCAAGCACGAAAAGGCATTCTTACGTATCCTCTGGATAGACTGTATCCTCCAGTAGAGATTACTGCTCCAAAAGTAGGCTGTCCAACTAATTTACCTATTTCTAAATTTTTATAAGCATGTGAGAATATTTCTGCATTAGAGTAGCTGTTTTCGTTACATAGTGCCACAGATGGTTTTATATTTACCGATAAAATAGCACGCTCATTGAAAGGGTAATTTAGCTTGAAATTTTTATTTTCTTTCTGTAAATTGTTGGTAGCTCCTCTTGGTATTGTGTAAGCATGTTGGTCTACATTCAGTACAGCCATCAAGCGATCAGTTGTCCACCCTCCACCATTATATCTCACATCAATTACTATTCCTTTTTTACCATATCCACTAGCTTTCAATTCACGTTCAAAGCTTTCAAAACTTGGTGCATTCATTCCTCTTATGTGTATATAACCAAGTTCTCCCTTTGAATATTCTTCAACTAGTCTGCGTCTAGATTCTACCCATGCTTCGTATTGTAAGGTTTTTAATGAACCAGAAGTTCTAACAATAACATCATTTCCATCACTCTTGGTTAACAATACTTCTTCGCCCTTAGTATTTTTTAGTAAACTGTAAAAATTAGTGCTTTTGCTTATCGGTTTTTCATTAATTGCTATTATAATATCACCAACTTTTAAATTTACTTTTGATTTATTCGCAGCGGAATTTTTAAGTACATATTCAACAATAACACCTTTTTCAATATTTTTTACCTCTAATCCCAATAGGCCAATATTGTCATTATTTGTACGTTCTGAAGTTCCTGCTCTGTATCCCATATGACTGGCATTTAATTGCCCCAATAATAAATTATAAACAAAGCTATAGTCCTGTTCTGTAGTTGCTTTTAAAACTAGCGGTTTGTATTTTTCAATCAAAGATTTCCAATTGTAGCCATGGAAATTAGGATCATAGAATCCCATTGTAAGAACTCTTGTACCTTCTTCGAAAATTTGTTGATTCAGGGTACCAAAATCTTCTATATATTTTGCTGTGTGAGGCAGAGAAGTAATTTTATCCCCATCAGAGTCCAGTTTTTTTAATTTGCCTGCTGAAATAAAATAAAATTTATCATCAATTTCTGTAACTCTTTCCACTTTTGAACTTCCTTTTATAACTTCAGGGTCAGTACCGTCTAATTTAACTTTGAAAAAACTTCTTTCATTTGATGAGGGGTCTGTTGCTGAATAATACACATATTTACTATCAGTACTAAAAATTCCTCCATATTCGTCATCTGGTAACCTAGTAATTCTATCAAGTCTATCAAAAATTCTTTCCTCATCTATAGAAACTTTTACCTCCTTCTTTTTCTTTTCTTTTGCTACTTCATTTTCCACATAATAATCTCCATTTTCTCTATCCATTTTTGATCTTTCCCAGTCCTCTTTTTTTAACCAAACCATCCATACATCATAATCTATTCCACCTCTGTTACCACTCCTATTAGATGCAAACGCTAATTTTTTACCATCTGGGCTCCATACAGGCATTATATCACTTCTAGGATGCATTGAAATATTAAACTTGTCATTAGGATTATTAACGGATTGTATAAAAATTTCACTATCAAAGTTTAAGTCTTCTTGAGAGTAGGCAATATACCTGCTGTCTGGGCTCCAGCTGAGATCTTTTGCTTCTGCCCAACTTGAAGAGTATACTTTATTATTGAATATACCTCCGTCTTTAACATCAGCTAATATCAGCTTGCCTGTACCTAATCTGTAAGCTATTTTTTTATGATTTGGAGATACTACAATATCATAAACATCCTCTTTACTATTGGTAAGTTTCTTTATTGAAATCTTTAGGCTTCTGTCTAATCCCACCAGGGTGTCTTTAGAACTAACTCTGTATATTTCGTTATGTCCATCTCGATCTGATATAAATAGTAGTTCTTTATCGCTTATCCATTGAGGGTTTCTATCCCTGTAACTGTGCTTACTAACATTATTAGTGTTTTTTCTATTCTTGTTGTTTTGCTTAACAAAAACCTCACCATTAATTTCAAGTGCAATAAATTTACCGTTGGGTGATGCGTCAAAATTCGAAATATCAGAGCTTGTAGAAACTTCTTTTTCAGTTTCAAATTTGTTATCTGACTCAATTTTTAAGTTGATCTTATTAAATCGCCCATTATTTATTTGATATAAATTAAAAAGAGTTGAATAAACTATAATTCCCTTATCGCTTACCGAAAACGAAACAACACCGTTTTTATTTTGGTTTGTAATTTTTATGGAATTACCTTTTAGAGAGCCATCAGAACTTACAGACTGTTTGTAAATGTTGTATCTACCACTTTTAGCTCCAATATAATATAAATTACCCGCTGCATCCCATCGAGGTGAATGATCATTTTTTTCAGAAAAAGTTGCTTGAAAATAACTATCAGTTTTTCTGTTATAAATCCATACATCCCTTTGAGCTGAACCTGAATAATCTTCCCTTGAAATTCTACAAGCCCCTTTCACATAAGCTACTAAATTTCCATCTGGTGAAACAGTTGCCATACTACCCAAAGCTGTTATAAATCTTTGTGGAGTACCACCTTCAGCATTGATTTGATAAACTTGCTCATCCCATTCAGGCCCTTTCAACACTCTGGATGTTGCAAATACAATATTATTTGAAGATGTCCAATCATAAGGTGTGTCTCCAGTCGGGTAATATGTTAATTGTTTGGTAATGCCCCCATTTTTTTTAATTGTAAAAATATTATTATAACCTTTCCTGTTTGAAGAAAAGGCAAGCTTATCACCTTCATTATTCCAAACTGGGTTGCTCTCATACGCCTCATGAATGGTTAGTCGTTTTGTTTGTTGATTATCCAGATTGTAAGTCCAGATATCTCCTTGATAAGAAAAGGCTAATTCTTGACCATTTGGACTAATTCTTGGCATACGAATTAGGGAATTTTGCGACGATAGTAATGCATTAATTAATATAAAAAAAACGATGGAAGATCTATTAATCATAAGTTTTAGGTTTTATATTTCAATTTGTATGTTTAAATTTAATAAAAAAACCCCAAAAAAAGTATTGGGGTAAATTTTTGTGGAGGTAAGAGGTATAAAATCGAACTATTTTGTGTAGGATTAGATTAGAGTTTAAATTCCTGCTAATAAATTCCCTAGGCCGTCTTTAAATTGAAAGCCTTCCATGGTTCTGTATTTGTTCAGTTTTTTGTTTGCCTCTAGACCCCATAATAAAAATTCCATCATAAACAATAAGTCTCCATCGGGACAATTTACATGATAAGCTGTTGTTAGTTTTTTTAAGTAAGGAACATTGATTAAGGTATCGTGGTATACATTATCACTTAGGTTGTCTTCCAAAAACAATTCATTATCGCCGTTAAACCATTCTAACAGCTGGTCATAAGGACCTTCTTCCTCTTGTTTTTTAAGTTTTTTTATTTCTGGAAAATAAGTTGGAAACAAGGTTTTTATAGCCTGACTAATTAAGTGAAAAGAAACCTGTTCTGCCCCTTCTTGTTCGCCTTCATA
>CEVS01198535.1_pt1 | contig 183134 bp, 173 predicted proteins | sample 361571 | NCBI WGS metagenome assembly CEVS01 (sample SAMEA2623850, study PRJEB7988) | marine metagenome | isolation source: saline water (ENVO:00002010), including | reverse complement strand
ACTGAACTATTTCCTAGTTTATTTATTGTCATTGGCATTATCCCATTGGTTACTGGCACTTTGTATAGCCTGTAAAGACGTTTTATTATTGCTTCATCCATTTTTTCATTTGCCTGGTGAATTAATATTTTCTTTACATCTGAAATATGATAACCACTTTTATCTAAACATTTTTTTATTGCCAGCGGGACATTATTTAATGCAAATTCATAAATTTTTCTTCCGTGCATTTTTATAAAGCGAGTATCTTTATCTTTTAATTGATTATTTGATCTTCCAAAAAATAGGTGATAAACTTCGTCGTATGTATGAGATGATGTTTCATGTGCAATTATCCCATTAGATTGTTTTGAGAGCTCGATTACGCATGCTCCTGCACCATCAGCATAAATCATTGAATCCCTATCAAAGTTATCTACAACTCTGGATAATGTCTCCGCCCCAATTACTAAGCATTTTTTTGCCAAACCTGCTTTTATAAATCCATTGGCCTGAATTATTCCTTCAATCCAACCTGGACAGCCAAAAAGAATATCATATGCTACACAACCAGGGTTTTTAATCTTCAAAAGATGCTTTACTCTAGCAGCTAAACATGGTAAAATATCACTTTGAATCGCTTTGTGTTTTACATCACCAAAGTTATGGGCACAAATGATATAATCAATTGTTTCTGGATCAATTTTTGCATCAGTTATGGCTTTTCGTGAGGCCAGAAAACCTAAATCTGATGTTGATAATTCTTCCTTTGCATAACGTCTTTCGGAGATGCCGGTAATTGCTTTAAATTTATCAATAATTGTTTTGATTGGAGTTTCTATTTGCACACCTTGCATTGTAAAAAACTTATTTTTATCAAATCCGTTATTCTTTTTTACAATTTTTGGAATGTAGCTCCCTGTCCCGGAAATGTGAATATTCATGAATTTCTTTTAAACTTCGATATACTGTTCTATAGGTTCGCAAGTACAAACTAGATTCCTGTCTCCGTAGGCATCATCAACCCTTCGCACCGATGGCCAAAATTTATCTTCTCTTATATATTCAAGAGGAAAAGCGGCAGTGATTTTGCTGTAAGGATATGGCCAGTTGTCGTTTATAAACATCTCTAATGTGTGTGGGGCATTTTTTAAAGGATTGTTGGGGTTCGATTTATGGGAGTCATCAATTTCCTCTCTAATTGATATTAATGCATCACAGAATCTATCAATTTCTTTTTTGCTTTCGCTTTCGGTTGGCTCTATCATCATTGTTCCAGCAACTGGGAAGGAAACCGTAGGAGCGTGAAAGCCATAGTCCATCAAACGTTTTGCGATATCAACAACTTCAATACCGTTTGCTTTAAACTCCCGGCAGTCAATAATCATTTCGTGTGCAGCTCGACCATTTTCTCCGGAATATAAAGTTTTGTAATGTCCTTTAAGCCTTTCCTTAATGTAGTTGGCATTCAAAATTGCAACTTTTGTTGAATTTGTTAAACCTTCAGCTCCAAGCATTTTAATATAACCATATGAAATTAAACAGGCCAATGCAGATCCAAATGGAGCTCCAGAAATAGAGCTAATTGAGTGCTTACCCCCTGTCTTTACGATTGGGTTTCCAGGTAAAAATGGAACTAATTGTTTGGCTACGCATATTGGACCAACTCCTGGGCCACCTCCACCGTGTGGTATTGCAAATGTCTTGTGTAAATTTAAATGACATACATCTGCACCAATTTGGCCAGGACTAGTTAGTCCAACCTGGGCGTTCATGTTGGCACCATCCATATAAACTTGCCCTCCGTAATCATGAATAATTTGAGTAATTTCTTTTATTTCTGATTCATAAACTCCATGTGTAGACGGATAAGTAACCATTAATGCAGCTAGTTGATCTTTGTAAAATATCGCTTTTTCTCGAACATCATCTAAATCAATATTTCCATTATCAGATGATTTAGTTACTACTACTTTCATACCAGCCATAACTGCGCTTGCAGGGTTGGTGCCGTGAGCTGATGATGGAATAATACATATATTCCTGTGGTGATCTCCTCTAGATTCGTGATATGCTTTAATCACCATTAATCCAGCAAATTCTCCTTGAGCACCAGAATTTGGCTGTAATGAGGTTCCCGCAAATCCTGTAATTTCATTTAGTTGTTCCTCTAAACGCTTAAGCATTTTAGAATAACCCTGAACTTGATCGTTCGGAGCAAAAGGATGAATATTGTTCCAATTTGACCAACTCAAAGGAAGCATTTCAACAGCTGCATTTAGCTTCATTGTGCATGAGCCTAAAGATATCATTGAATAATTTAGAGCTAGGTCTTTTCTTTCTAATTTTTTTATGTAACGCATCAATTCAGTTTCTGAGTGGTGAGAATTAAAAACTAATGAGGTCATAAAATTTGATACTCTTTTTTGTGACTTTGGAATAGACTGAGTGTCAGATTTATCTAAGACAAATGGGGTTTCAAGTGATTCCGAAAAGACATCTAGTATTTGTTTAATATCTTTTAGACTAGTAGTCTCGTTTATAGAAATTGATATTGTTTTTTGATCAGGATAATAAAAATTTATTCCTTTTCTTATTGCATTTTTTTTAATTTTATTAAGTATGTTAGTTTCAATTTGAATTGTATCAAAAAACTCCAAATATTTTACATTTACGTTCATAGCATATAGCGATTTGGCAAGGATGTTGGTGAGTTTATTAATTTTTTTTGCAATATATTTTAATCCTTTAGGGCCATGATAAACAGAATACATTCCGGCCATTACCGCAAGGAGCACTTGGGCAGTGCAAATATTGGAAGTAGCGCGATCTCTTTTGATATGTTGTTCTCTGGTTTGTAGAGCCATTCTTAAGGCGGGATTACCATTCATATCTTTAGAAACTCCAATAATTCTTCCAGGAATATTTCTTTTATAGCTTTCTTTAGTAGCAAAGTATGCAGCATGTGGTCCACCAAATCCCATGGGAATACCGAATCTCTGGGTTGTACCCACAACAACATCAGCACCATACTTACCAGGTGATTCAAGTAGAACTAAGCCCAATATATCAGCGGATACAACGACTTTAATATTGTTGTTATCAGAATTTTTTATAAATGATTTTAAGTCAATGATTTTTCCAGAGGCTCCAGGATATTGCACCATAGCACCAAAGTATTCACTAGAAAAACTAAATTCTTCTGTTTTCCCAACAACAAGATTTATTCCAATAGGAATAGCTCGTGTTTTTAATACTGATAGGGTTTGTGGCAAGATATCATCAGAAACAAAAAATTTAACAATATTTTCTTTTACCGAGTCACGACTTCTTACAGCATAGAGAAGAGCCATTGCCTCTGCAGCTGCTGTACTTTCGTCTAGCAATGATGCATTAGCAATTTCCATACCAGTCAGTTCAGTTATCATAGTTTGAAAATTTATTAAAGCTTCAAGTCTACCTTGAGCAATCTCAGCTTGATAGGGAGTGTAAGCTGTATACCAACCTGGATTCTCTAAAATATTTCTTTGTATGACAGCTGGTAAGTTAGACGGGTGGTATCCCATCCCGATATAGGATTTATAAACTTTATTTTCCTGCCCAAGATCACGAATGTGTTCAATGTAATCTTGTTCGCTCATTGGAGAACTTAGTGACATTGATTTGAAAAGTTTAATATTATTAGGGACTGTTTGATTAATTAGTTCATCTAAGCTGGATACTCCAACAACATTTAACATCTCCTTTATTTGAGATTCACTTGGACCAATGTGTCTTTGAGAAAAATTTTCTGGATTCATTTTGGGTTTTATATAAACACAAAATTAAGGATTTATTTAGCCTAAATTTTACATTAAAATTAAAGTTTTTAACGGATTTTTTAGCTTATTAACAGTTTGTTCTATTTTTATACTGTGAATAAATTAAAGCAATTTTTAAATTTTTATATACAAAGTAGTTTACATGTAGCTATTTCAGTAATATCTTTTTCATTTTTAAGCGGTTATCGGGCTAATTTTAATATTTCTACAACTTTACTCCTTTTCATTTTCTCATCAACAGTCTTGGGATATAATTTTATTAAATTCTTTGGACATTCAAAACTAAAATCCAATTACGGGGCTGAAATGATTTTAAAAATCAAAATATTATCTATTTTATCTTTTTTTGTAGTATTAACCACAATTTATAAACTTTCTATTGAACTGATAATAATTGTTTTCTTATTATCATTTGTAATTCTTTTTTATGATTTACCATTTTATAAATTCACTGGTTTAAGAGCGATAAAAGGCTTTAAAATTTATATTATTTCTTTTGTATGGTCTGTAACTACAGTAACTCTCCCAATTTTAGAAGCTAACTTACAATTTGAGTCGAGCCAAGTAAAATTATTTATCGAGCGTTTTATTTTTGTTTTTATTTTAATGCTTCCATTTGAAATTAGAGATATGTCGAAAGATGACAACAAACTTTCTACAATTCCACAAAAAATAGGGATTAGAAATACCAAATTTGTTGGATACTTTGGCTTATTAGTTGTATTTATTTTTAATCTATTATTTCTGACTTACTCTCCAGCTGATCTGATCGCATTAATATTAACAATACTGTTAACTACAATTGCTTTATTTAAAAGCGATACCAATAATTCAATCTATTTTACTTCTCTATGGGTTGAAGCTATTCCAATATTTTGGTTATTTATAATAATAATATTGAACAGTTTACCTCACAGCATAAACACTCTATTAGGTAAAATTATTTAGATTTTAGATTTTTAGATGCTTTATGAACTTTGGTTTCTAATTCTTTTTTATAGAGCTTAATTTTGTCAAGAACTGATTCATCATTTGATCCAATTATTTGTGCTGCTAAAATCCCAGCATTTTTTCCTCCATTGAGAGCTACAGTAGCAACAGGAACTCCTCCTGGCATTTGTAATATTGAGAGTACTGAATCCCAACCGTCAATAGAATTTGTTGATTTTACCGGAACACCAATTACAGGAAGAGGACAGACCGCTGCTATCATGCCTGGTAAATGAGCTGCACCTCCAGCTCCAGCAATAATTACTTTTAAACCCTTTTCATGTGCGGTGCTTGCGTACTCAAAGAGTTTTTCAGGAGTTCGGTGAGCAGATACTATATCGACTTCAATTTCTATATTAAAATCATTTAATATTTCAATTGCCTCTTTCATGACAGGCATATCGCTGTCACTTCCCATAACTATTCCAACTTTTGCCATATTACTTACTTATTATTTTGACTGATTCTTTAATTTTTTTTGCGATTTTTTTTGCCTTTTCAATACTAGAGTTAACAATGGTTACATGTCCCATTTTTCTAAAAGGGCGAGTGTTTTTTTTTCCATAAATATGGGGAGTCACACCGTCAAAGCTCAAGATTTTTTCAATATTTTCGTAAACAACCGGGCCGTTATGACCTTCACTACCTACCAAGTTAACCATTACTGAACACAACTTATTTTCTGTTGAACCCAACGGTAAATTTAAAATAGCTCTTAGATGCTGTTCAAATTGTGAGGTATAGTTTGCTTCAATTGTTTGGTGGCCAGAGTTGTGTGGTCGTGGCGCTACCTCGTTGATTAAGATATCGTTATCATTGGTAACAAACATTTCAACCGCGAGCAGGCCAATATGATTAAATTTTTGTGAAACATTGACAGCTAATGATGTTGCTTTTTCTGCAATTGATTTTGAAATTCTTGCAGGGCAAATTACATATTCAACTTGATTGGCTTCAGAGTGAAATTCCATTTCAACAACAGGGTATGTACTAGTTTCACCTTTTAAATTTCGAGCCACAATTACCGAAATTTCTTTGTTGAAGGGAATATATTCCTCAGCGATACATTCAACATTTGGTAATTCTCTTGTATCTGATTTGGAACGAATAATTTTTACCCCGTTTCCGTCATATCCAAATTTTGCGCTCTTCCAAACGAATGGAACTTTTTCTACACCCATCAAAACAGCATTTTCAAGTTCAATTTTATCTAAATATTTTTTAAAGGGTGCTGTTGGTAAATTATTTTTTTTATAAAATGATTTTTGTTTTGCTTTATTTTGGATTATTTCTAGAGTTTCGGAACTTGGGTATACTTTGATTCCTTCCTCTTCAAGGTTTTTTAAAGCTTTCGTATTAACATTCTCAATTTCAATAGTTAAAATGTTTACTTTTTTTCCAAAATTATAAACAGTTTCAAAATCCATTAAGTCTCCTTTGTAAAATTCATTACAAGCTAATTTACTTGGGGCATCATCACTTGGATCTAAAACACATGTATATACGTCAAATTTTCTGGTATTATAAAGCAGCATTTTTCCTAATTGACCACCACCTAAAATTCCAAGTTTATTTATAGAAGTAAAAAATTGCAAATCAATTTGTATTGAGTTATGTTAGCAAAAATACATTTAAAATTGAAATTTGACATTAAAATCTATCTTCAAAATGTTATCTCCACTTTGTATTTGATTATCTTTGAAATTAATTAAGCTTTGGAAGCAATGTTCAGTTCAAATTCAAACAAAATGTTAAATATAGTTCTATTTGGACCTCCTGGTGCGGGGAAAGGAACACAAGCTAATTTTTTGAAACAAAAATATGATCTAGTACATATCTCTACTGGAGATGTTTTTAGAAATAATATAAAAAATCAAACCCCATTAGGCAAATTAGCCAAATCACATATGGACAAAGGATCTTTAGTTCCTGACCAATTAACTGTTGATATGTTAGCCAGCGAAGTATTAAACAATTCAAATTCAAAAGGATTTATTTTTGATGGCTTTCCAAGAAATATATATCAGGCCAATGCATTACAAAAATTATTATTAAAGTTGAGTGCGGAGGTTAATGCTATGATTGCCTTGGAGGTTCCAGATAATATTCTTATTGAGCGGCTATTAAACCGCGGAAAAACGAGTGGTCGAACTGATGACTCAAACGAATCAATAATTCGAAATAGAATAGGAGTTTACTATAAAGAAACAGCTGTTCTAAAATCTTTTTACTTAAATAAAGGAAGGTATTATGGAGTTAGTGGGGTAGGTGAAATCGACGAAATTAAAGATCGCTTGATCGACATTATTGATTCAATGTAAATTATAAAAAAGTGACTGAAGGTAATTTTGTTGATTATATCAAGATCCACGCTTACTCAGGTGATGGAGGTCAAGGTTCAAAGCATTTTCGAAGAGAAAAGTTTGTGGCGAAAGGTGGGCCTGATGGTGGAGATGGAGGTCGTGGAGGTCATGTTATAATTCGCGGCAATAAAAATTTATGGACATTACATCATTTTAAGTTTCAAAAGCATTTTAAAGCCGGACATGGAGAACACGGCAGCAAAAGTAGAAGTAGTGGAGCAAATGGTGTTGATATTTTTTTAGAAGTGCCTTTGGGAACAATTATTAAAGATAACAGTTCGGATAAAATTTTATTTGAAATAGTGGACCATAATCAAGAAGTTATTTTGTGCGAGGGGGGTAAGGGAGGCTTGGGAAACTGGCATTTTAAATCTTCCACTAACCAAACTCCTCGCTATTCTCAACCTGGTATTCTAGGTGAAGAAAAAAATGTCACATTAGAGCTGAAAATTCTTGCAGATGTTGGATTAGTTGGTTTTCCTAATGCCGGGAAGTCAACACTTCTTTCTGTAGTAACTGCAGCAAAACCCAAAATTGCTAATTACGAATTTACCACCTTGAAACCAAATTTGGGTATAGTCAGTCATAGAGATTTCCAATCTTTTGTAATGGCAGATATTCCTGGAATTATTGAAGGTGCATCGGAGGGTAGAGGTCTTGGGCACTATTTTTTGAGGCATATTGAGAGAAATTCAATTTTATTATTTTTAATACCCGCAGATACTAGAGATATAAAAAAAGATTATGAGACATTATTGACTGAGCTAAGGCAATATAATCCTGAGATTTTAGACAAAGAGCGCATCATAGCCATCTCAAAGAGTGACCTATTAGATGATGAATTAAAAAACGAACTTAAATTGGAACTAGACAAAGAACTTTCAATTGATTATGTTTTTATATCGTCACTGACACAAAAAGGTATTATTGATTTAAAAGACCTACTTTGGCAAAAATTAAATTCATAATAAATTTAAAATTTTATGCGAACAAAAATATTTATTCTTTTTTTATTATTTAATATCACATTTTTGTTTGCTCAACCAAATCAAATAATTTCATTTTCTGAGAGTGAAAAATCATTGTTAGGCCAATTAAAAAAAAACCCTAATAACCTTATTGCTTTAGAAGAGTTAGGTGATTTATATGTTTCTGTTGGAAATTGGAGTAAGGCTGCTGAATTTTATTATAAAGCAAAAAATGAAAAGCCTAAAGTAGCTAATTACCATTTCAAATATGGTGGAGCAGTTGGAATGTTGGCAAAAGAGGGCCCTAAACACAAGGCTTTAAAGTATATAAATTTGGCTAAAGCGTCATTAAAAAAAGCTGAAATGCTAGATCCATCAAGTTGGGAAATTCAATGGGTGCTTGTTGAATTTTACACCCAGTTACCTTATCTCCTTGGTGGCAGTGAAGAGCTTGCTTGGTTGCATGCCAAAAAATTACAAAGACTTTCAGCAATAAATGGCCATTTTGCAAAGGCTTATCTTTATAAAGCTGATAATAATTTTGAAAACGCAAAAAAAAGTTCAATTAATGGGTTAAATCTAATTAGTAATTTAAATTGTGTCAAAAACAGTTTAAGAAAAAATTTATCTTGTATACCACATAATAATAATCTCAATTATTTTGTTGGAATTGCATACAATTCATACGCAGATCAACCTGAATTAGCTATAAATTTTTTAAACAATTACATAGAGAATTATAGCTTGAAAGACAGTTTCTCACTTGATAAAGTTTATTATGATCTTTCACAAATCTATGAGAAAAACAAAAACATAAATATGGCTATTATCTGCCTTGATAAAGCTGTAAAAATAAACCCAAAATTCAAAATAGCAATATCAAAGAAAGAACAAATTTTGGAGAGAAATGAGAGATAGGTTAAATATCATGATGTATATTTACCTCAAAGAATAATTTTCATGAAAGTTCATTTCATTGCCATTGGAGGAGCTGCTATGCATAATATTGCTATTGCCTTACATCTCAAGGGATTTGAAGTAAGCGGGAGTGACGATAATATTTATGAACCATCCAAAAGCAGATTGAGATCTTTTGGACTTTTACCTACTAATATTGGTTGGAATTCTGACAAGATAACACCAGATATTGATGCCATTATTTTAGGCATGCATGCAAAATTAGGCAACCCTGAGTTATCAAAGGCCCAAAAGTTGGGACTAAAAATTTATTCATATCCTGAATTTATCTATGAACAGTCAAAAGATAAAACACGTGTAGTAATTTCTGGCAGTCATGGAAAAACGACTATCACTGCTATGATTTTACATGTTTTGAATTATTATGATAAAACATGTGATTTTATGTTGGGTGCTCAATTAGAAGGGTTTGATATAATGGCTCATTTAACAGATGAAAATGATTTTATTCTTTTAGAAGGAGACGAATATCTGAGCTCTGCGATTGATTTAAGTCCAAAATTTCATCATTATAAGCCAAACATAGCACTTTTAAGTGGAATAGCTTGGGATCATATTAATGTCTTCTCAACATTTGATAATTATTTGGATCAATTTTCAAAGTTTATTACTTCAATTGTTGACGGGGGTAGTATAACATTTAATGAGGAAGACAAACACGTAGCTGAGTTAGTTTCAATGAGTAATAAATCGATTCGAAGGTTTCCTTACAGTACTCCAGCGCACTTTGTTGAAAATGGCATAACATATTTAGAGACAGACGAAGGCCCTTTACCATTAGAAATTTTTGGTTCTCACAATTTAAACAACTTGTCTGGCGCAAAATGGATTTGTCAACAGATGGGGATAGATCAAAATGATTTTTTTGAAGCGATTTCTACTTTTCCAGGAGCTAGCAAGAGGTTAGAAAGAATTTTTCAATCAGAATCATTAATCGTTTTTAAAGATTTTGCTCATTCACCAAGTAAAGTTGATGCCACAACAAAAGCTGTTAAATTACAATATCCAAGTAATTCACTACTAGTTTGTTTAGAGCTCCACACTTTCAGTAGCTTGAACCTAAATTTTATAAAACAATATGAAAATTCCTTGAACAAAGCTGACACAGCTGTAGTCTTCTACTCAATTAATTCACTAGAAGCAAAGGGGATGACACCAATACCTGAAGACTTTATATTACAATCTTTTAAACACCCTAATCTAACAGTTATTACAGATCCTTTGGTTTTTCAAGGATTTTTGAAAGATCAAAACTATATAAATAAGACACTTTTATTTATGAGTTCTGGTAATTTCGCTGGATTTGATTTCAATTCAATAACAACAATAGTTAAGTAATTTTATTGTAAAAAATATTTATGTATCTATTAAAATTTAATTCCATTGGCAAACTTTAGTAAAAAAAGTGATTTATTTTTCGATTTAGATCACACTTTGTGGGACTTTGAAAAAAATTCTGATTTAACTTTCAAAAGGATATTTGGTATGTATAGAATTTCTGTCGATTTAGACTCTTTCCTATTAAAATATAAGCCGATTAATTTTAATTACTGGAAGGAATATCGAAATCAAAAGATCACAAAAGAACGCCTTAGATTTGCTCGGCTTGAGGATACCTTTAATTCATTAGGCGTAGATATGGAATCAAAAAAAATTAAGATGATTTCAGACGACTACATAAAATATTTAACAACCTTTAATCATTTGTTTGAAGGTACAACTCAAGTTTTAGATTATTTGAGCTCAAAATATAATTTACATATTATTACAAATGGATTCGAAGAGGTTCAAACATTAAAACTCGAGAGGTCAGGTATTTCTAGATATTTTCAGACAACTACAACATCCGAAATGGCTGGTGTAAAAAAGCCAAGCCCAAAAATTTTCGAGCTCGCTCTTTTAAATGCTGGTGCTCGAATAAAAAGTAGTATAATGATTGGCGATAATTTAGAAGCAGATATTTTAGGAGCAAAAAACATTGGAATGGACTCAATCATTTTTAATTATCATGATGACATTCCTGACGGAATTATATCAATTAAAAAGCTTACTGAACTTTTAGATTACTTCTAAATATAAAATATAAAATATGAAATATAGATATATATATATATTCTTGACTCTAGTCCTTTTTCAAAAATCACTTATTTGTCAAACAGATATAAACCAATACAAGTATGTTTCTGTCTCTGACCGATATGATTTTATGAAGAGTGTTGATGAACATCAGATAAGCTCTTTGGTTACCTTTCTATTAAAAAAAAATGGATTTAGTGTGGTAGAGAAAACTAAAAATTATCCAACTGATTTAGCCTTAGACCCCTGCCTACTATTGAACTTGAATATCAAAAAGTTAAAGTCTTTCTTGCAAACTAAATTAGAATTACAATTTATAAATTGCAAGGGTATTATCGTCTTTTGTTCTGATATTGGTGTTTCAAGAGAAAAAGACTTCAAAAAATCATATCACCAGGCAATTAGGTTAGCTTTCAAATCAATATCGGATTTAAATTACTATTACACACCCAAAGACACCGAAGATAATGTAGTCAATACTCAAAAATCTTATACTATATTAACACAACCAACTTCTTTTGGCTTTAATATTTTGTACAGCAATGGGATTGTTTTATTCTCACTTCACAAAACCAACTACGAAGGAGTCTATATTATCGAAGATTTGCCAGGGATTACATATAGAAACGGAAGTAAATGGATTCGTGAGTTTGTAAAGGACAACACAAAGATTGTGGAACCTTTAATTCGCTAGTATTATTTATTTCGCTGTCGCATAACTTCGCTTAAAAAAGCACCACACGCAACCGATACATTTAAAGATTCTATTTTTCCAACCATTGGAATTTTAGCTTTTTCGTCGACAAGATTAAGTATTGAAGATGAAATACCTTTTTCCTCTGATCCCATTAAAATAGCACACCCTTTGGAAAAATCGGTTTTATAAATTGTTTTATCTGTTTTTTCAGTTGCAGCTATTACTTTTATGTCAGAACCTTGAAAATAGTATATTGCATCTTTTATATGACTCACCTTACAAATAGGCAAATTGAAGATAGCCCCAGCACTTGTTTTAATCGAGTCACCGTTAACTCGAGCACTTCCTTTATTTTGAACTACTATTCCATCAACTCCACAGCACTCAGCTGTTCTGACTATAGCACCAAAATTTCTAACATCATTAATCTGATCAAGAATAAGGTAAAGGGGGTTCTTTTTTTTTATAGATAATAAGTAATCTAAATCATAAAATTTAATTGGCGCTATCTCAGCAACAGCCCCTTGATGATTTTTTGCTGTGAAACGATTCAATTTTTCAATTGGAACATAGCTATGATTTAGCTTCTTTTCTCTTATTAGACTTTCTAAACTTTTAAAAAGATTTCCACTTAATCCTTTTTGTAAAAAAACTTTATCTATCGATATTTCGGATTTAATTGCCTCAATTATCGGTCGTATTCCATAAAGTTTAGTTTCTTTTTCCATTATTTATTAACGGTCCTAAAAAATAACAATAAAAGTCTATCAGCATAAACTTTTATTTTAATATCACTTTTTTCTTAAAAGTTTTGTTTCCTTGTTTTATACTTAATATATACATTCCTTTACTAAAACTGGATGTATCGATACTACCTTTGATTAAGTTATTATTTGTATTTGGATTTATCTGATGAACTAAGCGTCCTTGTATATCAAATAAAGAAACAGTAGAATTGTTAGAGTTTTCTTGCATGTATTGAAAATTGAGGACATTTTTTGAAGGAATTGGCCATATTAAAAGTCCTATTGGGTTATTTTCAGGCTGAGCTAATGTCATATTGGCACCTGTTATTAGTAGTGCATAATCCTGGTATCTTTGTGCTGCAGGTCCGGATCCGGGACCGATTAATAATCCTTTGTGTGATATTGTTATTGTATATTCTCCAGCAGAGGGTAGGTCTACTTCTACTCGCTCAATTACATCAACGATATTGTCTCCTTTGGTAGCATATGGTAAATTATTTAAATCTAATTTCCAAGGCAGGAATTCGTTACCTGCGTTATCGGTAATTCTCAGATCCAAGTCATTTACTAACACTGGGGTAGTACTATTTAATAATCCGTATTGACTCTGGCCTGCTCGATCTGTCCAGCATAATGTTGCCATTAATTTTTGAGAATCTGATACATTGACACTAACGGAGTAGGTTTCACCGTTATTTAAAGTATTTTCTTCTATTATTGCAGAACCAGAATTTGAATTATTTATAGTTTGTGCAGCAAGTTCAGCGTTTAGTAAACCCCATCCCCAAAATGGATCTGGTCCTGGGTATGGAATTGCTGTAACATTATCGTTGTCTGCATCGTCAGTTGCCGTATGACATACTAATGCTTTCACCGTTGATGATTTCATAAATTCACCAAAGGTATTGTTATAATGTTCTTGTAAAAGTAAAATTGTTCCCGATGCGCTTGGTGCTGCCATTGATGTACCAGTTGCTGTTCCATATGATGTGTCTGAGTCATCTGCACATGAATAAACGTTAGTTCCACGTGCAGCGATATCTGGCTTAATTCTTCCATCATCTGTTGGACCTTGGCTGCTTGAGGGTGCTATAGAGGCTCCAGTTATTGTCATACCAAAAGGAGTACTTTGAACTCCAATATTAGCATTGGCAACGATAATTGCATTTTTCGCCGTTTTTCCAGCAGTTATTTTATCTAAACCTGGTCCTAATCCGTTAGAGTAGCTATCTAATCCAGCATTTCCTGCCGAAAATACTCTTAATAGATAGGGATTATTATAAAAAGCGTTATCAATTGTTACACTCTCATTAATGTAACAACCTGGGTACCAATCGTCAACATATTGTTCCCCGTCAACGTAAAGGTAAACTCCATATGAATGATTGGTAACTAGCATTCCAGATGATAAATGTTCAGTTATAGTTTCAGAACTATCACTTGATGAATTGTAAGCAACTATTGATGATTTTGGCGCCATGCCTTTTGCAGAAATATTTACCCCATTTGCTCCAACAGTTCCAGCTACATGTGCTGCATGGAAACCAATGTTAGGAGTAGCTGCATCACCTAAAGAAACTCTAGAGGTCCCATCGCTATTTGAAAATTCAACATGGCTTGGGCGCCCATGACCTCCAGTCTCCCAAACACCAAATATCATATTTTGTCCTTCTAAATTAAGACCTAAATCACCGCCTGGGTGCAGGGTGTTAGTTTTTATACTAAAAGCACTTTCACGATTATCGTTTGAAATATATATAGGTTTGTTCTCTACAATATCATGGAGAATAAATAATTTTCCATTTTTTACAAATTCTTTTTGTACATCAGGATTTAATAATAAATAATTATTTATTCGCTCTAGCTTATCTAATTCATAAGCATTGATTTCCTCTAAAAGGCTATTTATAGCATTGGTATCATAATCTTTTAAGATTTTATCTCTTTGTTCAGGAGTCTGGCTAATACAGAGACTAAATGACACCAGCGATGCAAGAAATATAATTTTTTTCATAGTTTATAATTGTTTACAGTAACAAATGTAAATAAAAAAACCGGCAAATATTATGCCGGTTTTTTTTAATCTGTGTTATAAATACCTATAGTGTGAACGTTGCTGAAGTAAAGCTTCCGAATGCTCCGTCTGTAGAGAATAAGGTTACACCTCCGCTCGTTACTGTAATTGGACCACCGCCGTCTCCATAGTCATCATAGATTTCTAAAGTGTATGTTCCACTTGGGATACATAACTCTTCAACGATAGTTCCAGAAAGACCTGCATATGGATTAGCGTATAACGCATACGTACCAATTGAGGCAACTACAGTACCTGTCTCATCTAGAACCCACCAGTAAAGTTCTTCTGGCCATGGATCTAGTGTGAATTCCATCACGACTTGGTTGTCTTCGCAAAGAGTTTTAGCAGTGATAGTCATCAAGTTAGTAGTAACGCTAAGTGTACCAGCTTCCGCACTCCCTGAGAATGTTGTAGGCTGATCAACACCAGCTTGGGCTGTCATACCTAAAACAATTGTGGCACCTCCAAATCCTATGTTAGGACTGTTAGTAACAACAACTTGCATGTTTCCTTGAGTTGATCCAGCAGGTATCATTACTGTACTAGGCGCACTGTAATTAGCAGGGTCTAGTGTACTAGATGCATCGACATACACATCCATTGTTCTATCGACACTTGAAGCGGTAGACGCAAAAACTGGAACATCTACAACTTCAGTTTCTCCTTCTGGCATTGCAACTGTTTGGTCATAACTGAACGAAACAAAGCTGCTAGAAAGAAAATTATTGTCGTTGACCTCATCCTCACAACCAACAAACAGTAGACTGAAAGCTAGTAATAAAAAAGTAGAGAACGGGATTAAATAATTTTTTGTTTTCATCTTCTTAGTTTTAAATTAACGATTTATTGATTCTGATCAGTTATACTAGGGTTATTGTTAATCTCGCTCTGTGGAATCTGGAATGACATTTCGTCTTGATCGTACACGAAAGTTTCTCCAGCACGGAATACGTGATTTGTTCCTCTAGTTACCGTTGCCTCGTTACGCTTCATTGCAAAATATGATTTTCCTTCTCCCCAAAGTTCTAATCTTGTTTGAAGATAAATAAAATCAATTAGTGCTTGACCAGAAAGTGAACTTACAGCAGCTGCAGAAGTTGCAGATCTGTTAGATAACAAATTAGCCATTGTAGCTTGTGCAGCAGCATCGTTTCCTAGTCTTGCAGCACACTCAGCACTCAGTAGGTGGAACTCATCAGATCTCATGAAAATCAAATCTGTTGTGATGATATATTGACCACCAATTGTTCTGTTTGGATCAAAGAATTTTCCAATTGGTTGTAATGCACCAGTTCCTGTTCCAAATTGTGTTAGTCTTACGTCATCACTTTCCATTTGTGCATAAAGAGCATCGTCCATAGACTTGTGGTCTCCGGCCCATGCGTAGCTGTAAGTGAAGCAATCCATTTGACCCCACCAATCTATGAGTTGGTGACCAAGTTCTTCAGTTAAATCGAATCCCCAGATCCAAGATGGAGTGTTGACATTGTTAAATCCAGATCCAGCACCAGGATAAGCAAGCTCTCCTGTTGATGTTACTGGATAACCAGCATTTATAACTGCATCAGCCATTGTTTTAGCATCAGCATAATTACCCATACCAGCGTACACGTAAGCTAATAAACCTTGTGCGACTGTTTTATCAATTTTACTTTTATCAGCTCGGACATAACCATCAAGGAAGGCTATAGCATCATTTAAATCACTAAGAATTAAGTCATAGATTTGAGATGCTGGTACTTTAGCAGTCTCAATCGTTTCTCCATCGTAGTATGGGAGAATTGGTTGAGCTGGGTCGTACTTAGGTTGAAACAACTGAGCAAGATACCAATATCCATATGCTCTAGAAGCTTTCGCTTGGCCTAAAATTTTAGCCTGATCTGAACCAATTTCTGGAGCAGCGTCATTTCCACCAGCTGTTTCTATTACACTGTTAGCTAGGCTAACAATTCTATAGAGGTAGTCCCATATAATTCTGTTTTCCTCTCTCGTGAAATCAACAGTACAAACTAGGTTAGAGGTATTATTGTACCAACCATATGCACTAGCTGATAACGCCATATCACCTGTTACCATGTCAGACCAAATGTCTACACCTTTATGACCAAAGTCATAATGCCTAGATCCGGTAACTCCGAAATCTTGGATCATGAAACTTGCGATACCCTCCAGTGTTCCTTCAACAAGTGCAGGATTTACATCAGCGTAATCTGATAAATCCTCAGCTGTAAGAACGCTAGTATTGCGGACAGGATCTAAAAAATCTTTAGAACAACCCACAAAGATTAATGAGAATACTATAATCGAATAAATTAAATTTCTTTTCATTTTTAGGTTTTTTTAAAATTGAACTTTTGTACCAAGACTAAAAGTGGTCATTGGCATATACATACCAGAGTTTGAGCTTGCTATGAAGTTTGTTGGATTTAATCCACTTCTAGCACTCAACATCATTAAATTATCACCTGAGACATAAAAATTAAGACTCTTCAATCCCGCCTTTTCAGCAGCATCTTGCGGAAGATTCCAACCAATTCTTAAGTTATTTAGTGATAAAAAGTCTGCTTTTGTAAGGAAACGTGTGGACGTAGCGTTGTGTTGCGTATCCGTATTGTATCCAGCAGTCATTCTAGGGACATTAGTAATGTCTCCAGGCTGTTTCCATGCGTGTCTAACGTCAGCGTGGAAGTTGTTACTTCCTATGAGGTCTCTGTTATTCATCATGACGCTGTAACCATTATCATAAATGTGACCTCCAATGCTGTAGCTAAACTGAGCTGTAAAATCAAAACTTTTATAGTTAGCGTTTAATCTGAAACCACCTCTAACGTCAGGGATGGCAGATTTACCAACATACTTTTGAGTTGCATCAGTATAGTCTTCAGTTGTAGTTTGCGCAACGTTTGCATTTGGATTTTCGTCTAAGTATAAAGTCATACTATTGATAGCTGTATCGCCATTATCAAATATTCCGTCTCCGTTAACGTCGTCGTAATATAAGTTCCATAGAGCAGCTCCAGTAGCAGGATTAACTCCAGCCCATTCTCTCATGTACCAATCATATAATGAACTTCCTTTAGAGTAGCGTCCATCAAGTACTTTTGGTTCACCTGTAAAGTAATCGGCAGGCATTTCGGTGATTTCGTTATCAAAGATTTCACCATTTATACTTAAGTTCAAGTTAAAGTCTTCAGTATTAATAACGTCAAGACCTGCATTGAATTCTAAACCAGAATTTTTTAATACACCGTCGTTGTATTGAATAGTGGAAGATCCACTAGATCCAGGCAGCGATTGTGTAAAGAACAAGTTTTCAGTGTTTTTCACGTAGTAATCTACATCAAGTAATAGTTTGTTGTCAAAAAATGCACTTTCAAAACCAACTTGGAAAGTTTTTGAAGTTTCCCATGTTAAGTTTGGATTTGCAAGAGTTGAGCTTTGTGTGAAAGAATAAGAACCGTCAGGAGTTTGGTTGATTCCATAGATTTGCCATCCATAAAGTAGGCTAACCCCTTGATCACCAATAAGTCCATAACTCGCTTTCAACTTCATGTAATCAACATAACTATCAGCTGGGAACCAGTCTTCTTTAGAAGCAACCCATCCTAAACCGACGGATCCGAAAGTACCCCACTTATCATTTTTAAATCTTGAAGAGCCGTCTCGTCTTGCAGAAGCTGTGAAAAAATATTTACCTGCATAATCATAATTAAATTGTGCAAAATAACTTTCTAGTGTTGAACCAGTAGAATACGAACCAGCTCTTCCAAATGGAATAGTATATTGGTCTAAATCTAAAGTATTAGGTAAAATTGAATTTTGAGCAGCTGCATTCATATTAGTAAACTTATTTTCAGTTGATTCATGAGCAACGAAACCGTCAAAGTTGTGATCATCGACAGATTTGTTCATTCTCAACATCTGTAAAAAGTTTTGATTTAAATTAGTGCTTATAGACTTTGATAAGAAACCACTTCCAGCATTACCACCATAGTATTCATTAGCTCTACTTGCACTATCAGAATTTTGATATTGTCCACTGTAGCGAACATCAATAGATGCCCAGTCAGTTAATTGAACACCAATGTTAAAATTACCTAACAAAGTGTTTGAATTAAATCTGTCTAAATCATAAATAGCATCGGCGATACCATTAGTAGCATTCCAAGCTCTTCGTCCATACTCATTTCCATAATCGAATTGGTATCCTCCAAAGATTGGGTCAGCAATTAAGTTACCGTCAGTATCTCTCAAATAGATATCATAAATCGTTGGAGTAGTATTTGTTAAAGCAAATATATTACCAGACGAACCAGCAGAACCTTCACTACTTGAAGAATTGTTGTACTGACCACCTGTAAATTGGAGGTTACCACCTATTGTTAACCATTCTTTTGGTTTGTGGTCCAATTTTAAACGAGCAGTATATCTAGTGTATTCTGAATTAATTGTGTAACCTTCATCTTCGAGGTATCCAAAGGAAGTAGCGTACTGGGTCGCATCGTTACCTCCGCTGAACTGCAGATTTGCTTCTTGTCTGTATCCAGTTGAGAAAGCAAAGTCAGACCATCTTGTAGGAGTCCATCTTCTCTCAATTCCTGAATTGAAACGACCAGTAGATTGATTGATAAGTTGATCTCCTGCTACATTCCATATGTTATAGGCACTATTAATACCCTCTGCAGTACCATAAAGGTTAGAGCTTGCCCAAGCAGTTGGATTAGCTTCTCCTAAAAGAACCGCTTTGTTTACGAGTGACTCATAAGATAACTCAATATACTCTTCGGGCGATTCAATTATATCGTACTGAGGTAAAAACTGCGTATTCATACTTGTTCTTACATCAACTTGAATTTCTGACGTTCCTGCTTTACCACCTTTAGTTGTAATAACAATCACACCATTTGCGCCACGAGAACCATAAATTGAAGTCGCAGCTGCATCCTTAAGGACAACTAAGCTTTCAATATCATTTGGATTTAAAGCTGAAATATCACTTGAATATGGTGCACCATCAACGATGTATAAAGGAGCACGGTTACCATTTACAGATCCAAAACCACGAATTCTTATTGTGGCATCTGACCCAGGAGCTCCCGAGTAACTGATAACATTTACACCAGCAACCTCACCTCTAAGAGCTTGAGTGATGTTACCTTGTGATTTAGCTTCAATATTTTCTGTTTCGATTTTTGTTGCAGTACCGGTAAATCTTTCTTTAGTAGTAGTATTGTAACCAACAACTACAACCTCATCTAGAGCATTGTCTTGTTGCATAGAAACATTTATAGTATTGCTTGCTCCAACAGTTTGTGTTTGGTTGGCATAACCTACAAAACTGAAGACTAATACATCTCCTTCACTTGCAGTTATGGAATATTTACCATCAAAATCAGTTGAAACTCCAGCTGTTGTTCCTTCTATAATTACAGTGGCACCTGGAAGAGGTAACCCGCTGTCATCAGAAACAACTCCTGAAACACTTTTGCTTTGCGCAAAACCTATTTGCACAACTAACGCTAAAAATAGCGATAGAATAACACTTAACTTTGTTTTCATTTTTGTTAATTATTTGAATTAGTCTGCACAAATGTGATGATAAAAACTCAAATTACCAACTTTTGTTTTAAAAAAAATTAATGCTTGTTTAAAGCAATGTAATTCATCTAAAAAATATGCATTTAATCTATAAAAATATGCAATTCACAAAAATCTTTAAATTGTTAGCAAAATCCCTGCCAAAATTTTATTTAAAGTAAAAATTTGATTAAAAGTTACTAACAAGCGATAAGTGAACTTTAGACTTTGACAAATCAAAGGACTGTTTGCTTAATTTACCATTCGCATAAGTAAATTTCAATAAACCACTCGCAGTTTTTACTCCAAAACCAAAACCAATCCCATAGATTCTATTTGATTCACTACTAATGTCCTCTAAGTATGCTGAGTCAAAAACAGAATGAACATAAAGAGTTTGAGATATCATGTAGCGATATTCTGAACATGCCATAAAGTATCTCGAAGCAAATAAGCTATTTTCTTGAAAACCCCTCACGGAATTTATTCCTCCAAATCTAAACATCTCGTTTAACAAATAATAATCTGATTTTAAATCCTCAAAAAGAAATCTTACAAAAAAATTATTTTTTTTGTTAAACATAAAGATCCTTGAGCCTTCAAATAAAATTTTTCTTTGATTTGATGACTTAGATGTGACTCTACTTCCAAAAGCCAACAATAAATTAATTTTCATTTGTAACGGAAAAAAATTATTTAGCCTATTTTTTTTTGTATAGTAATAGTTAATCCCATAAAAGTTACTTTCATAATTTTCTAAATTGGAAGCTAAATTGTTATTAATTGTATTTGATTGATTAAAATTGGCAGAAGCACCTACTTCGCTTTGAGCAGTAAAGTTGTAAGATAGTTTGAACGACTGTTCAGCAGTTGTAAACAAGCTGTCTTTTTTAAAAATATTTAGTCTTGCCATACCGCCAAGTGGGCTAGAAAAAAGGTATGGCATATTTAACATTATATCAATTGTTTTTTGACCTATATCATCGTTTTTGTAACTTAAATTAATAGATTCGCCATAATTCAGATTATTTTCAAGTTTCAGATTCAAGTAACCGTTAAATTCCATTTTGCCATTTGATTCATTTGATCCAAAACCTAGAAAGCCATCGAAATTGTTACTTTTTATTTTATCAATATATAAGAATAAAGTAGTTTTATTTTTGTTGAACAAAACTTCAGGGGATCTTTTTTGGTTGGCAAAGCTTAGCTGATCTAAGAGCTGCATTTTAGTTTGTAAATTGGTTAGATTGAATGGATCTTTGAGTTTCAATTTAAGCATGTGTTTCAAATGTCCTTTAGAAAATTCTTCATATCCTAAAATTGTCACTGAATCAATCCTTCTGATTTCCCCTTTATCAATTAATAATTCAGTTTTAAGTTTGAATTCTTCAATTGGCTTAATATTTATAATTTTTACAGTTGCAAATGGATAACCTTTGTTAGATAATTCCTTCGAAATTTTTTCCATAGACTCTTTGAGCTTTGATATGGGTATTTCAACGAATTTTTCATAATTCAAATTGTCTTTCTTTAATTCAAATCCAATATCGTTTAAAAATTTGGAATGTTTTGTCAATAAAACAGATTGGTAAGCAGGGCCTAAATCCAGAAGAAGAGAGTGTTTGTTCTCGAGTTTAAAAATACCTAATGACTTAAGTGTAATGAAACCTTTATAATATAAAATTTCTTTGATTCGATTTATTTCATTTTCTAACTCAGTTCCATTTTTAAATTGTGATTTGTATTTTAAAGAATCAATAAGTTTCTGTTCAACAACTGAATTACTTGAAATTATTAAGTTTTCGATCTGTGATTGTCCGCTTAACCGAAGGCTAATAAAAATTATTAATAAAAATAGTTCTAAGTTTTTCAAATTCGATATTTTCCTCATAAATAACGTAAAAAGAGATAAAAATGTATGCCAAATAAAAATAAATAATTAAAAAATAAAGTGTAGTATTTGAATAATTAATTTTAATGCTTACATTTGCACGCCTTTAGAGGGGAATGTTGATTTTAATGTAATATTTATGCCAACTATATCACAATTAGTAAAGAAGGGAAGAGTAAAACTAACTAAAAAAAGTAAATCCGCTGCTTTGGATTCATGTCCACAAAGAAGGGGTGTTTGTACAAGGGTTTACACTACCACACCTAAGAAACCTAATTCTGCAATGCGAAAAGTTGCTCGAGTAAGGCTTACTAATGGTAATGAAGTAAATGCTTACATTCCTGGTGAAGGTCACAATTTGCAAGAACACTCAATAGTTTTAGTTAGAGGAGGAAGAGTAAAAGATTTACCCGGAGTAAGATACCACATTGTCCGTGGTGCTCTTGACACAGCCGGTGTTGAAGGACGAACACAACGTCGTTCTAAGTACGGTGCAAAAAGACCTAAGAGTTAAAAAGTTTTAGAATAAACCATTTCAATGAGAAAAAGACAAGCAAAGAAAAGACCGATTTTACCTGATCCAAAATTTAACGATCAGCTAGTTACTCGCTTTGTGAACATGATGATGTGGGATGGTAAAAAATCTGTGGCATATAAAATTTTTTATGATGCTATTGACATAATATCACAAAAGAACCCAAATGACGAAAAGACTCCTTTAGAAGTTTGGAAAGATGCTTTGACAAATGTTATGCCCCATGTTGAGGTTAGAAGTCGTAGGGTAGGAGGTGCAACATTTCAGATACCCATGCAAATTCGACCCGATCGTAAAATATCTACAGCAATGAAATGGCTTATAAGCTTCGCAAGAAAGCGAAATGAAAAGTCAATGTCTCAAAAGCTCGCTGGAGAAGTTTTAGCTGCTTTCAACGAAGAGGGGGCTGCGGTTAAAAAACGAGTCGATACTCACAAGATGGCAGAAGCGAACAAGGCATTTTCACATTTCAGATTTTAAGAATCCTATGGCAAGAGATTTAAATTTTACGAGAAATATTGGAATCGCTGCTCATATCGATGCAGGGAAAACCACTACAACTGAAAGGATATTGTATTACACAGGTGTTTCTCATAAAATCGGTGAGGTGCATGATGGAGCTGCTACAATGGATTGGATGGAGCAAGAACAGGAAAGAGGTATAACCATAACTTCTGCAGCAACCACTTGTAATTGGAATTTTCCAACTGAAAATGGTAAACCAACAGATCAAACAAAAAGTTATCATTTCAACATAATTGATACCCCCGGCCACGTTGATTTTACTGTCGAAGTTAATCGCTCTCTTCGAGTTTTAGATGGTTTGGTTTTTCTCTTTAGTGCAGTTGATGGTGTTGAGCCACAGTCCGAAACTAATTGGCGTCTTGCCGATAACTACAAAGTTCCAAGAATTGGTTTTGTAAATAAAATGGACAGACAGGGATCAAATTTTTTAGGCGTTTGTCAACAAGTTAAGGACATGTTGAAGTCTAATGCTGTCCCAATAGTCTTAAATATTGGAGATGAAGCTGACTTCAAAGGCGTCATTGATCTTGTCAAAAATCGAGCTATAGTTTGGCATGACGAATCACAAGGATCTACTTTTGACGTTATTGAAATCCCAGACGATTTGAAATCAGAAGCAAAAAAATATAGGGCTTTATTAATAGAGGAAGTCGCAACATATGATGAAAATTTGCTTGAAAAATTTATGGAGGATGAAAACTCTATAACAGAAGATGAAATACATTCTGCACTCCGTGCTGCTGTGATGGATATGGCCATAATTCCGATGATATGTGGTTCAGCGTTTAAAAACAAGGGAGTGCAATTTCTCTTGGACGCAGTTTGTCGTTATTTACCAGCACCCACGGATAAAGAAGGTATCATTGGAATTAACCCTGACAATAATCAAGAGGAGGTGCGTAAACCAGATGTTAAAGAGCCTTTCTCGGCCTTGGCTTTCAAAATAGCTACAGACCCTTTTGTCGGAAGACTAGCTTTCTTTAGGGCTTATTCAGGTCGTTTAGACGCTGGATCGTATATATTGAACAATAGGTCAGGAAAAAAGGAAAGAATATCCCGAATTTATCAAATGCACTCTAACAAACAAAACGCCATTGACTTCATTGAAGCAGGTGATATTGGTGCTGCTGTTGGGTTTAAGGATATCAAAACAGGTGATACCATGACTTCTGAGAAAAACCCTATTGTTTTGGAATCAATGGATTTTCCTGACCCAGTTATTGGAATAGCTGTTGAGCCCAAAACCAAAGCAGATATAGATAGATTAGGAATGGCTTTAGGAAAATTGGCTGAAGAAGATCCAACCTTTACAGTTAGGACAGATGAGGCCTCGAGTCAGACAATTATTTCAGGAATGGGTGAATTACATCTAGACATAATAGTGGATAGATTAAAACGCGAATTTAAAGTTGAAGTTAATCAAGGTAAGCCTCAAGTTGAATATAAAGAAGCTATTACTCAGCTAGCAGAACACAGAGAAGTTTATAAAAAGCAATCAGGTGGTAGAGGAAAGTTTGCTGATATTGTCTTTTCAATTGGACCTGCAGATGAGGGCAAGGTTGGTTTAGATTTTATTTCTGAGATCAAGGGGGGTAATGTCCCAAAAGAATTTATTCCATCTGTTGAAAAGGGTTTCAAGATGGCTATGTTAAATGGACCTTTGGCAGGTTACGAAGTTGATGCCATGAAAGTTGTTCTTAAGGACGGTTCATATCATGACGTTGATTCGGATCAATTATCTTTTGAACTTGCTGCTAAGCTTGGCTTTAGAGCTGCATCCGCTGCTGCTAAAGCTGTAATTATGGAACCTATTATGAGATTAGAAGTTATTACACCTGAAGAAAATATGGGTGATATTGTTGGAGATCTAAATCGTCGCCGAGGCCAGGTCAGTGACATGGGTGATAGGGCAGGTGCCAAAACTGTAAAGGCTACTGTTCCCCTCTCTGAAATGTTTGGTTATGTAACAACCTTGAGAACCCTATCTTCTGGCCGAGCAACATCAACTATGGAGTTTTCGCATTATGCAGAAACCCCATCAAATATTTCTGAGGAAGTAATTAAAGAGGCTAAAGGAATTCAATCTTAAAAGTTAGAAAATGAGTCAAAAAATTAGAATAAAATTAAAATCTTATGACCACAACTTAGTTGATAAATCAGCTGATAAGATTGTCAAAACAGTTAAGAGTACTGGAGCTGTTGTCACCGGACCAATCCCTTTGCCAACACACAAAAAATTATTTACTGTTTTGCGTTCTCCTCATGTTAACAAAAAGGCAAGAGAACAATTTCAGTTAAGCTCTTATAAAAGACTTATGGATATTTATAGTACTTCATCAAAGACTATCGATGCTTTGATGAAGCTTGAATTACCTAGCGGAGTTGAAGTTGAGATAAAAGTATAAATTAACTAAATAAATTTATTTAGTTGACATGTCCTGGGCTGCGTGCTAAGGAAAAGCGGAAAAATACATTTCAAGGGTTGAATGGTATTTGACCCTTAAATTTTAAAAAAAAGACTATGTCTGGAATAATTGGAAAAAAAATTGGTATGACTAGCATTTTTGATGAACAGGGAAAAAATGTTCCTTGTACAATCATCAATGCTGGCCCATGTGTAGTAACTCAAATTAGAACCACAGAAAAGGATGGTTATGATGCCATTCAGTTAGGTTTTGAGACCAAAAAAGAAAGGAGTACCAACAAATCTGAAACAGGTCACTTCAAAAAAGCTGGATCTCCAGTCTTAAAGAAAGTTTTTGAATTTCAGGGTTTTGAGGACGATTTTAAACTTGGCGACAAGGTAACTGTTGATCATTTTGTTGAGGGTGAGTTCGTAGATATTACTTCTAGAAGTAAAGGAAAAGGTTTTCAAGGAGTAGTAAAACGTCATGGTTTTGCTGGAGTTGGACAATCTACACATGGACAGCACAACCGTTTAAGAGCACCAGGATCAATAGGAGCAGCGTCATATCCTGCTCGTGTTTTTAAAGGGATGAGAATGGCTGGGCGCATGGGTAATAAGAATGTACAAATTCAAAATTTAAGGGTTTTGAAGATAGTAAGTGATCAAAACTTAATTATTGTTAAGGGATGTGTTCCTGGCCATAAAAATTCTTATTTAAAAATTGAAAAATAATGAAATTAGCAGTTTTAGATAAAAAAGGAAAAGATACGGGTAGAAAGGTTGAACTGTCAAACAAAATATTTGCTATTGAGCCGAATAATCATTCAATTTATTTAGATGTCAAGCAATACATGGCAAATCAACGTCAAGGGACTCACAAATCAAAAGAACGCAGCGAGATTGTTGGAAGTACCAGAAAAATAAAGAAGCAAAAAGGGACCGGAACTGCTAGGGCAGGAAGTGTAAAGTCTGGTATATTTAAAGGCGGAGGTAGAATTTTTGGACCAAAGCCTAGAAGCTACAGTTTTAAATTAAATAAAAATTTAAAGCGTTTAGCCAGAAAATCTGCTTTAACATTAAAGGCAAAGGAAAAGTCAATTTTTATTGTCGAGGATCTTGTGTTTAAAAATCCAAAAACCAAAGATTTTACAGCTTTTTTGAAAGCTCTTAATCTAGAGACTAAAAAATCTTTGTTTGTATTGGGTGAGCCAAATAAAAATGTATATTTGTCCTCCCGAAATTTAAAGTATTCAGAAGTCATAAGTAATTCAGAGTTAAATACTTATGATATTTTAAATGCAGATAGCTTGGTGTTTTTTGAAAGCGCTGTTGAAGGAATTGAATCTAATTTGAATAAATAATTTTACAATGTCAGTACTAATAAAGCCAATAATTACTGAAAAAGCTTCTCTAAGTAGCGAGTTGAAGAACTGCTTTTCATTCGTTGTGGATAGAAAAGCTAATAAGCTTGAAATTAAGAGTGCAGTAGAGGCTGCTTATGGCGTTTCCGTTGACAAAGTTAGAACATTAAATGTCCGAGCTGACAGAAAAACTAAATATACCAAAGCTGGCATACAAAACGGTAAAAAAAATGCTTTCAAAAAGGCTATAGTTCAAATAGCTGAAGGGGAAACAATTGATTTATACACTAATAACTAATGATATGTCAGTAAGAAAACTAAAGCCAATTACCCCCGGACAACGTTTCAGAATAGTTAATGGATATGACCAGATTACAACAGACAAGCCTGAAAAGAGTCTGTTAGCACCAAAAAAGCGTACAGGTGGTAGAAATAGTCAAGGCAAAATGACCATGCGCTACAAAGGGGGTGGTCATAAGCGTAAGTATCGAATCATAGATTTTAAGCGTGATAAAGATAGCGTACCTGCCGAGGTTATTTCAATTGAGTATGATCCTAATAGAACCGCTTTTATTGCGCTTCTCAAGTATAATGACGGAGAGAAACGTTATATAATCGCACAAAATGGATTAAAGGTAGGGCAAAAGTTATTGTCAGGCAAGAAAGAGGTTTCCCCCGAAATAGGTAATGCCATGCCATTGAGTGAAATTCCCCTTGGTACGATTATTTCGTGCATAGAACTTCGCCCTGGTCAGGGATCGGTAATAGCTCGAAGTGCGGGCTCTTTTGCTCAATTAATGGCTCGGGATGGAAAATTTGCTTCAGTCAAGCTTCCTTCCGGTGAAACTCGTTTGCTAATGAAGGGGTGTTATGCTACAATTGGAGTTGTTTCAAATTCTGATCACCAGTTGCAGGTTTCTGGCAAAGCAGGCCGCAGTCGTTGGCTTGGAAGGCGTCCTAGAACAAGACCAGTTGTTATGAATCCAGTTGACCATCCAATGGGTGGAGGAGAAGGAAAGTCGTCTGGAGGTCATCCACGTTCAAGGAAAGGTATTCCTGCGAAGGGTTACCGAACTCGTTCAAAAACAAAGGCAAGTAATAAATATATAGTAGAACGTAGAAAGAAATAGAAATAGTAGTTTATGGCTAGATCACTAAAAAAAGGACCATATGTCCATTATAAATTAGAAAAGAAAGTTGCTGGCAATGTCCAAGCAAATAAAAAGAGTGTTATTAAAACATGGTCAAGGGCTAGTATGATAATCCCTGACTTTGTTGGGCAAACTATTGCTGTTCACAATGGTCGTCAGTTTATACCGGTTTATGTAACAGAGAACATGGTTGGTCACAAGCTCGGAGAATTTTCTCCAACACGTTCTTTTAGAGGACATGCTGGTGCTAAAAATAAGGGGAAAAAATAACTTTTCATGGGAAATCGAAAAAAACAAATGGCCGATACAATTAAGCAAAGCAAAAGTAAAATTGCCTTTGCTAAACTAAACAACTGTCCAACTTCTCCAAGAAAAATGCGCTTGGTTGCCAACTTAATTAGAGGAAAAAGGATTGAAAAGGCTCTTAACATTCTAAGATTTAGTTCTAAAGAGGCATCACGCAGACTTGAGAAGCTTCTTCTATCTGCTATTTCAAATTGGCAATCCAAGAACGAGGGCCTTGAAATAGACGGCTCTGATCTATTCATCAAAGAGATCAAAGTTGATAGTGGGACAATGCTTAAGCGATTGAGACCTGCACCTCAGGGTCGCGCTCACCGAATTAGAAAACGCTCTAATCATGTGACAGTAATATTAGAAACAAAAAATAGTACAGTAACTAGTTAATTATGGGACAAAAAACAAATCCAATAGGTAATCGTCTCGGGATCATAAGAGGTTGGGAATCCAACTGGTATGGAGGAAATGATTATGGAGATAAACTCGCTGAAGATGAAAAGGTTAGAAAATATATTTACGCAAGACTGGCTAAAGCCAGTGTTTCGAGAGTAATTATTGAAAGAACCTTGAAGCTTGTTACAGTTACTATCACTACCGCCCGCCCAGGAATTATTATTGGGAAAGGGGGCCAGGAAGTTGATAAACTCAAAGAGGAATTAAGAAAAATAACTGATAAAGACGTTCAATTAAATATTATTGAGATTAAACGTCCTGAGCTAGATGCATTTTTGGTGGCCTCTAGTGTTGCTCGTCAGATTGAAAACAGGATTTCATATAAACGAGCTATTAAAATGGCTATAGCCGCGACAATGAGGATGAATGCCGAGGGCATCAAGATCCAAATAAGTGGTCGTTTGAATGGAGCCGAAATGGCTAGAAATGAACATTACAAAGAAGGAAGAATACCATTATCTACCTTCAGAGCTGATATTGACTATGCTTTGGTTGAGGCCCATACAACATACGGACGCTTGGGAATAAAAGTATGGATTATGAAAGGTGAGGTTTACGGAAAACGTGAGCTGTCTCCGCTAGTTGGCTTGTCTAAAAGAGCTGATAGGGGATCTAGATCAGCTTCAAAAAATAGAAGAAGAAATTAATATTTAACAAGGATGTTACAACCCAAAAAAACTAAATATAGAAAGGTTCAAAAAGGACGAATGAAGGGAAATGCTGGACGGGGTCACCGCTTGTCCAGGGGTATGTTTGGAATAAAATCTTTGGACTCCAACTTCTTAACATCACGCCAAATTGAAGCTGCGCGTATTGCAGCCACTCGTTATATGAAAAGAGAAGGTCAACTATGGATTCAAATATTCCCAGATAAACCAATCACAAAGAAACCACTTGAGGTTCGAATGGGTAAGGGTAAAGGAGCTGTAGAACACTGGGCTGCTGTTGTAAAGCCAGGTAGAATACTCTTTGAAGTTGGTGGTGTTCCTTTAGAAATAGCAAGAGAGGCTTTAAGATTAGCTGCTCAAAAGCTACCAGTTAAAACAAAATTTATAATAGCTAGAGATTTTGAAGCTTAATTAGTTTAATATTATGAAACAATCAGAAGTTACAAATTTATCAAACGATGAATTACTTGAAAAGTTAAGTGAAATGAGAAAAGCATTTTCTGATTTGAAAATGTCTCATGCAGTCTCTCCACTAGAAAATCCAGTCCAACTCCGTAATTTAAGAAGGAATATTGCGAGATTGGCAACTGAAACAACTAAAAGAAATAATAAATAATTGTATTTCAATAAGTGATGGAAAAAAGAAATTTAAGAAAAGAGCGCATTGGAGTTGTCACCAGTAACAAGATGATGAAATCAATCGTGGTTTCTGAAGTAAAAAAAGTTAAGCACCCTATGTATGGAAAGTTCGTGCTCAAAACTAAAAAGTATGTTGCTCACGACGAAAAAAATGATTGCAACGAGGGTGATAAAGTTAGAATTATGGAAACTCGTCCACTTAGTAAATCTAAGTGTTGGCGTCTTGTTGAAATTATAGAAAGGGCTAAGTAATATGGTACAGCAGGAATCAAGATTAAAAGTAGCAGATAATACTGGAGCTAAGCAGGTGTTAACCATTCGTGTTTTAGGAGGAACAAAACGGAGATATGCTTCGCTTGGCGATAGAATCGTTGTTTCTATTAAAGATGCAACGCCTAATGGTACCGTCAAGAAAGGCTCAGTTTCCACTGCAGTTGTTGTTCGGACTCAAAAAGAAGTTAGACGCGCAGATGGATCTTACATTAGGTTTGATGATAACGCATGTGTATTGTTAGATGCTAACGGAGAAATGCGTGGGACACGAGTATTTGGTCCAGTAGCTAGAGAGCTGCGCGATAAGAAATTTATGAAAATTGTTTCATTGGCACCAGAAGTGCTTTAAACAAATTAAGATGAAGAAGTTAAAGATAAAAACGGGAGATTTAGTTCGTGTTATAGCAGGTGATCATAAAGGGTCAGAAGGCAAGGTGGTTTCATTATTTATTGATAAGAATAGAGCTGTAGTCGAAGGAGTAAATATCGTAAAAAAACATATGAAACCTAATTCCAAGAACCCTCAAGGAGGTATTGTTGAAAAAGAAGCAGCTGTTCATATATCAAATCTCTCACTGATTACTTCTAAAGGCGAAGTTACACGTGTAGGTTACAAGACTGAAGACGGAAAAAAGATTCGTTTTTCGAAAAAATCTAATGAATTAATCTAATCTCAAATTATGGAATATAAGCCTAGATTAAAAAATGAATATAATGGGAAGATAGTTTCCAATATGAAAAAAGAGTATGGTTATGAAAATGTCATGCAAGTACCTAAGCTTAAAAAAATAGTGGTTTCTAAAGGTGTGGGTGCTGCTGTTGCAGACAAAAAGCTTATTGATCATGCTGTTGAAGAAATAACAACTATTACTGGTCAAAAGGCTATACCAACCATTTCAAAAAAAGATGTTGCATCTTTTAAGTTAAGAAAAGGAATGCCAATTGGTGTGAAAGTCACTTTACGTGGCAATCGTATGTATGAGTTTTTAGATCGTTTAGTAACTACTGCATTACCTCGAGTGAGAGACTTTAGTGGCGTTAAAGCCAATGGTTTCGATGGTCGTGGAAATTATAACTTGGGAGTTCGGGAACAGATTATTTTTCCTGAAATAAACATTGATAAGGTAAACAAGATTTCTGGAATGGATATTACTTTTGTCACAACAGCTAGTACTGACAAAGAAGCTAAATCACTCCTAAGTGAATTAGGATTACCTTTTAAAAAGAATTAATATGGCAAAAGAATCAATGAAAGCACGTGAAGTAAAACGTGCAAAAACAGTTGCAAAATATGCAGCAAAACGCAAAGCTTTGAAGGAAGCAGGAGATTTTCAGGGTCTTCAAAGATTACCAAAAAATGCATCCCCGGTTCGTATGCACAATAGGTGTAAGTTAACTGGGCGGCCTAAAGGTTATATGCGTCAATTTGGTATTTCTAGAGTTTTGTTTAGAGAAATGGCTAATAAAGGTTTAATCCCTGGAGTAAAGAAAGCTAGCTGGTAATATATAAAAGTTAAACTGGTTAAAGATTCAATAAAATTGAAACTCAAAACCAAAAAAAATTAATTATGAATACAGATCCAATTGCTGATTATTTGACAAGAATTAGAAATGCTGTTCGAGCTAACCACAGGGTTGTTGAAATTCCTGCATCAAAACTGAAGAAGGAAATAACTAAGATTTTATTTGATCAAGGTTTTATATTAAGTTATAAATTTGATGAATCAACAGGTCAGGGTTTTATCAAAATCGCACTGAAGTATACAGAGAAAACTAAGGAATCTGTGATAAAAAGAATCCAAAGGATAAGTAAACCAGGCCTGCGTAAATATGTAGGCTCAGCCGATATTCCGAGGATCCTTAACGGACTAGGAATAGCAATTGTTTCTACTTCACGTGGAGTAATGACCGGTAATCAAGCTCGAAGAGAAAATGTAGGTGGTGAGGTTTTATGTTATGTGTATTAAAATAAATTTACAACAATGTCTAGAATAGGAAATGATCCAATAATTGTACCTGAAGATGTCAGCATTAACATCCATAATGATGAAATCTTGGTCAAAGGAAAATTAGGTGAATTAAAACAGAAATACTCTTTAATCAGTTTTAAATTTGAGGACAATGTTTTAACATTATCGCGTTCCTCTGATCAGAAGGAGCATAGATCAAGACATGGTCTATATAGAGCCCTGGTCAGTAATATGATTTATGGTGTTTCTAAGGGATGGTCTAAAGAACTTGAACTTGTAGGAGTTGGTTATAGAGCAACTAATCAGGGCAACAAGTTGGATTTAGCACTAGGATTTTCCCATAACATTATCTTAGATATAGCTCCTGAAGTAAAAGTAGAAACAATCACTGAAAAGGGTAAAAACCCTATAATAAAATTAGCATCATTTGATAAACAGCTTCTAGGTCAAGTTGCAGCTAAAATAAGAAGCTTTAGGAAACCAGAGCCATATAAAGGCAAAGGGATAAGATTCGTTGGTGAACAAATTAGAAGAAAAGCTGGTAAATCAGCATAAAATTAAACTTATTATGACAGTTATAAAGGTTAAGAGAAGGCAGAGAATAAGAAATAGAATCAGAAAAATAGTTAATGGATCTGAAGCACGACCGCGCTTGTCAGTTTTCAGAAGTAACAAAGAGATTTATGCTCAGATTATCAATGACGGATCCGGTTCTACAATAGTTGCTGCCTCTTCTAGAGACAAAGAACTAAGTAAGACTAAGGGCTCAAGAACAGAGATATCCGCAATGGTAGGTAAATCAATTGGAGAAAAAGCAATTAAAGCTGGTATTTCTGAGGTTTCCTTTGATAGATCTGGATATTTATACCACGGAAGAGTAAAATCATTAGCTGAAGGCGCGAGAGAAGCCGGACTTAAATTTTAAAAATATGTATCAAAAATATAAAAGTGCAGAATTAGTAAAACCTAGTGGATTAGAGCTAAAAGATCGACTGGTTGGAGTTCAACGAGTAACAAAAGTTACCAAAGGAGGTCGTGCTTTTGGGTTTTCAGCAATAGTTGTCGTTGGAAATGAATCAGGTGTAGTTGGACATGGGTTGGGTAAATCTAAAGATGTTGCTAGCGCAATCTCTAAAGCTGTGGAAGATGCAAAGAAAAACCTAGTAAGGATTCCTGTTCTGAGTGGGACTTTACCTCACGAACAAAAAGGTAAATTTGGTGGAGCTCGAGTTAAGTTAATACCTGCTGCGCCGGGTACAGGGGTAATCGCTGGAGGCGCAGTGCGTATAGTATTAGAAGCGGTTGGAGTGCATGATGTACTTTCGAAATCTCAAGGTTCTTCCAACCCTCACAATGTAGTCAAGGCCACCTTTGATGCTTTGTTGCAAATGCGTGACGCGAGTAAAATTGCTCACGATCGTGGACTTTCCTTAGAAACATTATTTAAAGGTTAATCATGAAAAAAATTAAAGTAACGAAGCATAAAAGTGCAATAAATAGAACTAAAAAGCAAAAGCTTACCTTGGAGGCATTAGGTTTAAAGAAAATTGGACAATCAGTTGAACATAATGCTTCATCAAACATATTAGGTATGATCGATAAAGTAAAGCATTTAGTTTCTGTAGAGGACATATAAAAATTTAAAGTTATGGATTTAAGTAATTTAAAACCCGCAAAAGGGTCAGTTCAAAAAGTTGGGAAACGCATTGGACGTGGTCAGGGGTCTGGAAAAGGTGGAACTTCCACAAGAGGACATAAAGGAGCTAAATCACGCTCAGGATACTCCAAAAAAATTGGTTTTGAAGGCGGACAAATGCCTCTGCAAAGAAGAATTCCCAAATTCGGATTTAAGAATATAAATAGAAAAATCTATCAGGGAATAAATCTAGACACCATTCAGAAACTAGTTGATTCTAAGAAACTAAAAACTAAGTTAGACTTTGATCTTGCTATAGATTTACGATTAATTAGAAAGAACGAACTCATGAAGATTTTGGGTAGAGGTGATTTGAAAGCTAAGCTTAAAGTATCAGCTCACAAATTTACTTCTAATGCGAAAACTGCCATCGAAAAAGCTGGAGGAGAAGCCATAGAAATTTAAATTTTATTATGAAATTTATAGAGACGATAAAAAATATTTGGAAGATTACAGAGCTGAAGGATCGCTTACTACTAACCTTTGGCATGCTGCTTGTCTACCGATTTGGAGCACAGGTTGTTTTACCAGGGATTGATGCTTCACAACTTGGTACTTTGGCGTCTAATACTGATTCTGGATTATTAGGACTTCTTAACGCGTTTACAGGTGGAGCTTTTGCAAAAGCCTCAGTCTTTGCACTAGGAATTATGCCTTATATTTCTGCATCAATTGTTGTTCAACTCATGGGTATTGCTATCCCTTATTTACAAAAATTACAAAAAGAAGGAGCTAGCGGCCAAAAGAAAATAACTCAGATAACACGCTGGCTAACTATTGGAATCTGCTTAGTGCAAGCACCCGCTTATTTAGCTAGCCTCCCAATGCTTATGGGTGGAACTCAAGCCTTTACCCTTGGCCAAGGGGGAGTTTTTTATTTTTCATCTATTATTATCCTAGTAACAGGCTGTATTTTTGCAATGTGGTTAGGTGAAAAAATAACTGATAAAGGGGTAGGCAATGGTATTTCATTATTAATTATGGTTGGTATTATAGCCACTATGCCATTGTCATTTGCTCAAGAATTCGATTCTGCCGTTCGCCAGTCTCAGGGTGGGCCAATAAAATTATTAATAGAAATAGTTATTTGGTTTGCAATAATACTTGCTTCAGTCCTTTTAGTTATGGCTGTTAGAAAGATTGCTGTACAATATGCAAGGCGTACTGCATCAGGCGCTTATGAAAAAAACATGACTGGATCAAGACAATATATTCCACTTAAGCTCAACGCTTCAGGAGTTATGCCTATAATTTTTGCGCAAGCAATAATGTTTGTTCCAGGGCTCATTGGAGGTTTAGATCTCATTAAAGATACAATTATTGGCCAATGGCTCGTAGCTAATTTTGGAGGTAATAGTATGTTTGGCCTCTGGTACAATATAGTTTTTGGGTTTCTTGTAATTGTTTTTACATATTTCTATACGGCAATTACAGTACCAACTAACAAAATGGCTGACGATTTAAAACGAAGTGGTGGTTTCATCCCTGGTATTCGCCCAGGAAGCGAAACTTCAGAGTATTTAGACAAGATAATGTCTCAGATAACACTTCCTGGTTCAGTATTTTTGGCTCTGATTGCAGTTTTTCCAGCTATAATCATGAAGATTATCCCAGGAATGCAAGCCGGGTGGGCATTGTTTTTTGGTGGTACTTCTCTTTTGATCATGGTCGGAGTTGCGATTGATACAATGCAACAAATCAATTCATATTTACTTAATAAACATTATGATGGTTTGATGAAAACAGGTAAAAACAGAAAATTAGCATAAATTATGGCAAAACAACCTTCGATAGAACAAGACGGATCGATCATAGAAGCACTCTCAAATGCTATGTTTCGAGTTGAACTAGAAAATGGACATGTTGTCACAGCTCACATTTCTGGTAAGATGCGAATGCATTACATCAAACTTTTACCTGGCGATAAAGTTAAATTGGAAATGAGTCCATACGACTTAACAAAAGCCAGGATAACATTTAGATATTAAAATAATAGAAAAAATGAAAGTAAGAGCATCAATTAAGAAAAGAAGTAGTGATTGTAAGATAGTAAGGAGAAAAGGAAAACTCTACGTTATTAACAAAAAAAATCCAAGATTTAAACAAAGACAAGGATAATTATGGCAAGAATTGCAGGGGTAGATATCCCAAAACAAAAAAGAGGTATTATTTCATTGACCTATATTTATGGGATCGGTAGAAGCCGAGCTAAGGAAATTTTGGCATCAGCAAAAGTTGACGAAAGTGTAGTAGTCTCTAATTGGACAGACGAACAAATTGGAAAAATACGGTCAGTGATTAGTAAATACACCATAGAGGGTGAATTACGATCTGAAACCCAATTAAATATTAAACGCCTGATGGATATTGGTTGTTTTAGGGGAGTTAGACATAGATCTGGATTGCCTCTTCGAGGCCAAAGAACCAAAAACAACTCAAGGACAAGAAAAGGAAAGAGAAAAACTGTTGCAAACAAGAAGAAAGTAACTAAATAATACAAGATATGGCAAAGTCAAGTGCAAAAAAAAGAAAAGTGACTGTTGATTCAGTTGGAGAAGCCCACATTACTGCTTCATTCAACAATATCATTATTTCTTTAACAAATAAAAAAGGTGATGTTATATCGTGGTCTTCAGCGGGTAAAATGGGTTTCAGAGGCTCTAAAAAAAACACACCATATGCTGCTCAATTGGCTGCTGAGGATGCTATTGAGAGAGCAAAGGAAGCAGGGTTGAAAAAAGTGAAAGTATTTGTAAAGGGTCCTGGTAATGGTAGAGAATCTGCTATCAGAAGCATCCACAATGGGGGAATTGAAGTTACTGAAATAGTTGATGTTACTCCAACCCCACATAATGGTTGTAGACCACCCAAAAGAAGAAGAGTTTAAATTTAAAGATAAAATAAATGGCAAGATATACAGGTCCTAAGACAAAAATCGCTAGAAAATTTGGAGAACCAATCTTCGGTGAAGATAAGTCCTTCGATAAAAAAAATTATCCCCCTGGACAACATGGAAATAATCGCCGTCGTGGGAAAAAATCTGAGTACGCAGTTCAATTAATGGAAAAGCAAAAAGCCAAATATACTTACGGGATACTTGAAAAGCAGTTCAGGAATTTATTTAAAAAAGCAACAGCTTCTGATGGAATTACAGGTGAGGTTTTACTTCAACTATGTGAATCTAGACTAGATAATGTTGTTTACAGAATGGGTTTATCGCCATCTAGAAGTGGTGCGAGACAGCTTGTATCGCATCGTCATATTAAGGTTAATGATAGGGTAACAAATATACCCTCCTTTCAACTTAAGGCTGGCGATATTGTCTCTGTTCGTGAAAAATCAAAGTCTTTAAAAGCGATTAACGACTCATTATCAAATTCATCTACTATTTATGAATGGATTACGTTTAACAGCGACACAAAGTCTGGAACCTTTGTGTCCGCTCCAGCTAGAATTCAGATTCCAGAAAAAATAAATGAGCAATTCATAGTTGAATTATACTCTAAATAATAATTGAAATACAACCAATATGGCAATTTTAAATTTTCAGAAGCCTGATAAAGTCATCATGATTGACTCTAATGATTATGATGGTAAATTCGAATTCAGACCCTTAGAACCAGGATATGGTCTAACAATAGGTAATGCTCTTAGGCGAGTTTTACTATCCTCTTTAGAAGGATTTGCAATAACATCACTTAGAATAGAAGGAGTAGAACATGAGTTTTCTACAATATCAGGTGTTGTTGAAGATGTGACAGAAATAATTTTAAACCTTAAACAAATGCGCTTTAAAAGGCAAATTGAAGAAGTTGATAATGAGTCAGTATCAATTTCTATCTCTGGCCAAGAAAAGATTACTGCAGGCGATTTTCAAAAGTTTATTTCAGGATTTTCAATTTTAAATACAGATTTAGTTATTTGTAACTTGGATCCCAAAGTAAATATTTCTATGGAAATCACAATTGAAAAAGGACGAGGCTATGTACCTGCTGAAGAGAATAAAAAGAGCTCTGCTTCTATTGGTACAATATTCACAGATTCAATTTTTACTCCAATAAAAAATGTTAAATATAGTGTTGAGAACTTTCGTGTTGAACAAAAAACAGATTATGAAAAGCTTGTATTTGAAATTATAACAGACGGTTCAATAAATCCACAAGATGCTCTTACGCAAGCCGCGAAGATTCTTATCCACCATTTTATGCTGTTTTCGGATGAGCGTATAACCCTTGAGGCAGACGAAATTGCACAAACTGAAACTTATGACGAGGAGTCATTACACATGCGCCAATTACTTAAGACAAGGTTAATTGATATGGATCTATCTGTACGAGCCTTAAATTGTTTAAAGGCAGCTGAAGTTGATACTCTTGGTGACTTAGTTTCATTTAATAAAAATGATTTGATGAAGTTTAGAAATTTTGGTAAAAAATCATTGACTGAGCTCGAGGAACTTGTCAGTGTTAAGGGGCTGAGTTTTGGAATGGATTTGAGTAAGTACAAATTAGATAAAGACTAAAAAAAGTATCAATCTCTTGGAACTATATTCAAATCTATAAGTAAAAATAATAAAGATGAGACATCGAAAGAAAATAAATCATTTAGGTAGAAAAACTGCGCACAGGAAATCAATGTTAGCTAATATGGCCTGCTCTCTAATTGAACACAAGCGTATTAACACCACTGTAGCTAAGGCCAAAGCCTTAAAGCTTTTTGTAGAGCCTTTATTAACAAAGTCAAAAATTGATACAACTCACAACCGGAGAATAGTATTTAGTAAACTACGTCAAAAACAGGCTGTATCAGAACTGTTTAGAGATATTGCACCAAAAGTTTCAAATCGCCCTGGCGGATACACTCGGATTATAAAGTTAGGAAATAGGCTCGGCGATAATGCTGATATGGCTATGATTGAGTTGGTTGATTATAACGAGCTGTACAGCTCAGACAAACCGAAAAAAAGATCGACCAGAAGAAGTAGTAGGAGTAGTAAGAAAAAGGTTTCAGAATCTGTTGTGGAAGGAATTGCCAAATCAGAGGAAGAATAAATGTTAATAATCAATTAAAATATTAAGGATAAACTTTTTTGTTTGTCCTTTTTTTGTGCAATTTTGTTACTTGTTTAAATTATTGGTAGCAATGAAATACAAATCAAGAAAAAAAGCTGTTTTATTACTAGCCGACGGAACAGTTTTTTATGGTAAAGCTATTGGTAAAGAAGGTACTGCGTTTGGTGAAGTTTGTTTCAATACTGGAATGTCAGGCTATCAGGAGATTTTCACAGATCCATCATACTATGGTCAATTAATGGTCATGGCTAACGTGCATATTGGGAATTATGGTACAAATAAAAATGAAGTTGAATCTGATGGTATTAAAATCTCAGGATTAATATGTAAAAATTTCAGTTATGATTATTCAAGAGTTGCCTCGGATGATAGTTTATTGAATTTTTTTGAAAAAAATAATCTTTTTGCGATCTCAGATATAGATACTAGGGCTTTGGTGAGCTATATAAGAGAAAATGGTGCTATGAATGCTGTAATTTCAACAGAAATTGATGATATTAATAGTCTAAAAGAACGACTTTCTAAAGTCCCTAACATGGAAGGATTAGAGCTAGCCTCTAAGGTCTCCACAAAAGAGCCTTATTATTTTGGAGATAAAAACTCAGATTACAAAATTGCTGCTTTGGACATTGGTATAAAAAAAAATATTTTGAGAAATTTTGCAAAGCGAGGTGCCTATATTAAAGTTTTTCCATACAATGCTTCCTTTACTGATTTGAGTGAATGGCAACCAGATGGATATTTTTTATCCAATGGTCCTGGTGATCCTGAACCTCTAGTTGATGCACAAAATTTAGCAAAAGAAATTATAAAAAGAAACCTGCCTCTATTTGGTATTTGTCTTGGGCATCAGATTATTGCTTTGGCAAACGGTGTTTTAACTTATAAAATGTACAATGGGCATAGAGGTATAAATCATCCAGTAAAAAATTTATTAACAGGGCGAGGTGAGATTACTTCCCAAAATCATGGTTTCGCTGTTGACAGACAAGGAGTTGAGAATCATCCTGAGCTTGAAGTTACCCATATACATTTAAATGACGGAACTGTTGCTGGGTTAGCTATGAAGAATAAAAAATGTTTTTCAGTACAATATCACCCCGAAGCTAGTCCTGGTCCGCATGACTCCTCTTATTTATTTGATCAGTTTATAGAGTATTTATCAATTGACAGTTAATTATGAGTGCTATTAAAAGTATTATTTCTAGGCAAATTTTTGATTCCAGAGGAAACCCAACGATTGAAGTTGATGTCACAACAGAAAAGGGTTTTTTAGGAAGAGCTTCTGTACCTTCTGGAGCATCTACAGGACAGCATGAGGCTGTAGAGCTGAGAGATGGTGGCGACGCTTTTGTTGGAAAAGGTGTTTTAAAAGCAGTAAAAAATGTTAATGAATATATTTCAAAAGCTTTGTTAGGAATTTCAATTTTTGAACAAGAAAAAATTGATAAAATAATGATTGAATTAGATGGTACACCAAATAAATCTAATTTAGGTGCTAATTCTATTTTGGGTGTTTCATTAGCAGTTGCTAAAGCGGCCTCTTCAGAACTCGAGCTACCTCTTTACAGATATATTGGTGGCGCTGAGGCAAAAACTTTACCAGTTCCAATGATAAATATTATCAATGGTGGCTCCCACAGCGATGCTCCAATTGCTTTTCAAGAGTTTATGATCGTTCCAGTTATGGCCAAATCTTTTTCCAATGCAATGCAAATTGGTACTGAAATTTTCCACAACCTTAAAAAGGTTCTTCAAAGCAGGGGTTTAGGAGTTACTGTTGGAGATGAAGGCGGTTTCGCTCCAAAATTAGGTGGTACAGAAGAAGCTATTGAAACGATTGCCAAAGCAACAAGGAATGCTGGTTATTGTTTTGGAGAAGAAGTAATGATAGCACTAGATTGTGCTTCCGCTGAATTTTATATAGACGGAAAATACAATTATTCTAAATTTGAGGGAAAATCTGGTCAAATAATGAACAGTAAAGAGCAAGCTAATTATTTAGCCAGTTTAGTTGAAAAGTATCCAATAATTTCAATTGAAGATGGCATGGACGAGAATGACTGGAATGGCTGGAAATATTTAACCGAGAAAATTGGTTCTAAGGTACAGCTTGTTGGGGACGATTTATTTGTTACAAACGTAAATAGACTCTCAAAGGGTATTGAGAGTAACATTGCAAATTCCATTTTAGTGAAGGTTAATCAAATTGGAACATTAACTGAGACAATAGCTGCTGTTAATATGGCTAAGCAAGCAGGATATTCATCTGTTATGTCTCACCGCTCTGGAGAAACAGAGGACTCTACTATAGCTGACTTAGCAGTTGCACTTTGTACTGGACAAATTAAAACTGGTTCTACATCAAGAAGCGATAGAATGGCTAAGTATAATCAATTATTAAGAATCGAGGAACAACTTGGAGATTTAGCTCATTATCCACAAACCAAAGCTTTTAGGAATTTATAGGTTTTTATCAATATTTATACCGTTTCGTGAAATAACTATTGCTCTAAATTGAAAAAATCCTAGCATTTTATTAAATTTACGTTTTCTTTTTTTATGTCTAATAAAGCTACTTTAAATATTAATGGTCAAGATTTTGATTTTCCCATAGTACAGGGATCTGAGCAGGAATATGCAATAGACATAAGTAAACTTCGCGCTGAAACTAATGGAATAATAACAATTGACCCAGGATTTAAAAACACGGGTTCATGCCAAAGTTCTATTACTTTTTTGGATGGCGAAAAAGGTATTTTGAGATATAGAGGCTATTCTATCGAAGAACTGGCCGATAAAGCAAATTTTTTGGAGATTGCATACTTACTAATTTTTGGGAGTCTACCCTCAACAGAAATTTTAGAAAAATTTCATGAAGACATTAAGGAAAATTCAATCGTAGACGATGATATTAGAAAAATTCTTGATGCTTTTCCAAAATCTGCACACCCAATGGGAATTTTATCTTCTTTGACTAGTGCACTTACAGCTTTTAATCCCTCAAACGATCAGGTTAGTAATATAGATTACGAAAGAAGTAGAGCTACCTTATACGACAATATAGTTAAGGTTTTAGGGAAAATTCCTATTCTTGTTGCCTGGACCTATCGAAAAAAATATGGACTTCCTTTAGAATACGGGGATAACTCTTTAGGCTATGTTGAAAATATTTTGAAAATGATGTTTAAAAGGCCTAACATGGATTATGATCAAAATCCAATTATTGTTAAGGCGCTAACAAAACTTCTGATATTACATGCAGATCATGAACAGAACTGCTCAACTTCAACTGTTAGAATTGTTGGATCCTCTCATGCTGGTCTTTTTGCATCAATTTCATCCGGAATTTCGGCATTATGGGGTCCATTACACGGAGGCGCAAATCAAGCTGTTTTAGAAATGTTGGAATCAATTAGAAACGATGGCGGTGACATAAATAAATATATGGCTAAAGCTAAAGACAAAAGTGACCCTTTCAGATTGATGGGATTTGGTCATAGAGTCTACAAAAACTTTGATCCTAGGGCAAAAATTATAAAATTAGCTGCAGACGAAGTTCTGAACGATTTAGGAGTCAATGATCCTATTTTAGAAATTGCAAAATCTTTAGAAGAAAAGGCTTTATCTGACCCCTACTTTGTTGAAAGAAAATTATATCCTAATGTTGATTTTTATTCAGGTATTATATATCGTTCAATGGGTATCCCAGTAGACATGTTTACTGTTATGTTCGCTCTTGGTAGACTTCCAGGTTGGATTGGTCACTGGCGTGAAATGCGTTTAAAGAAAGAACCCATTGGTAGACCTCGTCAAGTTTATATTGGCGAGCCCTATAGACCTTTCAAAAGGAATAAATAAAACTCAAAGTCATTTTGATGATAGATCTAAATGTTGTCAATGAAACCAATACTTTAAAAGCGGTTCTATTGGGGATAGCTAACAATAATGGACCTGTTCCTCTAGCCTTAGAGTGTTATGATCCTAATAGTTTATATCATGTTAATGAGGGTTCCTATCCAGTTGAGTCTAAAATGATAGAAGAAATTTCTTCATTAGAAACAGTTTTCAAGAATTACGGAGTAGAAATATATCGACCTGAAATTTTATCAAATTACAATCAAATTTTCGCAAGGGATATAGCTTTTGTTGTAGATGACAAAATAATAAAGTCTAATACTCTACCCGAACGTGCAAAAGAATTTTCAGCAATTAAAGCGGTTTTGAATAAAATTTCGCTAGAAAATATAATAGAACTACCTGAAGATTGTCATATTGAAGGCGGTGATGTAATTTTACACAATGACTATATTTTTATTGGAGTTTACAATGGACCTGATTATTCAAATTTGAAAACCGCAAGAACTAACTATTTTGCCGTTGAAGTACTTAAAACTATATTCCCTCTAAAAAAAATTAAAGCATTAGAGCTTAAAAAATCTAATATTAACCCAAAAGAAAATGCTTTACATCTCGATTGTTGTTTTCAACCAATTGGAAGGGGAAAAGCTTTGATTCACAAACAAGCCTTCTTAAATCAATCTGATTATAATTTTCTTGAAAAATTTTTTGGCGCTGAAAATTTATTTCAAATAAATAAAGACGAAATGGCCTCAATGTATTGTAATATATTCTCAATTTCAGAAAATATAATTATTTCCGACAATAGGTTTGAGCGTTTAAATAATTGGCTTACAGAAAATGGGTTTTTTGTTGAAACTATTTCTTTTAAAGAAGTATCAAAGCTAGGCGGATTATTCAGATGTTCAACGATGCCATTGAAAAGATCATAGTATGTATTTACAAATTACAAGATCAATATTAATGATTCGACCCGTTAAATTTAGAATGAATGAGCAAACTACAGTTAATAATTATTACCAAAAGATTATTCATGATTCAAATCATGAAATTATAAATCAAAAAGCAAAAGAAGAATTTGATCTTTTGGTTAAAAAGTTAAAGGACGCTACTATAAATGTTCTTGTTATTGACGATTCAGAAGAATTTGATACACCAGATTCAATTTTCCCCAACAATTGGATATCTTTTCATGAAAATTCCACAGTTGCGTTGTATCCAATGTTTGCAGAAAACAGACGCTTAGAAAGAAAACTTTCAGTTTTAAAATCTATTGAAAATCATGGATTTAAAATTAATCATGTTAAGGATTACACGGGTAAGGAGTTAAAATCAATTTTTTTGGAGGGAACGGGTAGTGTGGTTATTGACAGATGTAATATGTTAGCATATTGTGCACTATCACCAAGAAGTAACGAAGATTTATTTTTACAGTTTTGTGAAGATTTTGATTATTCTCCAATTATTTTTTCAGCGTTTCAAACAGTGAATAAAAGGCGAAAAAGAATATATCACACTAATGTAATGATGTGTATTGGGGATGAATTTGCAATTATTTGTCTTGATTCAATCGATAATGCAAACGAGCGAAAAAATGTTTTGAGATGTTTAATCGAAAGTAATAAAGAAGTTATTTGTATTTCTGAGCAACAGGTGAAAAATTTTGCAGGAAATATGATCCAACTTATCGGATTTAATAACAAAAAATATCTAGTGATGAGCCAAAGTGCTTATGATTCACTTTTATTATCTCAAATAAAAAAACTTCAAAAGTATTGTATAATAATTTCAAGTTCACTAAATACAATCGAAGCTTGTGGAGGGGGAAGTGCCAGGTGTATGATTGCTGAAATTTTTTTGCCAGAAGCGAATTAATTTTGGGTTTAAAAAAATGTATCTTTGGGTTATAAATAATTATCAATGATTCTTCAAGCTCATTTATTGCGTTATATAAAAGAAGCTTCTAATCATTTGTTTTCCACAAAGATTAAATCTGTAGAATTTAAAAATACTCCTAAAAATTTTGAAGGGGATATTACCGTAGTTATTTTTCCGTTGGCACGCATATTGAAGAAAGATTTAAATTTAATTGGCGAAAAAATTGGTGCTTATTTGGTTGATAAATCTGAAGTAATTATAAGTTTTAATATTGTTAAGGGTTTTTTAAATTTAGTTCTTTCTGATGCTTATTTTTTGGATGATTTTGATAAAATTAAATCAGATTCTAATTATGGACTTTTTGATCAAAAAAGTGATGAGTGTGTTCTTGTTGAGTACTCGTCTCCAAACACAAATAAACCTCTTCATTTAGGACATATTAGAAATAATATTTTGGGGTTTAGCATTTCTAACATTTTGCAAGCTAGTGGTAAAAAGGTATATAAAACTCAAATAATCAATGATAGGGGCATACACATATGTAAAAGTATGGCAGCTTGGCAACTTTTTGGACAAGGTGAAACACCAAATACTAATGGAATAAAGGGCGACAAGTTTGTTGGTGATTTTTATATTAAATATGAAAAGGTGTATAAGGGCGAAATCAAAAGATTGCAGCTTCAAGGGCATTCGCTTGACTATGCAAAAGAGAATGCACCAATATTTTTATTGGCTAAACAGATGCTTTTGAAATGGGAAGCAGGAGATAAAAGGATCAAAGCATTGTGGTCAATGATGAATAATTGGGTTTATGACGGATTCGAAAGTACTTATAATAAATTGGAAGTAAATTTCGACAGAAATTATTATGAAAGTGAAACTTATTTGTTAGGTAAGTCTTTCATTTTGGAAGGGCTTAAATCTGGAGTTTTTTTTAAGAAAAAAGATGGATCAATATGGTGTGATTTATCAGAATATGGATTAGATCAAAAAATTGTTTTGCGCGCTGATGGAACAGCTGTTTATATGACTCAAGACATTGGTACTGCAATCCAAAGAATTAAAGATTTTAAAAATGTTTCGGCTATGGTTTACACTGTCGGGAATGAGCAAGATTATCATTTCAAGGTCCTTTTTTTGATTCTAAAAAAATTAGGATTCGACTGGGCTAATAATTTATTTCATTTAAGTTATGGTATGGTAAATTTACCGAGTGGTAAGATGAAAAGCCGAGAAGGTACTGTGATTGATGCAGATGATTTAATCTCAGAAATGGAACGAACAGCAAAGAAAATATCTGAAAAATCAAGAGGCTTAAGTGGACATTCCGATGATCAAAAAAATCAAACATATTCAACAATAGGATTGGGGGCGCTCAAATACTTTATTTTGAAAGTCGATCCTAAAAAAACAATTTTATTTGATCCAAAAGAGTCCATTGATTTTCAGGGGAATACTGGACCTTTTATCCAATATACATATGCTAGAATTCAAGCTATTTTAAGAAAGTCTAGAATAGACTTTACTAAAAAAACTACCCAAATTATTTTAAACGAAAGAGAAAAAAATATCATCAAGTGTATACAGAATTTCCCTGACACAATTCAGCAAGCTGCTAAGGAATACAATCCATCATTAATTGCTAATTATACATATGATCTTGTCAAGGAGTTCAATTCATTCTATCAAAATTCCCCAATTTTGGGTGCTAGTTCAATTCAATTGATTGAGTTTAGAGTTCAGCTTTGCAGTGTAGTAGGTGATATTATCAAAAAGGGATTTGGTTTACTCGGGATTAGAGTGCCTGACCGTATGTAATTTATTAATTTTATGCATGTAAAATTAAATTCATATTTACCAAAAAATTCAGCTCAGATTATTCAAAAATTAATTTCTGAAGACGACTTGTCTATAATTATAAAAAAAGAAAGAAAGTCTCGACATGGTGATTACAGAAAATTGAAAAACGGGAAACATCTCATAACGATTAATGAGAATTTAAATCAATACCGTTTTCTTATTACGTTGGTACACGAAATAGCTCATTATTATGCCTTTAAATTATTTGGTAGTTTAATTAAACCACATGGGAATGAATGGAAAAACACTTATAAGAAGCTACTTATTCCTTTTTTGAAACCTGATGTCTTTCCGAAATCAATTATTTCTCCTCTTGCCAAGTTCATAAAAAAGCCAAAAGCCACTACTGACTCCAGCTTCGAACTATCTTTAGCTCTTAAATCTTTTGATCCTCCCAATAACAAAACTTACATATTTGATTTAGATGAAGGAACCATTTTTAAAATTTCAGACGGAAGACAGTTTAGAAAAGGAAAAAGGATTCGTACACGTTTTGAGTGTAAATCCTTGGAGTGTGGTAGAATGTATTCCTTTAGCTCAAGTGCCCAAGTTGATTTGGTACAAAGGTAAGAACAGGGTTTTTTGTATTTTTCAATGATTCAAGAAAAATCGATTCATAAAGATTGATTAATTTAGCTCCTAAACCAAAATAATTGAAAATGGATAGTGATATTGAAAATAACCAAGATGAGAAAATAAAACACCATAAAGAAGCGATCAAAGTTGATGCTAAAGGATTATTTTATTCCATAAAAGCTTTTTTAATTGATTTATTGGATTACAGAAGTGATACAGATTATATTGCGACTGTATCAGCAATAAAAAATGATGTTTCAATTAAAGGAGCAACAGCGTGGATTTTAATATGTTCTATATTAGTTTGTTCTGTAGGTTTAAACGCGAACTCTCCTGCGGTAGTAATTGGAGCTATGTTGATCTCACCTTTAATGGGGCCTATTCTTGGAGTTGGTCTATCAATTGCTACTAACGACATAGATACTCTCAGAAAGTCTTTGATCAATTTAATCACAATGCTGGTTTTAAGTCTGTTAACTGCCTTCCTGTTTTTTTATTTTTTTCCTTTACATGAAGACACTAATGAGCTAATGGGAAGAGTGAAGCCTGATATCCGAGATGTTTTAATTGCATTTTTTGGAGGTTTGGCACTAATCATCGCTAGGACAAAAAAAGGGACTATTGCATCAGTAATTTTTGGTGTTGCGATTGCTACAGCCTTGATGCCTCCGCTTTGTACTGCTGGATATGGTTTATCTCAGGGAGAAATCGATTATTTTGGAGGAGCAATGTATTTATTTACTATAAATACGATTTTTATAACATTGGCAACATTTCTTGTTCTAAAATTTTTGCGTTTTCCAATGGTTGTTTATGCCAATTCACGCAGGAGAAAAAATATTGCAAGACTTGCAGCAGTATTAGCTTTTATAATAATACTCCCTGCTGGGAATAAGTTTATTGTATTGTTAAAAGAAACTCGATACATGGCGGATTTTAATAATTTTAAAGCAGAGGAGATTGAAAATAATTCAAGTCTTTGGTTACAAAGAGCTGAAATTGATTATGATGACAAAATTATAAGCATTACATTTAATGGAGATGTTAATGAAGCTACTAAATCAGACCTGGATAATGAATTAGAGAATTATGAGTATATAAAAGATTTCGAGCTTTTTATTAATGGTAACTCTAACAGAAGTAGTGATAAAATTTTAGAACTGTACGATATAGCTGTTGAAAAGCTTGAATTACGGGATCAAACTATTAAAAATTTAGAATTGAGAATTGACAGCTTGAAAACCTTAAATTCAAAGGTAGAAAATAAATTATCTGATATAAATTTTTTAAATCTTGCCAAAGACTTAAAAATTCAATTTCCAAGTTTAGAAGTTTTTGGTTATTCCAAATTAATTCAATCTTCAAATTTTCGGACAGTTGACACTACTTTTCTTGCTAAAATTAAATGGAATATTAACTTAAGTGATTCTTTAAAAATGAAAAAAAGTGCTGATTTAGAATCTTGGCTTCTCCAAAACAAAGTTACAGATAAGGTTTATTTAGTAATTGATTAGGATTTGGTTGTTAAAAACTGATTTCGAACTTTTTTAAATAAATTTGAGGAATAAACAAAATCTGTAACTGCCACGTTTTCCGTCTCAAAGATATTTTCTTTGCTGCCCTCCCATTTTTTTTCTCCGTTTTTAAGGAATATAATTTTTTCTCCTATTTCCATTACAGAGTTCATGTCGTGGGAATTAATTACAGTTACCATTCCATATTCTTTTGTAATTTCATTAATCAAATTATCAATAATAATTGCCGTTTTTGGGTCAAGTCCTGAATTAGGTTCATCACAAAAAAGATATTTAGGATTATTTACAATTGCACGGGCTATCGCCACTCTTTTTTGCATTCCACCCGATGCTTCATTAGGCATTTTTGAATAAAATTTAGATAAATTAACTCGCTCTAGAACCTTATAAGCCCTGTCCTCCATTTCACTATCACTTTGATCAGTAAACATTCTAAGTGGGAACATAACATTTTCAATTATGGTTAGTGAATCAAAAAGAGCACTTCCTTGAAAAACCATTCCGATTTTTGATCGCAAGTCTCGCTTTTGAAAATCATTTAGTTTTGTAAATATTTTTGAACCATATGAAATGCTTCCATTATTATATTTAAATAGCCCCAACAAGCATTTTAGGAATACTGTTTTTCCAGATCCGCTTTGTCCAATAATTAAATTAGTTTTTCCTTTATCGAAGTTGGTGGAAATATCTTTAAGGATCACTGTTTCACCAAAGGATTTTGATAAGTTTTTTACTTCTATCATTAGCTGAGTAACATTTGAGTTAAAACATAATTTAAGATTATAATCACTACACTAGTCCAAACAAAAGCTGTTGTACTTGCTTTTCCAACTTCTAGAGCTCCACCCTTCATATAGTAGCCGTGAAATGAGGGAATGGTAGCTAAAATAAATGCAAATACCATGGTTTTTATAAATGCATAAGTCATGTGGAATGGATTGAAATCAAGCTGAATACCAGTTATGTAATCATCAAGGCTTGAGAAGCCTCCATAAACACAAGCTGCCATTCCACCAATAATTCCTAAAAACATTGCAATTGATATTACGAAGGGATAAAGAAGCATTGCAATTGTTTTTGGAAGCACCAAGTAATTTATTGAATTTACCCCCATGACCTCTAATGCATCAATTTGCTCTGTAACTCTCATTGTTCCTATGCTGGAAGTAATAAAGGATCCAACTTTTCCAGCCATTATTACAGATATAAAGGTTGGAGCAAATTCTAAGATCACAGATTGTCTTGTAGCAAATCCTACTAAGTATTTTGGTATTAAGGGGCTTTCAATATTCAATGCCGTTTGAATTGTTATAACTCCTCCAACAAAGAACGAAATAAATGCAACTATGCCTATCGAGCCAATTACTAAGTCCTCAATTTCCTTTAAAATCAAATTTTTCATAACTGACCACTTGGTTGGTTTTCGAAACATTTCACCAATCATTATAAAATAAGCCCCTATGTTGTAAAGGTATGACATACCAGTAAAAATTATCAGCGGTTTTTATTTAATTACAGATTCATTAATTAAGTTGATATACGTCAATAAATTTTCTTTCCCAATTGACTTTTTTGAGGATGTTATGAAGTACTCTGGGAACCTCTCCCATTTTTCTCCAAATACCTTTTTATAATTTTTTATTTTTTTTTCAATCTCATTTACATTTAGTTTATCAGATTTTGTAAAAATAATATTAAATGCATTTTGAGTTCTAGTTAGCCATTCCATAAACTCAATATCAATTTTCAGTGGATCGTGTCTGATGTCTATTAGTACAAAAGCACAAACTAATTGTTTTCTATGTGTAAAATAAGATTTTATATGTTTTTTAAAAAGATTTTTAGCTTGTTTTGAGGCTTTTGCATAACCATAGCCGGGAAGATCCACTAAAAACCATTTGTTGTCCATTAAAAAGTGATTTATTAATTTAGTTTTTCCAGGTTGCCCCGATATTTTAGCTAATTTTTTTTTATTTGTGATCATATTTATTAGAGAGGATTTTCCAACATTGCTTCTGCCGATGAAAGCGTATTCTGGAATATTAATATCCGGGCATTTGAAGACATCCTGATTACTGGCAATAAATTTTGCTAATTTTATTTCCATTAAAGAAAATTTATAGACTTTTTAATTTAAGCCAACTTTTAAGAATATCGTTGAAGCGTTTTGGGTGCTCCATCATTGGAGCATGACCACATTTGTCAATCCAAAACAAATCTGAATTTGGAAGTAATGAGTTAAATTCTTCAGCAACATTTGGTGGTGTAACAATATCATTCTTCCCCCATATTATACAGGTTGGAGTATTTATTTCTGGCAGGTCTTTAGACATATTATGTCTTATAGCGCTTTTTGCAATGGCTAGAATTTTTATCAGCTTACTTTTGTCATTTACTGTTTCGTAAACGTCATCAACTATTTCCTTTGTAGCAACTTTAGGGTCATAAAAAACCTCCTGCGCTTTTGCTTTTATAACATTATAATCACTTCTTTTGGTATATCCCCCTCCCATTGCATTTTCATAGAGGCCAGAGCTACCTGTTATGACTAGGCCTGAAATCTTTTCCTGATTTAACATGGTGTTGTATAACCCTATGTGGCCACCGAGTGAATTGCCAACAAGTATAATATTTTTGTAGTCTTTGAAATCTATAAATTCTTTGAGATACTTTGCAAAGTATTTAACATTGGTATTTATAAGCCCAATAGAGTAAAGAGGTAACTCGGGTAATACCAGTTTATATCCGCATTGACTGAACTCATTTATTAATTCACTGAAATTACTAAGGCCTCCCATTAATCCATGTAGAATAATTATAGGTCGTCCATTACCAATTTCAGTGTAGTTAAATTCCCCCTCTTTTTTTAAGCTATATTCCATACGTTGAAATGAGGATAGTGTTCAACAAAACTAATCAAATTTATTTAATATAGGTTAAAAATCGAGGCTTCATTAGTTGAACAAGAGCAGCGTTATGAATCAAAAAATTACTTTTTCTATGAATTTAATGATATAATTCAACTTTGTTTTACATTTATGCTAAAACATTGAAAATCAATATTTTAAAATAAATTAAGCATGCTTTTCACCGATTTTATATGCATTTTGTAGAATTTTTTTATTAAAGTGGTAAAAAGTGGTAAAAAGTGGTAAATATTTTTTAAATTTGAATCTATACTAAACCAACAATTCACAGATTAAAAATGAGTTCACTCATTGGTACATACGAGTGTAAAGCAGATACTAAGGGGCGTTTTATGATTCCTGTAGCTCTAAGAAAGCAGCTGGATTTATCCAACGGTTTTGTACTAAAAAGAGCTGTTTTTCAACCGTGCCTAGAGCTATATTCTTTGATAGAGTGGGAGAGCTTGATGCAAAAAGTAAACAAGCTTAATCGCTTTAAGAAAAAAAACAATGACTTTATTCGAAGATTTACTGCTGGAGTCCGAACCGTTGATTTTGATTCGTCAGGGCGGATACTGATACCAAAAGAGTTAGCAATAATCGCAAAAATGGAAAGGGACATAATTGTCTCCTCAGCTGTAAATATTGTTGAAATCTGGGATAAATCGCTTTACGAAAAAGCTATTAATGATGCTGCCAGTAATTTTGCTGATTTGGCTGAAGAAGTAATGGGTCAAGATGACGGAAACGGCGTATCATAATCCAGTACTCCTTGAAGAGTCAGTTAATGGTTTAGATATAAAAAAAAATGGCATTTATGTAGATGCTACTTTTGGTGGAGGTGGCCATAGTATAGAAATATTAAATCGACTGGGTCCAAAGGGTAAATTGATCGCATTTGATCAAGATAGGGACGTTCTTAAAAATATTGTTGAGGATTCAAGATTTCTTTTTTTGAATGAAAATTTTAAAAATATAAAGCGTTTTTTGAAATTTTACGGATTTAAATTGGTGGATGGTATTATAGCAGATTTTGGAGTTTCGTCCCATCAAATTAATTCTTCAGGAAGAGGGTTTTCTTTCCGCTTTGATGGTCCGCTTGACATGCGCATGAATCAAGATAAAAATGTATCATCAAAAGATATTGTAAATAATTATGATGAAGAAAAGTTGAAAGAACTGTTAAAGGCGTATGGTGAGCTGAGACAAGCCTCTTTATTTGCTAGAGCTATAGTTCGTGCCCGTACTTCAAACCCAATTTTGACAACCCTTCAGCTGAGTTCTATTTTGAAAGAGCACATTCCAGTCAGAAAAAGAAATAAAATTTTAGCGCAAATTTTTCAGGCTTTGCGAATAGAAGTAAACGATGAATTAGAATCAATTAAGTCTTTTTTGATGGATGCTAGTGATTTGATTAAACATAAGGGCAGGTTAAGTGTAATTTCATATCATTCTCTTGAAGACCGATTAGTAAAGAGATTCATTAGGGATGGGATATTTTACGGAAAGCCTCAAAGTGATGTTTTTGGAAACTACAATGTACCATTTAAAAGAATAGGGAAATTAGTTTTACCCTCAAGAAAAGAAATTATAAAAAATAATAGAGCTAGAAGTGCTAGGCTTAGAATAGCCGAAAAAATTTAATAATTAGAATTGAGCCAAGGATTTTATAACATATTAAAAGGAAGACATTTATTAGATAACAATGCCTATAAAAAATGGGGCCTTATTATTTTTTGTTCATTATTAGCTTTAATTATGATTGGAAGTTCTCATATGGTTGATAGTAAAGTTCACCAAATATCACGCATGAACGAAGAGGTAAAAGCTTTGAGGTCAATTTATGTTGAAACCCGAGCTCAACTAATGGAGCTCAAGATGGAATCGTTTGTCAGAGAAAAAATGAAAACAGATTCATTATATCCATCGCAAAGTTCACCAATCAAAATTTTAATTAATTCAAGTAAAGAAAAAATTTAATGTTGACAAGCAAAGAGACCTCTATTTTGAACAAGTTGTATTTTATTTCAGGATGTATATTTCTTTTTGCCTTTCTAATTATTTTCAAATTAATAAATATTCAGTACATAGATGGAGACTATTTCAGAAAATTAGCAGAGAAAAGAGCTATAAAAGATGTTATTATTCCATCAAACAGAGGAAATATTTATTCCCTTGGAGGTGAACTTTTAGCCGCTTCTGTTACTAGATACGATATTAGAATTGATCCCGTTTCTCCATCGGACGCTAATTTCCAAATGTATGCAGATGATCTTTGTGATTCTGTTTCCAAATTTAACAAAAGCTCATCAGCTAAATTATTAAGCCGTTTAAGATCAGCTCGCGAAAATAATAACCAATACTTCTTATTGGCAAATGATTTAGGATATTCAGATTACTTAAGATTCAAGTCATTTCCGCTTTTGAAATTTGGTGCTTTCAAAGGAGGGTTGATTGTTGAAGAAAATACCAAAAGAAATTATCCCCTCGGACCTGTTGCAAGAAGGTCAATTGGTTATGAAAAGGTTATTGAAAGCGGAAATAGGATTCGCGTAGGAATTGATGGTGCATTTGGTGATAGATTTTTGCGTGGTATTGATGGTAAACGACTAAAACAAAGTATTGGTAAGGGGCAATGGAAGCCCATTGATGATTTTAATAAAGTTGAACCTCAAGATGGTTATGATATCTACACAACAATTGATGTTAATATACAGGACATTACTCATCATGCTCTTATGAAGCAGTTAGAATTTTATAATGCTCATCATGGTAGTGCTGTTGTAATGGAAACAAAAACAGGTGAGATTAGAGCTATTTCAAATTTAGGCAAGAACTCTAAGGGGGAATATTACGAAAGATTAAACTATGCAATACAAGAATCGAATGAACCAGGCTCAACATTTAAATTAATGGCGCTTGCAGTAGCTTTAGATGACAGTAAGATTGATACAACCACTGTTGTAGATACTAAAAACGGGGTGGTTTCATATTATGGTAAAAAAGTAAAAGATTCTAGAGAAGGTGGATATGGTAAAATCTCTATCGCTGAAGCTTTTGAAATTTCTTCCAACACCGCCATTGTGAGTACAATTCATAGGATATACAAAAACAATCCCACAGAATTCATTGATGGTCTTTATAAAATGAATTTGAGGGATTCATTGGGTTTGAATATAATTGGTGAAGGGAAGTCGTTAATACCAGATCCAAGAATTAAAAGTACTCTTTGGAGTGGTATATCACTTGAGTGGATGTCATTTGGATATGGGGTTCAGTTTACCCCTCTGCAGACTTTGACTTTTTATAATGCAATCGCTAATAATGGTAAAATGGTTAAGCCTCGTTTTTTGAGAAAGGTAAAATCAATTGATAAAACAATAGAAACATTTGAAACAGAGGTTATTAATAACCAAATATGTAAACCTGAAACAGTAAAAAAATTACAAGCATTATTAAAAAATGTGATAGAAAAGCCCCACGGGACCGGACATAATTTATACTCAGATAAATTTTCAATGGCTGGCAAAACAGGAACTTGTCAAAAAGACTACGTTGAAAAAGAAAAATTAAATTATATATCATCATTTTCAGGCTATTTTCCATCTGAGAACCCTAAATATTCCTGTATTGTTATAATACATGAACCTGACAAGGATATAGGATATTACGGTGCTGATGTGGCAGGTCCTGTGTTTAAAAAAATTGCACATAAAATTTTGACAGATTTGTCAGTTGAAGAAAATGTTACTGATATTGAAATGGTCTCAAAAGATGTTAAGGTTGATCACAAGAAATATTATAAAATTATTGAAAGCGAGGAGTTAACTATGCCAAATTTAATTGGAATGGCAGGTATGGATGCTATATCAATTTTAGAGAATATGAATATGAACGTAAAGATTATAGGTAGCGGTTTAGTTTGTAAACAGTCCATAAAAGTTGGTACAAAATTAAAGCAGAAATTTAAAATTGTCTTGGAATTGTCATGAAATTATTGAAGGATATATTATATAAAGTATCAATTAAAACAGTTTATGGTTCCACAAATATTTCTATCTACGATATTCAATTTGACTCAAGAAAAGTATCTGCGAATAGCGTATTTGTAGCTATTAAGGGATCTATTAATAATGGTGCTAATTTTATAAATGTGGCTGTGAAAATGGGTGCAAAGGCGATTATTTCTCAACAATCTGTTGAGAAAAAGGTTGAGGGGATAACCTATGTAGAAGTTGAAAATTCGGCTAAAGCACTAGCCTTGATGGCTACAAATTTTTATCAAAATCCTTCTGAAAATCTAAATCTCATAGGCGTAACAGGAACGAATGGAAAAACCACAGTTGCGACTTTGTTGTACAATTTATTCAAAGCTTCTGGTTTTAAAGTCGGTTTGATTTCTACGGTTAATATTTTAGTGAATGACAAATTTTTCAAAACTCATCACACAACACCTGACTCTTTAACTATAAATTTTTACCTAAATAAAATGATTCAATTAGGTATTGATTATTGTTTCATGGAAGTGAGTTCTCATGGAATAGACCAGTTCAGGACCCATGGTTTGTCTTTTAAAGGGGGGATTTTTACAAATCTCACTCATGATCATTTAGATTATCATAAGACTTTTTCAGCCTATCGGGATGCTAAAAAATCGTTTTTTGATAAGTTACCTAAATCCGCATTTGCACTAATAAATTTTGATGACAAAAATGCTAATTACATTACTCAAAACACTTTAGCAATGATTTACTCTTATGCTCTAAACTCATCTGCGGATTATACAGCTCAGATTTTAGAAAAGCAGCTTAGTGGCCAACTTTTAAAAATTAGTGATTTAGAAATATGGGTTAAGTTAATTGGGAAATTTAATGCATACAATTTAACAGCAATATATGGATGTGCTAGGATACTGGGTTTAGAATCAAAAGAAGTTTTAAAAGTTATCAGTAATCTTGAGAGTGTTGAAGGGAGATTTGAATTTTTCGTATCTAAATCAAAAATTACGGTCATTGTTGACTATGCACATACTCCAGATGCTCTTAAAAATATTTTGGTAACAATCAATGAAATTAGAAGAAAAGACCAAAGTTTAATTACTTTATTTGGGTGCGGAGGTGACAGAGATAAGACCAAACGTCCAAAAATGGGAGGTATCGCTGCAGCTTTGAGTAATAGTGTAATTATAACGAGTGATAACCCAAGGGCTGAGGACCCAAAAGCAATAATCGATGAAATTGAAGTAGGAGTAGATTCTAAAAATCTAGATAAAGTTATTTCAATTTCAGATAGAAAACAAGCTATTAAAACTGCTTGTAGGATAGCAAGCGCAGAAGACATTATTCTTTTATCAGGAAAGGGACACGAAAAATATCAAGAAATCAATGGAGAGAAAATAGTTTTCAATGATTTTGAAATAGCAAAGGAATGTTTAAAACAATTTAAAAAATAGAATGTTATATTATTTGTTTCAATATTTAGAAAATGAGCATCAAATTCCTGGAGCTTCACTCTTTAGTTTTTTGACTTTTCGAGCATCTTTTGCTATTATTTTGTCTTTGTTAATATCTACAATTTTTGGTAAGAGAGTAATTAAATTTCTAGAAAAAAAACAAGTTAAAGAAAGTATTCGTGATTTAGGCTTGGAGGGAGAAAATAAAAAAGTCGGCACTCCGACAATGGGAGGACTGATTATAATTTTTTCAACGTTAATTCCCGTCGGGTTATTAGCAAAATTAGACAATGTATATATTATATTATTACTTATCGCTACCGTTTGGATGGGTGCTATTGGCTTTATCGACGACTATATTAAGAAGTTTAAAAAAGATAAAGCAGGGCTAAAAGGTAAATTCAAAATAATAGGGCAGGTTGGGCTAGGACTTATCGTTGGACTAACTTTATTTTTTCACCCGGAAGTCACAATAAAAGAAAGGATTCCGATTGCACAAATAGAATATAGTCAATCAAATAGTAAATTGGTTGATAAATCTTATTTAGAATTTAAATCAACAAAAACAACAATTCCATTTTTCAAGGGTAATGAATTTGATTATTCTGACTTAATTAAATGGGTTGGCTCTGAATATAAATCCTACTCATGGATTATATTTATTTTGATAGTTATTTTTATTATTTCGGCAGTTTCGAATGGTGCAAATTTAACAGATGGTATTGATGGCTTAGCTGCTGGAACTTCTGCGATAGTAGTTTTAACTCTTGGAATTTTCGCTTGGGTATCTGGTAATATTATTTTTTCAGATTATTTAAACATAATGTATATCCCAAGGGTTGAAGAAATTACAATTTTTATAGCATCTCTGGTTGGATCACTAATTGGTTTTCTGTGGTATAATGCTTATCCAGCTCAAGTTTTTATGGGCGACACAGGGAGTTTAACAATTGGTGGAATTATAGCTGTAATCGCCATTGCAGTACGTAAAGAGTGGTTAATTCCTTTGCTCTGTGGGATCTTCCTGTTGGAGAATTTATCTGTGGTTTTACAAGTTGGTTATTTTAAGTTCACGAAAAAAAAATATGGAAAAGGGCGAAGAATTTTTAAGATGTCTCCGCTTCACCACCATTATCAAAAATTAGGTTATCATGAAAGCAAAATTGTAACTCGTTTTTGGATTATAGGCATATTATTAGCGATTTTAACCTTCGTAACTCTGAAAATAAGATAAATGAAAAAATTAGTCATTTTAGGTTGTGGTGAAAGTGGCTTAGGAACCGCTCTATTAGCAATTGAAAAAGGTTTTAAAGTATTTGTTTCTGATTCTGGCCCTATAAATGATAGATTCAAACAGGATCTGATAAAATATAGAATTGATTGGGAGCAAGGTAAACATAGTGAATCAAAAATATGTGACGCAGATTTAGTGATGAAAAGTCCTGGAATAAGCACAAATTCTCTTGTTGTGAAACAACTTTTATCTAAAAATATACCTGTGATTTCAGAAATAGAATTTGCATCCAAATTCACTACATCTAAATTAATTTGTATAACTGGTAGTAATGGTAAAACTACAACGGCAATGATGACTTATAATATTCTGAAGGAAGCAGGTTTTAATGTAGTATTAGCTGGTAACATTGGTAAAAGTTTTGCAAGTACAATTGAACTCAAACCAGAATATTTTGTTTTGGAGTTAAGTAGTTTTCAATTAGATGGGATTATAAATTTTAGTCCTCATATTGCTGTGATTACCAATATTACTGAAGATCATTTGGATAGATATGATAATAAGTTTGAAAATTATGTAAGATCAAAGTTTCGAATAGTTATGAACCAAACCGAAGATGACTATTTGATTTACAACTCTGATGATCCGGTTATTCAAGCTTATATCGATTCTAATACTATCAAACCTAAATTAATTCCTTTTTCTGTAAAAAAAATATTATCAAAAGGAGTATTCCTGGACAATAACACAATAAAAATTATAAATAAAAAAAAAACAATTCTTATGCCAACAACAAATTTATCTCTAGATGGAAAGCATAATGTAAAAAATGCTATGGCAGCTGCTACTGTTGCCAATTTACTTAAGATCCGCAAGGATACAATCCGCGAAAGTTTAGAATGTTTTCAGGGCGCTGAGCACAGACTAGAACATTTCCTTAAGATAAATAAGGTGCAATATATAAATGATTCAAAAGCCACAAATGTGAATGCTACTTATTATGCTTTAGAGAGTATGAATAGTCCCACAGTTTGGATCGTTGGAGGAGTTGATAAAGGAAACGATTACAGCTCTTTGTATCATTTTGTTAATGAAAAGGTGAAGGCTATAATTTGCTTGGGTAAACAGAATGAAAAATTATTTGAGAATTTCGAATCTATGGTAGAAACTATAGTAGAAACCAGCTTAATGACTGAAGCAGTAGGGATTGCATATAACATTGCAAAAGCTGGAGACAATGTTTTGTTATCTCCAGCATGTGCCAGCTTTGATCTGTTTGAAAGTTTTGAGGATAGAGGCCAACAATTTAAAGCTGCGGTAAGAAAATTATAAATGAAAAGAGCAATAAGTAAATTAAGAGGGGATCGTATGATTTGGGCAATTACAGCATTGCTGGCTATTTTTTCATTTTTGCCAGTCTACAGCGCTGCCAGTAGCCTAGCTTATTCAATTGGTGCTGGTCATACTTTTAGTTATTTTATCAAACATTTTTTTCATCTTTTTTTAGGCTTTTTAATTATTTACGCTGTTCATAGGGTTCCATACCGTTATTTTAATGGCTTATCTGTTTTGATGTTTCCTGTAATTGTAGTTCTTTTAATTTTGACAATTTCACAAGGATCGACAATTGGTGGCGCTAACGCAAGCCGTTGGATTCAAATACCTGTAGTTAGTATTTCTTTTCAACCTTCTACCTTGGCTGCATTACTTTTAATGGTTTTTTCGGCTAGATTTTTATCAAAATTAGACCCACAAGAATTTTCTTTCAAAAATTCAATTTTTAAATTCTGGCTTCCTGTTTTTTTAATTTTAATTTTGATTTTACCAGCCAATTTTTCAACAGCTGCACTGATTTTTTCAATGGTATTGATGTTGGCTTTTGTAGCAGGTTATCCACTAAGATATCTTGGGTTAATTTTTGGCTCTGGTATTATAACTTTAGTTCTCTTTATTGCTTTAGCCAAAATTTTTCCAAACTCTATGCCAAATAGAATTGACACATGGAATAAAAGAATATCTAACTTTTGGGGAGGTCAGGAAACAAGACAAGATTATCAAATTGAAAAAGCTAAAATAGCAATTGCTAGCGGTAAAATTTATGGAGTAGGACCTGGTAAAAGTATACAGAAAAACTTTTTACCAGAGTCGTCATCTGATTTTATTTTTGCAATTATAATTGAGGAATATGGTTTGTTTGGTGGATTATTTTTGCTTCTACTTTATCTTTTGTTATTGTTCAGAATAGTCATTGTAGCTCAAAAGTCCGAATCAGAATTTGGTAAACTTTTAAGCATAGGAGTGGGAATACCAATTGTCTTTCAAGCATTTATTAATATGGGGGTAGCAGTCGAGTTATTTCCAGTAACCGGGCAAACTTTACCGCTAATTAGTAGTGGCGGAACTTCAATATGGGTAACATGTTTGGCTATTGGAATTATTTTAAGCGTAAGTGCACGAAGGGAAGAATTAAAAAAAGAACAAATAGAAGAGGCAAATCCTCTTGAAATTTTAAGTGATGCCATCTAATGAGAGAAAATAAAGTTATTATATCGGGTGGTGGTACTGGAGGTCATATTTTCCCTGCAATATCAATAGCAAATGGATTAAAAGAAATATTTCCTGAAATGAAGTTTTTATTTGTTGGTGCCAAAGGAAAAATGGAAATGGAAAAAGTTCCTGAGGCTGGTTTTTCAATTGTAGGGTTATGGATTTCAGGTTTTCAAAGACATAAAATTTTAAAAAACATTTTATTTCCATTAAAGCTTTTGGTTAGTATTTTTTATTCCTTTTTCATCATTAAGAGATTCAAACCTAATGCTGTTATTGGGACGGGTGGATTTGCCAGTGGTCCTATTTTATTTGTTGCCTCTATATTAAAAATTCCAACACTAATACAAGAACAAAATTCATTCCCCGGATTAACAAATAAATTTTTAAGTAAAAGAGCAAATACTATTTGCGTAGCATATGATGGATTATCGAGGTTTTTTCCTAGACATAAAATTAGATTAACAGGTAATCCAGTTAGAAAGGATATATTGAATATTGAAGAAAAACTTTTGGAGGCAAAAGACTATTTCAAATTTAAGAAAGGTAAAAAGACACTTTTAGTCTTAGGCGGCAGCCTTGGATCAAGAAGAATTAATGAACTGATTGAGGCAAAGTTAGTTTTTTTTAAAAAAAATAATATACGGCTAATATGGCAGTGTGGTCAACTCTACCTTGATGAGTACGTAAAATACAATACTAGTTTTGATATCAAGGTTGTATCTTTTATTGAGAGAATGGATTATGCCTATACCATTGCTGATTTTATTATTTCAAGATCTGGCGCTAGTGCAGTATCAGAATTATGTGTTGTTGGAAAACCAGTAATATTTATTCCATCTCCTAATGTAGCAGAGGATCATCAAACTAAAAATGCTGCTGCAATATCAAAAAAAGATGCTGCTTTATTAATTAGTGAGGATTCATTAGATGAGATATTTGAAAATGAATTCACTAAGCTACTCAATTCTCAAAAAATTCAAAACAAATTACAAGTTAACCTAAAAAAAATAGCAAGGACTTCAGCGACTGAACTCATTGTGGAAGAAATCACAAAACTTTTGGACTCATGAATTTAAATTCTTTTAAATCTATATATTTTTTAGGTATTGGAGGTATCGGCATGAGTGCTTTAGCCAACTATTTTTGCAATCTAGGCTTAAGTATTGGAGGATATGATAAAACTCAAAGTCAACTTACGGATTCATTAGTTAGCAAAGGAATTGAAATAATTTTTAGAGATTCAGTCAATTTAATTGGTAAAGAATTTCGTGATTCAAAAAATACTTTGATTATTATTACACCTGCAATTAATGGAACAAACAAAATTTTAAACTTTTTTACAGCACAAAATTTTATGGTTGTCAAAAGAGCTGAAGTACTTGGAATTATCACAAGTAAAACCCGTTGCTTAGCAGTAGCTGGAACCCATGGCAAAACAACAACAAGTAGTATTTTAGCTCATTTGATGTTCCAATCAAATAAAAAAATCTATGCATTTCTAGGCGGAATATCTATGAATTTTGCATCCAATTTTTTTCAAAACGGAAGTGACTTTTCAGTTGTGGAGGCAGATGAATTTGATAAATCATTTTTACACTTAAGACCAGAAATTGCGTGTATTACTTCAATCGACTCAGATCATATGGATACATATGGAGATAAAAAGAATCTTGAGAATACTTTCAAAGATTTTTCTAATAAACTTGTTTCAACTGAAAGATTATTTGTTCATGACAGCGTTAGTATTAAGGGGGTTAGTTATGGTGTAGATACTGATACTGATTATTCAGCGAAAAATATTACATACGAGAATGGATTTTATGTATTCGATTTAAAGACTCCAAATGGGATTTTTAAGGAATTTAAATTACCTATGCCTGGAAGACATAATTTGTCCAATGCAGTTGTTGCCCTGGCTATGGCATTATATTGCGGTTGCAATGAAAATGATTTAAAGACAGGTCTTGAGAGTTACATGGGCGTTGAAAGAAGATTTTCGTACATAATAAAAAGAGGTTCATTAGTTTTTATTGATGATTATGCTCATCATCCTCGCGAAATTGAAGCAGTTGAAAAGGCAGTTCGAGAAATCCATCCAGGAAAAGAAATTACTGCTGTTTTTCAACCTCATCTGTATAGTAGAACTAGGGACCATATTGATGATTTTGCTGAACAACTATCAAATTTTGATGCTGTTTTATTGTTAGATATATATCCTGCCAGAGAATTACCTATTGATGGAGTAAATTCTAAATGGCTTTTAAAAAAAATCAAATCTAATATTAAACAACATGTAAAAAAAGAGAATCTCTTTGGGGAAATAACAAAGATAAATAATCCAGTTCTAGTAACCATGGGAGCTGGAGACATTTCTTTAGAAGTTTCAACACTTTCAAAAATGTTAACTAATGCATAGATATTTAAATAAAATAAAGATTATTGCAATGTTTTTACTTGTAATATTTTTGTACTCATTTTCATCTATAAGAAATAATAAAAAGTCTGTAAGTGATGTCAAAATTAATTTTATTGGTAGCGATAATTTTTATATTAAAAAATCTACGGTTGATAAATTATTAGTTGAAGGCACTGACTACATAAAATGCTTAACAAGGGATCAAATTAATTTGAATTTATTAGAATCAAAAATTACATCGCACGAAATGATCGAAAGTGCTGAAGTTTATCTCTCTATCAATGGACAATTGAAGGTTAATATAGTTCAAAGACAGCCAATAGCAAGAGTTGTTACAAATAAATCATATTACATTGACAGTAAAGGTAAAAAAATGCCTTTGTCTTATGAGCACAGTGCAAGAGTTATGTTGATCCATGGGATTTTAAATAACTCAAATTTTGATTCAATATTTAGCTTAGTAAACGAAATTAAAAATGACAAATTTATGAGTCTGTATGTCACAGATATATTGATTAATAATAAAAATTTGATATCAATGAAGCTGCGAGATTGCAGTTTTGATCTCATTTTAGGTGATGCTAATAGATTAAAGAATAAAATTAGAAACTTTAAAGCTTTTTATCAAAAAGCAAAATCAAACAATATTTTGAATAATTATAAAACGGTGAATTTACAATATCATAAACAAGTTGTAGGAATTAAATAAAAAAGCTATGGAAATAGAAAATATATCAGTAGGATTAGACATTGGTACGACTAAAATAGTAGCAATGATCGGAGAAAAAAATGAATACAATAAGCTTAAGACCATTGGGGTTGGCAAAGCAAAAAGTCTTGGAGTACACCGAGGAGTTGTTAACAATATTACACAAACAATTCAATCAATACAACAGGCTGTTAGTGAGGCTGAGACAGCTTCAAACACAAAAATTAAGGGAGTAACTGTTGGAATAGCTGGCCAGCACATTCGTAGTTTGCAGCATAGTGATTATATAACAAGAGAAAATGCAGAACAGGTAATCAACGGCGATGATATTGAACGTCTGATTAACCAAGTTCATAAATTAGTTATGCTTCCAGGAGAAGAAATAATTCATGTCTTGCCTCAAGATTTTAAAGTGGATGGTCAAGCAGAAATTAAAGAACCAATTGGGATGTATGGAGAGCGTTTAGAAGCAAATTTCCATGTGGTTGTAGGACAAGTCTCCTCAATTCGGAACATTGGTCGCTGTATAAAAACGGCTGGCTTAGAACTTGAAGGAATAACACTTGAACCCTTAGCCTCAGCCAAAGCAGTTTTGAGTCAAGAGGAAAAGGAAGCTGGTGTTGCTTTAATTGACATTGGTGGAGGTACAACCGATCTTGCAGTTTTTAAAGATGGAATAATTCGCCACACAGCGGTAATTCCATTTGGTGGTAATATTATTACTGAGGATATCAAAGAAGGATGCTCAATTATTGAAAAACAAGCAGAGCTTTTAAAAATCAAGTTCGGTTCTGCATGGCCTGGTGAAAATAAAGACAATGAAATAGTTTCTATTCCTGGTTTGAGGGGAAGAGACCCCAAGGAGATTACATTGAAAAATTTATCTAGAATTATCCACGCTCGCGTTGTGGAAATAATTGAACAGGTTTACGTAGAAATAAAAAATTATGGTCATGAGGAGCAAAAGAAAAAATTGATAGCTGGTATTGTTTTGACCGGTGGCGGTAGTCAGCTCAATCACTTAAAACAGCTTGTTGAGTATATAACAGGGATGGATACACGAGTTGGTTATCCAAATGAGCATCTAGCTGGAGACAGTGATAGCGATATAACAAGTCCATTGTATGCAACTGCAGTTGGTCTTGTATTGGATGGTCTTGAGCGCCAGGTTAAACAATCACTTACAGAACAAGAAGATGATGAAACTGAAATACCTGAGGAGGTTAGTTTAGAAAAAACCAAAGCAAGTCCTAGAGGCTTTTTAGAAAAACTTACAGAAAGGGTAAAAGAATTTTTAGAAAATGCAGAGTAATTTAAAATTGGAAAAATGAGTAACAATAAAGATTTTGGAATACATTTCGATTTGCCAAAAAATCAATCCAATGTGATTAAAGTAATTGGTGTTGGTGGGGGTGGTAGCAATGCTATAAATCACATGTTTAAACAGGGAATTAAAGGAGTTGATTTTGTAATTTGTAATACGGATTCACAGGCGTTAAATAGTAGTGGTGTTTCTAATAAAATTCAATTAGGAGTAAGTCTTACAGAGGGACTGGGAGCCGGAGCTAACCCTGATATAGGCGAAAAAGCGGCAATAGAAAGCTTAGAGGATATCAAAGCAATGCTAACAACAAATACAAAAATGGTTTTTATAACCGCTGGGATGGGGGGTGGTACTGGAACAGGTGCAGCTCCGATTATTGCTAAAATGGCTATGGATCTGGATATTTTAACTGTTGGTATAGTGACCACACCCTTTCATTTTGAGGGAAAAATTAGAAATATTCAAGCTAACAAAGGAATTGAAAAATTAAGGAAAGTTGTAGACTCTTTGGTAATTGTCAATAATAATAAATTAAGGGAAGTATATGGTAATTTAGGATTTAAAGCAGGCTTTTCAAAAGCCGATGAAGTTCTTTCTACAGCTGCTCGAGGAATTGCCGAGGTTATTACTCACCATTACACTCAAAATATTGATTTAAAAGATGCCAAAACTGTTTTAAGCAGAAGTGGAACTGCTATCATGGGAGCATCAACTGCTATTGGTGCAGGTCGTGCTAAAAAAGCAATTACAAATGCATTAGATTCTCCATTACTTAATGACAATAAAATTTCAGGAGCTAAGAATGTTCTACTTCTTATAGTTTCTGGCTCCAAAGAGATAACGATTGACGAAATTGGTGAAATTAATGAATACATTCAATCAGAGGCTGGTTATGGAGCAAACATAATAATGGGTGTAGGTGAAGACAATAATTTAGCTGAGGCTATATCTGTTACAATAATTGCTACTGGATTTAACGCACATCAACAAAATGAAATCACTAATGTTGAGCCCAAAAAAGTTGTACATGCTCTAGAGAATGACCAATTAATGGAACTAGATTTTGATTTTAATGAAAGTTTTATTGAAAATAAAAAGGATATTTCAAATAATAAAATCTCTGATGACGGTGATTTTGTAAGTGAAATAAGTGATCAGCAAAATTCTGAAGCTATTGATTTAATTCCAACAACTGAAATTATTAAGTCGTTTGATGTCGAATATGAAGAATTGATGGGAAATGTTTTAGAAGATAATTTCATTATTAATGAGATATCCAGTATCCAAGATAATCAAGATAAGGATATGAATGAAGATCAAACAACATTGAGTTTTGATTTACCAATTTCAGAATCTGTGAAGAAGTTGAGCGATAATAAAAATACGGAGGTTTTCAAATTAGAGGACAATGTAAATAATGTTGAAATTGACGAATATATTGAATTAGTACCAGTCTCAAACGTTTGTCCCGCTGGTGAGGAGACTTTCACGCTTGATGATCATATTTTATTGGAAGAGACTGATCAGGAATTTGTTATGGATCCAGCCCCTGTTTTTGACGAAATTGAACCTGAAGATGATTTAGAACAAGATATGGTATTAACTAAAATTAAAATTAAGGAAAGTAGAGTTTCCTCAGCGCCTGAGGTTTCTGCCAATCCATTTGATAACCCAATTTCTAAAACATTACGAGATCGAGCTGATGAGCGCAGAAAAAAAATGAAAGCATTTAATTATAAGTTTAATATCACAAAAATAGACGATTACGAAAAAGAACCTGCATATAAACGACAAGGAGTTGAATTAACTGATTCTGGTTTAGAATCTGAGACAAATATATCAAGAACTTCAATTTCTTCAGATGAGAACGAGGAAACTCAAGTACGATCAAATAATTCATTTTTGCACGATAACGTAGATTAGGCAAAGCGAAAAAAAAAGGACCTAAAACTTTAGGTCCTTTTAATGAGTTAAAGTAAAATTATTCCTTTATAATTTGGTGAATTTCTGTTTTTGAATCAGACGTTAGCTTAACAAAGTATATTCCAGCGCTGAGTTTAGTTAAATCTAGCTCACTATTTGTAGCAGGATTTTTAATTTCCAATATATTTTGACCAATCTGATTTATAATTTCAACTTGTTCAATTGGAGTATTTCCTTCGATGAACAAAATATCTTTGACTGGGTTTGGATAAACTTTAAAGTTTTTTACTACTGGATCGCTCACGCTCAATGGATCATTAGCTCCCGTTGTGAAACTTTGTATATTGGAAAGAGTGGATCCTACGACGTTATTTGCTTCTATAGCCCAATAATATGTAGTATTTGGTTGCCAACCCTCTTGAGCTGTAGTTCCCCAAATAATATCTAAATCTGGTAATACACCTGCCACTGCTTCACTGACTGTTGAAGCTGATGTACCAAACCAAAAGTCAAATGATGTTGCTGCATCTCCATCAGTTGAAGGAGTAAAATTAAAATCAATCATCTTAGTACTATTTTCGCTCAGCATTATTTCAACGTCAATTGCACCATCAACTGGGATCATTTCTAAGACAGTTTCGGGAGGGTTCCCTTGAGGTTGTTGTAATATAACGTTATCAATCTTCCATCCCCAAGCTTGTGCAGTTGCCTCACTGAATCTAAATCTAACTTGTGCATTGGAGACACCTGCGAGCTGCTCAGTAACATCAATGAGCGCTTCTCCATAATCCCAATAATAACCATTGGCATCTACAGCTACTGTAGCTTCTGAGTACTCTGCAACAGCTATCCATGTGGTTCCATCGAAGACTTCGACAAATCCAGATCCATTATTGCCAATTGCAGAAATCAAAATAAAATACCCATAAGATAACTTTATTTCTGTCAAATTTGAACAATCAAAAACTGGACTTGTTAATGACGAATCAACCATTTCAGCACCACCATAACTGTTGCTGTCAAACAGAGCGTTATTTCCAGATCCACCAGCATATTGATCCATAAAGCCATTACCAGCTGTAAATAGCCACAAAAAGTCAGGGTCATTAGTAAAAGTCCAAAGCTCTGACTGAGCAACGCCAGAAGACTCGTTTGTCCAACCTGAGGGTAGCGATAAATCACTATCAAAAGTTTCGTTTAGGACCTCTTGCGAGTTTATTTCTGCGAAGAATAATAAAAAAGTAAAAAGTGTTAATGTAATTTTTTTCATAAGCTTATATATAAATTGTATTACAATTTAGTTACGTTTTCCCTATGAAACAAAATTTTAACTTAAATAAAAGATTTTTATAAAAGTTTGAAGATAGTTTTTTAAATTGCAAAACAAATTTTTATAAATATGAGCCTACAGGACAGAGTTATGATTGCATTGAAAAGTGCAATGAAGTTAAAAGATTCAACAGCTTTAACTGCTTTAAGATCTGTAAAGTCAGCAATTTTACTAGCAAAAACACAAAGTGGCTCAAAGGAAAACCTTTCTGAGATTGAAGAGGTAAAATTACTACAAAAACTTATTAAACAACGCCGCGACAGTGCTGAAATATTTTCTAAGCAAAACCGATCTGACTTGGCAACTCCTGAGCTCGAGGAAGCGGAAATTATTAGTCAATTTCTCCCTGAAATGATGAGCGATGAAGAGGTTGAAGATTTTGTTATAGATGCTATTAATGATTTAAAAGCCGATGGGATGAAAGATATGGGAAAAGTAATGGGCTTTGTCACCAAAAAGTTGTCTGGGAAAAGTGACGGTAAAACTATTTCTTTCTTTGTAAAAAAACAATTAAATAATTAGTTATATAGGCTGCGTAGCTCAATTGGATAGAGCACTGGATTTCGGCTCCAGCGGTTGTAGGTTCGACTCCTGTCGCAGTCACAAGAAGGGAATTGCATAAATGTAGTTCTCTTTTTTTATTATACACGTGCACCCTACGTTTGTTGTTAAAGAGGACTAAATCAAAACAAATTAATACAGCCTGATTCTAGCAATCATGTATCCAATTAAATAGCCCACTTGTGTAAATGCTTTTTCGTAAGAGTCTTCATAATCTGCGGGATTCACACCAACAGTTATGATGTATGAATACCCATCTCGCGCAACCATTGATTGACCAATTGCAACTCCATTTTCCCCATATTGTAAACACATTATATGATTCTTGCCATTAAATTCCAATATATCGTCAGCTAAATATGTTGTGGTTCTTGAACCTTTTTTGCATTGAAGAAGATGGTCTTCATTGGATATGATTGCATTTATTGAGTTGACAAGAACTAGTTCATCTCCTTTATTCCACATTAATTCACCAGATTTTACAAAGCCTTCTGGAGCATTAATGTCTATACCGTTGATGATTTCCGATTGGCCATTTGCAAAGATGGGACTAAAGAAAATAAACGAAGTAAATAATAAGAGTATTTTTTTCATTTAGTTAGTTTTATTCTAGCAAGTTAACAAAAACTTTTTATCAGTTCAGTAGCTTTAGAACAAAGCCTGTTGGTAAAAGGTGGGGCTTCAAAACAATCTGTTTTCATTATATTTTATTAATGAGCAAAAAAAAAGAATTTAAAACCACAATATTAGGAAAGTTCCTTTTTGGGAATAATAATTTAAGTAACACTGATAAAGAAATTAGAATGCGTGAGTATGAAGAACAAAAAAGTATCTTTCACAGGAAATTAAAAGCAGTGGGTATTATACTAATATTGGGTGTGGTATATTTTTTAGTATCTTTGATAAAATAGAGTACAAAAAATTTCATGCCTTCTTTAAATGAATCCACTTCAGTCCTTGGTATTCGTAAAGCAAAACACTTGCTTAGGCGTGCGTGTTTTCACTATTCAAGGGCAACATTAAATTATTTTGCCAATTTAACACCCTCTCAGGCAATCAATGAGTTATCTGTGCAGCCTGCAAATTTTTGGCTTGACCCTTATGATACAACAACCAACAATCAGGATGGTTCTAATGATGGCTTCTGGATACATAGTGGTAATTCACCCTCCTCATACCCATATGGTCAAAACAAAAAGCGGTTGATTGTTTCTGGCTGGTGGTGGTATAACATGCTAAAACAAAACACATTAAAGCACAAGCTTATTTGGTTTTTACATACTTCTTTTACTGTTTCAAAAGATGGTGGAGCTGGGAAATCAGCATACTTTTATGACTATTTACAACTCTTAGATTTTTATGCATATGGTAGCGTAAAAGACCTGGCAAAAAAAATTACTTTCGATAATGCAATGCTTCAATATCTTGATAACACATTTAATAATAAAAATAATCCCAATGAAAACTATGCGAGAGAATTTTTAGAGCTTTTCACGATTTTAAAGGGACCTCAAATTGCTGAAGGTAACTATACTAATTATACTGAGTTTGATATTCAGCAAGCAGCAAAAGTTTTCTCTGGAATTAAGGTGAAGGCTGATAGAGATACTTTTGATCAGGATACCGGTATTCCGTGCGGATATGTCAATATTAATCAACATGATACCGGATCAAAAACATTCAGCAGTGCATTTAATAATCAAACAATACAAGGTGGTACTAGCGAAGCTGGTGTTGTTGACGAGTTGAGTGATTTTGTCGAGATGATATTTTCTAATGATGAAACTGCAAAATCGTACTGCAGAAAATTATATAGATTTTTTGTTAGAAGAGAATGGACCCCAGATATTGAAAATGATATTATAACTCCTTTGTCTCAACAATTTATTAATTCTGGTTACAATTTGTTATCAGTCACTCAAACGTTGTTAAAATCTCAACATTTTTTCGACGAAGATAATTCAGACTCAACTGATGAAATAATTGGAGGTATGATTAAATCTCCAATTCAGTTTCTGACTGAAATAGTATCATTTCTTGATATTTCAGTTCCTAATCCGGAGGCCTCAAGTGCAAATCCTCCCGCAACTTGGTCTACGGATCAGTTAGATTTTTTCCAATTTTATCGAAAGTTTTGTCATGACAGTTTTTTTCCAGGTGCTGGTATGAGTATATTTTCACCAGATACAGTCGCAGGTTATCCTGGCGATTATCAAGCTCCAGATTTTGATCGTAGTTGGTTCAGTTCAAATACAATCGTCGCCCGTTATAAGACAATGGAATCATTAATTTCCGGTCAAAATAGGATTATTGGAGTATTAACAAATAATAACGGAAATAATTATTATCAAAATATTAAGGTGCAGTTCAGCTCTGTTAGTTACATATCTAACAATATATCAGATCCATTCGATTCTTATGGTATAGTTGTAAAACTCATGCAGCTATTTTTTTGTGAGACTTTAGATTCTAGTCGTATAAATTATTTTCGAGAAATTTTAGACGATAATAATTCAGGATACTGGGCCTCTGCATGGGCTGACTTTCAGGCTACTGGTAATGATGTTCAAGTTAAAACACGTTTAGATGAACTTTTCACTAAACTTATTAATGCAGCTGAATTTCAGCTAATGTAAAATTTGATTATGAAAAGAAGACAGTTCGTAAAATTAACTAGTACTGCATCTGCAGCAGGTCTCCTTCCCATAGAGCTAAATGCTTCATACCGTTTCTTAAATAATAATTTTAATTGTGATTTTTCAAACCGTAAAATTGTTTTAATTGATCTCAAGGGTGGTAATGACGGCTTGAATACAGTCATTCCATTAAATGTTTATTCGGATTATGTAAATATGCGACCAACTGTTCATGTTCCTTCATCACTAGCTTTACCCCTCAGTAACCTTGATTCTTCTCTTTTAGGAACCAATCAAGATATTGCCTTTCATCCTGCATTTTCTGGAATGTATGATCTTTTTGAAAAAGATCAGCTTAGAGTTATACAGTCAGTTGGTTATCCATCTGCTAATAAAAGTCATTTTGCTTCTATTGATATTTATAATACTGGCAATGACGGTAATAATTGGAATAACGGTCAGTCAAGCGGTTGGATAGGTCGTTTTATAGAAAATCATTACTCAGATTTAATACCATCTGTTTATCCCATGGGTATTCAAATTGGTTCAAGAAACACATCACTTGGTTTTCACGGAGAAAACGAGCATGGATTGGCAATGAATTTAAGTGGACAAGATTCAGAGAATTTTTATTCTGTTTTAAGTGGTCTTTCTGGTCAATATCCAACAAATTATCCAAATTCTCATTATGGCAATGAGCTTGAATTTATAACTAATACAGATGCTATTTCTAATACATACGCACAAGCGGTATCAGGTTCATTCAATAATGGCAGTAATTATTCAGGCTCTAATTATCCCGATACTGATCTTGCTGATCAATTAAAAACAGTTGCAAGGCTAATTAGAGGCGGTATTGAAACAAAAGTTTATCTCGTAAGAATTGGAGGTTTTGACACTCATAACGCTCAAGTTCAAGGTAGTGGTGATATTTTAGGAAAGCACTATGATTTATTGGATGAAGTTTCCACTGCTATTGAAGCATTTATGCGAGACATTACTCACGATTCAATTGGAGATGATATTGTTGGAATTACTATTTCTGAGTTTGGTCGAAAAGCACAAGAAAACGGAAGCCTTGGTACTGACCACGGTGAGGTTGCCCCTGTATTTGTTTTTGGTAAGCCAGTCAATAGTGGTATTTCTGGCGTTAATGTCGACTTCAGTGAAGCCTCAGCCGCTAATAATTATCAAATTGAAACGGTTCAGTTTGATTACAGACAAGCAATAAGTACATTGATGCAAGATTTTCTTTCTGCCAGTGATCAAAATATTAACAATACATTTATGGAAAACATTACCAATGCTAGTTTCACGGACTCTAAAATTCAGGATCTTTTGAAACCATCATATATAGTTCCCGAATCATGCTTAAATCAAAATTTATCTTCCGCTGATCATATTTTTAAAGATTGGCTAGTTTTTCCTAATCCCTTTGTAGACTTTGTTAACATAAAATCTTTAAGGACTTTTCCGCAAACTAATAATCATTTTGAAGTAACTAATCAATTTGGCCAAATAATATTTAAAGGCGAAATGAATTTATCTGAGGGTCATACTAGATTAAATCTCTCAAGTTTAAATGTTGGATTATATATACTTACGATTAGAAATAGACAAAGAACGCAAAGTTTTAAAATCTTAAAGTCGATCTGATTAGACTAGAATTATATAGCTATTTTTAATTTTTCTTTTCTTAATGTTTAATCTAATGATTTTAGTGTTACAAATGCTTTCCAGCCTAAAATAGCGATATGCAATTTGTTTGCTTTGGTTAAATCTATTCTTTTCTTAGTTAGACTTGGAAGGATAATTTTATTTAGTTTGGCAAGTATTTTAAAAACTGACTTCATAGCTTAAAAATAAAATTTCTTTTTTGATTATTTGAGTTTTTTATTAAATCTTAGTTTATATTAGTTAAAAAATCGTAATGGATATTCTACTTTTAGTAATCGGCTTTATTTTCCTACTGATTGGGGGTGAATATCTAGTTCGCGTTTCAGTAGCGTTATCTTTTAGATTAAAATTATCTAAAATGATTATTGGATTGACAGTTGTTTCCTTTGCAACTTCGTTTCCTGAACTATTGGTGAGTTTAAATGCTGCATTAAAGGGAGCTACATCTATTGCAATTAATAACGTTTTAGGCTCAAACATTGCCAATTTAGGATTTGTTTTGGGCATCACTACCATGTTTGCTACAATTTACATGGATAAATTATTTTATAAATTTTATTGGCCATCCATGATTTTTTTCTCCTTGCTTACTTTTTATTTTCTAGCAAACGATAATAGGTTAAGTTCGCAAGAAGGTTTTATCCTATTTTTTGCTTTAATTTTATTTATATTTTTTTTGATAAAATATTTTGGAAATTCAACTAGAGCATTTGACCAAAACTTGGAAAGTTTATTGCTTACTTCAAACACTAAGATTGTAATATGGCTTCTGATTAGTTGTTGTTTACTTTATTATGGCGCTGAGTGGTTAGTTGAAGGTGCTGTTGACCTGGCTAAAAGATTTGGGGTTAGTGAAGCAGTAATTTCAGTTTCGGTGGTTGCATTTGGAACTAGCATTCCGGAGCTTTCGGCGTCTATTATCGCTGTTATAAAAAAAGAAAATGCACTTTCAATTGGTAATTTAATTGGCTCAAATATTTTTAATTTAGGTTCTGTTCTTGGGCTTACAGCAATAGTTGACGATATAATTGTTGAGGATTTAAGTATTTTGTCCAGAGATATTATTTGGATGCTTGTATTTACAGCAATTTTAATTCCTCTTGCCCTAATTAAAAAACAAAATAAATTAGGTTTTAAGGAGGGATTTGGTCTTGTTACACTTTATACTGTTTTTATGATTTCAGTTTTTTTCAGTTAATTATTAATATATTCAACTAGAATTTCTTCATTTATTACACTAACGCCATTGGGTATGTCAAAAGTACCACCAATTAGATTAACTAGTGTTGTAAGTTCAGGAGATATTTCAAATCCTAGTAGAGTCTCAGATTTAATCAAACCTATCGACTTAGCAAAATAATAATTTGAAACAATAATTTCTTGGTTCTCAATTATGGGAATATTTTGTGATATTCCAAAAATTGAGAAAGTTCCATAAACTGATACTGAAATTTCAAGCTTACCATGAAAAACATTTTCATAACTAGTTTCATTAATATCAATATTTTCGTGCATATTTATCTTTGAAGTGGAAATTTCGTAACTAATATCGATAGGAACGTCATTTTCTTGAATATTGAATGAGTTGGAGTAATTTCCAGACTCTACAAACATAATTTCCCCTTCACTTGCCTCAAGGTCTAAAATAGTAATATTCGCTAGATCGAAATTATTTAATCCAATATCTAACGGTAAATCTGATGAATCTAAAGTTCCATCAAAGGTTAAAGTTGTTGGAGTAGGATATAAATATCCATTAGTTAATATTCTATTCATACTTCCATTTACAGGGTATCCTTCATTTGCCGACAGTGAAAAATGATTTTCATATTCTTCATCAATGTAAATAGAGTCAGAGGCTAAATAATTCATTTCATCAAAGTTTTCGCTCTGACTGTTTACGCTGTATTTCCAATATCCATTTGATGGGAAAAAGTTTTCAGGTGTATTTGTATTGGAGTTATTTTCATTGGTTGTATCTCCATACGGCTCATCACTACAACTAAATATCATTACTAGTAAGAATAACAGTAATCGAATGCTCTTCACTTGTTAAGATTTTTATAAATGTACAAAAAACAACTGATTAAAAAGGCTATAAATCAAAGGCAAAATTTACTTTTTGTTCATTTTTTTTATATACTTTTCGAGTGCCATGGTCATTGAAGGGTTTTCTTTAGATGGAGCAGAAATATCAACACGTAACCCCTTACTCTCAACTGCTTTAATGGTAGAATTTCCAAAAACTGCTATTCTAGTACTTTTCTGTTTGAAATCAGGAAAGTTATGGAAAAGTGAGTCTATCCCTGATGGACTGAAAAAAACTAGAATGTCATAGTAAACATCAGCAAGATCAGATAAATCACTAATAACAGTCTTATAAAAAACTGCTTGTTTACAATTTACTCCGAGTTCATCAAGAGCTTTTGGAACACTTGATTTTAATTTGTCAGACGAAGGAAGGAGGAAGTTTTCATTTTTATATTTGCTGATTACATTTAGTAGGTCTGTAAATGTACGTTTTCCAACATAAATTTTACGTTTTCGATAAACCACATATTTTTGAAGGTAATACGCGACAGCTTCAGATTGGCAAAAGTACTTCATGGTATCTGGTACTTTAAAGCGCATGGATTCAGCAACTCGGAAAAAATGATCAACAGCATTTCTGCTAGTTAAAATTATTGCAGAATATTTTGTAAACTCAACCTTTTGGAGCCTAATTTCTTTTGTAGAAACATTTTCTACATGAATAAACGGACGAAAGTCGATTTTAACTTTTTGGTTTGATTGTAGGTCAAAATAGGGGGAATTCTCAACTTTTGGCTCAGGCTGCGAAACTAATATGGTTTTTACTTTCATAGACAGATTAATCTATAGATAACTTCTCTCAACTAACTGATCATAAATAATAATGAATAGACCAATTTCCAGGGTGCAAATATATAAAATAAAATAAAAAAAATTACTCAACAAAAGATTTAGATTTAGTTGAACAAATTTAAAAAGACCTGTGATATATAAAAGAGCAGAAATTAGTAATGTAAAAACTACTGCCAGGGGATTATAATTTAATCCGAAGATAATTGCTAAGTTTAATGGTAAAAGTAATACACCAATATAATTTAAGCGATTGATTTGAAGAAAAATTAGCGATCTAAAAATTTGTTTCATATTTAATATTTTTCCAATAATATAATTTAGAAAGATCTTTGAAGTGATTATCAATATAATGACGCTAATTGCAATTGAAAAAATTTTAAAATTAATTTTAATGTGTTCGTAAAAACATGAATAATATATGAAAACGAAAACTGAACCGTTTAAACAAAAATTAAAAAGCAAAAAACCATTAAAATTATCAATAATACTTTTCTCTTTTTCGTAAACTCTAAGATATTTTGAGTTAATTAAGGATTTTAAAAAATCCAAAAAGCGTAACTTATTAATAAACTTAATCAATGTTAAAATTAAAAGACTAGCTAAGGAACAAAAAACAAAAAAGTCATTGGAAATTAAATACCTGTGCATACGCAAAATTAGAAAGAAAAATTGTAATTAAAGATCCATCAAAATAACTTATTTTTGTCAAATAAGTAAATTTAGTGAAAGATACACTCATAGTAATTCCGACATACAATGAAATTGATAATATCGGACTTCTTATACACGATATTTTTAGAATCGCCGAAGAGGTAGATATTTTGGTGGTTGATGACGACTCACCAGACAACACTTCAGCTTTGGTTACTGATCTTCAAAATAAATTTATTGGTAAATTATTTCTTCTTATTCGTAAATCTAAAATCGGTTTAGGAAAAGCATATATTGATGGCTTTAAATGGGCACTAAAGAAGAGCTATGAGTTTATTATTGAGATGGATGCTGATTACTCCCACAATCCTAAAGATCTAATAGATTTACATAAAGTTTGTAAAAATAATGATTATGATATAATTGTAGGGTCCAGATACATAAACGGAATCAATGTTGTGAATTGGCCTTTTTCAAGAATATTACTTTCATACATTGCATCTTTTTATGTTAGAATAATTACTAACATGCCAGTGAAGGACCCTACCTCTGGTTTTGTTTGTTATAAAAGATCTGTTTTAGAATCGTTAAATTTAAATCAGATAAAGTTTGTCGGATATGCATTTCAGATTGAAATGAAATATAAAGCATTTAATAAAAACTATAAAATAAAAGAAATACCTATTATCTTTACTGATCGAGTTAGAGGGGCTTCAAAACTTACAAAAGGAATAATTGCTGAGGCTGTCTTTGGAGTTTTATTGATGCGATTAAAAAAAATATTGGGGAAATTGTAAATGCAAAAAAATTCTACTTTAATTAAAAATGCCAGATTAGTTAACGAGGGTGTAACTCTTGACCGCGATATATTAATTGTTGACAAAGTGATTACACAAATATCAAACTCAATAAGTGTAAAGAGTCAAAACACTAGGGTAATTGATGCTAAAAATAAATTTGTTCTTCCTGGAATGATTGATGATCAGGTTCATTTTCGAGAACCAGGACTAACTCACAAGGGTGATATTTTTACTGAATCAAGAGCAGCAATTGCTGGAGGCATAACTTCTTTTATTGAAATGCCTAATACAAATCCACAAACAACAACAATAGATCAATTAAATAAAAAATTTAAAATTGCCTCCAAGTCTTCATTCGCTAATTATTCGTTCATGTTTGGAGGAACGAATGATAATTTAAACGAAATAATGAAAGTTGACTCCAAAAAAGTAGCAGCTCTTAAACTTTTTTTAGGCTCGTCTACCGGAAATATGTTGGTAGATAATCCTAAAGTTATTGAGCAGATTTTTTTAAATACCGACCTATTAATTGCTGTACATTGTGAAGATGAACTAACAGTAAGAAAAAACATGAAAACATACATAGATAAGTATGGAGATAATATTCCTGTTAAATATCATCCATCGATACGAAGTGAGGAAGCATGTTACATATCATCATCAAAGGCTGTTGAATTGGCAAGAAAAACTGGAGCTAGATTGCATGTTTTTCACATATCAACTTCAAAGGAGCTAAGTCTTTTTAAAAATAGTTTATCATTGAAAGACAAACGAATTACATCCGAGGTTTGTGTGCACCACCTCTTTTTCAATGATAATGACTATGATGACAAAGGGGTTTTTATCAAATGGAATCCGGCCATCAAAACTGTAAAAGACCAACAAGCACTTTGGGAAGCAATTAAAGATGACAGGATTGACGTAATAGCCACTGACCACGCCCCACATACATTACATGAAAAAGCAATGCCATACAATAAATGTCCTTCGGGTGGTCCATTAGTTCAACATGCTGTAGTTGCTCTGCTCGAAGCGTATCACGATAAAAAAATCACAATTGAAAAATTGGTTGAGAAAATGGCACATAATCCTGCGATTTTATTTCAAATTGAAAAAAGAGGTTTTTTGCGCGAAGGTTATTTTGCCGACTTAATAATAGTTGATCCAAATAGTCCGTGGACAGTTAAAACAGAAAATATTTTATATAAATGTGGTTGGTCTCCATTTGATGGTTTTAAGTTTAAATCTAAAATAACACATACCTTCTTAAACGGTACTCTAGTTTATAAAAATTCCAAGTTTTGTGACAAAAGTGCAGCAATGCAGCTAACTTTCAACAGATGAGAATAATATTAACTTTAATAATTTTGGTTATTGTTCAATCTTGTAAAGATTTTAACAATAAAAAACCAGAGAATTTAATTTCTGAGGACAAAATGGTCGAAATTTTATTTGATTTGGAAATCATCAATGCTGCACGTGGAGACAACAAAAAAATTATTGAAGAAAAAATCAGTAATATTAATAATTATTTGCAAAACAAATATAAAATTGGGATTGATCAATTTGAAAATAGTATTTCTTATTACAGCAGCGATATTTTAAAATATAGTATGATAATTCAAGAAGTTGAACAGAAACTTGATTCCACAAAAAATTTGATCGAGAAAAAAATTAATGCTAAAAGGAATCGTCAGGATTCGTTAATAAATATTAGCAAAGGCGATACTGGTGATTTAAAAAAAAATAACTATACCTCAAGTCCTATTTATCGCGAGAAAAAACTTCGCAAGAATGTTCAAAAGAGTCATTAATTGAAGAAAATTGAAATCTCTTTAATCTAGTTTTTATCTTTTCAGATGAAAAATTATGACATCTCAATAAAGTTACACACAAGGCTTTGCTAAGTACTCTTTTTCTAGGTGACATTTTTGACATAACCCAATCAATTTTAGAGGCTAAATTTAACAGACACTTCGGTGCTAACAATGGCGCAGACTTGATTCCAAAAAAATTTGCAATAATTTTATAGACCCCTTCATGAGTTAAATTTTGGTTTACTAAAACAAATCTTTCGTTAATTAAATTCGATTTAATTAAACAAACCATTGCACGAGTAACGTCAAAGACACCAACATACCCAAAAGATCCTTTTACGCACAACCGTTGACCGTTAAATATTTTTTTAAATAGTATTCCACTTCCTGAATTCCAAAATCCAGGACCAATTATAAAACCCGGGTTAACTATTATTGCGTTTAAGCCCTCTTGCATTCCACGCCAAACCTCCATTTCACCCCCATATTTTGTAATAGCATATAGACTTTGGTTTTTATTCCCGTCCCAGTAATTGTTTTCATCAATTATTTCATCACTGTATGCTAGAGTTGCAACACTGCTCACATGACATAATTTTTTTATGTTTTTTAGTATGCAGAGGTTAACAATATTTGATGTACCTTCAATATTTATATTTCTGAGAATTTGATAGTCTGACGAGTCGAAAGAAATCATAGCTGCACAATGATAAACAATTTCAACTCCTTCAAAGGCCATTGTTAAACCGGGTAAATCATTTAAATCTGTTTCAACCCATTCTATTCTATTATAAAGCTCATCACTTTTTTTAGTATAATAAGAGAAAATAGTCTTAACTTTATTAAGATTTGAACTACTTCTGTGAATAGCTCTTATTTTTTTATTTGTTTTTGTTAGTTCGTACAATAAATGACTTCCAACAAGTCCTGTTCCACCCGTGATCAAAATCATTGTACTAAATTAATGAATTTTCTTTTTTCATCACTAATGAATAATTTATCTTTGTAGTAATAATTTTTATATATGAAGAATGATTTTCTTTCTTTGTTGAAATGGAGAGGTATGTTACAAGATCATATACCTGGATCTGCAGATCACCTAAGTGAAGAAATGCGTTCAGCATACATTGGCTTCGATCCAACTTCAGATTCTCTTCACATTGGTAATCTAGTTCCTATTATGCTTTTAGCTCATTTTCAGAAGTGTGGGCACAGACCAATTGTTTTAATTGGTGGTGCAACAGGCATGATTGGTGATCCTTCAGGAAAGAATTCTGAACGTATTTTGTTGGACGAAAATACGCTTGCGAAGAATCAGAAAGCTATAAAGCATCAATTATCTCGTTTTTTAGATTTTGATAAGAGCAAAAAGAATTCGGCGATAATTCTCAATAATTATAATTGGATGAAAGATTTTTCTTTCATAGATTTCACAAGATCTGTTGGTAAGCATATAACTGTAAATTATATGATGGCAAAAGACTCCGTAAAAAATAGAATATTCTCAGAAAATGCAACTGGAATGAGTTTTACTGAATTTACTTACCAGCTTATCCAGGGTTATGATTTTTTACACCTTTTTAAATCAAATAATTGCACTATTCAAATGGGTGGTAGTGATCAATGGGGAAATATAACAACGGGGGTTGAATTGGTTAGAAGAGTCTTGAATGGAAAAGGCTATGCCATAACTTGTCCATTAATTACTAAATCTGATGGATCTAAATTTGGCAAGACTGAGGAAGGAAATATTTGGCTTTGCGCTGAACGAACATCTCCTTATAAATTTTATCAGTACTGGTTGAACAGTAGTGATGAGGATGCAGAAAAATATATTAAAATCTTTACCTTTTTAAAAAAAGAGGATATTAATAATGTCCTTAATTTACACAAAAAAGAGCCTCATTTAAGATTATTACAGAATCGTCTTGCACGAGAAATTACAGCTTTAGTACATAGTAAAAATGACCTCATTAATGCGGAAAAAGCATCTAAAATTTTGTTTAGTAAAGATTTTAAAAAAGACATACAATCCATAGATAAATCACTATTTTTAGATATTTTTGAAGGAGTTCCAACTGCACAAATTCCAAATAATAGAATAAAAGCAGGACTAGATATGATTTCAGTATTATTTGATGAAACTAAATTCTTGTCCTCTAGAGGAGACGCACGGCGGGCTTTGAATGAAAATTCAATTATGATTAACAAGGAAAAAGTTGACGAAAATTATAGATTGACTAATTCTGATTTGATTAATGATAGTTATATTGTTATAAATCGTGGTAAACGAAAGACCTTTATAATTCAGGTTATTTAAAATCTAAACCACCATTAAATTACAGCCCCTAACTTCAGATTGATCAAATCGCCCAAGTAGCTCAAAATAACCATTCTTATGAATCATTCCCAAATCTTGTGTTGCAATAAAAGCACAGGAATCTATATTTGCTAAATCAATTATGTTGATTCCTCCTGATTTTTCCATCGGTAAAATAGACAATGCATCTTCAGTATCTCTAATTAAGATTTTCATCCAAGGCGGTGTTTTAAAAAGTCCGTTATTTTTGGAATATGCTTGCGATAATATTTCTGTCATTCCATACTCACTGTGAATAGCTTGCACACCAAAGCCTTTTTTTAAATATTCGTGAAGCTCGCTTTTTATCAATTCTTTTCGTTGTCCTTTCATACCACCAGTTTCCATAATTATGGTGTTTTTTAAGTTAAATTGGTGAAATTCAATTAGATCTAAGAGAGCAAATGAAACACCAATTAAAATTGTTTTTTGCCCACTCTGATCTAGCTCTTGGATTGTATCTTTTAGCTCTTTTAAGTTATTTAAATAAAATCCGCTCTGTGGTTTTTTTGATCTAACTATCATATCATTTACCATATAAACTAGCGATGAACCATTGCGTTCTAAGTATGATGGAAGTAAAGCGAGTATAACATAGTCTTTGATTGGACCATAAAATAATTCAAAACATTTTCTAAAGCTTTTTTTATATATTTTGGGATTCGTTAAATAGTGTTTGCTAGCGTTTTTATTTGTAGTTCCGCTACTTAGAAAGGTTTTTTTAATTTTCTTTTTTGTTGATTTTACAGTATGCGTTTTAAAAAAATTAATTGGTAGAAAAGGAATGTCTTCAATTTTTTGAATGCCACTTGAATTTATATTTAATAAGTCACAAAAGGAACGATAGACAGGGTTATTTTCAAATTGAATATGAAAAATTTCAATAGCTAAATCACTAAATTTTTTTTCCGAATTAAGATTAAATATTGATTTTAAATCCATAGAACTAATTACAGTTGTAAAACTAAAAAAAGAGCATTATAAAATAACGCTCTTTCTTTAGTTTTAGTAAATAATTATTGTTTAATAAACTTTTTTGACCAAATCAAGTTGCCCTGTGTAAGCCTTATAATATAAACACCACTGCTAAGGCTCGATAAATCCAACTTTTGATTTTTAATTTTTGTATTTATCAGTTCTTTCCCAAGTAAATCAAAAACTTGAGATTTTATTTCACCTTGTCTATTTGATTTTATGGAAATTATTCCAGAAACTGATGGATTTGGAAATAAAATAAAAGAATAATCTAAATCAGAAAACTCATTATTATTCAGAGTTTCATTGAATGTTTGCGTAATAGATAAGTTGTCTATTAAAATACCTTCATTTGCTGAAGAGTCAGACTGTCTAAGACCAAATTGGGTGATTGTAGTTCCTGGATCATCCTCATCATTACCGTAAATTGATGGATCTGTCTCAGCATCAGCATTGATCCATAGCTGTGTGGTATTTTGAGCTTGATCATATTTCACTGTAGCTCTATATGTGGTTTCAAAGTCTAAGTCCCCAGGCCAAATAACATCTGCAGTACTATTTTTTGTGGAAATACCCACAGTGAAGTCGCTTGCTGCATCATTAGCACTTACAATATCTATCCTTGCTCTGTAATTAAAGCCATCGTCTTTAAAAAGTGCAAAATATTCGAAATCGCTTCCAGATATAGGATTTCCAGGATCATTTACTGAGAAATCAAAAGCATAATAGATTACGCCCTCAACTGGATCAAAAGTCACCCCAGCATCTTCACTTGGAGTTCCGTGTTGAACGATCGCCTGACCATTTGTTACTAAAAGATCTCCCTCATTTCCTGAAAAGTTATTCCAATTTGGATAAGAGGTCAATGAACCGTCAGGGTAATCGAATGGATCATTGTAAGGTAGAGCTATAGATGGATTACAGTTTGGACTGCTTATTGATCTTATAAAATCACATGAGCTGTTGCTCGGATCCCCGGTAAAACTTACAACATAATCTGTATTTTCTGGAACGCCACTTATTATAATAACCCCTTCTGGAGTTATAGATGGGTCATCTCCCTCAATAGTTCCCACACTTCCAGTATCGATTATATATGACGTAGTACCTCCGCCAGTAAAGCTCAGCGAAGTGGAGTAGGTGTCAGAGTTTTCAGCTGTATTTGAGTCACACGACGAATTGATAGTATCTATGTAAAGATCACACGGAAAATTTACTTCAAAAGAAACAGTTTGATTAACCGCAGGACTGATCGCTTGGTGGCTATCATCAACTAATTCCATATAAATGGAGTAGCTTTCGCCATCAGCTACATTGATTGTTTCATCAAGAGTGTCATATTTCATAGGTTGTTCTTGATTATTTATTGTCCAATGGATATGTCCATCCGCACCTGAATTTAATTCACCTATATTAAAGTTTGCTACAGAAACAGAAACAATGACTGAAGTTGTACCAGAATCAAAATCTTGATTATTTGATGGAGAAGTGATGGTCAATATTGGACCAGAAACACACCCATCATACGAGCCTACTGTATCCCATCCTGAATTGCTTTCTCCTACTATCCATTCAGAATCTTCAGAATTAGTACCAAATGATGAGAGCGGAGTTGGATTTGGGCCACAGACAGTCGATTTTCTTGTCAATGTATGATTTTGAGTACCATTCGAAATTCCTGCAACTTCCCAACCATTACCAGGGTCAGGACCCATATCACCAAGAGCATCAATAATTGTAAATTCGCTTTCAGTAGCACCTACTAGCGTAAGCGCCATAAAATCATCACCATTTGATAAGTAAGTGAAGGTTTGGTCTGAGTGTATTGATGGATCAGCAGACCCATGTGTAATAACATAAACATCACCACTTTGTATAATTGTACCTGGGGCAAATGTTATATTATCTGGGTAATCAAAACCACCCGGTGCGTCGCAACCATTGCTGCATGATGATACAGAATAATTAGAGAGATCAATATCGGCATCTGTACCGTTATAAATTTCTAAGAATTTATGGTTAGAACTTCCTTCACCATATTTACTAATGTATAGTTCAGTTACTTGACTGTAAGCTGTGCAGGAGAAAAGGGCTGTTATAATAATTGAGTAGAAGTGTTTCATTAGCTATTATTTTTATTAATTAAAGATAAACTTTTTGATTTTTAATCTTTATTTTTTTTCCAAATATTTAACAAAATGAAAATTTTATGTTGAAAAATTTTTAATTTTTACGACAAAGAGGATGTAAAATTTATGGATTTTTCCATTTAAAATTTTAACTTTAAGGATTCAAAATAATTTTATCTATTAATAAAAAAATAAAAATACTCATTGTTGATGACGAGCCTGATATTATTGAAATATTGAGCTACAACTTAGTTTCTGAAGGATATTCAGTAATAACTGCCAATAATGGTCAAAAAGCAATCAAAAAAGCCAAAAATGAAAAACCAGAGCTTATAATTTTAGATGTTATGATGCCTGAAATGGATGGAATTGAGGCATGTGAAAAAATGAGAAAAATTCCAGAGCTTGAAGAGACAATCATAACTTTCTTGACTGCACGCAGTGAGGATTATTCATTAGTTGCTGGCCTTGAAGCTGGCGCTGATGATTATATCTCCAAACCTATTAAGCCTAAGGTTTTAATTAGTAAAGTAAAGTCATTATTAAGGCGCAAAATTAGTGATCAATCGAAAATTAAAGATGAATTAATACAACTTAAAGGATTAATAATTGATAAAGAATTATATAAGGTAATTTACCATGGTAAAGACGTGATTTTACCAAGAAAAGAATTTGAACTGTTATGTTTACTTGCTTCCAAGCCTGATAAAGTTTTTAAAAGAAAAGAAATTTTGACTAAAATTTGGGGTGAAGATGTTATTGTTGGCGGTCGCACTATAGATGTTCATATTCGAAAACTTCGCAGTAAACTTGGTAATCATAAATTAACTACTCTAAAAGGAGTTGGGTATAAGTTTAATGACTAATGAGTTCATTTAAAAATAAAGCCTATATTTTTAGCGGACTAACAGCCTTAATAACTTCACTAGTTTTAGTGCTATTATTTAGTGTTTTTTTGCACTTATTTGATTTGCTTGATACCAAGTTGTTAATCTTTTCTTTCTCACTAAATTTTTTAGTTATTTTTTTTATTTTTCATTTTCGCTCAAAGAAATACATGTTCAAAAGAACAGAAAAAATATACAATGACATATTGACTTTAGAGTCAAACAAAACAGCAGTGGACAAGCTACTTAGTTCAGAGGATATGGATTTATTAACCAACGAAATAAGTAAGTATATAAGCTTAAAAAAGAAACAAGTACAATCATTAAAAGACCGTGAAGAATTTAGAAAAGAGTTTGTAGGAAATGTTGCACACGAGCTAAAGACTCCATTATTTACTATTCAAGGATATATTTCTACATTATTGGATGGCGCATTGAGTGATCCTGAAGTTCTAAAAAAATATTTAAATAGGGCTGACAAAGGGGTAGATAGATTAATTTATATAGTAAAGGATCTTGACATGATTACAAAGATTGAATTTGGAGAGTCAGAGTTAAATAAATCGAACTTTAATATTTTTGAATTAGTATCAAGTGTTTTTGAAGATCTTGATATGAAAGCACAAAAAAAAAATATATCATTAGTTTTTAAGGAAAAGTCTGAAAATATTTCTGAGGTATATGCTGATAAAGAGAGAATTCAGCAGCTTATCACAAATTTAATTGTTAACTCAATTAAATACGGTCATAAAAATGGAACGACTGAAGTTGATATTGTGAACACAGACGAAGAGAAAATACTAGTAAAAATTTCAGACAACGGTGAAGGTATTGAAGAAGAACATATTCCAAGAATTTTTGAAAGATTTTACAGGGTCGATAAAAGTGGAGCTAGAAGTGAGGGTGGGTCTGGTCTAGGACTTTCAATTGTTAAACACATAATAGATGCTCATGATGAAAAAATATTTGTCGAAAGCAAATATGGAATTGGCAGTGAGTTTTCATTTACTCTAAAAAAATTTATCGTAGATTAATATTCTAATTAAAATATTTGTGTATAATTGGGTAGTAAAAATAAATTAAAAAGATTTGAAGAAAATGAAACATTCTCACATGTTCTTCAGCCATCCAGAGAGGAATTGATAGATTGTAAATTTCCACTAAAACATAATTGGAATTCAAGGTTTTTCAAAAATAATAACCCAATAATTCTTGAAGTTGGTTGTGGAAAAGGTGAGTATACTGTTGGTTTAGCCAAAAATAACCCAAATCGAAATTATATAGGGATTGATATTAAAGGGGCTCGTTTTTGGAAAGGCGCTAAGATTGTTGAAAACGAAAAACTTGATAATGTGGTGTTTATTAGAACACAAGTCGAACTTATTGATAAGGTTTTTGGAGAAAATGAAGTAGATGAAATTTGGATTACTTTTCCGGATCCTCAAATAAAATATAAGAGAACTAAACACAGACTAACAAATATAACTTTTTTAAAAAAGTACAAGTGTATTTTAAAAAAACAGGGGGTAGTGCATTTAAAAACCGATAGCGAGTTTTTACATGGTTATACCATTGGAATATTACATGCATTGGAAGAAGAAATTCAATATTCAAATAACGATATTTACAAACAGGCGGGTAGTCCATTTGATGTTATAAATATTAAAACATTTTATGAAAAAATGTATTTAGACCAAGGTAAACCAATCACATATTTGAAATTTAAATTTAAATAAATTTTGAAGGAAAATTTTTTTGAACGATGTTATCAAATTGTAGTTCAAATTCCATATGGAAGAGTAACTACCTACGGTAGTATTGCTAAGTATTTGGGTGCAGCTAAAAGTGCTAGAACCGTTGGATATGCAATGCTAGCTTCTCATACCAAAAATATTCCATCACACCGTGTTGTTAATCGTAATGGATATTTAACAGGAAAGCATCACTTTGGAGGATGTAACTTAATGCAGCAGCTGCTCGAAAATGAGGGAATAATTATTGTAAATGATCAGATTCAAAATTTTGAAACTGTTTTTTGGGATCCTTCAAAGGAAATCTAGTTTTTTTATTAAATCAAGCGTATATTTGTAATTCGCTTAACGTTTATTGCAATTCATTGAAAATTAAAAAAAACGATATTATATCAGCCATTGAGTCAATTAAAATTGCCGGTGAGAGCAAAAGCATAGTTGAAAATAATTCAATTCAAAACATTGTTATTTTTGGTGATGAGGTTCTTATTGATATATCTATAAGCAACCCAACTCTTCAGGCTCGTAAACGCACTGAGGCTGAAATCAAGAAAGCTATTCACAATTTGGTTTATTCCAAAGCCAAAATAAAAGTGAATTTTAATTTAGAAAAAGTGAATTTAGAAAAACCTGAAATCAAAGGCAAAGAAATTCCTGGAGTAAAGAATATTATTGCTGTTGCATCAGGTAAGGGTGGGGTTGGAAAATCTACAATTACCTCAAATATTGCTGTAACGCTCTCAAAAATGGGATTTAATGTCGGGGTTTTAGATGCTGACATTTATGGGCCGTCAATACCAATTATGTTTGACGTTGCAGATCAAAAGCCTTTGGCTGTTAAGGTTGGTAATTCTTCCAAGATGAAGCCAGTAGAAAACTACGGTGTAAAAATATTATCTATAGGTTTCTTTACTAAACCAAACCAGGCTGTAATTTGGCGTGGACCAATGGCGGCAAAGGCTCTTAATCAGATGATTTTTGATGTAGATTGGGGAGTTTTAGATTTTTTACTTGTTGATTTACCTCCCGGAACAGGAGATATACACCTAAGCACAGTTCAGGCTTTACCAATTACAGGCGCTATCGTTGTAAGTACTCCTCAAAACGTTGCACTTGCCGATGCAAGAAAAGGAGTGGCAATGTTTAACCAAGAGAGTATTAATGTTCCTGTTTTGGGAATTGTTGAAAATATGGCATATTTTATCCCAGATGAACTTCCTAACAGTAAATATTATATCTTTGGACAACAAGGCGCAAAAAATCTAGCCTCTGATTTAGATGTAGCTTTTTTAGGTGAAGTTCCATTAGTTCAAAGCTTGAGAGAATCAGGAGATTTTGGAAGACCTGCAGCCTTGCAAGAAAACACTTCATTGGAAGATGCATTTATGAAACTAACACAAAAAATGGTAACAGAACTAGTAAAACGTAATAAAAATATACCTCCTACCGAAGTTGTAAAAATTACAACGATGGCAGGTTGTAATGCAATTAATAAATGAATAAAATATGAGCTCGAACGAAATTCGTAAACGCGTAGAAATAGCTTTGGACGAAATAAGACCCTTTCTTCAAAATGATGGGGGGGATATAAATTTATTGGAAATAATAAATGATGAAATTGTAAAAGTCCAGCTTGTTGGAGCTTGCTCGTCATGTACAGTTAATCAAATGACACTTAAAACAGGTGTTGAGATGACAATTAAAAAGCATGCTCCACAAATTAAATCTGTAATTAATATTCAGGACTGAGTGCTATGATTAAAACAGATATCTTGATTATAGGTGCCGGTCCAACAGCATTATTTGCTGTTTTTGAGGCGGGGCTTCTAAAATTGAATTGTCATTTAATCGATGTACTTGCACAGCCAGGCGGACAATGCTCAGAAATTTATCCCAAAAAGCCCATTTATGACATACCTGCGCATCCAGAAATACTTGCTGGTGAATTAACAGAAAAATTATTAGAGCAATCAAAGCAATTTAGTCCTGGATTCACTCTTGGCGAAAGAGCAGAGACCATATCTCGCCAAGATGACGGTAAATTTATTGTAACTACCAACAAGGGGACAAAACACTTAGCACCCGTAGTGGCAATTGCTGGTGGTCTTGGTTGTTTTGAGCCGCGAAAACCTAACATCAAAAATATTGAACGGTTAGAGGATAAGGGAGTTGCCTACATAATAAAAGACCCCGAAGTTTATAGAAATAAAAGAGTAGTAATTGCTGGTGGTGGCGATTCCGCTCTTGATTGGACAATTTTTTTAAGTAAAATTGCTAAAAAAGTAACCTTAATTCATCGCCGAAATGAGTTCAGAGGTGCTTTAGATTCAGTTCAAAAGGTTCAAGAATTAAAAAACTCAGGAAAAATTGATATTATTACCCCTGCTGAAGTAACTTCGATTGAAGGGAACAATTTTTTAAAGTCAGTTACTTATACCACCAGAGATGGCGAACAACAAAGTTTGCTTACTGAAGCTCTTATACCTCTTTTTGGGTTGACACCAAAATTAGGTCCAATAGCTAATTGGGGTCTAGAAATTGAAAGAAATGCTATCAAGGTAAATAATGCTCTGGATTACCAGACAAACATTCCAGGGGTTTTTGCAATTGGAGATATTAATACCTATCCTGGTAAATTAAAATTGATTTTGTGTGGTTTTCATGAAGCTACCATAATGTGTCATGCGGCTTACAAGATAGTTAATCCTGGTAAACGTTATGTCTTAAAATATACTACAGTTACAGGAGTTGATGGTTTCGATGGAACAAGAAAAGAAGCAACAAAAAATGTAGTAAAGTCAATTCAATGAAATCTAATGAATTAGATATTTCTTTAAAAATTGTTGATCGAAAAGGAAATGTCCATATTGTCGACGCACCAACTGATATGGGATTAAATTTAATGGATATTGTACGAATGTATGATCTTGCACCTGATGGTACGATTGGGGTTTGTGGAGGTATGGCAATGTGTGCTTCATGTCAATGTTATATTTTAAGTCCACATAAACTTCTTGATAAAAGCGATGAAGAAGAAGCAATGCTAAGTGATGTAATTGAAGTTAAAAGAAATAGTCGGCTCGCCTGTCAAATTCAGATTAATTCTGATTTGGAGGGTCTGGCTATTGAACTCGCACCTGCGGAATCAGATTAATTTAATTTTTGAATTGCAATTGGTAAAATTCTTTCCACAAATTTTGTGTAGGCCAGCGAAGATGGATGTAAGCCATCGTTAGCAACCAGATCAGGATTTTCAAGTCCTTCTCTAGTTATATCAGTTATATAGACATAAGATATATCATTATAATTACAATAATTTTCTGCATAAGTATTATAGCTGTCAAGTTCATTTGAGATAAAACCGCCAGCAAAATTTTGGGCATATGGAGTGTAAGAATAATCTGGAATTGAGATTACAATTATTTTTGAGGAATCATGGTCAGCTAGAGCAGAAGCGATTTCAACTAAGTCTATAAATTCATTTTCATAAATTGAAAATGGTTGTCCTTGGTACTGATTGTTAACACCAATTAGCAATGTTACAAGGTCATAATCTGAACTTGGGCTATTGTATTCAATGGCAGAGATTAAATTTGTAGTTGTCCAACCGGTTTGAGCAATAATATCTAATTCAAAGCTATCTTGATTGTCGAAATTTGCAATTAAACTGTCTTTAAGTTGTTCAGGAAAGCGACAGCTTTCACATACACTGTGACCAATAGTATAACTATCACCCAATGAAATAATTTTAAAATTTTGAGCTGGGTTATTTTCAATTATTTCTTGTATGTTGGTATCGCTGCTTGAATTTATTGATACATCACTTTCATAGTAGCAAGAATTGACAAGAAATGATGAAATAAAAAATAAAAAAAGGAGAGGGGTAAATAATCTTTTATTTGAATGCATTTATTCCTGTAATATCAAGACCAGTTATTAGCAAGTGAATATCATGAGTCCCTTCGTAAGTTACTACACTTTCTAAATTCATCATATGACGCATAATACTATAGTCCCCTGTAATACCCATCCCTCCAAGTATTTGGCGTGCATCTCTGGCAATCTTAAGTGCCATTTCTACATTATTTCTCTTGGCCATTGATATTTGTGCAGAGCTTGCCTTGTTTTTATTCTTTAACTGTCCTAATCTAAATGCTAATAATTGAGCTTTGGTAATTTCAGTTATCATTTCAGCTAATTTTTTTTGTTGAAGCTGAAATCCAGCGATTGGTTTATCAAATTGTATACGCTCTTTAGCATATCTTAAAGCAGTATCATAACAATCCATTGCGGCTCCAATTGCTCCCCAAGATATACCATATCGCGCCGAGTCCAGACAGCCCAATGGAGCCCCTAAACCTGATTTATTCGGCAGTAAGTTTTCTTTTGGTACTTTAACATCTTGGAAAATAAGCTCACCTGTGGCGCTAGCTCTCAATGACCATTTGTTATGAGTTTCAGGTGTTGAAAAACCTTCCATGCCTCTCTCAACGATAAGGCCATTTATTCTCCCACTTTCGTCTTTAGCCCAAACAATAGCAATATCACAAAATGGTGCATTTGAAATCCAAAGTTTAGCTCCGTTTAATAAAAAATGATCTCCCATGTCCTTGTAATTCGATGTCATTCCTCCAGGATTACTACCATGATCTGGTTCAGTTAAGCCAAACGCCCCCATGTATTCACCTGTTGATAACTTTGGTAAATATTTTTGGCGCTGTTCTTCATTACCATATTTCCATATTGGGAACATCACAAGGGAGGATTGAACAGATGCAGTGCTTCTAACCCCCGAATCGCCTCGTTCAATTTCTTGCATTATAAGTCCGTATGATATTTGATCTAGTCCTGCACCTCCATAATTTTCTGGAATGTATGGTCCAAATGCTCCAATATTGGCGAGCCCTTTAATGATCTGCTTTGGAAATTCAGCTTTTTGTGAATATGACTCAATGATAGGTGAGACATCTCTTTTTACCCAATCTCTAGCCGCTTCTCTAACTAGCTTTTGCTCTTCGTTGAGTAACTCATCGAGATTGTAATAATCAGGTGATTCAAATAAATCTGTTTTCATGAGTAGAATTTTACTTAATTAAGGGGTATTGGTTCAAATGATAATCCATTAAAAATATGAAACAAATTTAATTATAATATTAGTTAATTTATCAGATTTTTGATAAAATTCTTTTAATAAATTTATTTCAATTTGTATATAGGTTAATTAAGCCTTCAGGTGTTTTTATGTGAATTTCTTTTTTTGCTCTGTCTACATTTGTTATAAATTCGTCGACTATGGGTATTAAAATTTCAATTCCACCATTATCAATTACAAAGAGTGATTGTGCTGTTTGGTCATTCACACTGACGATAGTCCCAATTTTACCATGATTATAATCAATTACACCAAAACTTATAATCTCATGGTAATAAAATTTATTGCCAGCTAATTTTGGTAACGTTTCTGTGGGCAAAAAGATATTTTTATTTATTATTTCTTGGGCCTTGGATTCACTATCAATATCCTCAAATTTGATTCTTAACAAATTAGATTTGTGTAATTTTGAGTTATTGATAAAGTATGGGATTAATTTGTTATCTATTTCCAAAAGTAAGAACTCTATTTTTTCATAAATATGAGGCTGATCTGTATCGATTTTGGCTATAACTTCTCCTTTAAAGCTGAATTTTTTGATGATTTTACCAAGGTTATAGCAATCTTTTTTTTTCATAAATTAGTTTTAAACCTTAAGTTATTGAGGTTTAAATATCAAAAAATATTACTATTCCTCTTCAGACTTCTCAATTTTATCAGTAGGTACTTGGTCCTCAGAGTCGCTATCAGCATTTGTTTTATTTGAAGCTTCAACCCTGGCTTCATTAGCAGCTATTTCTGCAGCCATTGCTTTTGCTTTATTTTCATCATCTGCTTTTTGAATAGATGATTTTTTTGCTTGTATTTTAGATTCTTTTTCTTTAACCCAAGCTTGGAATTTTTTTTCTGCTTGATCCTCAGTGATTGCACCCTTACTAACTCCTTCAGCTAAGTGCTTTTTGAGCAGAACTCCTTTATATGATAAAATTGCTCTAGCAGTATCAGTTGGTTGAGCACCATTTTTTAACCACTTTATAGCACTGTCAATATTAAGATTGATGTCAGCAGGGTTTACGTTTGGATTGTAAGTTCCAATTTTTTCAAGAAAGCGTCCGTCTCGCTTAGAACGTGTATCCGCTGCGACAATCCAATAGAATGGTTTGCCTTTTTTTCCGTGTCTTTGTAGTCTTAGTTTTACAGGCATAATATTAATTTGTGAGGTACTCGACCCCGATTATTAATTAGTCGGCAAATATAGTATATTTTTTTAAATGAAACTTTTGTTTTTTTTTATATTTTTGAATGTTACTATTAGAAGTGCCATTGCGTTTTACGTTAAAGTTTATTTATGAGGTTTTATTTTAAAGTTTTATTGTTATTGGTTTTTTCTTGTCAAGATGATATTCAAACTAATAATCCCACTTTTCAGGGGCTTAGACATGGTGATTATGTATGGAAGTCTACTGCAAGAACGGCAACTGTGCAAAGTACAGGGGTTTTTAATATATCTGGCAGTGATGGCTATGGTACTATGGTAATAAGTCTCCCAGATTTTAGTATTGGAACTTTTACCTTGGGTCCTGGAAAATCGCCAACTGTTACTTACACAGAAAATAATGTTACTTATTCTACTCAAAATATAGGTAATGAATATCCAGTTTATGTTAGTGATGGTGAAGTAACGATAGTTTCAATTGATGTTGTAAATAAAACAATAACAGGTTCTTTTTACTTTAACTCCTATGATGAAACTGGTTTTAATTACATGAATTTCTCTGAAGGTGTTTTTTTTAAAGTCCCCTATATGGAACTTTAAATTTTTTTTTTGCAATCGTTTTTACAAACTTGTTGGGTAAGAAAATTTTGTTCATAAATATAGAACTTGACAAAAGAATTCAATTTAAAATAATTTTATATTTATATACTTCATTATTTAGCTTGATCCCTATATGTATTTAATATTTGACACAGAAACTACAGGACTTCCAAAAAAATGGGATTCTCCAATAAGCGATGTTAATAATTGGCCCCGCTGTGTACAAATAGCCTGGCAACTACACGATGATATGGGAGTTTGTATTGATCATCAGGCGTATTTAATTTGTCCTGACGGATATAATATTCCATATGATGCAGAAAAGATTCATGGAATTTCAACTGCCTTAGCAACTTTGAAGGGAGATTCTTTAGTTGGAGTTTTAGAAAAATTTAATGAGGTAATTTCAAAATCAAAGTTTATAGTAGGTCAAAACGTTGGTTTTGATATCAAAATAATTTCTTGTGAGTTTTATAGGGCTCAATTAGAAACCAATCTAAAGGATTTAAAAGTTTTGGATACATGTACTGAAGTCACGGCAAATCTTTGTAAACTTCCAGGCGGACGTGGCGGAAAGTATAAGTTACCAACTCTAACAGAGCTGCATTATTTTTTATTTGATGAAAAATTTATTGAAGCACATAATGCAACTGCTGACGTAGAAGCTACAGCACGCTGTTTTTTAGAGTTATTGAGGACAGAAATGTTTTCAATTGATGAATTAGATTGCGAAATTGAATACATTAAAAAATTTAAAAATAAAAATTCACTGCCAATACAACTATTGGGTCTTCGCCATAAAAATTTAAAGAAAGAAGCATTTAAACTTCAGGAAGCTGAAAAACAATCATTGGAGAGCAATAAAATTGATTATAGTGGCGATTTATCTCAGGCTTTGGCAGATGCAGAAGTAATTCATTTACATAATCATTCCCAATTCTCTGTGCTTCAATCTACTATAAGCATAAAAAAATTGGTTGAAATGACATCGCAGAACAAAATGATTGCAGTAGCATTGACTGATCATGGCAACATGATGGGTTCTTTTCATTTTGTCAAGGAAATAAACAATTACAATAAAAATCTTTTGTCAAAAAAAGCTCAATCTAATGAAAACAATGAAGTAATTGATTTGAAACCAATTAAGCCAATTTTAGGTTGTGAATTTTTTATTTGTGAAGACCATAAAAACAAATCTCATAAAGACAACGGATATCAGGCTGTTTTTTTAGCAAAAAATAAGAGAGGATATCAAAATCTTATTAAAATGGCATCTTTAGCCTACACTGAAGGATTCTACTATGTTCCCCGCATTGATAAAGAAATTGTTAAAAAATATAAAAGTGATATTATTGTTTTGTCAGGGAATTTAAAAGGTGAGATCTCATCGAAAATTTTAAATATTGGCAATGAACAAGCAGAGCATTCATTGATGTGGTGGAAAAAAGAGTTTGGAAAAGATTTTTTTCTTGAGGTAATGCGGCATGGACAGGACGATGAAGAGAGGGTTATACCAGTTTTGATTGAGTTTTCAAAAAAACATGATATTTCATTAGTTGCAACAAATAATATTTATTATTCTACAATGAGTGAAGCTAATGCTCATGATATTTTGTTGTGTGTAAAAGAGGGCGAAAAACAATCTACTCCTATTGGTCATGGAAGGGGATACCGTTATGGTTTACCAAATCAAGAATATTATTTTAAGGATTCCATGTCAATGAAGAAATTATTTAGAGATATTCCTGAAGCTATACTCAACATGCGAATCATTTATGATGAAATTGAAGAATTCGATTTAACGCGTGAAGTTTTATTGCCAAAATTTAATATTCCAAAAAAATTTGTTGACATTGGAAGTAGTAATGGGAATGAAAAAAAAGGAGAAAATTTATATCTACGCCATTTAACATACTTGGGTGCAGAAAAGCGCTACGGCATTATTTCAGATGACTTAAAAGATCGAATTGAATTTGAATTAAATACAATACAGAAGACAGGCTATCCAGGCTATTTTTTAATTGTTGAAGATTTTATAAAGGAAGCAAGAAACCTTGGTGTTTCTGTTGGACCTGGAAGAGGCTCAGTTGCTGGATCAGTCGTAGCCTATTGTTTATGGATTACTAATATAGATCCAATCAAATATGATTTACTGTTTGAGAGATTTTTAAATCCCGATAGAGTAAGTATGCCTGATATTGATATTGATTTTGACGATGAGGGCCGTCAAAAGGTTATTGATTATGTTATAAAGAAATACGGATCCAACCAGGTAGCTCAAATTATGACTTATGGTACAATGGCTGCAAAATCATCGATACGCGACACGGCCAGAGTTTTAGACTTACCATTGAACGATGCGGACAGAATTGCAAAATTAGTACCTAACATGGCTAAGCTAAACAATATTTTCAATAGTGATGAAAATAGTTTGAGGCAGAAGTTTCGTGCTGATGATATGGAGTTAATTAATCAACTATTAACAATTTCTGAAGGTGATGATCTAAAAGCCGAGACTATTAATCAGGCTAAAGTTCTTGAAGGTTCTTTGCGTAATACTGGTATTCACGCTTGTGGAGTAATTATCACACCTAGTGATATAACCAATTATGTGCCAATCGCAACTGCTAAGGACTCAGATTTATTTGTTACACAATTTGACAACGCTGTTGTAGAGGATGCTGGATTATTAAAAATGGACTTTTTAGGTCTGAAAACACTAACGTTAATAAAGGATACTGTAAAAATAATTAAAGCAAAGCATGGTATATCACTTAATCCAGAGGAATTCCCTTTAGATGATAAACAAACTTACGAACTATTTCAGCGTGGTGAAACAATTGGTATTTTTCAGTACGAATCCGCCGGTATGCAAAAGTATATGCGCGATTTAAAACCATCTGTTTTTGCAGATTTGATTGCAATGAATGCTTTGTATAGACCTGGTCCACTTGATTACATTCCTAGTTTTATAAGAAGAAAAAAAGGAGATGAAATGATTTCATATGATTTACCTGAAATGCAGGAAATTTTAAAGGAGACTTATGGGATAACTGTTTATCAGGAGCAAGTTATGCTATTATCTCAAAAATTGGCAGATTTTACTAAGGGCGAGGCAGATGTTTTACGTAAAGCAATGGGAAAGAAATTGAAGCCTGTGCTAGACAAAATGAAGCCTAAGTTCATTAATCAGGCTAGTGCAAAAGGGTTTGATTCGGAAAAATTAGAAAAGATTTGGACTGATTGGGAAAAATTTGCAAGTTACGCTTTCAATAAATCACATTCAACTTGTTATGCTTGGATAGCTTACCAAACAGCTTATCTAAAATCTCATTACCCAGCTGAATATATGGCTGCAGTTTTATCCAATAATATGAATGATATAAAACAAGTTTCATTTTTCATGGAGGAAGCCAAACGTATGAAATTAAAAGTTCTTGGTCCTGATATTAATGAAAGTTATTATAAGTTTTCGGTCAATAAAGATAATGCGATCCGTTTCGGCATGGGAGCAATCAAAGGAGTTGGCCAGGCTGCTGTAAAAACAATTGTTGATGAGAGAAAAAATAATGGTTTGTATAGATCTATTTTTGATCTTGCAAAGAGAATTGATCTAAGATCAGCGAATAAAAAGGCTTTTGAAAATTTAGCTAATGCAGGTGGATTTGATTGTTTTTCAAACACTCACAGAGCGCAATATTTTCATCACGCCGGAAATGATATAACATTCATTGAAAAAATATTAAAATTTGCACACAGGTTTCAAGATAGCCAAAACTCATCTCAAATTAGCTTGTTTGGAGATTCAAATGAAAATCACTTTACTGAACCAGATATTCCTCCTTGTGACCCATGGGATACTATGAAAAAATTAGCAAGAGAGCGAGAGGTTGTAGGAATATATATTTCTGGTCACCCCCTGGACGATTTCAAAATTGAAATGCAAAATTTTTGTAATGCAAAAGTGGAGTTGTTTAATGATCTTGGGTCTCTGTTGAATAAAGAATTAATTTTTGGTGGAGTACTGACAGATGTTGAGCACCGAGTTAGTCGTCAGGGTAAGGGATGGGCGAGTTTTACCATTGAGGATTATACTGGCAATTTTAATTTTAAGATTTTTGGCGAAGAGTATCTTCGCTTCAGACATTTTTTGATGTTAAATAATTTCTTATTTGTACGTGTGTTAGTTCGTGACGGTTGGGTCAATAAAGAGACGGGAAAAAAAGGAAATGCAAGGATTCAATTTAATAGTTTTCAATTATTACATGATGTTCTCGAGTCATACGCAAAAAGACTTTCAATTCAACTAAATATTAGTGATCTTGATGATCAAATGATTTCAAAAATAGATAATTTGTTAAAGGGCCACAATGGTAATCATAATTTGAGTTTTGTTGTTTATGATAATGATGAAAGTTATAAAGTAGACTTTAAAAGTCGCAAAAAGAAGATTAAAATTTCTCAAGATCTTTTGAATGAATTGGATAGAGAAAAAGTTTTTTATAAACTAAACTGATTTTTTTAACATATTAACTATAAATTAATAAAAACTATTTCATGTTTATTTATAATAGTTTAAATTTGATATAAATATCTCTACAAAAAAAAATAAAATATGGCCATAGAAATTTCAGATTCTAATTTTGAAGAAACAGTTTTAAATAGTGATAAACCAGTAATGGTTGATTTTTGGGCCGCATGGTGTGGACCTTGTCGCATGGTTGGACCGATAATTGATGAATTAAGTAATGAATACGCAGATAAAGCTGTAATTGGAAAAGTTGATGTCGATAAAAATCAAGAATACGCTGCTAAATACGGAGTTAGAAATATTCCAACCGTACTAGTATTTAAAAATGGAGAGGTTGTTAAACGTCAAGTTGGGGTTGCAACAAAAGAAACATACGCAGAAGCAATAGATAGTTTACTTTAGTTGAATATATTTTCATATTGTAAACCTAATCCTTACTGAAGGTTCTTTTACATGAAACTTAGTATGATTAAAAATAAATTCCAAAGTGATTCAAACCTTTCAAGATTCGATTTAATTTCTAAGACAATTGCTGAGGGTTATATTTCAGGAACTCATAAAAGTCCTTTCAATGGCTATTCAGCCGAGTTTAAAGAACACAAAAGTTACATAAACGGTGATAGTGTAAGACACGTTGATTGGAAATTATATGCCAAAACAAATAAATTATTCACTAAATGTTATGAAGAAGAAACAAATGTGCTATGTCACATAATTTTAGATATTAGTTCTTCTATGTTTTACCCTGAATATGACTTAAGACCTGATTTAAATTTCAACAAAATACAATTTTCAGCCGTCGCATCAGCAGTTTTATTAAATATTTTGGAAAGGCAACGTGACTCTACTGGTTTAAGTTTATTTACTGATAAATATAATTTTTATGCCCCTGAAAGAGGGTCCAAGAGTCACTACCAACTATTAAAAAATAATTTAGAATCATTATTAGAAAACAAGCCTACGACTAGTAAAACCTTAATTCACGAAATATTACATCAAATTGCTGAAAAATTTAAACGCCGAACAATGATTTTTTTATTTACAGATTTATTTCAGTACAATATTCAAAATAAAGAACTTTTTGATGCTCTAAGACATTTGAAGCACAACAAACATGATTTAACGCTATTTCATGTATATGATAAAAAAACAGAATATAATTTAAATTTTGGTAAAGATCCAAAGAGGCTTGTTGATGTTGAAACAAAGGAATTTGTAGATGTTTTTACCAAAAGTTATCAATTTAAATACAATAAAATGATTAATGATTATTTTAATATTTTGCGTTTGAAATGTGCACGATATAAAATAAATTATGTAAATGTTGATATACATCAAAATTTCGATAATATCATGAAGACTTTTTTTGAAAAGCGTATGAAGTTTTTTTAAAAAACAAATAAAAAGATTTGCCGAATTAAAAATGCAGTGTATATTTGTTTTCGCTTTTTAGCAACGGTTTGGTAGTTCAGTTGGTTAGAATACCTGCCTGTCACGCAGGGGGTCGCGGGTTCGAGTCCCGTCCAGACCGCAATAATTAAAACTCAAAAATGTTGTGTTGTGGTAATCTTAAAGATTACCATGGGTTTGTTAAAACCATTGATAAGCTTTCCATTAAATTGGAAGGCTTTTTTATTTGGTATTTCCTTTTTTTATGTGTTTTTTAATTATTCTCTTTTTTTCTTCTTGTACTAGAGGGTGTTTTCTGTGACCCCAAACTTTTTTTCTTGCAAACCTTGAACTCTCTTCTAAATTTACAATGGGGTATGGATAGTCTTTTCCCAAAGAAAGGTTATAAAAACTTTGTTCCATTTGGCTCATTTTCCACGGTTCGTGAATATGTTCAGAGGGGATATTGATTAGTTCAGGAACCCACTTTTTAATAAATACTCCTTTGGGGTCGTGTTCTTTTGAGTTTTTCACAGGATTATATAATCTAATAGTATTTATACCAGTGGTTCCTGACTGCATTTGGAATTGAGGATAATGTATACCAGGCTCGTAATCAAGAAAAAGGTTTGCTAGGTGATAAACTCCATTTCTCCAATCTTGATCCAAGTTAAAAGTAAAAAAAGATACTAATATTGCTCGCATTCTAAAATTTAACCATCCCGTTTTTTGTAGTGATCTCATACAGGCGTCAATTAATGGGTATCCTGTTCTTCCATTTTTCCAGCTATTTATATGATTTAAGTTATGTGAGTATTTCAATATTTCATATCCCTTGTTTAAACATTTGGTTTCATAGGTACATTCCATTTCAAATTTTTGCACAAAATGGCAGCGCCAATGAAGTCTGGAAAGCATGGCATAAAAAGATCTTTTATTAGTCTGTGTTTTAGCATGCTTATTGATAAATTGAAAAACTTGCCTTGTACTTAAATTACCCCAGCTTAGGTATGGTGAAACTCGGCTACAGCTTAGCCTACTTTCTCTAGGCTTGGATATATGGTTCTGATAATTTTCTCCTCTACCAGAGACAAAAGATCTTAGGTATTTCCACGCATTTGATTCACCTGGAGGTTGAAGTTCAGCGGGATAATTTTCTAACAGGTCTCTTAGTTTTTTTGAAATTTTAAATGGGTGTGTAAATTTTATTTCATTTCCTTTTTTAAAACTATTATCAATATTATTTTTCAAAACATATGATTTCCATAGTTTTGCCCAATTGTTTCTATTTTTTATTCCTCTAATCACTCCATTTCGTTGAAATTCAATCCAATTAATACAATATTTTTTTAGCAAAACCATTACATTTTTATCACGATTCCAGGACTTAATAACGCCGTTTTGCTGATAGCTAAAAACATTTTCAACTTCAAATTTGTCTTTTAGGTAGGTAAATATTTCTATTGAACTTCCGTAAAATATTTCAGCCTTTTTATTAAATGAATAAAGTGATTTATTAAAATCATTAATTGAATGATAAATGAATTGTTGGTGCCGTAAGCTTACAGAGGGATGCTTAGCAAGATCTTTATCATAAATATAAATAACGATATACGGAATTTTATGGGACTCAGCAGCTTGAAGTGGAGCGTGATCTTTAGTTCTTATATCTCTTTTTAACCAAACAATATTAATTTTTTTCTTTCTCAAAATAAGTATTTGTATTAAACAAAATTATAAAACAAAAAAAATTAAATTATAAATTTTAAGACAGATTTATAAAAATAATTGATAGGTTTTTAAATAAAAATAATGAATGTTATTTCTTAATAATACGTTTGGTAACTAATGAGTTTGTATTCTCGATTTCAATTAAGTATATGCCAGTTTCAAGGGAGCTTACGTCAATGTAGTTTTTATTTTCTGAAACTAGGATCAGCTGTCCAAGCAGATTACGAATTTTAATATTTTGAGTATTATAATTACTTACTATGTATAAAATATTTTTGACAGGGTTAGGATATATAATTAACGAGTCTATAGTATTACTCAAAGTTGACAATGAATCACTGTTAACTTCGTTCGGACTTCCATTTTCATTCAAACAACTCCATGATTCAGATAAATAGTTGTCTAAATCAGGTGCAATTAGTTCTAAAGTATTTCCGGTTCCATCTGCACAAGTGGGCCATTCCGAGTCTTCCACTATACAATTAGCCTGAATATTTAGTCCAACCAAGGTGTCTCCATACTCACCTGAGATAAGCACTGCCCCTGTAGCATCGACAATTTCCCATGAAACCTCTGAAGACCAAGATCCGTCAGTCCAGCTAAGCTCTATTATTTCTCCATGTGTAATCTCAAATTCTATGCTGGCTGAAAATCCATCTTCAAAAGTTGCTTGAGCGTAAATAGTTTGTCCGTTGGCAATAATATCGACTGCATTTCCTTGCCAACCATCGCCATAAGAATCAAACATGTTTAATGTATGCGAGCAGTTTGGAGTAGGGTTTTCCACATCATAATAGACCTCATCCATAAGTTTATTAGCTGAATTAAATAACCTTATTGCGTCTGATCTTCCTAAACCAAATCCAAGTTCTCCAATAAATGGTATACCTGGGAATGCGTTCAAGAACTGATTTTCATCTTTAACAATTATTAAAAATCCGTTGCCATCAATTACTGTTCCTTCAGGAATCATAAAAATGTGGTCTGGATTTTCATCCCTAATTTGCCAATTTGAGAGATCAACAGATGATGATTTTGGATTATATAATTCAATCCAATCTTCTGGATCGAATTCTTCACTTGATCGGTAATTAAACTCGTTAATTATTATTGATTCAATTTCAACACGAATACTCTCTTCGTAAAGGCAAACTTCTAAAGCATCCTTCACAACTACATTGTATAGCCCACTTGGAAGATTTTCAAACAAGTTATTTTCTGAAAAATTTTGGCCTCCATCTATACTATATTGATACGGAGCGATTCCCGAATTTGGAGAGATTGATATAGTACCATCATTTGATACAACCGAGGGCACGCCTGAAGAAACAACATCAACTGAAATCAATTCACAGGCATAAACTGAAATTGATTCGCTGTATGAACAGATTCCAAGAGCACCTTGGATGACGATTTCGTAAACACCAGGAGATAAACTAGTAAATGAATTGGTATCATAAAATGTTATACCCCCATCAATGCTAAATTGAAATGGGCTTAAGCCTGTTTGAACACTAATTGAGATTGCACCATCATTCGAGGAAGTGGAAGTTGCATTAGTAACATTAAAATCTGCTGTTATTTCACATCCTGCGTTATCAAGGCAGAAAACTTCTTGAGTAAAGTTGTCAAACTCACCATCGTTCGTTAGAATTATATTTCCACTTGAGTCTTGAACTAAAAAGTTTCCTTCTCCATATCCACAGCATATTCCATCGCCGTAAGAGTCAAAAACATCAAGAGTGTAGCATGAATTATAATTTACACAAATATTTTCTGTGTAAACTTCAGTTCCTGAACTTAGGGCACCTGTGGCTACAATTTCATTGGTGCTATTATCATACAATTTCCACGAAGTTTCCTGTGGGTAATTGTCGGCATTAATAATTAGAGTAATGATGTCATAGGTTGATTCTAGCGATGTGGTTGTATCAACGGAAGCAAAAATGGAGTTTCCATTGGTTTGATTATTTATAGTTACTAGATTTAAAGATATTTCATTAAATTCCTGCAGGTTGTTATCAACAATTAGTTCAATTATATTTTCTTCTCCAAATGGAATATCAATATTGTAATCAGTTGTACCGGTTGACGATCCATTCACTATTGTTTCAATTCCTAATTCATTTATGGTCGCTCCACCACTATTGCTAATTTTGACATCGATTTCTATTACTCCGTCGCATACTACCGTTAAATTTTCGATTGAAATTAATCCATCAAATTCCGGCACATTACTTATTACTACACTCAAAGAATCATTATTTTCATATTCATCGAGTGGATGACTAACATTAACAGTGATATTATAATCTTCGATGTTTGAAAAATTTTGTGGAATGGAAAATTGATAGTTTGATTCACTAAATGGATCCAGAGTTTCGTTTATAGTGATGATTTCAATTGATTGGTTGTTAACTATTAGCTCAATGTTAAAATCAGACATACTGTTTAAACCATGATTTGCAATCTTGACTGTTACAATTTCATTATCTGTCAAGCTGGATGAGGATTGTGGACTAATTAGTTCCTCAATTCCAAGATCAAAATCTCCATTAATTTCTGCCCAAAATGAAACCCAGGGTCTGGCCTGTTTGATGGCTAATTGGTCTTGGGCAGTTACTTTATATTCAATATCCATACCAAATCCTTCTGCACCAACTACATCATATAATATTGAAAATTCGTCATGAATCACTGTCAGATAATCTCTCATTTGGTCAAGATAAATTTGATCCATAACAAGCTCACCAGGGTTCACTAAATTTGATAATCTTAAAACTAGATAACCCCCACCTTGAGTAGGATCTCTGTACAATAAAATCTCTTCAGGCACTGAGTTTGGATCAGGATTTGTTATGAGCGACTCTCCAATTTGTGTGTTTAGGTAAAAAGTGTCTTCAGTTTCGTAAATTGGATCTATGCTAATACCAACTCCGTTAGATTGTTCTCCTTGGAAGTTTGGATGACACAGCAAACCCATGGCTGCCATGAAATGGTCAATTCTATAAAAATCTCTCTCTTCGTAGGCTCTAAAGTTCCACATGCTTGCATAAACTTGCTTTACAGATTTTGAAATGTGTCCTTCGTCTGGGTATTGCGTCTTTGAAGTGTATAGTCCAGCGCCACTAAATCCTGGTAAGTCCTCGTTATTTGTACTAGATCTAACTCTGATTGGAGTGTCAATGGGAAATGCGTCTTGCATAGTTTGTAAATTGTCTAACATCCATTGCGGCATGGGAGCGTCTCTAATAGCTCTTCTAAAATCATCAAGGCGTTGATTTCTAAATACAATATCATTCTGAAAGGCAGGATTATCAATAATGGTTTGTACTTCTTCGTAAAAATTGTTGTATAACATGAACTGGTCGTAGAAGTAGAAGGGTATTCCAAAACCATTTGGAATTGTTCCGTCAGGAAGTTCAAATGTTCTCATAGTTGCGACATTAGCGCACTTTGCACCAAAAGAACTTGACATTTCAAAAGTGATGTCATCAAGTGGTTTTATTTCTGTGATACTCAGATCCCGTATTGGAGTTTGAGGCTCTGTTGGCCTTAAATCTTCATACCAATCGTTAACTTCGGATAGTGTTGCCTCCCTTATTTCATATTGGTCACTTTCAACCCTGTAATAAATGTATCCATTTAGTAAACTAGATATTTCGCTGTTAGAGAGTGGATCAGCTATGTATGCATTTGGTACATTGTCTTGAATCGCTCTCAAATTTACATGTGATAAAGGGGTTTGTATCACAGAAGTAATGATCCCACCTACTCTGGGTAGTGAGTTAGGTAAGGCATCATATAAAACAATATCTCGACTACCTGGAGTTTCGTTCAAATCTTGCATGTGTTTGAAGAATCCATAACCCTCTGCCTCATGAAAAGGAATATAGTTAACTTCAGCGAAAACATCCGTCTCTAACACGACATCAAATCTGGAGTCTGTAAATTGATCAGCGTAATTATTAATATGATCATTTTCATCAGCTTGTCCAATAAAATGATTCATATTATTTTGTAAAAATGGCATACTGGCAACGAGCAATTCGTATGTTCTTTGCGTTTCCTCAAAGTTGTATGCATTTCCAAAAGAAAAATTGAAAGAATAACTACCTATTACTCCAGAGGGCAAAATGTCATTTGGATTAAAAACGATTTCTCCAGAGCCGTCATCTCCACTCACAGTGGCACCAATTCCGTTCCAAAAACTTGCATGAATTACATAGGTGTTACTGTTAATGAAGTAGACTTGTGGTTCATCTGTATCTCTATTTAATATTCCAAACTTTACATAAAGTTGGTCGTCTAGAAAGGGTGCCCAACCGACATTGTTAACAGTTGCTAATTCATTAAATGTTTCTGCGTTTGGGATAGATGTTGTGCCATCAACTAAATCGATTGGTGGCGCAAAGTTAAAGGGCGAGTCTGTAGGCATATTATAAAACTCAGTAAGGTCATCTATTCCATCACCGTCATAGTCATCAGGAGTAGCTATATCATGTGCCGTAATGGTATATTGTTCCAAAGGGTAAGCAGCAGCTGGTTCTGAAATTATCATGGTTCCGTCAACGCCAATAGTCATAGAGGTAGCCCAATTGAACGTTGGACTGTGTTGGGCATGTAAAATATAGTATTTGTCAGCTTGACCTTGAATTGACAATTGAACCTGGCCAAATGTATTGACAGAATAATTATCAATGTTAACCGGCTGGGCGAAACCAAAATCGCATAAACAAACCGAAAAAAAAACAAGGAATATATTATTTAAATTCTTTACCCTGTTAAATATACATTTCATATTTGCAAATATTTTCAATTTATTGCAGACAAACAAAATTTGATTCAATTAAATCTAAAAACTTATTGTCATTGTAAATAACCACTCTGTAAATGCGATTATAAATATCTGAACTATATGAACCAATAATTTGGCCTGAAAGAAGTCCAGAAAGTACTCCGGTTGTATTGCTGTGACCAACAACTAGAGCATTTTGTTTTTTTGCAATCAATAACTTTGATAATTTTTCAAGATCATCAGGATTGTAATAAACAATCTCATTATCTTTTGAGTTAGAAATCCAAGCAGCAGTAGATCTTGTTCTGTCAAAATCAGTAGTATAGATCACATCTAGATTTTTATTTTTAAAAAACTTTTTCAAATTTTTTGATCTCTTGAGACCACACTTGCTCAGCGGTGGATCGGATTGGTCGCTAAATTTTAAATCTTTTTCTGAATGTCTAATTAGGTAAATTGTAAATTTTTCGTTCTGATCCTGTCCATGTAGATTGTCTGAGATTGAACAAGATGAAATAAGAAAAATAAATATTACAATAATTTTTTCCATTTTATTTTCTTTTAAATTCAAAAATTTGTCCACTAACACTCATCTCAAATGATGATTTTTCTTCATTAAATTGTATTTCTAAATCAGCTTCTTCAAAAAGAAATTTTCCGTCCCCATCATTTGTTAAATATAAATTTGGCTGACCATCAACCACAGCTACAAGTTCGTTATTTTCAACAACCATTTTTATTACAACAGGTATCATGGATGACGAGTATTCTCCAACGTATGCAGAGAGATTTTCAGCGTTTGCAGCGCCTATTTCAGGATTCCAAGTGTTATTTGACGAGTTCACATCAGGAAGAACGAAATCAGGATCTATTTTGACCCTTTTCAAAGGTTCATCTGAATCGTATTTAAAAGTCCATTTTTTGTTTCTTTTCCAAATTTCTACAGGAAGTTTATGCCTGCTTTTAGATCCACTTTCAGTTGTAAATTCTATAATTACAGGCATTGGCATTTGTTGCATATTTTCAATAGTAACAATTGATCCCTGTGATGGATCTCCGTTCACATATTTAACACGTGTAATTGCTTGATCAAGTTTCCAATTGTTAATAAACCAACCTCTCCAAAACCAATTAAGCTCTTCTCCTGTTACGTTTTCAATTGTTCTGTAAAAATCGTCAGGGGTTGGGTGTTTATAAGACCAACGTTTGATGTATTCTTTGAAAGCTTCATCAAATCTTTTTTCGCCTAGTACTTGTTCTCTAAGTAAAATTAGGCCTTCACTTGGCTTGTAGTATGCCAGAAGACCTAGATTTATTTCTTTCATATTGTCAGGCGGGGTTGCTATTGGCTCAGCTTTTTCTCTCAAAAGGTAGCTTGAAAATCTATGCATATTTCGTTTTGGTTCTTTATACTCCCCATCGTTGAATTCGTCAGTACTCAGTTCATTAATAAATGTGTTGAAACCTTCATCCATCCATGCGTGAAGTCGCTCGTTAGAACCAACTATCATTGGAAACCAAATATGTCCAAATTCGTGATCAGTTACTCCCCATAATGATTCATTTTTCCTTTGCCAATCACAAAATACTATTCCAGGGTATTCCATTCCACCTTGGTTGCCCGCCACATTTATTGCGGCTGGGTAGGGATACTCTGTCCATTTATTTGAATAATGTTCGATAGAGGCTTTGGTATATTCAGTAGATCTAGCCCAGGAATCCATAGAATTACTTTCAACTGGATAAACGGACATAGCTATTGATTTTTTTCCACTCGGTAGATTAATTCTGGCTGCATCTAAAATAAATGATGAAGAAGATGACCAGGCAACGTCTCTTGAGTTTTTAATTTTAAACTTCCAAGTTAGCCTATCATTTTCAGACGGGCGTGAATAGGGGTCATTAATTTCATCTGCACCCCGAATAATTACAGTTTCATCACTTTTTGCAGCTTTTTCTAATAATTGTATTTGGTTTTTTGTGTAAACTTCTTCAGGATTTAATAGACCACCAGAACATACAACTATATGATCGCTAGGGACATTAATATGAATATCAAATGTTCCATATTCTAAATAAAATTCTCCAGCACCAAGGTAAGGTAAGGTATTCCAACCGAGAATGTCATCATATACACACATTCTGGGATACCACTGCGCGAGGTTGAAAATCCGTCCATTTTTTGTTTCTAAGACACCCATTCTGTCAGAACCATAATCAGGGGAGATGAAAGACCAATCAATTTCAATTTTAATTTTTCCTCCGCGAGGTCGAATAGGTTTATCTAAATTTACTTTCATTCGCGTATCATAGATTTGGTATCCTGTTACGGAAACTGGATCAAGAAACATTGTTTTTTTTGATAATTTCTTTTTTTTGTTTTCATACGATAATTTAACAGATGAAATATTATATCCACCATCAAAATCTTGTCCTTTTGCTCCATTTCGGCTTCCCGCTAGGGGGATAATTGCATTACCACGCGAATCTTTTTTAAATAAATTTTGATCTAGTTGAAACCACAAAAAATCTAGTTCGTCAGGACTATTATTCGTGTAAGTGATGGTTTCGCTTCCAGTAATTTTCTTTAATTCATCGTCAAGACTGACTTTGATAAAGTAATCAGCACTGTTTTGCCAATATGAGTGGCCTGGTTTACCGCTTGTAGATCTAGTTTCAGAGCCATCATTTTTATAAAATCCGTGACCAAAAGCAAGGTTATAATCATATACGGATTTTTCATTTTGCGAGTTAGCAATAAAAAAAACTAATAGAATTACAAATTTTAAGTTTTCTAATATTTTAATCATGGATAAGTATTTTTAATTAAACCAAATATTTTTTTCATTTTATTAATAAACCAGAATTGTTTTAGATTTATTAAATTTTAATTTGTTCAATACAAATTCTAATAAAAAATCCAAAACAAAAGACTGAATATAAGAACTTTATAAATCCTGATGCTAGAAGGCCAAATAGTGAACCAAAAGCTGATTTAAATGCTTTAACAGACTTACTTTTGTTAAAAAATTCCCCAATCATAGCCCCTAAAAAAGGCCCCAACAAGATTCCTCCAGGGATAGGGATGAAAATTCCTATTATTAGTCCAACACTAGTACCTGTTAGCCCATACTTCGAGCTGCCAAATTTTTTTGCTGCAACAACTGGAACAAAGAAATCTAATATTGTTATAATAATTGCTGTTGCGAAGATAAGAATTAAGATTAGAAGGTTAAAATTGTAGAGGTTAAAGAAATATAATACTAAAAATCCTAAACCACTCATGATTGGCCCTGGTAAAATTGGCAAAAAACTTCCAATGATACCAGCAATCATAAATAGTCCAGAAATAAACAAAACAAATACATCCATTGGATTAAAATTCAACTACAAAAGATTTTAAATTGCAAACCTATGTAATTTGGTTAAATGAATTTAATTTTTTTGAAAATAAATTACATAAATAGGAGAAAAAACTTCAACTGGTTTATATTTGCACAAATTTATTTGTGTTGAGTAATGTAAATCTCTTCCAAGTATATGAACGGTCTTTGAATTTACAAAAACTGCGCAACCTCTTATCCAAGTCTCAACAAAAATTATTTATTTCTGATTGCGTAGGCTCTGATATTTCAATTACAATTGCTGATATTTTTAGATCTCAAAAGAATTACTTCTTTATCTCGTTTGAATCTAAGGAAATTGCGGCTTTTCATTTAAACGATTTTGAAGCCTTATTACCAAATCATTCTATTCTTTTTTTTCCAAGCAGTTACAGAAAAAACCATGAGATTGATAATTCTAATATTTTAATGCGAACTGAGGTTTTGAATCAAATTAACAGCTCAAAGCCCCCCTCATTAATTATTTCATATCATGAGGCGCTTTACGAAAAGGTAATGAGCAAAAATGAGTTGGACAAAAAAACTATAAAAATAAATGTAGGTGAAAGATTAAACATAGATTTCCTCAACGAAACTCTTTTTGAATACCAATTTAGCCGTGTAGATTTCGTTACAGATCCCGGAGAATTTTCTGTACGTGGAGGTATTGTAGATGTATTTTCCTTTTCTAATGAAAATCCATATAGAATCGAATTTTCTGGTGATCATATTGAAAGTATCAGGACTTTTGATATTGAGACACAATTATCCTTACAAGTTCAAGAAAGTTTACAAATCATTCCTAATATCGAGAATGTAACCGATAATAAAAACCTGATTCCGTTTTTTGATTTTATGAACAATCAGACCTTGTTTTGGATTCAAAATATTAGCTCTCTTTTTGAAGGTAGAGGTCACTTTTTAGATAGTTTCAGTAAGACCCCTGCAACAAATCAAAATTTAAGTTTCTCAAATCAGTTTTGTAGCCAAGAAAGTCTAAAATTTTCTTTAAAAAAATTTTCTGTGGTTGAGTTTGGGTCATATCAAAATAATAAATTTTGTTCAGAAATATTAAAGTTTAATGTATCCCCTCAGCCTTCATTCAACAAACAATTTGGAATTTTAGTTGACGATTTAAATGAAAAACATAAAAAAGGTTATGAAAACTATATTTGTTGTTCTAATGAACAACAAGCAAGTCGTTTTCATGATATTTTTAATGATTATGGAGATCACGTTAATTGTAAAGTTGTGGTTTTACCTCTTCATCAAGGTTTTGTTAATCATGAGCTTAAAATTACCTGTTATACCGACCATCAAATATTTGAGCGTTATAACAAATTTAGACTTAAGAACAGATATGCTAAAAAACAATCCATAACACTTCGTGAAATAAATGGTTTGGAAATAGGTGACTATGTTACTCACATTGATCACGGGATTGGAAAGTTTGGTGGTTTAAAAAAAATTGACGTAAACGGCACTCAGCAAGAGGCGATAAAGCTTTATTATGGTGAGCGCGATATTTTATATCTAAGTATTCACTCGTTGCATAAAGTAACAAAATTTAGTGGCAAGGATGGAAAAGTTCCTAAGATATATAAATTGGGAAGTAAAGCTTGGGAATCCCTTAAATACAAAACAAAATCGAAAGTTAAAGAAATTGCTTTTAATTTAATTAAGTTGTATGCTAAGCGAAAATTGCAAAAAGGTTTTCAATACAGACCTGATAGTGCTATGCAATTAGAGCTTGAGTCATCCTTTGTTTACGAGGACACTCCTGATCAAATAAAAACAACATGTGAAATTAAGTTCGATATGGAAAGTAATCAACCAATGGATAGATTGGTATGCGGGGACGTTGGTTTTGGGAAGACGGAAGTAGCCATTAGAGCAGCTTTTAAGGCAGTTGACAATGGTAAACAAGTGGCTATCTTAGTTCCTACTACTATTTTAGCTTTTCAGCACTCCAAAACTTTTAAGTCTCGTTTAAATGAGTTTCCAGTACGGATTGATTATTTGAATCGATTTAAATCTTTAAGCCAAAAAAAAGAAATATTAGAACAATTAAAATCCGGAGCCATTGATATAATTATTGGCACACATCAGCTTGTTAATAAATCAGTTGAGTTTAAGGATTTAGGCTTATTAATAGTGGACGAGGAACAAAAGTTTGGTGTTGCAGTCAAAGATAAATTAAAGACTTTGAAAGAAAACATCGATGTACTAACCTTGACTGCTACTCCAATTCCAAGGACATTGCAGTTTAGCTTGATGGCTGCTAGAGATTTATCAATTATTAATACACCACCAATAAATAGATTTCCAATTGAAAGTCAGGTAATAAGAATGAATAAAGATATCATCAGGGAAGGGATTAACTATGAAATTAATAGAGCAGGTCAGGTATTCTTTGTTCACAATCGGATTGAAAATATTATTGAGGTTGCAAGTTTTATTCAAAATTTAGTTCCAGATGCAAAAATTGCTATAGGGCACGGAAAGCTTGAAGGCAAAAAACTAGAAAAGCTTATGCTTGATTTTATGGAGGGTTATTACGACATATTAGTAAGCACGACAATAGTTGAAAGTGGTCTTGACGTCCCAAACGCAAATACAATTTTTATTAATAATGCCAATAACTTTGGATTAAGCGATTTACATCAAATGCGCGGTAGAGTGGGTAGAAGTAATAGAAAAGCGTTTTGTTATTTTATAACCCCAGAATTTCACGCGATGACAGCTGACGCCAAAAAACGAATATCTGCACTTCAGCAATATACTGCTTTGGGTAGTGGCTTTAGTATAGCCATGAAAGATTTAGAGATTAGAGGAGCAGGCGATATACTTGGTGGTGAGCAAAGCGGTTTTATAAATGAGATAGGATTTGATACATATCAAAAAATTTTAAATGAAGCGATTGAAGAGCTTAAGGAAAATGAGTTCCAAAAATTATTTAATCAAGATTTAATGTCAAAAAAACATGTTAAAGAATTATCAATTGATTCAGATTTCTCATTGCTTTTTCCAGACGATTATGTTAATAACATCAAAGAGAGGTTGAGGTTATATACCGATTTAAATAAGGTTACAAATCAGAAAGAATTAAATAGTTTTAAATTAAAGCTAATCGATCGATTTGGTCCACTTCCTATTGAGGTTAATGATTTATTGAGAAGTATTAAATTGAAATGGTTAGGTGTAAGACTTGGAATGCAGAAAATTATAATGAGAGAAAAAAAATTTATTGGTTACTTTATTGATGACCAAAAAAGTATATTTTTTGATTCACAAGAGTTTTCAAAAGTTTTGGCATACGTTCAAAAGCACTCTAAATCTTGTACGCTTAAACAAAAAACAACAAGATCTGGTCTTCGACTCATCCTAACAATTGAAAATATTTGTACGGTCAAGGATGCTGTAAAATCTTTGAGTTTGATTTTGGAGTAAATAATTTTTAAAAAAAATTTAGAAGCGTTTTTGAATTTTTAACGTTAAGTTCTATTTTTCTTCCCAAAATTAAAGCTTTGTTTTCAGACGAATGACCGGCAGGTATTCCAAAAGCTATTGGGAAATTATAAGGTTTTAGTGCGTCTTTAATTAAGCTCTCAACGCAGCTTCCCCATGACGGAGAGTTGTTTTTAATTTTAGTTATATCACCAACAATCAGTCCAGCACATTGATCGAAGTAATTGGCCCTTTTTAAGGATTGAATCATTCTATCAATATGATATTTATATTCACCTATTTCTTCAAAAAATAAAATTTTGTTTTTTGTATCAAGCTGAGAATTGCTTCCTAGTTGAGCAACAAGAAGCGATAAGTTTCCACCAATTATTTTGCCCACAGCCGTTCCTTGAGTATTATATTTATTTGGCTTAATCTCATAATTAATTGGGGTATTAAATAAAGCTGATTTTAACGATTTGATGGATGCTTTTGAAAACGATGTGTCATTCCTCATATCTACAGGCATCATCCCATGTATTGTTTCAACACCAATATTGTGAAGTTTACTGTGCAAAACTGTTATATCAGAGTAGCCGATAAGCCATTTTGGATATTTATTGAATAGCTCGAAATTTAAATTGTCAACAACACGAACGGTTCCATAACCGCCACGCGCACACCAAATAGCTTTAAATTCATGACTATTGAAAGCCCACTGAAGGTCTTTGAGACGTTCTTTGTCTGTTCCAGCAAAGTGATTATGTTTTGAAAATAAATTTGGTCCCAATATGACGTTGAGCCCCCAGCTTTTTATGAGTTCTGACGCTTTTTCAATGTAGCCTAATGAATTGTCTAGTATTCCCGCCGGTGCTACAATTGCAATTGTGTCTCCTTTTTTTAATTTGGTTGGACTAACGAGTGACTTTTTTGCCAAACTTTTAGATTTTTTTTTAATTATCATTTATGATAAATTTTTTGGGAGAATCAAAAGTGGGAAAATAAATTATCAATGCATTTTGATGTTATTAGTAAAGATAAAAAATTATCATTTGTAATATTCCGAATGCTTCTTTATTTGTTTACTTTTGTATCACAATCTGAAAAATGTCAAAAAGATTTACTCTAACGGCTGCATTACCTTACACTAATGGCTCTATTCATATTGGTCATTTGGCAGGAGTTTACATTCCGGCCGATATTTATGCTCGTTACTTAAGACTTTTAGGAAATGATGTTGTTTTTATATGTGGTAGTGATGAGCATGGAGTTCCCATTACAATTAAGGCTAAAAAGGAAAATGTCAGTCCACAAATCATTGTTGATCGATATCATAAAATTATCAAAGAATCTTTTGCTAAATTTGGTATATCTTTTGATAATTACTCTCGTACATCAAATACTATTCATCATGAGACAGCTTCCCATTTTTTTAAAAAATTATATGAGAATGATAAATTCATTGTAGAGGTTTCTGACCAATTGTACGATTCTGATGCTAAACAATTTTTGCCCGATCGATTCGTAGTTGGGACATGTCCTAAATGTGGTAATAATGAAAGCTATGGCGATCAGTGCGAAGCTTGTGGAAGCGTTCACAATGGAACTGACCTCATAAATCCTAAATCTGTAATTTCAGGAAATTCACCAGTTCTCAAATCAACCAAACACTGGTACTTGCCTTTAAATAAGTATCAAAAATTTTTAAAACAATGGATCGGAGAAGAACATAAAAGTGATTGGAAATCGAATGTTTATGGACAATGTATGTCTTGGATTAATGACGATTTGCGTCCCAGAGCTGTAACAAGAGATTTAGATTGGGGTATTCCTGTTCCGATTGAAGGCGAAGAAGGAAAGGTTCTCTATGTTTGGTTTGATGCACCAATTGGGTATATATCCTCAACCAAGGAATGGGCAAAGAAAGAAGGTAAGGACTGGGAGCCCTATTGGAAGGATCAAGATACAAGCTTAGTACATTTTATTGGTAAGGATAATATTGTTTTCCACTGTATAATTTTTCCCTCAATGTTAAAAGCTGAAGGGAGTTATATTTTACCAAAAAATGTTCCCGCAAATGAATTTCTAAATTTAGAGGGAAAAAAAATATCAACATCAAAAAATTGGGCTGTATGGTTAACAGATTATCTGAAAGATTTTCCAAATCAACAAGACGTTTTAAGATATGTTTTGATCTCTACAGCTCCAGAGACTAAGGATAATGACTTTACATGGAAGGATTTTCAGTCCAGGAACAATAATGAATTGGTTGCAATTTTTGGCAATTTTGTGAACCGAGTTATGGTTTTAACTCATAAATACTATAAAGGTCATGTACCCAGTGCTAATGACTTGAAGAGCGATGATCATCATGTGTTGGATTTATTGTCCAAAACACCAAATTCTCTGAAATCCTCTTTAGATCGTTTTCGATTCAGGGAGGCTAACCAAACAATGATGAACTTGGCACGTAGCGGTAATAAATATTTAGCGGATCAAGAACCTTGGAAATTAATTAAGTCCGATCCAATTCGTGTTCAAACGGTTATAAACACAGCATTACAAATTGTTACTGGTTTGGCTCTCGTCTCTGAACCCTTTTTGCCTTTCACTTCATCTCGATTAAAATCGATGTTAGCATTAGATAAAGAACTTTCATGGGATGGTATAACGTCTGGAGAGATCCTTCTGCCTGTTCATCACACAATAAATCAGGCTGAATTATTATTTAATAAAATTGAAGACTCAGAAATTTTTAGTCAGCTCTCTAAACTAAGCTCTTAAAAAATTAAATAGCTAAGTCTAATGCACCACGTGAACTTCTAAAAATTTATTGCTAAATAATTCACTTGCATTTTGAAATGATCTAATGATAGATTATTAATTATATTTAAAATAAGTATATAAATTTATATACCCCCTAATTTTTTGGGGTAATATTTATTAATTATATAAATTTAAAAAAAAAGACCCCTATTTTTTGTGGGTCTTTAATATTAAATTAATATTTTTGTTTAATCATTAACCAAAAAAAGAGTATTGCAAATTAAATCTCTTTTTTCAAAAAAATAATTAAATAATTATGTTCAATTTACTTTTTATTACTATCCCCCTTATCGCAATTGAAGATGCCCCTGAATTTGCTACTATTGGTGGCGATGGAACTGACTTAGGTATGCTATGGATGCTTTTAGCAGGTATCTTAGTTTTCTTCATGCAAGCTGGATTTACTCTTGTTGAGTCAGGAATGACCGCATCAAAAAATGCAGTTAATATCGCCATGAAAAATATGTTAGACATCTGTGTAGGAACACTCGCATATTGGTTTGTTGGTTATTCTTTAATGTATGGTGATACAGAAAACGGTTGGTTTTTTTGGAGTGGAATAATGCAAGGAGATGGAGCTGACTTGTTTTTCCAAACAATGTTTGCTGCTACAGCCGCTACTATAGTTTCTGGAGCTATTGCAGGAAGAACCAAATTTTCTACCTATGCAATATTTACAGTTGTCATGACAGCTATTATTTATCCCATTGCTGGCGGATGGGAGTGGAACGGAGGTTGGTTGAATGATGTCGAAGGATATTTTTTTAACGCTGAATTTATTGATTTTGCTGGTTCATCTATTGTACATGGAGTAGGAGGATTTGCCGCACTTGTTGCCGCCTACATGGTAGGTCCACGAATTGGTAAATTCGTTGACGGCAAGGTTGTCCCCATTCCAGGTCACAATTTAACACTAGCAACCTTGGGTGTTTTTATACTTTGGTTAGGCTGGTTTGGTTTTAATGGTGGTTCCGAGTTAGCTTGGGGTGGAGATTCTACTATAAGTGCATCTCAAGTTGTTCTTAACACCAACATAGCGGCAGCAGCTGGAGCTTTAGGTGCCTTGTTTACAACTTGGTTTTACCTTGGAAAGCCTAATTTGACTCACACCTTAAATGGTGCCTTGGCTGGATTAGTTAGTATAACAGCAGGTTGTGGAAATATGACAGAAGTTGGATCTTTCGTAGCTGGTTTAATTGGTGGTATTATTGTTGTCTTTTCTATTGAATTTATAGAAAAAGTACTTAAAATCGACGATGCCATTGGTGCTGCCTCTGTGCACGGAGTTGCAGGGTTTTGGGGTACAATTGTAATAGGACTTTGGGGTGTTGATTCTGCAGGTGGTTCAGAAGGCATTGGTATGTTTAATGGTGGAGGAACCGACCAGTTCGTTATACAATTAACAGGTGCCTTTTCATATGCAATTTGGGCCGTATTACTATCACTTGTAGTATTTTTTATATTAAAAATTACTCTCGGTCTCAGAGTTACCGAACAGGAAGAGATCGAAGGTCTGAGTTTATCTGAACATGGTGACTTACCCTACGCTGGAAAGAGAAAAAGAGAATAATTTATTTACAATCTTCACGACGAAGAGCGTTAAGTTTTGATTTATTGTTTTTTCTAAAGGAAAGACCCTTGAAATTTTCAAGGGTCTTTTTTTATTATTACTGGTTCTAAACCGTAATTAAATAAAAAAATCTTTTAAATTTGAGCTTTTAAAAATTAAATTATGAAATATAAAATTATTCTTAGTGTCATTTTTATCTTCTCTTTATTTCAATCGAATAATGCTCAAGAAGAGTCAGATTTATTAAGTCATTACAAATCTTATTATGCTCAAATGTTAAAACAAGACGATGCTCAGGGAATAATTAATGCAATGACTCATCTACTTATATTGGAGCCTAATGTAAAAAGAAGTGATACTCTCGCTTTGAGGTACATGAACGATGGTAAATATTTTCAGGCATTGAATTTGATTGGAATTGATACAAACGACAATGATACAAACATGACGGTTGAAGTAAAGGCGATATGTTTGAAAGCTCTAAATCAACCTGCACGGGCATTAGAGCATTATGAATTACTTTTCAAGCGCATACCTAGTGCAAGTCTTGCCTATGAATTAGCGGATTTAAAAATTCAATTAAATGACCTGATAGGAGCTAACTTAAATATAACTTATGGAATTGCTAACTGTTCCTCTAATATGATGAAACCTTTTTACGAAACTCAACAGCCTTATCAAGTCCCACTGAAGGCTGCATTTTTATATCTAAAAGCAATAGCAAAGTATAGTGAAGACCCAGAATCAAATCACGATTCCTCAACAGCTTTATTAGATGAATCATTGGCATTAGCTCCCGAATTCAATTTAGCGATTTTGGCAAAGAATGCAATTTCATCTAAAAAAGCGGAGCTTGAAAACGAATGAGATGATATTAATTTAGGATTATTTTTTTAACAATTCTTTTGTTTCCAGATTCTATCTCAAGCAAATACACACCATTAGAAAACTTGCTCATATCAAGTCTATAATTAGCTCTTACGATATTGGAGTCACTAAACAAAAGTTTTGCGGTTATATCTCTTACTCTGATGTTATAATAAGAAATGTTATTTAAATCAATATTAAAAATATCTGATGACGGATTTGGATAAACAGAAATTTGATTTAACTCATTTTCCGAAATATCAAGAGTTGTTCCTTCAATAACTAAATCATCTATAACGACCCCTTCTTCGTTGACATACTCATCTGTATGGAAAACAAATCTAAAAACAATGTTTTCGTAAGAACTAAATGCTGCAAGGTTGTATGAATATTCTTGTATTTCTAAATTTGTTCCAGTCCATTGAGCCCCGACACAATTATAACAATTGTTATTTACTCCGTCTCCAGAAATTCTGAAACTATTGTACCAATTGGGATCATCAGCACTTCCTAAAATATCCCAACTTTCTCCAAGATCAGTTGAATATTGCATGTAAAGTAAATCCCAGTCAAATTCGATATCAAAAGCCATATCAAACTTTAACACAGGATCAGCTAAAGTGGTTAAATCATAGCAAGGGGAATATAAGTATGTTTTTGTATTGTCAGTATAGTTCCCATCAAGATTAGTTGCGTAGACTTTTGTACCTGAACTAGCTTGGTTGAGATCTTCTCCCGACGGAATTCCCAATTCCCAGTTTTTGGAGCCATAGTCAGCCACAGCCAACAGGCGTTCTGAATTAGATTCAAATGTCATGACTGATTGCGTTGAACCAGAGTCATTTGTTTGAAACGTAACACTCATTTGGTTATTTGACTCAAAAGCGTCATCATCAATAAGTAAACTAACACTCAATTCTCTTGAACCAAGATTTAAATTAAGTGACTCTAAATCAATAGTTTGATTTTCAAGGGATTCTAGATTTCCAGTCCAAGTAAATGAATAATCTTGTGATCCAAATGGGGTGTTGTCCCCAACGTTATAATTGATAACTATTTCAGTAATTGTATTAAGTCCATTATTTCTAACTCGAATTTGGGGACTAACTTCGCCACAGTTTATTGACGTTGCTGTAGGATTTATTATTTCAACAAGCTTGACATCGTTAAGTGGTAATTCACCAACTGCCATTTCACTTTGCCAAACTCCTCTTCCGTAGGTAGAAGCAATCACTTTATTATCGATAATATTAATATCTAAATCTGTCACTGAAACATTTGGTAACCCTGAATTATATGACCTCCAAGTGTTTAAACCTTCATCGAATCGAAATACCCCTAGACTTGTACCCAAATACAAAATATTATCTGGAGTATCTGGTTGATGCTTAACAATATTTTTTACAACAGATGGTAAAGTTCCTGTTATATCAGTGAAACTAACTCCTTGGTTTAAAGATTTGAAGACCCCTCCATTATTTCCCCTTGTTGTTACATATACGATACTGTTATCGTTATTGTTGACTTCAATGGATGTTATGTTATTGGAGAAGTTAAATAAGTTGGTAAAAGTCACACCATGGTCAGTACTTTTTCTAAGGCTTTGATTTATAGCTACATATATTATATCAGAATCTATTGGATCTAGTTCCAAAACATCTATATTACCTCCAATCAAATTTGTTGAAATTTCAGTAAATTCACCATTTTCAAATTGATATAGACTGTTGTATCCAGCATAAACCTCGCTGTCTTTATTAATACTAAGTGGTGTAATCCAATTTCCGTTAGCAGGTCCGCTGAAACCTTGAGTACCAGACATTCCAGAGTTATTACTTACAAATAAAGTTTGGCCTGATTGCATAAAACCGTATACCAAATTATCATTGTTTGGATCAATAACGCTTTCCATGCCATCTCCACCATGATAAATATTCCAATCATTAAAATAAGCGAAACCCCCATTATCTTGTGTACCTCCTGCCATTTTGGTAGAAGTTTGCTTTGAAACAGAAACTCTGTAAAATTGACCTATAGCCATATTACCAGTCAAGTCAGAAAATGTAGACCCTTGATCAGACGATCTAAAAAATCCTCCATCAGAGCCAACATATAATTCGTTATCATAAAATTTTAGGAAGTGGATATCAGCGTGGGTGTAAGCTTCATTTCGGATTCCCCAATTGTTAAGTTGAGTAAAGCTATCACCTCCATTTGCAGATTTCCAAATATTGAGAACTCCAACGTATAGTTCATTTTCATTAGAATCAGAGACAGCCAATGCCAAATCAAACCAGGCTTGATTACTTTGGTAAATATTTTCAGTATTGGCCATTTTCATAAAATTATTTCCGCTATCAGATGATTTATAAACTCCTTCAAATCCATAATTACTAGTACTGGCGACAACATACACTAAATCTTCATTTGCAGGAGTTACATCCATCACTAATCTAGCTGAATCGGTAAACAAACCAGTCCCGCTGATGTTAAAATTTTCACCACCATTTACAGATTTGTAAAATTCTGAGTTGGTAATTGCATACAATATATTTGGATTATTTGGCTTTTGTTTAACTCCTTGAAATGCTCCGTTTTGCGTTTCAGTCCAATTTGCACCACCATCGCTAGTTTTGTATATCCCTCCGTTTGTTGCTGCCCAAATTACATCAGGATTAGTGAAATGCATCTCTAACTCATATATTCTAGATGGCGAGTTCGTAGGTCCAAGAGCAGTTGGAACCCAATTTAATCCACCGTCTGTAGATTTCCAAACTCCTACACTGTAAGAATCCCCTGCATCATCATCTCCAGTTCCAATATAAATTATATCAGGATTATCATAGTTTATAACAATACTTGATACCCCAATTTGTGGTAAATCATCAGAAAGTGGAACATACGTTAAGCCCCCGTCAGTTGATTTCCAGATGCCTCCTGAAGGTGCTCCAGCGTATAGCTCGTCGGGATTAGTAGGGTGTGGAGTTATACAATTAATTCGACCTAGATTTAGGTACGAAGTTGATCGATTTAAAAAGTCATTTGGACCCATAGATATCCAATCACTCTCGTCTGTTAATGACTCATTGGCTTGTCTACTTTGATTTGTGGTATTTTTCTCCAACCAAGAGTTCCAAAATTCATCTTTGGAGGGTAAAAAGCCATTTTCGTCAACATAATTTCCCCAATAAGCTTCCCATCTTTTAAAGACTTTGTACCCGCTACCTTTAGCATCTTTATCTCGATCCTCCCAGTAAGAATTGGCATCATTAACTATTTTTTGAAAGTTAATTTTTTCTTCATAGAGATCCTTTTCATTAATCCACGGTGCATTGAAGCTAATTTGGGCATTGGAGCTAAAAACTGAAAAAATAAATAGTGTGCAAAGTTTTTTCATAACAAAAGTTAGTTAACAGATAAGATTTGTGAATTTTTTTCGTTTATTTTATTTATTTGTCTTACGATGTTGGCATATGATATAGCTACATCATTTTTTAATTTTTTTGATTTTTCAAAATTGGATTGATTAATTTTTAATGTTTCAAGGTACATATAAATATTAGTCTCTAGAGCTTTAAATCGAGACCAAATGCTGTTATTATCAAAAGACGGAGGTGGATTTATTTCTAAATTCTTAAACATTTTTTTAAATTCTTCCTTGGAAGTGTTAGTTTTTTTCCCTTCATTTTTATTAATGTAAAGGATTTTTTCACGTAGAACTCCAAATGCAATCCAATCATTAATTATTTTCTCAGAACTCGCTGTTAATTCAAATTTAATTGTATTATCATCATAAGAGTTATTTATGTGATTATCATTATATTTGAAATTTACGGAAGTTTCATTTTGAGGTAGGTCATTTGTTTGGCATTTAGTTAGAAAAATAAATAATATTAAGCTTGTACAAAATACCATATGTTTTTTAATTATTATCATGTCATTCAAAACTCTCTACAGATGCAAATATCACAATAAATATGCCACTTTGCTATAATTATTTGTTAATTTAACTAAAACAACATACTAAATTAAATGATTCACGAAACGAAATCTGACAAATATTCCAAAAAGATATTGGTTCTTGGGGCGTTAGGTCAAATTGGTAGCGTATTAACACAGCGATTATGTAAATTACATGGCAAATCAAACGTTGTAGCGAGTGACATTAGAAAAAATAGAAATTCTAATACTGATTATAATTTTATAATTCTAGATGCTACAGATTATCTAGCTGTCAAGGAAGCAGTAATAAATTTTTCAATCGATACTGTTTATCTAATGGCTGCCATGTTGAGCGCTGAAGTTGAAAAGAAACCAGAGACAGGATGGAATGTTAATATGAAGCCATTATTAGTCATGCTTGATTTAGCTAAACAGGGTATTATCAAGCAGTTATTTTGGCCATCCAGTATAGCAGTATTTGGACCATCTACACCAAAAATAAATACTCCCCAATTGACCATCATGGATCCAACTACCATTTATGGTATCGCAAAGTTGGCTGGGGAGCGTTGGTGTGAGTATTATAAAATAAAATTTGGGATCGACGTTAGAAGTCTTCGATATCCAGGGATTATTAGTTGGCAGTCACCTCCGGGTGGTGGCACAACAGATTACGCTGTACACATTTTTAAAAAACTAATTGATAAGGGAGCTTATACTTGTTTTTTGAAATCTAAAACTAAATTACCAATGATGTACATTGATGATGCAGTTCGCGCTACCACAGAGATCATGAGTGTTGAAGCGGATAAATTAACTGTTAATTCCTCTTATAATTTAGCAGCAATTACTTTTGATCCAAATCAGCTTTATAAGAATATAAAAAAATTTTTACCTAAATCAAAGATCAATTATGAGCCTGATTTTAGACAAGAGATTGCTGATAGCTGGCCTAAAACTATTGATGACTCCCAGGCAAATAAAGACTGGGGATGGAAATCAAATTACGATTTGAATATGATTTGCGAAGAGATGTTAGAAAATATAAAAATCTAAAACCCCATTCAAAATGAACGGGGTCTAGTGGTACCTCCAGGAATCGAACCAGGGACACACGGATTTTCAGTCCGTTGCTCTACCAACTGAGCTAAGGTACCTTATAATGCAGCAGCAAATATAATAGAATTTTAATTTACCTAAACCAAATTTTTAAAAAAATGGTTTGTAAATTTACGCAAGATAAATTGTTATGAAATTAATTTTGGATATAGGTAATTCTTTAATTAAACTTGCAGTTTTTGATTCTAAATTACAGATAGAGTATAGATCTTTTAAAGAAAAAGAATTAAAAACAAGCTTGTCTAAAGTATTAAAAGATTATCCAAATATTAATTTTGTTGTAGTCTCTTCTGTATCAACACTGAAAAAAAATAAAATTAAAATTTTTTTTGATGGATATAAAATATTATTCCTAGACTCAAAAGTTAGATTACCATTTAATTCTTTATATGAGACAACTGAAACTCTTGGAGCTGATAGAATAGCTTTAGTGGCAGCTGCACATTATATCTACCCAAATCAAAATGTTTTGATAATTGACACCGGAACATGTATTACTTATGACTTCATAGATAAAAATTCTAATTACCATGGCGGATCAATTTCACCTGGATTAATGATGCGCTATAAGTCATTATATCACCTAACTGAAAATCTACCAAATTTAAACCCCACAACTCCTGAATATTTTATTGGCTATTCAACTCACTCTTCAATTCATACTGGGGTTGTTTTAGGTGCTGTAACTGAAATTGAGGGAATGGTATCTATGTACAAAAAAAAATATCCTGATTTGAAAGTAGTAGTTACAGGTGGTGATTCTAATTTCTTGTGTAAACAATTTAAAATTAGCATATTTGCAATTTCTAATTTTCTTATGGAAGGTCTTAACTTTTTATCAGAAGCTAATTTTAAGGAATGATTAAGAATTTAATTGTTTGTTCCGCTTTAGTGTTTTCTCTTTTAGCTTCTGGTCAACAAATTACAAGCTCACCTTATTCTTTCTATGGCTTGGGCAGTATTAAGTTCAAAGGTACAGTTGAGAATCAATCAATGGGTGGTATTAGCGTTTTTTCAGATAGTATTCATATAAATTTGCGAAATCCAGCCTCATATGCAGGTAATAACTTAGCATTCTATAATAATGAGGCTCGTCCAGTTAAATTCACTATAGGGACTAGTTTTTCTTCAACAAATATTGAAACAATGAGTGCAAATGATAATTATGGAAACTCATCTATAGACTATTTGGCTTTATCATTCCCTGTGGGAAAGTTTGGTATTGGTTTTGGAATTCTTCCATACTCTTCAGTCGGGTATAGCCTGCAGTCAAGAGGAGACAATGATCAATTACAATTTCGTTATCGAGGAGATGGAGGAATTAATAGGGTTTTTCTTGCAACCGGATATCAAATTCACAAAAATTTAAAATTTGGTATTGAGGGACAATATAATTTTGGAAATCTTACCAATACTAGTATTGCATTCGGATATAATGCTCAAGGGGAATTACTACAGTATCAAAGTAGAGATGCAAAAAGATCAGATTTGGGAGGATTTTCATTTAATTTTGGTGTAATTTGGAGTAAGAAGATACTTAAGTCTATTGAATTAGTGGCATCAGCATCTTTGAGTCCAGAATCAAATATTTCTTCTAAAAACAAGAGCCAAGTTGCAACAATATCTATTGACTCAGATCAAGTAGAATATATTGAATCTTCGGCTGATGTCGATTTGGAATTACTTAACCTGTCTGAGACTACATTAGTTCTGCCTTCTAAATCAAGCTTTGGTTTAGGGATTGGAGCTCCGAGATCTTGGTTTTTTGGATTTGATTATTCAATTACAGAGTCTTCGAAATATAGCAATGAATTTATAGAAATAAATAATGCATATTTTGAGGATGCATCCACTTTTTCTGTTGGTGGATTTTTTATTCCTAAATATGACTCGTTTAGCAACTATTGGAAGAGAATTGTTTACCGAGCTGGTATCCGCACGGAACAAACTGGATTAGTAATTAACAATCAATCAATTGACGAATTTGGCATATCTTTTGGTGTAGGTTTACCAGTAGGTCGTTTGTTTTCTAACGCAAATTTGGGTTTTGAATGGGGACAGAGGGGCACTACTTCCTCAAATTTAGCCAAAGAAACTTTTTTTAGTTTCAACGTTAGTCTATCTGTAAATGATAGGTGGTTTGAAAAAAGAAAATTTAATTAATAAAAAGATTTTAAAAATTAATCATGTTAAAAAAAACAACAATCATATCATTACTTTTGATAACTTATTTTTTCAATGTCTCATCTCAAAATGAGCAAGACATTCAAACACTTTCAATTTTCAGTGAATACGTCAAGGCTAAAAATTATGATGCTGCTTACGCGCCATGGAATGAAATAAGACAAAGAAATCCTAAATTTAACAAAGCCATATTTGTTTACGGAGAAAGAATATTAAAACATAAAATTAGAACTTCACAGGAGGAGGAAAAAATATTTTTTTTGAAAGATATTCTTAATTTATGGAAGCAACGTTTGGAATTATTTCCATCAACAACCCCTATTGGTCAATACATGGCTAAAGCATGTCAATTAAAGTATGATCACCGTAAAGAACTTTCAATTAGTAAAGAAGATTTATTTTATGAATTTAATAATGTATATGAAACTGATTTTGAAACATTTACAAACCCAAAAGGTTTATATACTTATTTCTCGCTCACTGTCGATATGTATGATTTGGGGAAGATACCCGCTCAAGGGCTTTTCGATATGTATGACGTTATTACAGAAAAGGTTGATAGCGAAGTAAAAAAATATACAATAAAAAGAAATTCTTATATGACATCCGAAGGTGAAACTAAAGAGATGACAAGATCTGATAAATCTAAATTTAATTCCTACAACAGTTACTTAAAAGCGTATGATCAAATATCGACTAGCATTGACACTAAACTTGGAAAGAGAGCAAATTGTGAGAACTTAATCCCTCTTTATACCCGTAATTTTGATTTGTACAAGGAAGACGAATTATGGCTCCAACGTGCCATGAATAGAATTTATAATAAGGGATGTAATGAGGATCCATTATTTGTAAAAATAGTTGAGAAAAAAAATGAACTTTCGCCAAATGCTGAGACATCTTTTTACCTAGCTATATTAAAAGAAAAATCAGGTTTGACAAGTGAAGCTCTAAGTTATTATAATCAAGCTGTGGATCTTGAAAGCGATGATTTTTCAAAAGCTAAAATACTTTATAAAATTGCTACAAATTTCAAAAATAAAGGAAGTTATGGAAAAGCGAGATTTTATTACAAAAAAGCACTAAAACTAAATCCAAGTTTGGGTAAAGCATATTTAGCTATAGCATATATGTATTCTAAAAGTGCTAATAACTGTGGTGATGATAATTTTTCTAAGAGAGCTGTTTATTGGTTGGCAGCAAAAGAGGCCTCCAAGGCTTCAAGAGTTTCCCCTAATCTTAGTAAAAAGGCATCTGAATATATTGCTAATTATTCAGCTAAAGCACCACAGAAAAGTGAAATTTTTTCGTCTGGAAAGGAAGGTCAAATTATATCCGTTGGATGTTGGATTCAAAGAAAAGTAACTGTTCCAAATATCCAATAATTATCACTCAATGTCTTGAAAAAGGTAGCCTTATTGTTATTAGTTTTTGCATTTATTTTCTCTTGTGAGAGGAGGTTGTCAATAATTCAAGGCAACTCACTTCCGAAAGTTTTTCCACTTTCAACTGCTGAAAATATAAGAACAAAATACACTGATTCAGGTTATTTAAAATCTGTATTGAGTTCCTCAAAGATGATGAATTACTCAAATCAACCTTTTCCTTTTTATGAATTTCCAAAGGGAATTAATTTAACTCTTTTAGATAAGAATAAAGATTCAAGTAAAGTTTTTTCAAATACTGCAAAAATTTATAACGATACTGATATTATTGATTTAAGGGGTAATGTTATATTAATCACAGCTGATAGTGATTCATTATTTACTGAGCAATTATATTATGATCAGAAGAGAGAGTGGCTTTTTACGGATTTCCCTGTTAAGTTTAGAACAAGAAATTATATTACTAATGGTAACGGGTTTGATGCAAATCAAAATTTTACAAATGCTCAAGTCCTGGAAGTTAGTGGTCGAATAAAAATTAGAGATTAATAGTTATCTTTAACAATATTTTACATAATGATGAAACTTATCTATTTTTTTAAATATTTATATTTAGTTTTTGCCGCCTTATTTTTTCTTGATGCTATAAAAAGCTGGAACTTGGATTCAACAAGAGTTTCCATTTCTCTTTTTTTTGCATTTTTTTCAGTTTTTATTTTTTTCTTTAGAGATAGGTATCAAAAAAAATTTAAAAATCGTGATAAATCCGATTAAATGACTCTCGAATTAATTTTAATTTTTGTTAGCTTATTTTTATCAGCTTTTTTTTCAGGAATGGAAATCGCTTTTGTTTCTTCCAATAAAATTCACATTGAAATTCAAAAAAAACAAAGAAGTTTTTTATCCAAATTGCTTAACAAAATTACCGCTAAGCCATCAAAGTTTATCGCTACGATGCTTATAGGAAACAACATTGCACTAGTCATCTATGGACTTTACATGGGAGATTTTTTAGTTGATTTTATAAATTTAAAATTATCTCATCAAAGTGTATTTTTTAAATATTTTTTTGATGAATTGAGTTTATTGTCACAAACTATAATTTCAACTGTCATAATTTTATTGACAGCTGAGTTTTTGCCAAAGGTTTTTTTCCAGATATATGCAAATAGATTATTGAAGCTTTTTTCTTTACCTGCATATATTTTTTACATATTTTTCTATTACATATCCGATTTCGTCATTTGGATTTCAGATTATGTTTTGAGAATTTTTTTTAAAACAAAAGGGGATCAAGTACAATTAGCCTTTTCGAAAGTTGAACTGGTAAACTATATTTCCGAACAGATGGAATCGGTCGAAGCTGAAGATATGATGGATAATGAAATTATAATTTTTCAAAATGCTCTTGACTTTTCAGATGTAAAAGCCAGAGAAGCTATGATTCCAAGGACTGAGATTAAATCAATAGAAATCCATGACTCAATTGAAAATCTTAGCAAGATTTTTACTCTTACAGGTTTATCTAAAATTGTTGTTTACAACAATACAATAGATGATGTTTTAGGTTATGTACACGTTTTCGATTTATTTAAAAATCCAAAATCAATTAAGTCAATTTTGATGCCAACAGAATTTGTACCAGAAACCATGCTAGCAAAAGACATACTTAATACTTTAACAAAAAAAAGAAAAAGTTTAGCTGTTGTATTAGATGAATATGGGGGCACATCTGGAATTTTAACCATTGAAGATATTGTTGAAGAGTTATTTGGTGAAATTGAAGATGAACATGATTCTGTGGTGACAGTTGAAAAAAAGATTAGTGATAATTCATATATCTTTTCTGCCAGACTAGAAGTTGATTATATCAATGAAATATACAAATTACAATTGCCTGAGAACGAAAATTATGAAACTTTGGGAGGATTAATTGTTTACCACACTGAAAATATCCCAGAAAAAAAGCAATGTATCAATATTAAAGGATTTGAGTTTACAATTGAGGAAGTTTCAAGTACTAAAATTGAATTAATATCTTTAAAATTAATTTCAAATAATGATTTATAAAATTTAGTCTGAATATAATTGGTCCTACTTTATTATTTCAAATTAAATTGGTATTTTCGTCAACTGATTGAAAAAATATAAATAATGGCATTACTAGGAAAAATAAGATCACTTGGACCTGTAGCATTAATTAGTGTTATTGGTTTAGCTCTTTTTGCATTTGTTTTTTCAACTGGATCTGGAACTATAGTTGATATATTCAATTCAGAAAAGACTACCATAGGAGTTATTAATGAAGATGTAATTGATGTTAGTGATTTCAGACAAAAAGTTGAGTTACGACAACGTCAGATTCGTGGACAACAATCTAATATACAAATTGTCAATGAGGTTTGGGATCGAGAAGTATATTCAAAAGTAATGCAGGGCCAGTTCGATAAACTAGGCCTTTCAATTGAAAGGGATTTCATAATTGATTTACTTAGAAAAAGCAGTTTGTTCCAAGGGAGTCCTGCGATTGAAACTTACCAAGAGTTTTTAGATCAAGAAGGAAATTTTGATCAAGATAAACTTTCTAATTTTATTTCAAATCTAAAGGCTATTACACCTGAGACTTCAATTTTAGGTGGAATTCCAATAAGTTATGATGCTTGGACTGATTTTGAGCAACAAGTTTCTTTTAATGGTATGCTACAATCTTACTTCAGTTTGGTTAGATCTGGAACTATGGGTACTTTAACTGAAGGTGAATTTGATTACAATCTTGAAAATGATAAAGTTGAAATTGATCTCATTCAAATTCCTTATTCAAGCATTAATGATAGTTTGGTTAATGTTAGTTCAACAGATATAAAAGATTATATTAATCGATTTCCAAAAAAATTTGAGGAAGAATCTTCGAGGGATTTCATTTTTGTTGAGTTTTCAGCTGATCCATCTGAAAATGACAAAAAATTTATTCTTTCCAGTTTAAAATCACTAGTCAACGATCGACAAAATAGTAATAATTTACAAAGCATGACAACTACAAAAGGATTCGCTACTACATCTGATAATGAATCTTTTGTAAATTCAAACTCTGATGATTATTTTGTTGACAGATACGTTCTTAAATCTTTTTTTAATGCTAAATATTCAGACAGTATAGTATCTCTTGATCAATATGAGATATTTGGGCCTTATGAAGACTCAGGATTTTACAAATTAACTAAAATGTTATCCGTCAAAGACTCTGTTAATAACGTTAAAGTTAGGCATATTCTAATTCCATATCTTGGTGCGGTGAGAGCAGATGCTTCAATAATTAAATCCCAAGACGAAGCTAAAGCCACGGCTGATAGTATTTATGATATTTTGAAGAAAAATTCCTCAAAGTTCAATTCCTTGTTAAGTCTTTCGTCTGATAAAGTGAGCAATGAAAAAGGTGGAGTTATTGAATTTGACCACGCAAATAATGCTCTTGCACCACAATTCAAGGAATTTTCAACACAAAATTCAAAGGGCAGTTTAGGCGTCGTTGGTACTGATTTTGGTTTTCATGTCATTGAGATACTTGACCAAACCTTTCAAGATTCTTACAAAGTAGCAACCATTTCCAAGAAAATAGTTGCATCCGATGAAACGATTAACAGTCAAAACAAAAAGCATAGAAATTTTCAAATCAGTTCTAAAAATTCTAGTTTTGAATCAGCTGCTGAGGAAAGTGATTATGAGATAAACACAGTCACCAAAATAGGTGAATTAGATGAAAATATCCCAGGACTGAAGCCCAACCGAGAGATCGTTAAATGGGCCTTTGATAAAAGTACTAAACTTAATCAATTTAAAAGCTTTAAAAGTAATAATGGAGGTCACATAGTTGTAAAAATCACATCAATTGATAATAAAGGTCTAATGTCCACAGAGAGAGCCTCAGCAACTGCTAATCCTGAAATAGTAAAGGAAAAGAAAGCATCACTTATTAAGTCTCGTTTATCATCTTTCAAAGACCTAGAATCATTAGCAAAAAACGAAGATCAGGAAATAAAAAAATCTATCACTATTAATATGAAAAATCCTATTCTTTCTGAATTTGGAAAAGAGCCGCTTGTTGTTGGTACTGCTTTTGGTTTGAAGGAAGGTGAAATTTCAGATCCAATTTCTGGCGAGTCAGGCGTATATGTTTTGAAAGTCAATAAAATTATTCCTGCTAAATTAATCGAAAGCTACCAAGCTTCTGCTGATAAAGTTGGAAAAGCCAAGGAAAATGATATTAATTCAAAGCTTTTTGAGGCTTTAAAGGATGCTGCTGTGATTGAAGATAATAGAGCATTTTTTTATTAAAGCCTACTGTTATATTGTCAAATTTCATAAATCTACAATATAATATCCTTGTAGCTAATAATCGTTTCATATCCCTTTTTTTTGAAATATTCTTGATCAGACCCTGTGGCAAGAAAGAAATCTCCACCCCATGCTCCTAAACTTTTTATAGCCCCATCATAATCACTAAACTTTATCTTTTTTAAAGGTGGTTGTTTTATAAGCTTACTAATTATCATCTCGTGCTCACCAATTAAATTTTCAAATTCTTTAATTTTTGAAGTAAGAATAATTGTTTTTGTAATTGTATTAATTTTGGAGATATCTTTTTTTTTGATTTTTCTTAAAGATTTGTAGTGTGAAATTGCTTCTCTAGTATTTTGTTTTTTATTTCTGTAAACAAAAAAAATTTTTTCTTTAAATGAAGGATTAAAGCTTATTGGCTGTATTTTAACCTTTCCATTTATTTTTTGATAAATTATGGGTCTGGAGCTCTGAGCACAGGCTATATCATATCCACTGCCTCCAAATGTTTTTTCTAATAATTGAAATGGATCAACACCTGCCCATTGTGCTAAATTATTTATAAGTGTTGATGAGGAACCTAAACCCCAGTTTTGAGGAAAATCTAAGAATGTATTAAATTCAAATCCATTTTTTTTGAAAAGTTCTGGTTTTAGATCTTTAATAATTTTGAAAGAGTTGATTAAACTGTCATGAATTTTATTTTTACAGATTTGATCCATATTTAAAGTTGAAAAATTAGTTTCAAACCATAATTTTTTATTGATATCAAAACTTTTCCATACAATTTCATTTTTTGAAATCGGGCTAACTGTGAGGCTTTGTCCAAATTTTGTAGGCACGGCTAAAGATATGGATCCGTCTAATACAGTATACTCACCTGTAATAAGTAATTTCCCATGGCTATAAAATTCAGTCATTTTTGCGGAGTTTTGCAAGGGCTTTAACTACTTCGCTATGAGAAACAATATTATAACTAAAGTGATTTATTAGCTTTTCCTTTTCAGTTTTATCTGCCTGCAAATTATTTAAGATATTAAGTAAGTGCATTTTCATGTGTCCTTTTTGTATGCCCGTTGTTGTTAAAGATTTTACTGCTGCAAAATTTTGAGCAAGTCCGGCTGCAGCAACAATTTCCATTAGCATTTCTGCAGAAGGATTATCTAGTAGATCTAAGGCGAGTTTGACCATTGGATGTAATGACGTAAGTCCTCCAACTGTGCCTAAAGCTAAAGGAAGTTCCATCCAAAATTTAAAATTTTTATTTTTTATTTGTGCATGAGATAAACTAGTGTAATTTCCATCTTTGGAGGCATAAGCATGGACTCCTGCTTCTATTGCTCTGAAGTCATTTCCAGTTGCAATTACAACAGAATCAACACCATTCATTATACCTTTATTATGTGTAACAGCACGGGAAGTATCAACTTCAGCTATTTTCACAGCTTGAACAAACTTTTCTGCAAATTCTTTTCCATCTAAACCACTTTCAAAATTCAAATCATTGACTGGGCAAGAAACTTCTACATGTACAATGCAGTTGGGAACATAATTTGATAAAATACTCATTATGATTTCCAAGTTTTTTGAAATAATTGGATATTTTTCTTTAGCAATTTTTTTAAGTTCATAAGCAATTTTTTCAAGGCATGAATTAATAAAATTAGCACCCATAGCATCACAAGTATTAAAATTTACTTCAATTTGATAATAATAATTCATTTTCTCGCAGCAGTTAACGAGTTTTATTTCTTGTATACCACCACCACGTGATTTCATGTTATTTGTTAATGGAGATAAAGTTTTTATCAAGTCTGATTTGATAGATTCATAAAATTTTATTAGCTCACCCTTGTTTCCTTTGAATAAAAAGTGTACATGTCCAACTTTTGTTACAGATCTTACATGCGTTTTGAATCCACCTCTTGACATCCAAAATTTTGCAGCATTACTTGCAGCAGCAACAACTGAGCTTTCCTCTATAGCCATGGGGATAGTGAAAAATTTGTCATTTATCAAAAAGTTGGGTGCTATACCAAATGGCATGTAAAAGTTTGAAATACAATTTTCAGTAAACTCGTCATGTAATTGCTGAAGTTTTTTGTCCTCGTTCCAATATGATTTTAATATTTTTTTTGCACTAACATTACTATCGAAGTGGTTTTTTATTAACCATTCAATTTTTTTTTCTTTTGAAAATTTAGAAAATCCAGAAATTGACATCTTAGTACCTCATTAAGTTCAGACAAATATACCAATCTTCAAATTATCAGAAAACATTGTCAGTAAATTGAGTATTAAATTTAGATTGAGGTTTAGGTTTTGATTATTTTTTATTAAAATTAGATTTTAAAATTTTAAATTCGCATATGTTTTTTAGGAACTATTTAGTAATATTTTTTTTAGTTACTTCTTTTTTTGCATTTGGACAGTTAAAAAAAATTAGTCTAGAGCAGATTTGGGACAGGTCTTTTGAAACAGAATCTATCGATGCAATCCACTCAATGAAAAGTGGTCAGGAATATAGTATTATTAATTTTAATGCTACAACTAGATCTACCTCAATCGATTTGTATGATTATAAGTCTCAGCTCAAAATCAAAACAGTTATTGATTCAAAAGATCTGCAAGAAATTGATTATTTCATAGATTATGCTTTTAACGATGATGAGTCAAAAATTCTTCTATTGACTAACCCTAAGTCAGTTTATCGCCGATCAATTTTAGGAACCTATTTTATTTATGACATTTCATCGGGTGATATTCAAAAAGTGTGGAACTATCAAATTCAGGAACCAACATTCTCACCTGATGGTTTACAATTAGCTTTTTCTTATCAAAATAATATTTATGTAAAAAACTTAGAAACTGATATCGTTAAGCGAATTACAAACGATGGCGAAAAAAATAAGATTATTAATGGAATCACCGATTGGGTCTATGAAGAAGAATTTGCATTCGTTCGCGCATATGAATGGAATATTGATGGAACAAAGATTGCTTACATTCGTTTTGACGAGTCAGAAGTTCCTGAATTTTCAATGGATGTTTATGGGGATTATTTATATCAAAAACAACAAGTTTTCAAATATCCCAAAGCAGGTGAAAAAAATTCTGTTGTTTCTCTACATATTTATGATTTAGTTGATGGAGTTTCTAAAACTGTAAAATTAACTGATTCATACGAAGATTTTTACATACCAAGAATTAAATGGACCTTAGACCCATCAATTTTAAGTGCCCAATACATTAACCGGCATCAAAATCAATTAGATTTATGGTTTATTAATTCTGAAACAGATGAGAGTAAACTCGTATTGAGGGAGACTGATGATGCTTACATTGATATCACAGATGTTTTAACTTTTTTAAAAGACAATAGCTTTATTTGGACATCTGAGAAAGATGGATTTAATCACATTTATCATTATTCCAAAGAAGGTAACTTGATTAATAAAGTCACTGCTGGAAATTGGGATGTTACTGCTTATTATGGTTATGATGAAAAAAGAAATAAAATATTTTACCAATCAGTGGAAAATAGCTCAATTGAAAGAGAAATTTTTTCCATTTCATTGAACGGAAAAAATAAGCTTAGATTGTCTGTTAAAATTGGAACCAATGATGCGTTTTTTAGTTCTAATTTTAGCTACTACATTAATTCATTTTCAAGTAGCAAGATACCCCCTGTTTATACTTTGAATAATGCTTCTAATGGAAAAGAGTTAAAAGTCATCAAGACAAATGAAAATTTGCTTAAAAAGCTGAAGAATTACCAACTTTCAGAAAAAATTTTTAGCACAATTCAAGTTAACGGTAATGAGTTAAATATGTGGACTCTTAGACCTGTTAATTTTGATCCATTAAAAAAATATCCATTACTAATGTTTCAATACTCAGGTCCAGGTTCACAGGAGGTATCAAATAGTTGGAATTCATCAAATGATTATTGGCATTTAATGTTGGCACAAATGGGATACTTTGTAGTTTGTGTAGATGGACGTGGGACTGGTTTCAAGGGAGCTGATTTTAAAAAATCAACTTATTTGAATTTGGTTAAATATGAAACTGAGGATCAAATTGCGGTAGCTGAAAAACTATCAAAGTTACCTCATATTGATGAGAGTCGCATCGGAATTTGGGGTTGGAGTTTTGGAGGTCACATGAGTACAAATTGTTTGCTTAAGGGCAGTTCAATTTTTAAGATGGCAATTGCTGTTGCACCAGTAACAAATTGGAGATTTTATGATACAATATATACCGAACGTTATATGAGAACTCCACAAGAAAATCCAAACGGTTATGATGATAATTCACCTTTTTTTTATCCTCAAAAATTAAGGGGTGATTATTTATTAATACACGGTTCAGCTGATGATAATGTACATTTACAGCATACTATGCGAATGGTTGAAGCTCTTATTCAGGCTGGCAAGGAATTTGAATGGGCAATTTATCCAGACAAAAATCATGGAATTTATGGAGGTAACACACGCTTACATCTATTTCAGAAGATGACAAATTTTTTAGATAAAACATTAGGCGATAAAATTTCAACTAAACAAAATTAAAGCGTAAATTAAACATCTGAAATTATGGCAACGTCAACAACATCAGAAAATCAGAAACAGATCTTTGGTCAACCTTTAGGGCTTTACATTTTATTTTTTACTGAAATGTGGGAGCGTTTTTCATTTTATGGAATGAAAGCTCTTTTAATTTTTTATTTAACAAAATATCATTTATTTACTGACGACTCTGGAAATTTACTGATTGGAAGTTATGCAGCATTAGTTTACGCTGTTCCTGTTATTGGAGGATTTATAGCAGATCGATATTTAGGATTTCGCAAAGCTATAGTATTTGGTGGAGTTCTTTTAGTATTGGGGCATTTAGGGATGGCTTACGAAGGAGACGCTGCTACAAAATCAATGACAGGTGAAATTACTCGTGATGAGTTTGCATTGCAATTTTTCTATTTTTCTTTAGCATTGATTATTTTGGGTGTAGGTTTTCTAAAAGCAAATATTTCATCTCTTGTGGGAGAGCTATATGAACTAGGTGATAAGCGAAGGGACTCTGGTTTTACAATTTTTTATATGGGAATCAATTTGGGGTCTTTTTTAGCAACAATAATTTGTGTTTGGCTTGGTGAAGAATATGGCTGGAGTTATGGATTTGGTTCAGCAGGAGTAGGTATGTTATTAGGGTTAGTAACTTTTGTCTATGGAAAAAATTATTTATATGGTAAAGGGGAGTCCAAAAATCCAGCAATTCTAAATAAAAAAATCATTGGAATAAAAATTGAATGGCTTATTTATGTAGCTAGTTTATTGTCTGTTTTTGTATTTTGGCAAATGGTTCAAAGCCATGAAATTGTCTCATCCTCGCTTATGTTAGCTGGAAGCTTATCTTTAGTTTACATTTTATATTACTCCACAACTCAAGTTGATAAAAGAGCTAGGGAACAATTATTTGCATTAACAATTTTAATTGTATTTACAATCATATTTTGGGCTTTATTTGAACAAGCATATACATCTTTGAATCTCTTTGCTGACAGAGTTTTGGATCGAGGCGAAATTCCAGCAGGTAATTTTTTGAGTCTAAATGCATTATTTATTATTTTACTAGCTCCTGTATTTGCTTGGTTATGGGTAAAACTCGGGAAATATAATCCCAATACAGCTGTAAAGTTTTCCCTAGCGCTAATATTAGTTGGTTTAGGTTTTGGTTCCCTTGTGTTGGGTATTAGTTTATCTGATATGGGCAAGGTTGGAATGATTTGGTTGATAATTACCTATTTTCTTCATACTTGCGGCGAGCTATGTCTTTCACCAGTTGGGCTTTCTGCTGTTACAAAGCTGTCTCCTCCAAAAATAGTTGGATTTATGATGGGTGTCTGGTTTTTAGCAACTGCCAGTTCAGAGTTTATAGCATCTGTTTTGGCTAACATTGCTTCTATAGATACCTCAAATGGAACGGCTCTTGATTTAAGTGCTGCAAAAGATTCATATTTAGTTCTATTTAAATATTTATTTTACGCTGGATTAATATTCGGAATTATATTATTAGTTATTTCCCCATTTATAAAAAAATTAATGCATGGAGTTGACAAAGAATTAAATAATTAAAAACCAATAAAATGAGTAAAACAATTGATTACATATTTAAAGATAAAGTTCTCGGACACCCAGCAGGACTTTTTGTGTTATTTTTTACTGAGATGTGGGAGAGATTTTCCTACTATGGCATGCGAGCACTTTTAGTTATGTTTTTTACTGCATCTCTTATGGATGAGGGATGGGGTTGGCCCAGAGAATATGCTTATGCTATTTTTGGAACCTATACTTCTCTAGTTTATTTATCGACGCTTATGGGTGGTTATTTTGCCGATAAGGTCATAGGCTATCGTTATGCTGTTGTTATTGGTGCCTTACTTATGACACTTGGTCATGGTTCAATGGCACTAGAAACCCCATTTTTTATATATACCGGGCTTACACTTTTAGTTTTCGGTAGTGGTTTTTTTAAACCAAATATGACCTCAATAATTTCGCAAATGTATAAAGGAAAAGATGATCAAAAAGACGGGGCCTATACCATTTTTTACATGGGTGTTAATGCCGGTGCATTTTTAGGAATTTTATTGTGTGGTTACTTAGGGGAAAAAGTAGGATGGCGTTGGGGATTCGGATTGGCAGGAATTTTCATGTTTTTTGGTTTATTACAATTTTGGTTTGCTCAAAATATTTTTGGTGATATCGGTAAAAAACCAATTCTTTCTGAAAAAGCCAATAAATCGAATTTAGGTGATGAACCAAAATTTAACCCTTTTACAAATATTCATTTAATAATAATTGGTATTGCGTCTGTTTTAGGTCTAGCATGGATCTTAAATGATCCAGTATCTAAAATTTCGGAGGGATCATATAATTTATTTAATTTTGAAGTTTTTGGAGCCTCAGGATCTAACGTAGCAATAATTACTGCTTTGGTGTTGTTTATTTTGCTTCTGATTATTAGGATTCCAAGATACGACAGAATAACTATGGACAGGATGTTGGCTGTAATATTTTTTGCTATTATCACTATATTTTTCTGGGCCATTTTTGAACAAGCTCCAAGTAGTCTAACAATATTTGCAAAAGATTATACTCAACGCGTTCTTGAAGGAAGTGCTGCAGACATTTTTAAAATTATAAATTCTTTAATGACTATTATTCCATTAGGAATAATCACATGGGTTTTAATTTTATTATTTAAAAAAACATTTTCTAAATATTTTCTTTCAAATATAATTTTAGCTTTTAGTTTTGTGATAATTTGGGCAATTGCTATTTGGATGCTAAATACTGAGTTTAAAAAAGAAATTGCTGAAGTACCAGCATCTTGGTTTGGAGTTCTAAATTCATTGTTTATAATTGCTTTTGCTCCATTATTTTCGAAATGGTGGGGAAGTAAATACAATCCTAATGCTAATTTTAAATATGCAATAGGCATGATTTTGCTTGGAATCGGTATGGCATGTGTTGCAATTGGTGCTTCTGGTATACCAGCAGGTGCTAAAACAGCATCTGTAAGTATGATATGGCTAATTTTGGTTTATTTTTTTCATACCATGGGAGAGCTTTGTGTGTCGCCCGTTGCGCTCTCGTACGTAAGTAAATTGGTTCCGGGAAGAATGATAGCTATGATGTTTAGTATTTGGTATTTGGCTGTTGCGATCGGTATGAAGTTGGCTGGGGTTTTCGGTGAAGCATCAGAGGGCATAGCTAACCAATATGGTCTTAGTCAATTCTTTTGGATTCTTACAGCTATTGCTTTTGGTCTTGGATTAATATCTGCTTTTTTATATCCCGTAATCAACAAGTTGATGCACGGAGTACGCTGATAAAAATATCAATTAATGATTTTCCAAAAAGAGATAGTATTACCTCAATTTTCAAGAGGCTTCCATTTAATCACGAATTATGTTTTAGATGAACTTCCACAAAAAAGTGGCATAGTTCATGTGTTTATTAAGCATACATCTGCAAGTTTGACAATTAATGAAAATGCTGATCCAACTGTTCGAGATGACTTTGAAACTCACTTTAACAAAATGGTAGACGAAAAAGCGACATATTTCACTCACACTTTTGAAGGACCGGATGATATGACTTCTCATATAAAAAGTAGTATATTAGGAGCATCAATATCCTTTCCCGTGACAAATGGTATTCCACAGTGGGGAATTTGGCAAGGTATTTATTTGTGCGAACACAGAAACTCAGCAAACCAAAGAAAAATTTTTATAACGTTAATAGGTAATTAAACATTAGATGCGATCAAATTTAATTTTCTTAATTATAATTTTTCCACAATTTATTTTATCTCAAGGCATAAATTGGTTATCAATGGATGAGGCATTAGCAAAGCAGAAAAGTAATCCAAAAAAAATTATGATAGACATGTATACCACATGGTGTGGTCCGTGCCGAATGTTAGATAGAAATACTTTTTCAAACAAAAAATTAGCGGCTTATGTGAATGAGAAGTATTATGCTGTGAAATTTAATGCTGAAGGAAATGAAATTGTAAATTTTAAAGGTCAAAAGCTAGTCAATCCCAATTATGACCCAGCAAAAGCAAGGCGCCGGAATAGTCAACATCAGCTAGCTCAATATTTTGGTGTAAGATCATATCCAACTATATTATTTTTAGGGGAAAAAGGTGAATATTTGGCACCAATTTTAGGATACAAATCAGCTGAGCAACTAGAATTATTTTTAAAGCTTTTTGGAGAGGATTTGTATAAAAGTCTTAAAACTCAAGAGGCATTTAATGCTTACAGAAATTCTTTCAAATCAGATTTTAAGTAACTTATATCAGCTCATTTATAATGATTTAAATATTAATTCTGCTGTTTTTCTACTAGCTCCAGGTCCACCAAGTTTTTGGTTCAACATTTTATAATCTGCCTTAATTTTTTTTTGTTCCGCGTCAGTAAGAATTTTTTCAAGTTCATTTGTAAGCCTTTTTTTATTGAAATCATTTTGAATTAATTCACAAACAACCTCTTTTTCCATTATAAGATTAACCAGTGAAATATGTTTCAGTTTTATAAGTCTTTTGCCTATTTGGTATGATAACCAGCTTGATTTGTAACAAACTACTTGGGGAACTCCAAAAAGTGCGCTCTCAAGTGTTGCCGTCCCAGACATTACAACTGAAGCTTTAGCTACACTTAACAATTCGTAAGTTGAACCTGTAACAAATTTTAAATTCTTGGTTTTAGCCAGGAATTGATAAAATATTTCTGGTTGATTTTCGGCGGCTGCTACAACAAACTGGTAATCAGGAAAATTTTCAATTACAGAAAGCATAATCTTTAATGATTTATTTATTTCTTGTTTTCTGCTACCAGGCAGCAGAGCTATTACCGGTTTTTCATTTAGATCAAATCTTCTTAGTATGGATTTTTTTTCAAATTTGGTGTGCTCTGCTATTGCATCGATTAATGGATGACCTACGAAATTGACAGGTGTTTGGTGTTTAACTTCATAAAATTTTTTTTCAAAAGGTAAAATGACATGTAAATGATCAATATTATTTTTTATCTGTTTAATTCTGCTTTCCTTCCATGCCCAAATCTGTGGTGAAATATAATAATGTGTGTCTATTCCCTTAGCCTTTGCCCAATTAGCAATTCTGAGATTAAATCCAGGGTAATCAATAAAAATAACGCAGTCTGGTGAGAAGGAAATTAAATCTTTTTTGCAGAGATTAAGATTGTTATATATCTTTCTAATATTCAAGATCACTTCCCAAAATCCCATGAAAGCTAAATCTTTATAATGCTTTACTATTTCTGCACCTGCTGATTTCATAAGATTTCCACCCCAAGCTCTAAACTTTGCCTTTCTATCAAATTTTTTTAAAGATTTTATGAGATTTGAGCCGTGTAAATCTCCTGATGCTTCTCCAGCAATAATGTAATATCTCATAAAAGTTTGATTAGTAAGGTGAAAATGGCGGCTACCACAGTTGCAACCAATACACCTGCTGCTTTGGAATCATTATTTTTTTTTAAAAAATAAAAAAAACAAAATAAATTCATGATTGCGCCCAGGCTAATTAGTTTTCCAAGAAATTTTTCTGATTTTGCGGTTATAACAAAATCATAAAATTCAACAGGATTGAAGGAGAAATTTGCGTAAATAAAAATAACTACTAAAAATCCAGAAATATTAGAGCTAATACCATAAAAAAATCCTTCAATAGTTTCTTTCTTATTCATCAAAATTCCAATTTTTAAGCTTTTCGATATAATTGGTGTCTGTAAAGTCAAATTTTACTGGGACTATTGAAATATATCCGTTTTCTAAAGCCCATTCATCTGTATCAGTTCCCTTGTCGTAGTTAATAAATTTTCCTGTAAGCCAATAATAGGTTTTTTTCATTGGGCTAATTCTTTTGTCAAATTTTTCAGTCCAATTCGCGTCGGCTTGTCTACAAATTTTAACACCCTTTATTTCCCTCTTTTTTATATGTGGTATATTAACATTTAAGCTGACCCCTTTTTTAAGCCCATTTTTTAAAACTTCTAAACAAATTTTCTTGACATATGTTTTGTATGGGCTAAAGTCAATATCCCAATCGTAGTTTAGCAATGAGAATCCAATGGATGGAATACCTTCCATTCCAGCCTCTAATGCTGCACTCATTGTTCCAGAATAAACTATATTAACAGACGAATTCGATCCATGGTTAATTCCTGAAATACATAGGTCAGGTTTTTTACTAAGAAGCTCATGAATTGCTAGCTTAACGCAATCCGCAGGGGTACCTGAGCTGCTATACTCACTTTGAGGTCCATTATCAATTTCTTCTTCTTTAAAATACAGAGGTTTATTTATAGTTATTGCATGGCCCATAGCGCTTCTCGGGCGGTCTGGGGCAACTACAATCACTTCCCCAATTTCATTAGCAACACTTATCAAAGCTCGAATTCCTGGGGCTTTAATTCCATCATCATTTGTAACTAAGATTAATGGTTTTTTATTCACCTTTAAAAGATTATAATAACAAAAGTAAGTAATTTGTCAATTCTTTAATTTTTAGTTTAACAAAAAATTATTAGAACAAAAACCTCAAAATAAAGAAATTCTTTTAATTTTATGTTTGCACTTTGTATATATTTTTAAAATGATTAAAAATTTCAATATTTTCCTTTTAGCTATTTTTGTTGCATTTGCTTCATGCAGTTTCACAACAAAAACTTTTGATAACAACCCTAATAAGGAAAAGCTTTTAATGCAGTTGGTGTCTTATCTGTTAGAAGAGGGTCATTTTCAACCTAAAAATTTTGATGATGATTTTTCACATGACGTTTACAAGCGGTTTTTAAAACGAATAGATCCAAACAAGATTTATTTCTACGAATCTGATTTAAAGAGCTTTAGTGAATTTGAAACTAAAATAGATGACCAACTTATAAAATTCGAATCAAATTTTTTCAATATTGTCTATGAAAAACTGATGCTAAGAATTGATGAATCAAAAAGTATTTACAACAAAATTTTAAATACCCCTTTTGATTTCACAATAGAAGAAAATTTTGAGTCCGACTCCGAAAAATTAGTATATGCACAATCCAAGAAAGATATGTACGAACGCTGGCGTAAACAATTAAAGCTAACTACCTTATCAAATTATTATGAATTAATTAATGATCAGGAATCAAAAGAAGACAAAAAAGACTTTGTCTTTAAATCTTTAGAAAATATTGAAATTGAGTCGCGTTCACTGACATTAAAAAATATTGAGGAAACGTCAACATATCTTGATGAGTTAAGGCGAGAAGATTGGTTTTCAGTATACATTAATTCCATAGCCGAATCGTTTGATCCACACACTTATTATTTTGCTCCACAGGACAAAGATAGATTTGACGCTTCCATGTCGGGTAAATATGAAGGTATAGGAGCTCGACTTCAAAAAAAGATGAATGAGATAAGTATAACTGAACTTATATCTGGTGGTTCAGCATGGCGTCAAAATAAACTTCAAGTTGGTGATATTATTTTGAAAGTACGCCAAGAGGACGAGTTAGAGGCTGTTAGTGTCGTGGGAATGCGTCTAGATGATGCGGTAAAGCTTATCAAAGGGCCTAAAGGAACGAATGTAATTTTGACTCTACGGAAAGTTGATGGGACTGTTGAAGACTTAACCATTACTCGAGATGAAATAGAACTTGAAGAAACTTATGCTAAATCAAGTATTGTTAAAAAAAACAATTTCAATTTTGGGGTAATTAATCTACCAAAGTTTTACATTGATTTTCAAGATGTGGATAGTCGCAATGCAACTAGTGATTTGAAAAAAGAGATAGATAGGCTAAAATTAGCAGGTATCCATGGGTTGGTGTTAGACCTGAGAAATAACGGTGGTGGATCTTTAAAAACAGTGGTTGATATAGCTGGATTATTTATAGAGGAAGGACCTATTGTTCAGGTTCGATCATCAGGAAATAGTATTGATGTTTTAGCTGACAGGGATAAAAGTGTAACATGGGATGGACCACTTGTAATAATTGTAAATGAGTTTTCAGCCTCAGCCTCAGAAATACTTGCCGCAGCAATGCAAGACTACAAAAGAGCTATAGTTATCGGAAGTCAGAACACATACGGCAAAGGAACTGTTCAAAATATTATTGATTTGAACAAGATGGTCCGAAATAATACAAATGGAGAAATGGGTGCACTAAAATTTACAACTCAAAAATACTACAGAATTACAGGCGGATCTACTCAACTAAAAGGTGTTAAGAGTGATGTTATTATTCCAAGTCGCTATTCAAATGTTGAGATTGGTGAAAGAGATCAAGATAATCCATTACCTTGGGATGAAATTAAATCAGCAAATTATAAACCCTGGGTCAGTAAAGTTGATTATCAACAAGCAATAAATCTTAGCAATGCACGCTTGTCTAACAATCTTGACATTAAACTGATTAAAGAAAATGCTGAATGGATAAAAAAAATTCGTTCAAAAAATTTATACAGCTTGAAATACGATATTTACAAAGCTGAATTAAAATTAAATGAGAAGGAATCCAAGCGTTTTGAATTAATTGATGATTATAACTCTGATCTATCTTTCAGATCTCTACCTTACGAACAGCTATTGATTGAAAAAGACTCTGTGCTTGGGACTAACCGCAAGCGTTGGCATGAGTCATTAAGTAGCGATATTTATATTGAAGAATCATTAAATGTTCTGGAAGATTTAGTTCAAAAGCCTCAAAAGAGCGATTTATCCCTCTTAGAAGAATAACAAAATTAAATGAATTATAATAACTATTTGTTATCAAAATAAATAAACTTAATTATTTAGGGATTTTTGGTTTTTGTATTGTATCCATTACTGCTCTTACCTCTATTTTTGCATATGTTTTAGCTCCAGACTCAACTGAAAATGGTAATCAAATGCATTTGAATATTCATTCAAAACAACCTGGTTTTGAGGTACTTATGATTGAACTGCCTTCAAAGATGACTGCCAAACAAACTAAATTTAATAGGTTTTTTTTTGGCAACAAATATCCTGATAAGCAAATACCAATTCAAAGCTATTATTACAAAAATAAAAAGCTTTTTTTTAATGGTTATGAATCTGAAAATGGCGATAATTTTCAAGAATTAGTTGGTTTTGATTATAGCTCTGCGCCAAGGATTATTATGAAAAAATATTACCTCGGAACAGATAAATTTGGTCGTGATGTACTAAGTAGAATTATTTTAGGTTCAAGAATATCATTTTTTATTGGGTTCGTAGCTGTTTTTATTTCCTTAACTATTGGAATGACTCTTGGAAGCATAGCAGGTTATTATGGTGGTAAAATTGATTTGATCATTATGTGGTTTATTAATGTTACTTGGTCAATTCCAACATTATTGCTAGTTATAGCAATTACATTAGCCCTAGGCAAAGGATTTTGGCAAGTGTTTATAGCAGTTGGTCTGACAATGTGGGTTGAGGTTGCTAGAGTCGTTAGAGGAGAAGTACTAAAGATAAAAGAACTGCAATATATAACTGCTGCCAAAACATTAGGTTTTAATGATTTTAGAATAATTTCAAAGCATATTATACCAAATATTGTAGCTCCAATAATAGTAATTTCTGCTGCCAATTTCGCTGCTGCAATCTTGATTGAAAGTGGATTAAGTTTTTTGGGAATTGGAGCTCAACCACCAATTTGTACTTGGGGTGGGATGGTTAAATCAAACTTTAATGATATTATTTTAGGAAGACCACATTTAGCACTTATCCCAGGAATATGCATTATGATGCTGGTAATGTCATTCATGTTTATAGGCAATGCAGTTCGCGATGTTATGGATGTAAGAAATTAACATAACTAATTTCTAATTTATGGGTGGATATTTATCAAGTATTGATTTCACAAACTCATTTATTCTTTCTTCTTTTTTTCTAATATCTGATGTTAAGATACCTTCACCTGATCCTTGCCAAATAAGTTCTCTGTTTTTAGCATTTATTATATCTATGTAAAGAGTTCCATTTGAGGCCCTTGAAACACTAGTTTGGTTCCAGCCCAGCGATGGACCCCATCCCCATCCCCATCCGGGCATATTTAGGTTTTGATTATAAATATTAATTTCCTGACGTTCCTTTGTAAATATATTTATAAATAAATCGGGATTATTTGACTTTTGAAGGCCTTTCTCTAAAAGATTTTTATCGATAGCGCGCAAAATTCTTCGCTTGTCTAAGTCATTGATTTTTGTTTTATCTACACCATCTTTTAGAAAAGCATATGTTTTTAAATTGGAAAAATTTTGAGACCTATCATAATCAGTTACAACTCTTACAGAGCTACATGATGTAAAAATTAATACAAAAAGAGTTAAGACAATATAATATTTTTTCATAGGTTTCAATTTATTTATAGATTTAATCAAGAAGTTTTTCATCAACAGGCGTTGGTATTGTAATTTTTAAATTGGGCTCAATTTCCATTGATCTTTTAATTGAAAAAATTGCTCCTTTGTTCCGAGCCCAATTTCTTCTTGCAATACCATTATTTACATCCCAAAAGAGCATCGATGTTAGTTTTTTCTCACATTCTATGGAACCATCAAGAACCATACCAAATCCACCGTTTATTACTTCACCCCAGCCAACTCCACCACCATTGTGTATGCTTACCCAGGTAGCGCCTCGGAAACTGTCACCAATAACATTATGGATTGCCATGTCAGCAGTGTATTTTGAGCCATCATAAATGTTACTTGTTTCTCTGTATGGAGAATCAGTACCGGAAACATCGTGATGATCTCTTCCTAAAATAATTTCACCTATATGACCAGCTTTTATAGCTTCGTTGAAAGCTTTAGCAATTTTTATTCTCCCCTCTGCATCCGCATAGAGAATTCTTGCTTTTGATCCAACAACCAAATTATTTTTGTGAGCCTCCTTAATCCATTTAATATTATCCTCAATTTGTTGTTTTATTTCAGTTGGAGAATTCGCAAGAATTTTTTTTAGAATTTGTAAAGCAATTTGATCTGTTTTTATTAAATCTTCAGATTTACCAGAGGCACAAATCCATCTAAAAGGTCCAAATCCAAAATCAAAGCACATAGGGCCCATTATATCTTGAACATAGCTTGGATAGATAAAATCAATATTATTTTCTTTTAAAATATTGGCGCCTGCGCGTGAGGCTTCTAACATAAATGCATTTCCGTAGTCAAAGAAATATGTTCCTTTATCGCTGTGTTTTTTAATTATATCAGTGTGGCGAACAAGACTTTTTTCGATAACTTTTTTGAACTTTTCAGGTTCATCACTCATCATTTTATTTGCTTCGTCAATAGACATTCCATATGGATAATAACCACCAGCCCAAGGATTATGTAAAGAGGTTTGATCACTACCAATTTCAACAAAAATATTAGACTCATAAAATGCTTCCCAGACTTCTATCACATTTCCATGATAAGCAATAGAGACTACCTCATTTTTATTTTTTGCTAATATGACACGAACTACCAACTCATTTATATTTTCAATAACTTCATCTACCCAACCTTGGTCAAGTCTTTTTGTTATAGCTTTTCTATTAACTTCTGCACAAACTGTTATGCAACCTGCAATATTTCCAGCTTTTGGTTGAGCTCCACTCATTCCACCAAGACCTGAGGTTAAAAAAAGATGCCCTTTTGGATTGATATTTTTTTTCCTAAAGGCATTCAGAATCGTAATTGTTGTTCCGTGTACAATTCCTTGAGGACCTATATACATGTAGCTTCCGGCTGTCATTTGTCCAAATTGTGTCACACCAAGTGCATTAAATTTTTCCCAATCGTCTTTTTTTGAATAGTTAGGTATCATCATCCCGTTAGAAATTACTACTCTGGGTGCATTTTTGTTTGAGGGGAAAAGTCCCATAGGGTGACCTGAATACATTACTAAGGTTTGTTCATCGCTCATTTCAGAAAGATATTTCATTGTTAAGCGATACTGGGCCCAATTAGAAAAAACAGCCCCATTTCCACCGTAAGTAATCAACTCGTGAGGGTGCTGAGCAATTGAGTCATCCAAATTATTTTGAATCATCAACATAATTGCAGCGGCTTGTAATGACTTGGCGGGATATTCATTGATTGGCCTAGCATAAATTTTGTGTTCAGGGCGAAATCGATACATATATATTCGGCCGTAAGTATTTAATTCATTTTTGAATTCATTAATTAGGATGGAATGAAATTTTTTTTCAAAATACCTCAGAGCATTTTTTAAGGCCAGTTTTTGCTCTTTTTTATTTAGTATTGGTTTTCTTTTTGGAGCGTGATTGTGATTTATATCATAGGGTTTAATATCTGGGAGTTCAGATGGGATTCCCTCTTTTATTTCCTCATGAAAACTTTTAGTTAGGGTATACATTTGATTTGATTTGGAAATTACTGTCATTGATATTACTTCAACGAATTTACCATTTTTCTTCAAGAAGGAATATCAAATCATTTAACGTAAAAATAATTTTAAAATAAAAAAACAAAGATAAGTTAAAATTATATAAGATAAATCAATGCTTAGTTATTACTTTAATTCTTTCTTTGTTTATTTTTATATTATTATATACCTACATTAATGCTTAATATTAAAACAGTTGAAAATATTGAAATAACTAAAAATGTTTTTGTCAAACCAGAATATTTAATTAATAGTGTTATAAGTGGTAACAAGCTTCGAAAACTTAAATATAATATTCAAGAATTTTTAAAAAGTAAATCAAAGGGTATTATAACCTTTGGAGGAGCATATTCTAATCATATAAATGCAGTAGCAACTGTTGGCAAACATTTAAAAATCCCAACTATTGGTTTCATAAGAGGGGAAGAAATAGCTTTAAAGCATTTTAGTAACCCTACGTTAAGTTATGCTATGAAATGTGGGATGAAATTAATATTTTTAAGTAGGGGAGAGTACAAGAAAAAAGACAGCAAAGAATTCTTGGCTAATTTAAAGCTTGAAAACCCGAATTATTTCATAATTCCAGAGGGTGGTACTAATTTATTGGGTGTGAAAGGATGTGAAGAAATTTTATCTGCAAATGATAGAGATTTTGACTTCATATGCTGCAGTGTTGGAACTGGTGGCACCTTTTGTGGACTGATAAATTCAAGTTTATCACATCAAAAAATAATTGGTTTTTCAGCAACCAAAGTTCCTTTTATAAAAGAAGATATTTGTAAATTTGTAGCTAAAAGTAATTGGGAATTAAATGAGCAATATCATATGGGAGGTTATGGAAAAGTAAATACTGATTTGATTAAGTTTATTAACGACTTTAATTTTAAATACAAAATTCAGTTAGATCCGGTCTATACTGGAAAGATGATGTATGGTGTTTTTGATTTGCAAAAAAAGCAGTTTTTCCCAAAAAAAAAGAAGATATTGGCTATTCATAGTGGCGGTTTACAAGGGATAAAGGGAATGAACATGTATCTTAAATCCAAAAACTTAAATCAAATTAAATGATGAGAGTTGTTTTTTTTATATCTATGACAATTTTTTTAACTGGATGTGGTTCAAGAAAAAAAAACATTACAATTTCAAAAACTAGCAAAAAAATTAGTCAAGTTGAATTACAAAATGCGAAAACTAATCAAACTAATAAAACTCCAATTTTTAGTAATACGACTGAATACATTGAATTTTTCAAAGCAAAAGCAATAAACGAGATGCAACTTTTTGGAATTCCTGCTAGTATTACATTAGCTCAAGGAATATTAGAGTCTGGATCAGGCAGGGGGAGATTGGCAAGACAGGCAAATAATCATTTTGGAATAAAATGTCATGATTGGAAGGGCCCACGAATTTTTCATGATGACGATACAGAGCAAGAATGTTTTAGAAAATATGATAATCCTAATCAATCTTATCGTGACCATTCTTTGTTTTTAGCAAATAGAAGGCGTTATGAAAATTTATTTAAACACAATTCTAATGATTATAAGTCGTGGGCAAAGGGTTTGAAAAAAGCTGGATATGCTACGGATCCAAAATACGCACATAAACTAATTGCTTTGGTAGAAAGGTATGAGCTTTATCGTTACGATACTAAAAATAAAATAAATAAAACTCAATTCAAATTTGATGAAATTACCTACACTGTGATCAAAGGCGATACCCTTTATTCAATTTCAAAGCGCTATAATATTTCTGTTGAAGCTATTAAGTCAGCAAATAAATTGTCATCAAATAAGTTGGAGATTGGGCAGAAATTAAAAATTGTTAAGGAATAGTTGTTATGCGATATCAGAGAAGTAGTAAACTGTTTAAAATTGCAAAAGAAGTTATTCCTGGAGGAGTAAATTCTCCAGTAAGAGCCTTTAAAGCAGTTGGTGGATCTCCCATATTTATAAAGAGAGCTAATGGAGCTTATTTGTATGATGAAGATAATAATCGTTACATTGACTATATTAACTCGTGGGGTCCGATGATTCTTGGCCATTCTCATAAACCTGTCATTGATGCAATAATAACCAAGGTTAAAAGCGGGACGTCTTATGGTATTCCAACTGAAATTGAAACAAAAATTGCACAATTAGCAATATCAATGGTTCCCAATATAGATAAAATAAGATTTGTAAATTCTGGAACTGAGGCATGTATGAGCGCGATTCGATTGGCTCGTGGGTTTACTGGTAAGGAAAAAATAATAAAATTCAAAGGTTGTTATCACGGGCACTCAGATTCTTTTTTAATAGAGGCAGGAAGCGGTGCAGTTACTTTTGGAAGCCCAAGTAGCCCTGGTGTTACAAATGGGACTGCAAAGGACACTTTACTAGCACCATTTAACAATCTTGATTGCTTACATGACATTTTTACAAAAAATCAAAATCAAATTGCTGCAATTATTGTTGAACCTGTTGCTGGGAATATGGGATGTATTCCTCCCTTCGAAGGTTTTTTAGAGCACCTGAGAAATTTATGTGATGCTAATGGGGCTCTTTTGATTTTTGATGAGGTAATGACTGGGTTCAGATTAGCCAGAGGGGGTGTTCAAGAGCTGTATGGCATAAATGCAGATATTGTATGTTTTGGTAAAGTTATTGGTGGAGGTTTGCCTGTGGGAGCATTCGCAGCTCGCAACGAAATTATGGAATATTTGGCGCCTGACGGACCTGTCTACCAAGCAGGCACTTTAAGTGGTAACCCCTTGGCAATGACTGCTGGATATACACTTTTAAAAATATTGAACTCTAATCCAGACATCTACAGTAGTTTAGCAAAAAAAACAGCTTACTTGCAGAAAGGTATTTCAGATACCTTATTAGATTCAAGTATTAATTTCACAATAAATAGCGTTGGTTCGATGATGTCAGTTCATTTTTCAAAGACTTCAGTAACAGACTTTAGAACTGCTGCATTAGCCAATAACAAGCACTTCAAACAATTTTTTCATGATATGTTGGATTCTGGAGTATATTTACCACCAAGTGCATTTGAAAGTTGGTTCATTACTGATGCCTTGACATATGAGGATTTAGATTTTACAATTTCTGCTGTTAAAAGGTTTTCAAAAAACTTTATGAAATAAAAAAAGCGGTTTGAAAAAATAAACCGCTTTTTTGTTGAAATAACATTTAAATTTTTGCTGATTTCACAGTTTTAATTATTCGTGCTGCTATTTTGTATGGATCGCCATTGGAGGCAGGGCGCCTATCTTCTAACCATCCTTTATATCCTTTTTCAACAGTCATAATTGGAATTCTAATTGATGCTCCCCTATCAGACACTCCATAACTGAACTCATGTATTGATTGTGTTTCATGATCTCCAGTTAGTCGTTGATCATTGTATGCTCCGTAAACTTCAATATGTTCTTTAACTACTGGTCTGAACGATTCACATATTTTTTCATACGTTTCTTTGGAGCCACATGTTCTCAAAATGGAGTTAGAAAAGTTAGCATGCATTCCAGAACCATTCCAATCAGTTGCACCTAGAGGTTTGGGATGATATTCAATTTTGATACCATATTCTTCGGCCAATCTTTCAAGGAAGTATCTGGCAACCCACATTTCATCTCCTGCTTTTGCAGCACCTTTTGCAAAGCATTGGAATTCCCATTGTCCTGCTGCAACTTCAGCATTTGTCCCTTCAATATTGATTCCTGCATCTATACATATATCTAAATGTCTATCCATGATTTCTCTACCAAATGCGTTAGCACCGCCAACCGAACAATAAAATTGGCCTTGAGGTGTTTGATCTTTTGGAAAACCTAAAGGTAAATTAGTGTCAGTATCCCATAAAAAATACTCTTGTTCAAATCCAAACCAAAAATCGTCATCGTCATCATCAATCGTAGCTCTTCCATTAGACTTGTGGGGAGATCCATCAGGGTTTAAAACTTCTGTCATTACAATCCATCCATCTCGTCTTACCGGGTCAGGGTATAGTGCCACCGGTTTTAATAAGCAGTCAGAGGAACCACCCTCTGCTTGTTTTGTAGAGCTTCCATCGAAAGCCCACATTGGGCAGTCTTTTAATTTTCCGCTAAAGTCCTCCACGATTTTAGTTTTTCCTCTTAGATTTGCAGTTGGTTTATACCCATCTAACCATATGTATTCTAATTTTGATTTTGCCATAATAACTATTAATTAAATTGATAAGTTGATAATATTAATCAAATATATGAATAAGCTATTTTAGCCTTCAAAATTTGGGGTTGATTTTATTAACATAGGTATATCTTTTGCAGATACCCTATTTTTTGGTGGGTTAAATAGTTAATTTATTAATTTTTTAGATTTATATTCTGTAAATTGTTAATAAAAATTTACATCATAGTATAATTAGGGCAACTTTAAGATTAAATTTGTTTAATTGTAAATAAAAACTAATGTCAACTCTAAGGTTTCATTCTTTAAAGGCTTCAATGGATAGAGATACTATCATGGTAAATGACGATTTTACTCGCTCATCTATTTTTGGAACCAACGTTTTTAGTTTACCTGTTATGCAAACTTATTTATCAAAATCGACATATGAACGTTTAATTTTTTCAATCGAAAAGAATCAAGCAATTGATAGAGATATTGCAGATCAAATTGCATCAGCAATGAAGCAGTGGTCAACCACTAAAGGAGTCACTCACTACACTCACTGGTTTCAACCGCTAACAGGAAACACAGCAGAAAAGCATGATGCTTTTTTTGAAACAAATGATATGAACAAAGGTATCGAACAGTTTGGTGGAGATCAATTAGTTCAGCAAGAACCTGACGCTTCTTCATTTCCAAGCGGAGGCATTAGAAATACTTTTGAAGCCAGAGGATATACAGCTTGGGATCCAACATCTCCGGCATTCATATTCGGTAAAACTTTGTGCATACCGACTGTTTTTGTTGCATACACTGGTGAGGCTTTAGATTACAAAACTCCATTGTTGAAAGCCTTACAGGCTATCGACAGTTCAGCGTCTGCAGTTGCTCGTTATTTTGATAAAAATGTAAAAAAAGTATCAGCCTATTTGGGATGGGAACAAGAGTATTTTTTAATTGACAAATCTTTAGCAATTTCAAGACCAGACATTGAATTAACCGGTAGAACTCTTTTAGGTCATTCTTCAGCTAAAGGACAACAACTCGATGATCACTATTTCGGGACTATCCCATCAAGAGCACTTAATTTTATGATAGACTTGGAGAATGAATCATACCTATTAGGTATTCCTGTGAAAACACGCCACAACGAGGTTGCACCCAATCAGTTTGAATTAGCTCCAATTCATGAGGAAGTAAATCTTGCTGTAGATCACAATTCACTTTTAATGGATTTAATGAAAAAAGTTGCTGAGCGTCATCATTTCAAGGTATTGTTTCACGAAAAACCTTTTGCTGGAGTTAATGGTTCTGGAAAACACAATAATTGGAGTTTAAGTACTGATGCAGGTGTCAATCTTTTAGCTCCAGGAAAAACCCCAATGAGTAATTTACAGTTTTTGACCTTTTTTGTCAATACCATTAAAGCAGTAAATGAAAATGAAGAGCTTCTAAGAGCTTCAATAGCATCTGCAAGCAATGATCACAGATTGGGTGCAAATGAGGCTCCACCACCCATAATGTCAGTCTTTATTGGGAGGCAGTTGACCAAAGTTTTAAATGAACTGGAAGGGGTTACTAAAGGTAAATTATCCCCAAAAGAAAAAACAGACCTTAAGCTTAATGTTGTTGGTAAAATACCAGAAATATTACTTGATAATACCGATCGAAATAGGACTTCTCCCTTTGCCTTTACTGGAAATAAATTTGAATTTAGAGCAGTTGGCTCAACAGCTAATTGTGCTAATCCTATGACCGTTTTAAACTCCATTGTAGCTAGGCAACTGAGAGAATTTAAAAAAGAAGCTGATTTTTTAATTGAAAAAAAAGGTTTAAAAAAAGATGAAGCAATTTTTAATGTTCTAAGGGAATATATTAAAAATTCTAAAGAAATACTTTTTGATGGTAACGGATATGGCGAGGAGTGGAAAAAAGAATCAAAAAAAAGAGGATTAAGTAATAACAAAAATACTCCAGCTGCACTCAAAATCAAGATTTCACCTTCAACTATCAAACTATATGATTCATTAGACGTAATGAATAAAATTGAAATAGAAGCAAGGTATGAGATTGAGGTCAACGAATATATTAAAAGAATACAAATTGAAGCACGTGTTTTGGGTGATATTGCACGAAATCACGTAATACCAACTGCAGTTAATTATCAAAATGTTTTGATTGAAAATGTAACCGGCTTAAAGAGTATTTACGGAAAGGATTTTAAAAAATATGCATCTGAACAATTAATTTTAATTGAGAATATTTCGAAATATATTGAGTCAATCAATTCTGGAGTAACAAAAATGATAAATGAAAGAAAAAATGCCAACGCAATTATTGAATCAATTCAGAGAGCTGAAGCCTATTGCGAAAAAGTTATGCCGTATTTTAATGAAATTAGAAAAGGATGTGATAAGCTTGAGTTGTTAATTGATGATGAGTTATGGCCCTTAGTTAAGTATAGAGAGCTTATGTTCACTAGATAAAGACAATCATACAGCTCACATTCAGTATCCAATGAAAGACCTATTAACAAAATTATAAAACCTCAGTGATGGCCAAAAATTCTAGTCAAAGGTATTTGAAAAGAGGAGTTTCAGCCTCAAAATCTGAAGTTCATAAAGCAATAGCAAATGTTGATAGAGGAATTTTTCCAGGGGCCTTTTGTAAAATATTACCAGATTATTTAAGCGGAGATGATAATTATTGCTTAGTTATGCATGCAGATGGAGCTGGAACAAAAAGCTCACTAGCCTATGCTTATTGGAAAGAGACAGGTGATATTTCAGTATGGAAAGGAATCGCTCAAGATGCATTAGTTATGAATATTGATGATCTTATTTGTGTTGGAGTTACGGATAATATTATATTGTCTTCAACAATTGGTAGAAATAAGAATTTGATTCCCGGGGAAGTAATATCTGCAATAATTAACGGAACTGAAGAACTATTAAAAGAATATAGAAACTTTGGAATTAATATATATTCAGCAGGGGGAGAGACCGCAGATGTTGGTGATTTAGTTAGAACAGTGATTGTTGATTCTACAGTTTCGGCTAGGATAGAAAGAGACAGAATTATAGATATATCGTCCATAAGATCAGGCGATGTTATTGTTGGTTTATCTTCATTTGGGCAAGCTATTTATGAACAAGAATACAATGGAGGGATGGGAAGTAATGGTTTGACTTCTGCTAGACATGATGTGTTCAGTAAAGAGATTGCATTGAAATATCCCGAGACATATGACCCAATCATTCCATCTGATCTTGTTTATTCAGGTAAAGTTAAGTTGACACAACCACTTAAGGATGTTCCATTAGATGCTGGAAAACTTGTTTTGTCACCAACCAGAACATATGCTCCAATAGTAAAGGAAATTTTGTTGAGTTTGGGCTCAAAAAAAATACACGGTATGGTTCATTGCAGCGGAGGAGCACAAACAAAAATTTTAAATTTTATAGGCAATGATTTACATATTATTAAAGATAAAATGTTCAAAGTTCCAGCTCTTTTCAAACTAATTCAAGAGGAGTCTAAAACAAATTGGAGTGAAATGTATAAAGTGTTTAATTGTGGTCATAGATTCGAAATTTACATTGATCCAAAAGATGCAGAAGAAATAATCAAAATTGCTTCTAAATTTAATGTTGAAGCTAAAATTATAGGCAGAGTTGAGTCTAGTTCCTCAAAAAAATTAACAATTAAAAGCGAATATGGTATTTTTAATTACTAAAAGCTTTATCTGTTTTTTTAAAATTGTAATTTTACAACTCATTTAAAACCTCTCATGCAAGATAAAATTAAAATTGTAAAACAGCGTTTTGATGAATTAACTGAGCTAATTATTCAACCCAATATAATTTCTGATCAAAAAAAATATATTCAATTAAATAAGGAATATAAAGATTTAAAAAAGGTTTTGGATCTGATCCATGTATATGAAAAACTATTATTTAATGCTTCAGAGGCTGAGGAAATAATTTCTAATGACTCAGATTCTGAAATTATTGAAATGGCAAAGCTGCAATTTGAGGAGTCTAGACATGCTCTACCCGAAATTGAAGAAAGTATTAAACTACTCCTAGTTCCCAAGGATCCAGAAGACTCAAAAAATGTAGTAATAGAGGTAAGGGCGGGGACAGGTGGTGATGAAGCCAGTATATTTGCTGGAGATTTACATAGGATGTATACAAAGTATTGTGAGTCAAAAGGGTGGAAAGTAGATGTTGTAAACTTTAATCAGGGTACATCAGGAGGTTATAAGGAAATAATATTTGAAGTAAATGGAGTTGATGTATACGGGACGATGAAGTATGAAGCAGGAGTTCACCGTGTTCAGAGAATACCCCAAACTGAGACCCAAGGCAGAGTTCATACAAGTGCTGCGTCTGTAATTGTTCTTCCAGAAGCCGAAGAGTTCGATTTAGAGCTTGACATGACTGAGGTACGCATTGAACGTACTACATCGACTGGTCCTGGCGGGCAATCTGTAAATACAACCTACTCTGCAATTAAACTTCATCATGAACCAACCGGAATGATAGTTAGTTGCCAAGATCAAAAATCTTCACACAAAAATCTAGAGAAAGCTTTGAAAGTTTTACGTTCTAGGCTTTATGAAATGGAACTAGCAAAGAAAAATGCTGTTGATTCTGAGAGGAGAAAAAATATGGTATCATCTGGTGACAGAAGTGCCAAAATTAGAACATATAATTACCCACAAGGTCGCGTAACTGACCATCGTATTGGATTAACTCTTTATGATCTTTCAAATATAATTAATGGAGATATACAGAAGCTAATTGATGAACTGAGGCTTGCAGATAATACAGAGAAACTTAAGTCTGACAAGGAAATAATTTAAAATTCATGACACCACAAAGTATAACGTTGGAAATCAAAAAGAAAAAGTCTTTTCTATGTATTGGTTTAGATACTGACATTACTAAAATTCCACGCCATCTACTTCAAACATCCTCTCCAATCTTTGAGTTTAACAAAGCTATTATAGATTCAACCAATAAATTTTGTGTTGCCTATAAACCAAATATTGCATTTTATGAAGCTTCTGGCGAAGAGGGTTGGAGAGCTTTAAAATTAACAATTGATTATTTGAATAATAATTATCCTGAAATTTTCACAATAGCTGATGCTAAACGGGGTGATATTGGAAATACAAGTAAAATGTATGCAAAAGCTTTTTTTGAAGATTTAGGATTTGACAGTGTTACAGTTTCACCTTATATGGGTAGCGATTCGATTGAACCATTTCTTGAGTTTGAGAACAAGTATGCGATAATGCTAACGATAACTTCTAATAGAGGGTCTTTTGATTACCAAAATTTGGATTGCAATAACAAAAAGTTATTCCAATTAATTATAGAAAAATCAATAAAATTTAAAAATCCCCAGCGTTTAATGTACGTAGTAGGAGCCACCAAACCAGAATTTTTCAAAATAATTAGGGAAATTATACCTGATAGTTTTTTGTTAGTTCCGGGGGTTGGGACTCAGGGAGGTAGTTTGAGTAAAGTTTGTGAATTTGGATTGAATAACCAGGTTGGTGTTCTTATTAATTCATCAAGAGAGATTATTTATGCATCCAGTGGTAAGGATTTTGCTGAAAATGCAGCATTCAAAGCCAAAACTTTTCAAAAAAAGATGAATAATATTCTTTTGCAAAAAAAAATTTATTGAGTATTACAAAATTGTTAAAGTCCAATGTTTGTAAAGTTCATTGAATTTTATTAGCTCTTTTTTTATTAATGGCAAGAAGTCTTTTGCCTTACTGTTACATCTCTCAAGGCGCTTTAGATTTTCCATTAATCGATATGAAATCCATTTTGAGGTTTTTGCATGAAAATATTTTTTTTCAAAAACAGTTGTATTTTGTGCTTCAACGATTTCCTCAAATAAAGAATTAGATTGTTGAACAATATCCCCAGTGAAATAAATATTTGGGTTTTCTTTGCCGCTTAGTGTTAATTTAGAAAGATCACAATTAAAATTACTTGAAATACTGACCGAAAGTTTGATTATTTCTTTTGCTTTTTTGCATAGTAATTTATTGAATATTTTGTTTCTGTATTTCACATTAATTTATTTCAAAACAAAGTTAATAAGTATATTCAAATTTTATGCTTAATAATTACTTTAAAACTCAAAATAATATTAATAATTTTAGCTATTTTTATTAAAATTCAATAAAAATGAAATTAGATTCAATACATTTTAAAATTTTGTCCTTATTGCAGTCAAACGCAAGAATTTCAAATACTCAAATTGCAAAATTTTCAGGGATTTCATCTCCTGCTGTAGCTGAACGAATAAAAAGATTGGAAGAGTCATTAGTAATTACAGGTTATAAAGCCAAAGTTAATCCTAAAATGATAGGATTTGATTTACGAGCTTTAATAACAGTAAGAGCTTTCATGGGCAGATTAAAACCATTTCTTAATAAAATTAAATCGTTTAAGGAAGTAGTTAATTGTTACAGGATTACTGGAAATGAAAATATTGTTATGGAAGTTATCTTTAAGGATCAATTACATTTAGAAAAATTTATTGATGAGTTGATAAGTTATGGAGAAACCAAAACACAAATTATTCTTTCAGAAGTAATTTCAAGTCAAGAAATACGAAAGATATCGAGATGAAATTAAAAATTATTATTTTTTCTTCTTTATTTTTTTTTGGGTCATGTAAAAGCGACTTGATTAAAAATGATTACGAATCAAATTTTCAAAAAAAAATGAATGATTTGTTCAAAGACGCTTCTATTTCTCCATTAACCTCTTCAGATTTAAAAAACTTTAAATTTTTATCCTTTTTCCCTCTTGACTCAACTTTTATCGTCAAATCAAAACTATTCAGAACACCAAACGCACCCTTTCAAAAAATGAAAACAAATAATGAAGCAATAAGCACCAAGTTGAGGGTATATGGTACATTATATTTTAATTTAAAGGGTAATGAATATAGTTTAAAAGTTTATCAAGACCAAAGTTCTATGTCTACAGATAAAGAATATTTATTACTTCCTTTTTTTGATGACACAAATGGGAATTCAACTTATGGGGGCGGTCGCTATGTAAATTTGAAAACTCCAAAAAATGATTGCATAATAATTGATTTCAACAAGTCCATAAACCCATATTGTGCATACAACGAGGAATATTCGTGTTTGAAGACTCCTGACGAAAATTATTTACCAATTGAGGTAAAAGCAGGTTTAAAATACACAAAGAATAACTAAAGCTGTTTGGAAATTAATATTCCTGCAAGTACTCCAATTATACCTAAAAAAATTGATGCCATTACATATGAAAAAAAATACATGTAATCACCTGATTTTAAGAACATGTAATTTTCAGCTGCGAATGCAGAAAATGTTGTGAAACCACCACAAAAACCTGTTATCAATAATAGGTTTTGACTTTGATTTGTTGTATTTGATTTTAGCGAATAGCCAATTAAAAACCCAACCAAAATGCAACCAATAATGTTAACAATAAATGTATTAATTGGATATATAGTTGAAAAAATTTTAAATATTTTTTCAAAAGCGTACCTAAATAAACTTCCTAAGCCACCTCCAATGAAAACGAGAAGAGCATATTTCATTAAAAAATTATTTCTTTAAAATTTATTTTTAATAACCCATAAAGAACTTTATTGCAGCCATAGCTAAAAAAAAGGAAATAAACGTCAGTAAAATCCATAATACACCTCCGTAATATTTTTTATGTAATTTTCTATCTTTCCTATATGCAACAAAAACAACTGACGCAAAAAGGATGAAAAAAATAACTGCAAAGTAAATTTGTCCCTTACTAAACATGTAAATGTTATTAATATTAATAAATTTACGAAAAACGAATGTCAATGAAAAATAAGATAGAGGCAGTTAAACAATTTCATGAAGCTTTTAATATAGGTTTTAGGACTAGTCCTAAAGCTGATTTAGGATCACATAAAAATACACTTAGGTTTAATTTAATGAAGGAAGAGAATGAAGAGTATTTACAAGCAGCTGAGGCTGGCGATATTGTTGAGGTTGCAGATGCATTGGGCGATATGTTATATATATTATGTGGTACCATTATTGAACATGGAATGCAAGACAAGATAGAAGCTATTTTTGACGAGATTCAAAGAAGCAATATGAGTAAGCTTGGGTCTGATGGAAATCCTATTTATAGAGGTGATGGAAAAGTTTTAAAAGGCCCTAATTATTTTAAACCTAATATTGAATCGATATTAAAATCCAAATAATCAGCAAACTTTATAAAGCCAACCAAAAGGGTCTTTTGTTCTATTAAACTGTATGTCAGTCATCATTTTTTTAAGTTTTTCTGAATAGGAATCCATGGTCTTGGGAAGAATGTAATCTTTTTTCCTAAAACCGAACTCAGAAATTGGTGAAATAACAGCCGCTGTTCCTGCTCCAAAAATTTCTTTTAAACTTCCTTTGTTGAAAGCATCAATTAATTCATTGACCTTAACTTTTCTAATTTCAACGGGGATACCCTCGTTTTCAGCTAATTTAATAATACTTTTTCGGGTTACACCATCTAAAATTCTATCACTTGTAGGAGCTGTTATTAATTTGTCATCAATTCTTATAAAAATATTCATAGAGCCAGCCTCTTCAATGTATTCATGACTATTATCATCAGTCCAAATTATTTGATCATATCCTTTATCAATCGCTAATTGAGTTGGATAAAATTGTCCAGCATAATTACCACCAGCTTTAGCATAACCAACTCCACCGTTCGCTGCACGAGAGAACTTTTCTTCAATTAATACTTTTACTTTTTTGGTATAATACAGACCCGATGGAGCAGTTGCAATCAAAAACCTGTACTCATCTGATGGAGATGCATGAAACCCATCTCCAATTGCAAAAATAATCGGTCTTATGTATAAGGAACATCCTGTTGTTTTTGGGATCCATTCGTTATCAATTTTTAATAGTTCGATCATGCCATCAAAGAAAATTTCTTTAGGTATCTTTGGTATTGCAAGTCTTACAGCAGATTTATTTAAACGATTAAAATTTTCTTCGGGTCTAAAAAGCCATGTATTTAGTTTATCGTCTTTGTAAGCCTTCATTCCTTCAAAAATAGACTGACCATAATGAAAAATTTTGGCTGAGGGCATCAATGACATGGGCTCAAAAGGGACTATTTCGGGAATACCCCATTTCCCTTTTTTAAAGTCGCAAACCAACATATGGTCAGAAAAGATCTCACCAAAACCAAGATTGGCAAAGTTAATATTACTTAATCTCGATTTTTTTGTTGAGGTTATTTTTATAAAGCTCATCGTTCTTAATATTAAGAGCAAAATTACTAAATTCATTACTTTTATTTCTTGTTAAAAAAGAAAAGTTATTATATTTAATAATAAATTTTAAAATGATTTATCGTATTTTTTTATTTGTTGTTCCAAGTCTTATGTTATGCTGCCATCAACACGAAAAAATTGGTGTTCCTAAAAAATTTGAATCAAAATTATATTACTCATATGGAAAATATTTTGAACCAAATCATATAATTTCAATGTCTGATTTTGAAAAAAATGGCATCGAAGTGAGGGATACATTGAATTTGATACTTAGAGGTAATATAGATGAAGTTTGTAAAAAAAAGGGTTGCTGGATGAAATTAAAAATGTCTGATAATAAAAAGATGATGGTCAAATTCAAAGATTATGGTTTTTTTATTCCATCAAAATCTAAGGGAGAAGTTATTGTCAAAGGAAGAGTTTTTAATTCAGAACTTTCTGTGAAAGAATTACAACACTACGCAGAAGATTCTGGTGCTAGTGATTTTGAAATTCAAAAGATTAATAAATCTAAAAGAATTTACAGCTTTGAAGCTGACGGCGTATTAATTTTAAACTAATTTGATATATAAATATTAATTTGAGCAAAAGAGTTTTAATAACTGGCGCATCAGGAATGATTGGTAAATCTTTAAAAAAAGCTTTTCTTTTGAAGGGATATCAAGTCAATATTTTGTCAACAAAAAAAATAAATTCTAGACCTGATGCAAGTGTTAGAAATTTTTACTGGGATCCAGAAAATAATTATATTGATATTCAAAGTCTGGAGGGAGTAAATTACATTATTAATTTGGCTGGTTCACCAATTACTCAGCGTTGGACAAATAGGAATAAGATCAAAATAATAAAAAGTAGAGTTAAGTCACTTGAAATACTGTCGCATGCTATTAAAACTCATAATTTTCAAGTAGAAAAACTAATTTCTGCAAGTGCTATTGGCATATATCCAGACTCAATGAGTCATATTTATAGCGAGGAAAACACGAAATTTCAAGATAACTCATTTCTGAGCTCAGTTGTTTTGAAATGGGAAGCTGCTGCAAGATCATCTGGCTTTGAAAATTTAGAAACAACAATTATGAGAATTGGGATTGTTTTAGGTAAGGACGAGGGGGCATTACCAAAGATAAAAAGACCAATTAATCTATATCTAGGAGCCATTTTTAGTAGTGGTAAGCAATGGCAATCTTGGATTCACATTGATGATTTAATTTCTATGTTTTTTTATGTATTAAAAAATGATATTAAAGGAACTATCAACGCAGTTGCTCCAAACCCAGTAACACAACATGATTTTACCATGATTATGGCTCAGATATTAAAAAAACCCATACTCCTTCCCAAAATTCCAGCATTATTATTAAGATTAATTTTTGGCGAAATGGTTTCAATTATAATCAATAGTCATCGAGTCAGTGCTAATAAAATTAAAAACCTAGGATTTCAATTCAAATTTCCAGAATTGCACATGGCATTGCAAGATTTGTTGATAGAAAAAACTAATTAATTATTAAAAGATGACAATTTGACATTTTTTAAACATTGGCAAAAATTTTGTGATTCAATTTATAATTCCCATTAAATTCAATTATATGAGTGAAAAGAAACCAAAAAAAAGTAATAAAGTAAACAAGCGGTCCTCAAAGAACTCAGGCGCTAAATATAAAAAAAACTCAAAGGTTAACAATAGTGATGATTTGTTAATTGAGGAAAAGGAAAAATATTTGAGATTATTTGCTGAGTTTGAAAATTACAAGCGGAGAACTAACAGAGAAAGAATTGAGCTTTTCTCAACGGCCAGCAAAGACCTAGTGCAGTCTTTATTACCAGTTTTAGATGATTTTGATCGTGCAATTACTGAAATTGCCAAGGAGGGAGAATCTGAGGTTTTGAATGGAATAAAGCTAATAGTTAGTAAATTCCAATCTATACTTGAACAAAAGGGACTTAGCGTTATGGATGTTAAAATTGGAGATAATTTTAATGCTGACAATCACGAGGCTATCACTCAAGTACCCGCCCCAAAAGAAGAACTGAAGGGAAAAATAATTGATATTATTGAAAAGGGATATAAGTTGTCAGAAAAAGTCATCAGATTCCCTAAAGTAGTTATAGGTCAATAATAATTAATAAAAAATGGCAAAACAAGATTACTATGAATTGTTGGGTGTTTCAAAAACTGCATCACCCTCAGAAATTAAGAAGGCTTACAGAAAAATGGCAATAAAATATCATCCTGACAAAAACCCAGGTGATAAATCTGCTGAAGATAAGTTTAAAGCTGCTGCTGAAGCTTATGAGATTTTAAGTGATGCTGATAAAAGAGGACGGTATGATCAGTTTGGTCATCAAGCATTTGAAGGTGCTGGTGGATTTGGTTCAGGCGGAATGAACGTGGAGGACATATTCAGTCAATTTGGCGATATTTTTGGGAATGCCTTTGGTGGTGGTTTTGGTGGTTTTGGTGGTCAAAGACAAAGGGTTTTCAAGGGTAGTAATTTGCGAATTCGCGTCAAACTATCGCTTGAGGAAGTTGCAAATGGCGTTGAAAAGAAAGTTAAGGTTAAAAGAAAAAAGCTTGCAGAAGATGTTACATACAAGAAATGTTTTACATGTAACGGAACAGGTCAAGTTACTAGAGTAACAAACACTATTTTAGGTCGAATGCAGACAGCATCAACATGTAATGTTTGTGGGGGCTCAGGCCAAATTATTGACTACCGTCCCTCCAATTCAGACTCAAACGGATTTTTATCCACAGAGGAAACAGTCTCAATTAAAATACCGGCTGGAGTTGAAGACGGAATGCAATTGAAGGTTGCAGGAAAAGGAAATGATGCCCCAGCTAATGGTGTGTCTGGAGACTTGATAGTTGCAATAACAGTGTCACCACACCCACATTTACAGCGTGAGGGGGATAATTTGCATTATGAAATGTATATTAGTATTCCAGAGGCAATTCTTGGAACTTCTGCAGAAATAAAAACAGTCACTGGCAAGGTGAGGTTAAAAATTGATGCTGGGGTTCAGTCTGGAAAGATTTTAAGATTACGTGGAAAAGGAATTCCAAATATAGATGGTTATAATAAAGGGGATTTATTAGTTCATATCAACGTATGGACTCCAAAAACACTAAACAAAGAACAAAAGACCTTTTTTGAGAAAATGAAAAAAAATGATCATTTTAAACCAAAGCCTGAAACCACAGACAAGTCATTTTTTGACAAGGTGAAGGATATGTTTTCTTAAACATTATTTTTTAGTTTTGTATTTAAAAATTTAAGTAATAGTTTCTTGAGGTCATTATTACCATTAATCAAAAATCATATTCTATGTCAAGAATATTAATAATTGAAGACGAGCAATCCATTCGACGTGTTTTAAAAAAAATTTTGTCAGAAGAGGATTCCTCATATGAAATTTTTGAGTCTGCAGATGGACTGACCGCCATGCAATCAATAAAAAAGGATGATTATGATTTAGTTTTGTGTGATATTAAAATGCCAAAAATGGATGGGATTGAAGTATTGCAAGCAACTAAAAAAATAAAACCCGATATACCATTTGTTATGATATCTGGTCACGGTGATTTGGAAACTGCAGTTGACTCAATGCGTTTGGGTGCGTATGATTATATTGCTAAACCTCCTGATTTAAATAGACTTTTGAATTCAGTACGGAATGCACTTGAGAAGAAAAAGTTAGTAACTGAAAATAATTCTTTGCGAATTCAGGTAAGCAGAAAATATGAAATGATAGGGAACAGTAGCCCTATAAAATCCGTAAAATCTATTATTGACAAAGTTTCATCTACAGAGGCTCGTGTTCTTATAACCGGATCAAATGGTACTGGCAAAGAACTTGTTGCTCACTGGATTCATCAAAAAAGTAATAGAAGACATAGACCATTGGTGGAAGTTAATTGTGCTGCAATTCCAAGCGAATTGATTGAAAGCGAATTATTTGGCCACTTAAAGGGAGCTTTTACAGGTGCCAATAAGGACCGAACTGGAAAATTTGAAGCGGCTGATGGTGGCACATTATTTTTAGATGAAATTGGTGATATGAGCCTTTCAGCACAAGCTAAAGTTTTACGAGCATTGCAAGAAAATAAAGTCCAAAGAGTTGGAAGTGACAAGGATATTAAGGTTAATGTTAGAGTTTTAGCGGCTACGAATAAGGATTTAAAAAATGAGATAAAAGAAGGTAGATTTCGTGAGGATTTATATCATCGACTGGCCGTAATAATGATTGAGGTTCCTTCTTTAAATGATAGACGAGAAGATATTCCAATGTTAATTGAGTACTTTTCAAATAAAATTTCCGATGATCATGGAGATAAACCAAAACAATTTTCAAAAAAAGCGATTGATATGCTCAAGGGATTTAATTGGACAGGAAATGTTAGGGAATTAAGAAACGTTGTAGAAAGATTAATTATCTTGGGATCTCAGCCCGTTAGTGTAGATGATGTAAAATCATTTGTAACAAAACTTTGATTTAATAAAAAATCATTTCAAATTTTTAACAGTTTTTCTAATTACAGTTAGATTAGCTAAAAGTTCATCCATTTTGTTCAATTTTAACATATTAGCTCCATCACTTTTAGCAATGGTTGGTTCAAAATGTGTTTCGATAAAAAGTCCATCTACATTGTTAACTATTCCACTTCTGGCAATTGTTTCAATCATTTTAGGGTTTCCGCCAGTTATTCCACTGTCTTGATTTGGCTTTTGAAGTGAGTGTGTTGCGTCTAAAACTACAGGTGCATATTGTTTCATTTTTGGAATTCCTCTAAAATCAACAACTATGTCTTGATACCCAAACATACTACCTCTTTCTGTAATCATTACATTTTTGTTGCCTGTTTCCTTGACTTTATTTACTGCATATTTCATTGATTCTGGACTCATAAATTGACCTTTTTTAAGGTTAATTACCTTTCCTGTTTTTGCAGCTGCAATAATAAGCTCTGTTTGGCGAACTAAAAAAGCAGGTATTTGAATAATATCAACAAAATCTGCAGCCATTGATGCGTCTTTACAATCATGAATATCTGTAAGCGTAGGTATATTAAATGTCATGGAAACTTTTTTTAGAATCTTTAATGCTTTAAGATCACCAATTCCAGTAAAGCTATCTAGTCGAGTACGATTTGCTTTTCTGAAGCTACCCTTAAAAATAAAAGGAATTTTTAATTTTTCGGCTAAGTTGTAAATATAATCAGCTATCCGAAGTGCCATATCTTCACTTTCGATTGCACATGGCCCAGCAATTAAAAAAAATTGATCAGAACTTGTGTGTTTAAGTTTTGGGATATTTTTTAGCTTCACTAGAATAAATTTATAAGCAAATATATACAAATTTAAAGTGTTTTTAACATAGCAGATTATCTTGGATAAGAAAAAGATTAATAAGAAATATCATTATTACTAAAATTTTAAGTCTATTATCAGCATGGTTTAAATTACCCAAAGAATTTTTTAATTTTATATATAACATTTATGCAACAATTTCCTTCAGCTACCGTTTATATGTTAGTATTAAATAGACCAATATAATTTGAAATTCCTATCAAAAATTAATAGAAACTTAATATTAAAAATCACTTCACTAAATTCACTTGTTGTTGGATTTCGACTTGTAATTTCATTATTTGTTCAAAACCTTTTAGCTCAATACACAGGTCAATCTGGAATATCTAAAGTTGGTCAAATAAGGAATCTATCAAACATTTTAATGAGTATTTCATCCCTAGGAGTTTTTAATGGAATTGTAAAATTTGTTTCAGAATTTAAAGAGAAAGAGAAGGAGCTCGTTAAATTATTTTCGACAGTTTATGTTTTATCCACTATAGCGACTATTTTTCTTTCAACAGCTTTGTTTTTTTTTGCTGAAAGCCTCTCCATGTGGTTGTTTTTTTCTAAAAAATTTATTTTGGTATTTAAACTTCTCTCAGTTGCAGTGCCTTTTATTGCAATGAATAGAATTTTCAACGGAATAATCAGTGGAATTTCTGCTTATAAAATAAATGCTAAAATTGAGATTATCTGGTACTCTTTAGCTTCAATAATATTAGTAATTAGCCTTTATTATTACAATATCAAAGGAGTACTCATATCCATTGCTTTAACTCCACTAATTCAGTTTATAATTCTCATTTTAATTTTTGGTAAATCAATTAAAGAGTACGTTAATATCAGTAAACTTTCATTTAAAACCCCAATGTTGAAAGTTTTATTAGGTTTTACATTTATTTCTTTTGTTGCAACAGTTTGTTTAAATTTTGTTGAAATAAATTTTAGAACTATGATTGCTGATAAAATCAGTGAGGATCAGGCAGGTATATGGACAGCAATGTCTTCAATTTCTAAGATTTACATGCAGTTTTTAATAACAATTTTTAGCATCTACATACTACCAAAGTACTCATCGATAAATTATTCTCACGAATTAAGAAATGAAATTAGCTTAATTTTTAAAAGTCTTTTACCACTAGTAATTTCGGGAATGTTACTTGTGTACTTTCTTAGAGAATATTTAGTTTTGATTATATATAACGAAACCTTTTTAGGTATGACAATTTTATTTAAATGGCAACTCATGGCTGATTTTGTACGTTTTTCTGCAAACATTTTATCCTTCAAGTTTTTGGCAAAAAAACAAATTAGTCATTTTTTAACTACTCAGTTTTTTGGACTACTAACTTATTATTTTTTGGGAAAGCTATTGATAATTGGTTTTAATATTGAGGGATTAGTAATGGCATTATTTTTTAGTAATTTATTGTATTTCTTGATTGTATTTTTATTTTTGCGCAAGGATTTATTTGGGATTAATAGGCCTATATAGTTTAGAGCTATCTTACTTATGCAGTATTTTAATTTTTATAAAAGAGTATTTTTTTCTTATTTGTTTATTATACTTTTTACTTCATTATTTTTGATTGTAAAATGCGAATTTCAATTAGAACTAATTTCTAATTTATTTGAAAATATTTTTTTCGCTTTATTAGTTATAGCTCCTTCATTTTTTCTAGAAAACAAAACACTAAGAAAATTTTATGGCCTTTTTGCCTTTTTGTTTTTTTCAATAACTATAATGATAGAATCAATTTATTATTTTTTATTTCAAGTTTTTTTTAGTGCATCAACAATTTTTGTTGTTATGGAATCTAATCTTAATGAGGCTATTGAATATGTAAACTTTTATTTTGGCCTTAGTGAAGCTTTATATTTATTTTCTACCATTTTTTTAATTGTCGTTCTAAAAAGATCAATAAAATCCGTTTATTCTGAATTAAAGTTTCCTATAAGAAGAAAAGCTTTAGCTTCTAGCTTATTGATATTTATTATTTTTTCGTCTTTAAAATATTCCCAGCTTATAATTTATAATTTTCCCTACTTATTCATCAAATCATCTATTGAATATTATCAAACTTCGAAAAATTTTGATTTATCATCAAAGAATAAAGACGGTTATTTTACAAATGTTCAAATTAAATCAACAAAAATCAATCCTGTATTTGTATTAGTTTTGGGGGAGTCTACAGTTCGTTCTCACATGCAGTTATATGGTTACTGGCGAAATACTAATCCTCGACTAGCAGAATTATCAGATCAATTAATGATATATGAGGATGTCATAAGTCCACACGCCTTGACTGTTGAATCTGTCACAAAAATGCTAACGCTTAGTAATTTTGAATCTAATGAAATCAAAAAAGGGTCAATCATTCAATTAGCTAATGCAGCCGGTTATACTACTTCATGGCTTTCAAATCAAAGACCCGTTGGTATTTTTGAAAGTTTAATAACCAAAATTGCCTTGAGTGCTTCAAAATCTGATTTTATTAGTACTGCTTACGGACAGCATAATCGAACTTTAGACCAAGACCTCTTACCGTTATTATCCAAAGAGTTGAATTCTCAGAGCAACGATCCCAAGTTTATAATAATTCATTTAATGGGTACCCATTTCAAATATGAGAATAGGTATCCAGATTCTTTGAACAAGTTTTTTACGAATGCAAAATCAAACAAGTACTTGAGCGAAATTGAATTAATTAAAAATAAATATGACAGAGCAGTTTTGAACAATGATTATGTCGTTTATGAAATAATAAAATCTGTAAAGCAATCAACAGATTGTGGTGCAGTTCTCTATGTTTCAGATCACGGCGAGGAACTTGAAGAAATTAAATACAGAGGACATAATGAAGATTTTGCAACAAAGGATATGTTTGATATTCCTTTTTTTCTATGGCAATCTGAAAAGCATAGAAAATTTAGTCCAGTATGCTTTGATCCAAATCGCCAATATATGAACGACGATTTATTTCATAGCCTTGCAGATATTTTAGAAATCAGAGCTGAAGAAGTGGATTCTGTAAGAAGTATTTTTAGTAAATCCTACAAAGAAAGAAAACGTTTGATTTTGGGTGGTCAAGACTACGATACAAAATTTAGTGTTAAAAATTTAAATAACTTACAAAATTAAAGATACTAAGAAAAAAAAAATTGCAATAGTTGCTTCGTCTTTAAGTGTTGGTGGTGCTGAAAAAGTAGCAGCGAATCTCTCATTTATCTTAAGCGACCTAGGTCACAAAGTTCACATAGTAAGTGTTCTTGACAAGATTCATTATCAATATTCTGCACAAATTTTTAACCTTGGTTTGGTTAAGAATTGTAATTTACCGCTGTTAAATAAATACCCACGTTTTAAATCCCTCAAGCGATACTTAACTGATCAAAATTTTGATCTAATTATTGACAGCAGGTCTAGGCCTACATTTTTTAAAGAACTAATTATTAAGAAAATTTTATACAACAATCAAAAAGTAATATATCTTGTTCATAGTCATAAATTAAAAAATTATCTCCCAAATAATAAATTTTTAGCGAACCTATTATATACAAATGCTGAAAAAATAGTTACAGTTTCTAATGAAATTAGAGAACTTATAAATTCAAAATATGAATTTAAAAATTTAGAATTCATTCCAAATCCAATAATTGGATTCAAAGATCCAGATCCAGCTTTAAATTGTTTGAAATTACCTCGCCGTTATGTATTATTCTTTGGTAGGATTCTCGACAGGGTAAAAAATATTTCTTTGCTGCTTGAGTCATACAGCTTATCAAAATTACCCTCAATGGATATTAAGCTGGTAATCTTGGGTGATGGTCCTGATATTTCACTTATAATGAAAAAAGTAACTAAAATGAAATTAGATAAAAACATAAAATTTATAGCATTTAATCCAAATCCTAAGACCATTATTCAGAATTCAATTTTTACTGTTTTAACAAGCAGATATGAAGGTTTTCCAATGGCATTAATTGAAAGTCTATCTTTGGGGGTTCCTGTTGTTTCTGTTAACTGCAAGTCAGGACCAAAAGAAATTGTATTTAACAAAAATAACGGGTTATTAGTCGAAAACCATAACTCTAAAGCTTTGGCTAGTGCATTTAACCTAATGGTAGAGGACAGAAATCTTTACAAAAACTGCTTAAAGAATGCTGAAAAAAGCGTCGAGTCTTATTTTAGAAAAAACATTTCAAATTCTTGGAGATCGCTTATAAGTAAAATATAGTTTGACTATTTATAAATAGTTAAATATATATTTATTTTCAATAGTGCTTTTTGAATTTTTTTTATGTAGACTAAAATAAAACCAGGTAACTTTAGTAAAGCTTTCTGCTTAAAATTCAAGTTGTTTTTGTTTATGTTTTTTTTTAATGTAAAATAATTTTTAAAATCTCCACATTCCTTCCTTTCAATTGCCATTGAAAACCTGTTTAAATCCAAAAATTTTTTTAAGGATAAATTCTTTTCTTCCTCAAATTTGTACAATTCAAAAATTTTTAATCTGTCAGAAATATATTTTGACTTTGAAAGGTGATATTCTCTAAAGTTTATAATTTTATTTGATGTTATTTTTGAAGAAAAGGCTACTTTTTCATTGGTTGCAATGCGAATCCATAAATCAGTATCTTGTCCAGATCTTAAATTTTGATTGAAATAACCAATTTTTTTTATGGTCTTTTTTGGAATCATAACTGCTGAAGTCCAAGCAACACAATCTGCTTTCGAGGAAGCAAAAAAATCGTTTACTACACCAGAAAAATTATTTAATCCATATATTTTTGCACGATATTTTTTTTTATTGTTAAACCTTTTAGCGTAGCCCATACAATATAATCCACAACTTGGATTTTCAAGCCATAGGTTGTATAGTTCTTCTAAATGATTTTTTTCCCATATGTCATCAGCATCTAAAAGTGCAATCATTTTAGACTTTGATTTTTTTATTCCATAATTTCGGGCTGCTGAAACTCCACTATTTGGAATATCAAAAATTCTAATTCGTTTGTCATTGACTATTTTTAAACGATTCAAGCTTTCATCAGTTGAGCCATCGTTTATTATAATTATTTCAAAATTTGAAAATGTTTGCCTCAGAGCACTATTGATTGTTTTAACAATAAAATTTTCTTTATTGTATAGCGGAATTATAATTGAGAAAAAAGGCATTGATGATTTTTTTTATGACAGATAAAACTTATTCGATACAAATCAAATAACAATAGTGAGGGATTTTTTGAATTGAATTGCCTTTTAACTAGCGGTCTTAATAAAAGAAAAAAAATTGAAAATAATGGCACAAGCTTCATTCTTTTAATTTTGTAGTAAAACTTGGTAATTTTCATATAATCTTTGTCCATTAATTCATTTTCAACAAATAACAAAGATGATTCTGCGTATTCAAGTGATTTTTTTAAAAATTTATATGCACTATCCAATACAATGTGAAGTACTGGGTTGTCAATATGTTTAACCTTAACATTATTGTATTTTAAGTTATATGAAAACAAACTGTCTTCATTAGAATTTTTTGATATTTTTTCGTTGAAAGGGTGATCCAACATGACATTTTTTTTAATTAGAAAATTACATGTTAGTAAATTCAAATAGCAGTTTTTTTTTCGCTTAATTTTAGATTTACTTTCTCTTTTTTTTCCATATTTCCACCTCAAAACGGTATCGTTATTTGGTTTTTTTTTGTCATATTCAATACCACCATAAATAACTTCAGAATTAATTTTTATATTTTCTATATATTTTTTTATAAATAAATTTGACTTGGGTGAAACATCAGCATCCATAAACAATAACCACTTGTATTTAGCTTTTTCACTAAGACGATTTCTAACAAAACTCCGTCCCATGTTATTTTCAAGAAATTTATATGAAACCATTGGCAGATCAGTTAATATTTCATTGGATTTTTTTATTTTTTGATTCGTTGAACAATCATCATAAATTAATATTTCGAATTGTATTTTACAGTCGATACATTGCTTGTGTATGTTGGTAACCAATTCAACTACAGAGTGATTAAACGTTGGTATTAATATTGAAATCATTTTTTAGGGTTTTTAAACGACTTCGAAAACTTGCCTTTTGTCGCATTTGAGTGTTTTCCTGGGGAATTTAGAAATCAATGAATAATCATGAGTTGCCATAAGAATTGTATGACCTCTTTCATTCAGTTCATTCAAAACTTTCATGACCTCTACACTAGTATGAGGATCTAAATTTCCTGTAGGTTCATCTGCTAAAATTATTTCAGGGTCATTCAACAAAGCTCTGGCAATAGCTATTCTTTGCTTCTCACCCCCAGAGATTTCAAAAGGGTATTTATCTATACTTTGACTCATATTAACCTTTGCCAATACATCTTCAATCTTCTTGTTCATGTCGTTGATATTTTTCCAACCAGTAGCTTTGAGAACAAATTTCAAATTAAAATAGATTGAAAATTCATTTAAAAGCTTAAAGTCTTGAAAAATTATTCCTAGTTTTCGCCTTAGGTAGGGAATTTTTTTGTCATCTAATTTTAAAAGATCAAAACCTACAATTTGAGCCTTACCATTGGATATTTTAATATCACCATAAAGAGATTTTAGTAGACTACTCTTTCCTGATCCAGTTTTTCCAATTAAATAAATAAATTCAGCTTTTTTTATATTAATATCTATGCTTTCCAGAACTAAAGTTTTGTCTTGGTGTATTGAGACGTCTTCTAAATTCAATATTGATTTTGGCATATTGTTTTATTTCCTGTTAAAATTATTATATTAAATTCAATAATCAAATTTCGAATACTAAAATTAATTATATACTCATAATATAATATTTTCTAATCTTTGTAAAGGGTATATTTACTTCTTAATTTCTTAAAATTTTTTAAATCTAATTTCCATGATTTTTTTATTTCCTCTGCATTAAAACCATTTTCAATTTGTTTTTGAAGAATCTTTTGACCGGCTAGTTTTGTAAAAAATGAGTTGAAGAACTCAGATTTTTTTTCAGAACTTTTATACGCACTTATTAACCATTCAAGATTTATTTCGTTAAGATATTCACTTCTTTCAAGGTTTAAACCATAACAAACTTTTCCTTTGTGTTTTGGGCTTTTAGACCCTATGTTTGGTTTTGGTGTAAATGTGTATGAGAATTTTTCTTCTTTAATTAAAGGACTCCCAAATATTTGAAATTGCATTTCAGTACCTCTTCCCACACTAACGTTAGTGCCTTCAAATAGGCATAGGCTGGGGTATAGATTTATTGCTTTTCCGTTTGGGAGGTTTGGAGATGGTTTTATAGGAAGCTCATATTTTTTATATCTATTATAATTTTTTAAGTTAATTATTTTTAAATCACAGCTTAATTGATCTCCTAACCATTCTTCGCCATTAATCATTGTTGCAAATTCTCCAATAGTCATCCCATGTGTGATTGGGACTGGATGCATTCCAACAAAACTTTTATATTTCATATCAAGAACAGGCCCATCAATATAGTGTGCGTTGGGGTTTGGTCGATCTAGAATTATCATTTTGATTTTTTGCTCCGCACAAGCCTCCATCATATAGTGTAATGTTGATATATATGTATAAAATCTAGCTCCTGTTCCCTGAATATCGAAAATTACAATGTCAATATCTCTGAGATAGGTTTTATCTGGCTTTTTGTTACTTCCATACAACGAAATGATTTGTAGTCCAGTCTTAGAATCAATTCCGTTCTTAACATATTCTCCAGCATCTGCAATCCCTCTGTATCCATGTTCAGGAGCAAAAACCTTCTTTATTTTCACATCATGCTTTAGCAATGAATCCACAAGATGTGTATAATTTGTATTTGATTTTTTAAAAATTACTGAGGTTTGGTTTGCAACTACTGCTACTGATTTGTTTTTTAAAATTGGCAAATAAAGTTCTAACTGATTAGCTCCAACCAAAAGTGATTTTTTAATTTTATGGGCACTATTTATTTCTGAAGTGGGCAACGTGATAAGAAATAATAAAACTGTATTTTTGATTAAGTTAAATAACATTGAAACTTGAATTTTGAATTTTTTATTGCTAAAAGGTTAATTACAACAAAGTCCTATAAAAGTAGTGTTTCGGCCCCAATAATAAAAATTGGCATAATAGCGGTTGCTATTAGTGTTATTGTCATGCTTTTTTCAATTTCTTTTAGTAAAGGATTAGAGAATAAAATAAAATCTAAAGTAACATCATTTAATGGAGAAATAATAATTTCAAATTTTGATTCAAATTTATCTGAAGGTGACCAAGTACCAATTAAAAAAAACCAGGTTATTGTTTCTGATATTAAAAAAATTGATGGTATTTCTCATATTCAATCTACAGTTCAAAAATTTGGAGTTATAAGGACTAAGACTAACTACGAAGGCCTGTTTGTAAAGGGCGTTGGTTCGGACTACAATTGGAAATATTTCAAACAATATTTAATTGAGGGTAAATTGCCAAAATATTCACAGGATTATTACAACTCTGACGTTCTGATATCTGAGTATTTAGCCAAAAGATTAAATTTAAACGTCGATGATAGCTTTGTGATGTATTTTTTAAAAAATAGTTCTAAACTTCAAATACCTTCAAAAAAATTTATTGTTTCAGGCATTTTTAGCTCTGGATTTATCGATTTAGATCAAACTTTTATATTAGGAGACATTAAAGAGATTCAGAGACTAAATCGTTGGGAAAAGGATGATTTGGTTGGTCAGTTTGAAATTTATTTAGAAAATTTTAAACTTAAATCGTCCATAGCAAAGCAAATAAATTCATTGACTCCTCCATCACTAAGGGTTGAAACAATTGATCAAAAATATCCTATTATTTTTGACTGGATTGATATTTTTGATAAAAATACGATAGTCATTATATCAATGATGATTATGGTTGGGGCCATTAATATTATTACTGCTCTTTTAGTTTTAATTTTGGAAAGAACTCAAATGATTGGAATTTTAAAATCTTTGGGATCGACCAATTTCAGCATACAAAAAATCTTTATTTTTACTGCTACTTATTTAACTTTTTTGGGTCTTTTTTTTGGTAACATCATAGGCCTAGGTCTTCTTCTTATTCAAAAATATTTCGATTTAATTAAACTTGATTCGTCAATATATTATGTGAATGTTGCACCTGTTCATTTCTCATTACACGATATATTTATTCTAAACATAGTAACATTCGCTTTATCAATTTTGGTTTTGATTATCCCATCATATTTAATTTCGAAAATTGACCCAATTAAATCGTTAAAATTTGACTCATAAATTTTAAGTTTATTGGTTTGTTAGACTTTGAAATTGGTGTAACTTAGCAATATAAATAATGCAATATTCAGAGAATATATTAGGCACGATCGGTAACACTCCGCTGATTAAGATAAACAGGTTAACTTCTGAACTACCTTGTTTAGTTTTAGCTAAGTATGAAACATTTAACCCAGGTAATTCTGTTAAGGATAGGATGGCACTTAAAATGATTGAGGATGCAGAAAAAAATGGGATTTTAAAACCTGGTGCGACCATCATAGAGGGTACCTCAGGCAATACAGGAATGGGTCTGGCAATAGCTGCGATAATCAAAGGTTACAAGTGTATTTTTGTTGTGAACGACAAGCAATCCAAAGGGAAAATAGATGTTCTCAAAGCTGTAGGTGCAAAAGTGATTATTTGTCCTACAGATGTTCAACCTGAAGACCCACGTTCATACTATTCTGTTTCCAAAAATCTTGCAAGCGAGACCCCAAATTCATGGTATGTAAATCAATACGATAACCCTAGTAACACCAAAGCTCATTTCGAAACCACTGGTCCAGAGATTTGGGATCAAACTGGAGGTAAAGTCACACATTTTGTTGTTGGAGTTGGAACTGGGGGCACTATATCTGGAGTTGGAGCTTATTTAAAAGGAAAGAACCCAGAAGTAAAAGTTTGGGGTGTTGATACATATGGTAGTGTATTTAAAAAATATCACGAAACTGGTGTTTTTGACAAAAATGAAATTTACCCATATGTCACTGAAGGAATAGGAGAAGATATTATTCCAGCAAATGTTAATTTTAATATAATTGATGGATTTACAAAGGTCACGGATAAAGATGCAGCCATTTACACAAGAAAACTTGCGGAGCAAGAAGGAATGTTTCTTGGAAACTCTGCAGGTGCAGCTTTAAAAGGTGTTTTGCAATTAAAGGAAAATTTTAATCCCGAAGATATTGTTGTAGTTTTATTTCATGATCACGGTAGTAGATATATTGATAAAATTTTTAACGATGATTGGATGCGAAAAATGCGATTTAGTTCTTAAAATTTAATTTATGAGAATGTTGTTTTATGAATTGTTATTTTTTTTACAAAGGCGGGGTTTCTACGTTTGCCAACGAATAGCTGATCGTTTTGGAATGAGAGCCAAGGCCGTTAGGACCTCCTTTATATATTTGACTTTTGTGACATTTGGTTTTGGATTTGCACTTTACTTATTTATAGCATTTTGGCTGAGAATAAAAGACTTGATTTTTTCAAAGAGAAGCTCCGTTTATGATTTTTAAATCAATAGTTTTAAACAAATCTTTAAATTTAATTTTAATAAATCGTTTTTTTTCGTCATAATTGCAGTATAAAATATTTGTATGAAATCTTTACCATGAAAAAATATTTAACGACTTTCATATTATTGCTAAGTTCAATCAATATCAGTGCTCAAAATAAAGGCTTAGATCAGAGGATTGATGAGGCTTTTCATCCTATTTCAAAGTTTTTTGAAAAGTATATTTTTTATAATGTTTCATTGCCTTTTGGTGATTATCCGTTTGTGATTTACTTGCTAGTTGGTAGTGCATTATTTTTTACACTATATTTTTTATTCCCAAACGTACGATATTTTTGGACAGCAATAAATGTTGTCAGAGGAAAATACGATGACTTGGAAAAAAGTGGTTCAAATTCTAAAGATGGAGAAGTTTCCCATTTTCAGGCTCTAGCAACCGCAGTTTCTGGTACTGTTGGAAATGGAAATATAGCTGGGGTAGCTCTCGCTATAGCCCTAGGAGGTCCTGGCGCAACATTTTGGATGATTGTTTGTGGTCTTTTAGGAATGTCAACAAAATTTGTGGAGTGTACGCTTGGGGTCTACTTTAGAGATGTTGACGAAGAGGGAGTGGTTTACGGGGGTCCAATGTATTACATAAGTAAGGGGCTCAAATTAAAAGGTTACAAAACAGTCGGAACAATTGCTGCCTCTCTGTTCGCAATCTTTTGTATTGGGGGCTCGTTTGGTGGAGGTAATGCGGCACAATCAAACCAAGCAACCATAGTTATAAAAAACTTATTTGGTTATGAATCCACATTTGCAGGTGCCATGATAGGAATTATTCTCGCAATTTTAGTTGGTGTAATAATTATTGGCGGTATTAAAAGAATAGCTTCAGTAACCGAAAAAGTTGTTCCTTTTATGGCCCTACTATACATTATTGTTTGTATTTATATTTTAGCAGTAAACTTTTCATTTATCGATGATGCTATTGGATTAATAATTAGCGAGGCTTTTAACCCAACTGCTATTGGAGTCGGAGGAATCATTGGGGTTTTGATGGTTGGATTTCAAAGAGCTGCCTTTTCAAATGAAGCTGGAGCAGGATCGGCATCAATTGCACACTCAGCGGTAAAAACAAAGTATGCTGCATCTGAGGGTTTAGTTGCATTGCTTGAGCCGTTTATTGATACGGTTGTTATTTGTACTATGACAGCTTTAGTTATAATTACTTTTAATTCAAATGGGGCTTTTGTTTACGGAGGAGATGGAACAGGTGCAGTCCTTATTGATGGTGAAGTCTACGAAGGAGCTGCTATAACTCAAATGGCATTTGCTAAATATATTCCGGGCTCAGATATATTTCTTACCGTTGCTGTTGTATTATTTGCAGTCTCAACGATGATATCGTGGTCTTACTACGGACTACAGTCATGGAAGTTTTTGTTTGGAAGAGGTCAAGCTGCAGATTTAACTTATAAGTTTTTATTTTTAGTATTTGTTGTAATTGGAGCTGCTGCTAGTATGGATTCGATTTGGGCTTTTTCAGATGCAATGATTTTTGCAATGGTATTTCCAAATATGGTTGGGCTCTACTTCTTATTTCCAATAGTCAAGGAGCAGCTTAATAAGTATTTAGATGCAATAAAAAAGTCTAAATAAGTTATTTAATCTTTACCTAATAATAGATTTAACTAATCGTTCAATCTTTTCTGATTAGTTCTCCATTAATTATTAAAAATAATTAACAAAATTTAAGTAACTGTGTCTTAAAAAAATATGGACAATTAAGTATATTTGTAAAAAAAATAAATGAATTTCAATAGATCTGAAGAGTTAGATATGATAGCTTTATCTGCTAAGAATTTTGCAGAAAAATATATAAAGCCTAATGTGATGGATTGGGATGAGTCCCAGTCTTTTCCTCGAGACATATTAGACAAGGCTGGAGAAATGGGATTCATGGGAATATTTATACCTGAAGAATATGGAGGTTCTGGGCTTGGTTATCATGAATATGTAGCAATTGTAGAGGAAATTTCCAAAATTGATCCTTCCATTGGTCTTTCCATAGCAGCTCATAATTCTTTATGTACTGGACATATTTTTTACTTTGGAAACGAAGAACAAAAGTGTAAATGGTTGCCTAAACTTTCGTCTGGAAAATATTTAGGTGCTTGGGGTTTAACAGAAAACAACACGGGAAGTGACGCAGCTAGGATGAACACAACAGCTGTCAAGGATGGAGACTACTACATAATTAATGGCTCTAAAAATTTTATAACACACGGTTTAAGTGGAGATTTAGCAGTTGTAGTTGCTAGAACTGGTGAAATTGGCGACTCCCACGGTATTTCTGCTTTTATATTGGAAAAAGGAATTCCAGGTTTTAGCGGGGGAAAAAAAGAAAATAAACTTGGAATGCGTGCAAGTGAAACAGCGGAGATGATTTTTGACAACTGTAGGGTACATAAAAGTAATTTAATAGGGAAAGAGGGAGAAGGTTTTGTTCAATCATTAAAGCTTCTAGATGGTGGTAGAATTTCAATAGCTGCCTTGTCATTAGGTATTGCTAAGGGAGCGTACGAAGCATCCTTAAAATATTCCAAGGAACGATTTCAATTTGGTAAACCAATATCCAGTTTTCAAGGGATTTCATTTAAACTATCTGACATGGCTACTGAAATTGAGGCTTCTGAACTTTTAATACACAAAGCTGCGTCTATGAAAAACAGAGGCGATAAAGTTACTAAAATCAGTGCAATGGCTAAGATGTATGCAAGCGAAGCATGTGTTAAAATTGCTAGCGATAGTATTCAAATCCATGGTGGTTATGGTTATATAAAAGAATTCCCTGTGGAAAAGTTTTACAGAGATTCAAAATTATGCACAATTGGAGAAGGTACAACCCAAATCCAAAAATTAGTAATTTCAAGAAATATTCTGAAATAAATTATTTATTAAATAATAATAAGTTATATTTGCGTATAATTTTAAAGGAAGGAGGTTTTAGTATGTTGATAATACCAATTAAAGAAGGAGAAAATATTGATAGAGCGATAAAGCGATTTAAACGTAAGTTTGATAAAACTGGAACAAAGCGTTCACTTCAAACCAGAAAAGAATTTATAAAACCTTCTGTTAAAAGAAGAGCTACTATTCAAAAAGCTCAGTACATACAATCTCTTAAAGACTTTCAAAATATTTAATTTTTTTGAATATAATTTTTTTTGACTTTTACTTTCGTAATTTAGTTAAACTAAAATTGAGTCATGCTAACTAAGTCTTTCGAAGAATTTCTTGAATTTGAAAAAAACTACTCCAAGAATACAGTTCTTGCATATATCAAAGATCTTAGGAGCTTTAAAAAATTTATTTTTATACGACATGATATAAACGATTTAACTCGTGTCAATTACAGTCAAATTAGACAATGGATAAGGTGTTTATCGGACAATGGACTTACTTCACGATCAATAAACCGAAAAATTTCTTCTTTGAAATCTTTTTACAAGTTTTTAATTAAAGTCAATGAAATAAATTTTTCTCCACTTGCAAATCACAAATCACTTAAAATAAAAAAGAAAATTCATATTCCGTTTTCTGAGAGTGAAATAGAAATGGTTCTGCAAGATAATTCTGATTCCTCTTTTGAGCTTATAAGAGATAAATTAATTATTGAACTTCTCTACACAACTGGTATGAGAAGGTCAGAACTAATTAATTTAAAAATCAATGATTTAGATTTAAACCAGAACCAAATTAAGGTTTTGGGTAAGCGAAATAAAGAACGTTATATTCCAATAATTAGCTCCACACAAAGATCAATAAATAAATATTTGAATTTCAGGAACAAAATTCAAATCAATGAGGATTTTAGTTATTTGTTTTTAACTAAAAATGGATCTAAAGTTTATGGTTCACTTGTTTACAGAGTAGTTAATAAATATTTTAATAAAATCTCAACAAAGTTAAAAAAAAGCCCACACATTTTAAGGCACTCTTTTGCCACTCACTTGCTCAATAACGGTGCTGATTTAAATTCAGTCAAGGAATTACTTGGCCATACAAGTTTAGCTGCAACCCAAGTTTATACTCATCACAATATCTCAGAACTCAAAAAAGTATATAAAAATTCTCATCCCAGACAAAAAAGTTAAGACATGTAGATCATTAGTTAAAAAAAGACTTTAGTTCTTTAATTTTTTTGTTATTAATTTTTGGAAATATTTATCTATAAAATTGGAACTGTAAAAAAAAGTAAAAAAAAATCTATTTTATCCCATATAAAAATATTTCAAAAATGTTTTGAAACCTTAAAAAATACATATACATTTGCAGTCCGTTAGAAATGACGGGCATTTTGGTATGTTATATTACCAAAATTGCCGATGTAGCTCAGCTGGCTAGAGCAGCTGATTTGTAAT